>ERZ779866.127-NODE-127-length-78352-cov-14.047971_pt1 | contig 78352 bp, 101 predicted proteins | sample MGYA00511248_ERZ779866 | MGnify/ENA primary metagenome ERZ779866 (study PRJEB29588, sample SAMEA2155758) | human gut metagenome | biome: human gut; feature: human-associated habitat; material: faeces | place: Denmark | collected 2008/2010 ... | reverse complement strand
TCATTACTTACGATTTCTGTGGCTCTGATGCGGATATTATTCATCTTTTGCACCCATTGCATAGTATCTTTCGCTTTGAGCTTTTCCGCAACATTTTCTTTTTCGGCGAATTGTTTTACCAACCGAAAAAACAGTTCCTCTGCCTGCTCATCAATATCAGCAAGGTAACTGTTCAGTTTGCCGCTTGTCAGCAGGTTAATATATCGTACTTTATGATGTCCTTTAAGATACCTTACGTGACGCTGCCCCCATATACCAATGTGTTTTCCTTTCTCGGACGGTAATGTAAGGTCAGGAAGATAATAATCGCCTTGTAATGTATAGCTGATACCTATTTGTTCGTTATAAATATTCTTTTGCATAATCACGCCTCCTTGCAGATCACTTTGAACTTCTTTTTCTTTGCGTTTATGATTTTAAGCAAAAGTTCGTCAACTGCGTCGGTGTATCTTCCGTTGGCAATCAAACGGTTTCTTAATTCATTCAGGCTGTTAATAATAATTTTACGCTCGTATTCATTAAGCACTATGTAATATTTTTCTTTCAACGCTGTCACTCCCTCAATAAATCTTCAAAAGGGGTTTCGGAAGTGACGAAAGTATCAAGCATAAATTTAGCTCCTAAGCGAAATCCCATAATAAAACTGTCTAAATTAGATTCTCCGTTAAATATGCTCCAAGCGTTTACATAATCGAGAAATCGCTTTTTGTTTTCATCAGATAGTGTTGTTGTCAGGAAATCTTCATTTGTCATCAAGATTTCCATTTGTTTCTGAACAGCCTTATTTTGTTTTGTGCTTCTCGCTTGCGGTTCAATGTTTCCATAGTAAAATTCTTCAATAAAGTTTTTCATTATGTAATCCTCCGTTATAAACTGAATTATCCTTACAATTCAATCAAACTGGCTGATTACAAAAGCAGAAGGGAGGCAACTTCCTTACGAAGTGCCTCCCTTCGCGGGTCTTTTATTTTTTTACTTTATCAGCACCGTGCTGACCTCTTTGGGTATTACGAACTCGGGGGATCCCTGAGCCCCTGCCGCTATCTCGTACTTGTCAAAGCATATTACGAGAAGTCCGTCGTCGTTTATATAGAACTTCTGATCGTCGTCGATACCGCTGAAGGCAAACTCCCCGTCCTCATAGTAGAGACCGCTCTCCATGCTGTTTCTTCTGTTTATCTCGTATTTTATATACTCGTCGATGGCTGTTTTATAGTCGTATCCCTCTTTGAAAAGGTCTTTAAACTCCAAAATCTCCCTTGTGTTCTTGTCTATCGTATAGTACTGATGCACCGTCGAAGAGGAGCCCACCACATTGAGAATATACATGTCGATGGCCAGAATATTCTCGTTGTCGGTCTTGATTATATAGTCAGACTGTATACCCATATGTGGCATATCGAGGTCGCCGAACTGTTCCTTCATATCGGCGATGTCTTTTTCTACGGCCGCTATGAGGGCGTCGGCATTTTCCTTAAAGGCGTTGTTGAGGGCTTCTTCGGTTTCCTTGTCCAAAAGACCTTTTATCTCGGGAGTCACTATCTCCACATCTACCCTGTCGTCCTTTATGACATATCTTCCGCCCGTGATGACATTTACAATATCCCCAACTATGGGCACATCCTGCACGGCATGGGCTATATCGGGGTTGAAGCACGCCGATACTACGGCGAACAGCGCAAAGCAGGCGGCTATTCCGCTGCATTTTCTCCAAATCGCCCGTCTTTTCTCCATTTTAATTATTTTGCCCGAGATCTTGTCATAAAGACCCTCCGGTGCCTTTATACTCTCGTAGCTTTTTTTCATTTGGCTCAGCTTATCCATCTTATTTCCCTTTCGATGTCTATTTTAAGTATTTCAAGGGCTCTGTAAAGCCTCGTCTTGACTGTATTCTCTTTGACGCCCAGCACCTTTGATATCTCGGAAAGGCTCATCTCCTCAAAAAATCTCAGAACTATTATCTCCTTATATTTTTCGGGCAGAGATGATATCATCTTCTCAAAGCCGCCGTCGTCGTATTTATCTTCAAAAAACTCCAGCCTCTCCAAATCGCAGTCCTCCATAGTGATAAGACTGCCCTGCTTTTTCAGGTAAGTGAGGGCGGTGTTGGAAATAATCTTATAAAACCAAGCGCGCATGTTTTTTTCGTCGCGGAGCGAGCCTATGGACTTCCAAGCCTTGAGCAGGCTTTCATTCAAAACATCTTCGGCGTCGTGATGGTCTCTCGTATATGTATAGGCAAATCTGTATGCCTTGTCAAAATTGTCCTTTACAAACTGCTCAAACAGCCTTTTCATGTCCATAATCTCACCTCCTTGTCTCTCTCTGTATATTAGACCGAAAATATATACCGAAAGTTTCATTTCGGTAACAAAAAATAAAAGGCCTTATAGGCCTCTTATTTTTTACGATTTTTTGCTGACTTCAAAGCCGCATTCGCATTTATAGTGTCCCAGGGGATAGGGGCTTCCTGCATATACGCTTACAAAGGTCATTTCTCTTCCGCATTTCGGGCATTTCATAGTAGTTTCCTCCTTAAATATATAACATTTAAATTTCTTCAAACTCGGGGCAGGCTCTCGACGATGTCTTTACATTCTTTTCGTATATCTCGCAGTATCCGCCTTTGCAGTGTCTGCATCCTCCGCATGTGTTCATATATTTATCTCCTTTCGGTTTATTATCGGGAAAAATATCTCTCTTACAGAAGAAGTGTATCTGTTCATCTTTTTTTCTCCTTTCACTTATACAAAACAGACCGTACTTTTTTCTCGCACCTTTTAAAATATTTTTTTAAGGTTTTTCTTTTTGTCTGTCTTTGTAAAGTATAAAAACCGAAAGGGGGGAGTTTTCGCACCGTCAGAAAAGTTTTTTTATTTTTTCAAGCATCTCCTTGTCGGGCACACCTGCGAGGAAAAGTTCGCCGTCCTTTATCTCTATTTGCACCTTTCGCTCTGCCGAGCCGTATTCACTCTGCAAAGTCTCGGCGGAATATCTGCCGCTCAGCCTTAAAATTCGCTGATTGGAAGAGCCCACATAGGCTCTGCCGTCGTCCTTTTCGGCCTCATATTCCCCGTCTATCAGCACATCTATATATCGCAAAGCCTCGGCGGTCTCCTGCCTGTCTTTGAGCTCCTCATACAGCCTGCCTGTGTAGACTATCACGCCGAAGTCCTTTTCTTTGAGCCTTTTCAAAAGCTCTGACAATGCCTCGGGCTGCAAAAAGGGCTCTCCTCCCGAAATTGTTATCTCTTTGAGACCTGAAAGGCAGATCTCCTCGGCAAGGTCGGATATCTTAACAAGGCTGCCGCCGTTTAAATCGGCAGCCTTTCGGCTCATGCAGCCGGGGCAGTTTTTATCACAGCCCTGAAGCCACAGCAGATACCTCACACCCATGCCCAAAGCATCGCTGCCGGCTGTCTTGTGATGCACTCTTATATACTCTGTCATTTTGACGCCTCCAGAAGGTCTAAAAGCTTCATTTCATGGGTGGAAAAGCATTTGAGCACCGCTACAAGCTCGGTGTCTGTTCTTTTAACGCCTATCCTCAAAAACATGGCTCTCTCTTTTTTGAACACATTGTCCATGCTTCTCACTATCTTGGTTTTTGCCCCGTCTATCACTATGTCAAAGGCGAGGGTTATTTTCGGGGCGTTTTCATCTATGGAGAAGTTTTTGTCGAGCCACTGCACCTCGGCGGTGGGCTTTTTGCATATCTCTGCGCTGCGCTCCATGACGGTGCCGTTTGCCGACATATATTTTACCCTCAGAGCCACGCTGCCTATCTCTTTCGCCCTTGAGGAATATTCACTCTTTTTTATGTCCTTTTCGTCGGCATCCGCCAGATCAACGGGCACAAAGTCAAAAGGAGGATTTTCTATCCCCATGTCGCTCCAGGTTCTCATCTCGACTTTGCTGACAGCCTCATACATTGTGCTGAGATCCTTTTTAAGCTGAGGGCAGTCGATATTTTTCAGAAGGGTTTCCATGCTCCTGATGTTATTGAGACACTTCTCCCACATTTTCATCCTTTTGGGATTTGTACCTGCCAGAATAAAATACTTTGCCGATTCTTCATCGAGATAGCGGTATTTTTTCATGAAGTCGTATATCTTGCCGCAGGCATTTTTGAGCACGACGCTCTTTTCTCCCATGGACTGCTCGAGCATCAGCATATCATAGGCGCAGGCAATCATTCTAAGGGGGTTATACATGGTTGGATCTGTATGGAAGACAATTTCAGGCCTGTCGGTCAAAACCCAGTCCGTACCGCGCCATTTTTCCAAAGGCTCGTTTATAAGTCTGTCTATCTTGTCGTCTATGGCTCTTATCTCAGCCTTTATTTTATCTATTTTATTTTTTTCGCTGTCCTGCTCCTTTTTCTGCAAATAGAGCTTTCTCTCCTGTTCCACCGTCTGCTGATATTTCTGCTCGCTCTCTGCGGTGGTGTTGAATCTTCTCATATGGCCGCAGACGCGGCATATCTCGCCCTCAAAGGCGTCTTTTGTGCCGCATACGGGGCATGTGCTCTTATCCGCCATGACTGTCCTCCTCTCTTTCAGTGAAGAATTTCTCCGCCCACACAATATTGTCTAAAAGGGATATGTAATCTTCGAGGTCGATGTACTCCCTCATTTTTCGGACATTTTGCCTTATTGTCTCCATGTCTTTCTGATTTTTGCCGCCTCGGAAATGTTCTCTGTAAAAGTCGCCGTCTGTATAACCGCCGACTTCCATGAAAATATGTATCGCGTTGCCGTATACCCATGTGGATACGGCGCTCATACGGTGATTTTGCTCCTGCTGTCTCATTATGCTGAGCTGTTCACACAGGGCGGCAGGTATGCTCCACGATTCAAGGTCGGTTTTCGCCCTCTCTTTCATGCGCTCCATGGCCTCGTCCGTGTCCCATTTCTCCATATCTATGCCCATAAGCTCAAATATGCGCTCTCCTGACAAGGCTATTCCGTTTATGCCGATTTCGGCTTCGGTCTCATCTGTATCCTTTGCGGCGTATTTCAGGCGTTCCTCCCTTACATCTTCGTCTCTAATGTCCTCGCCCTCATATCTGATGTGTCCGCACATGGGGCACACATCTCTCTCGCCGTTGTATCTCGCTCCGCAGACGGGACATATCTCAATGTCATTCATCTTTTTTCTCCCTGCTTCTGCCCTCGCATATGGGGATTATTTTGGCAAAAAAGTTTTTGAGCTTTGTCAGGGTCTGTCTTGCCGAATGTATCTCGCCGTCCACCGTTTCGGCTATGTCCTCAAAGCTCTCGGCATCTGTACCCGAATTTTTCACTATATCGTCCTTTGAAAGAGCCTGCTCTTTGAGGGCGTCAAAATACTCGCCGTAGACCTTTGCCCTCTCGCTCAAATCGGCAAGCTCCTTTTGGTGCTGTTCGATCTGACTTTCCAGCTTCTGTACGCTGCCGTATTTGCCTTTGTATTCCTCGAGCTGTGCCTCTGCCTTTTTGTTTTCCTCTATTCTCTCTTCAAACTCGGCCTTTTCCTTTTTTATATCCGAAAGCTTTTTATGAAGCTCCTCTGCCTCTTGCTGTGCTTTTTTGGTTTTCTCGGCCGTTTCGGCTATCTCATTTTTAAGGCTCTCGATGTTTTCCTCTGCCTTTTTGAGCTTTTCTCTCTCTTTTTTAAGCTCCGATTCGTAATCGGTGAGAGCCACCGTCTCCTTTTCCTTTATCTCGGCCTCTATCTTGTCTTTTTCGGCCTGTTTTGCAAGGTTTTCGCCGTAAAGACGGTCTATTTCAGAAAGTTTATCCGCAAGCTCTTCTATCTCCTTTTTAAGAGTCTTTATCTCCTCTGCAGTCTCGCCTGTCACTTCGTGAAGAGTGTCCTTTGAAAGTTCAAATATTTTCAAAAGACTGTCGGCGCTCTTTTTGAGGGCCGAAAAGGTGTAGCTCGTCATCTGATCCTTTGAGATGCCCTGATCTGATTTTGAAATCTCCCCGAAAGTCCAGTTGAAAACATCCAAAACTCCGCTTATCTTGGGATCTTTTTCCAGGGCGTTCAGTCTTTTAACAGCTTTTTCAAATGTCATAGCGGTCTCCTCCTATTCGGCCTTTATGGGCAGACCGTCGCCGCTCAAAAGTCGGTTCACTCTGTCAAAGACCTTTTCCATAGTCATATCCTTTAAAATCTTTCCCGTCTTGGGATCCAAAAACTCTATCGTAACCTTGAGCCTGTTCTTTCTGTCCACCGAGAAATAGGTGTAAAACACCCTCTCCTCGTTCCATTTAAAGAGATCCTTGTAGCCTTCGTAGGGATTTCTGTAAACCACCTTTCCGCCTATGAACTCAAAGGCGAAATCCTCTATACGGCTGCCGTAAAGTGGGGTCGGCTTTCCGTTCATCTCATAGGACACAGGCTTTTTCTCATTGAGCTCAAGACTGTCGCCTATTCTGAACGCCCACATGGGCTTTTTGACGCCGTTATTCTCATATTTCACGCCGATGGAATACTTTGCCACAGGCTCTATCTTGATAGATAGCTGAATTTGCCTATATACGGAAACCCGCCAGAAATGGCGGGTTTCTTCTATTTTGCAAAGGAGTTGGTACTTATGAAAGACATCACGGAATTCAAGGCATGGCTCAACAAAGAAATCAGCCAATACCCGTTGATCGCAAAGAGTAATCCGCTCTCACTGAATGAACTATGTTATGTTCTTCGGCTCAGCGGAAAGGATTTTGCTGTTTGCTGGAATAACGACAGCGGGTTCAGTTGCATTCCTTCCATCGCAGAATCCTATATCCCGTCTCGTGACTTGTCTCTGAAAGTGAAGCTCGTGGACTACGATTCCGCAGATGAATCAGAAGACATCGAGGGCTGCCTGCGGGTCGAAATTATCCGCAAGGTAATTCGCTCGAGTGCCGACATCGAAAAGGCTCTTGAAGATTGGGGACGCGAACTTACGGAAATCCACACACTGCTCGGCTGCTGCGAACTGTTGGCTGGAATGGCGGAGGAGGCCGCGGAGCTGTCCCAAGCGGCTTTGAAACTGCGCCGAACGATTGACATGAGCAACCCCACGCCGGTGAGCACAGGCGAAGCCTCGCACAAGCTAAACGAGGAGTTTGCCGATGTGGTTCTGTGTGCAGCGGCGCTGGGGCTTGACCGTGAAGAAGTTGAGCGGTTTATCAGAGAGAAAGCCGCTCGGTGGTCCATGAGATTGGAGGTTGACGAATGAATGATTAAGGAAATGACAATTAACGATGCCACCCACAAGTGGGTCGGCGAGTTCAACGCTATCCCGCAGGGTATGATTGAACGGCTCATGCGGGCGGCTCCCGACGAGTGGGAGGAACTCACCCTCCCCCACGCAGGCAGCAGGGTTCACGTTTTTGACCTGCCTGACAGCTGCGACACGCTGGAACACCTCGGCGAAATCGTGGCGTATGCCGCAGACCTCGACAAGTACCGGGTGGATCTGGACGGCGGCCCGTCCATTCTCGTGGAGCCTGACAATTTGGAAGTCGTGGACGAAGCCCTGCTCCCAATGTGGGGTACGATGTGGAGTTTCGGCGATTCCTGCGACGACTACTGGCTTGAATATGCGGACGGCGTTCAGGTGATGTCCGACTGCGGGTTCCGTGTTTACCAGCACGAGGAGTGGGGCTTTTTCTTCGGTATTGACGGCGCAGGGTACGACTTTTACAGCGAGCACTGGATTCCGCTCTACAAAAGGCGCGGATTGCAGTGGCACGACCCCGCCGCAGAAAAAGCTGAGGAAATGCGCAACAAGGGCTACCGGATTGCGAAGCTCGGCGGCAGAAACGTGTGGGTCGATAAGAACGGCAACTTTGTTGAGGAGGCCGTGGCTGAGTGTGCGACCTGCCGATGGCGTAAGTGCCACCAGAAATGCACCTGCTGTCGCAGGAATGGCAGTTTGAAAGATTGCTACGAGGAGGTGTGATTGATGAACCGCAACACGGCTGACCGCATTATCGTCACGAGCAACGCTCGCATGGAGCGGGTTCTGGATTGGTATTTCGACAACTTCAAATGGCTTGACCGTGAGAAGTTTCTGGCTCCGATGGAATCGGGTGTGGTAGAGCTTTGCGAGGAACAAATTGAATTCACGTTCGAGAGCAAGGGTAGCTGGGTGGAGATGGCGGTCTACATCACTGTGAAGCCGAACCTCCCGCCGGTTGTGATGTTCGACTACGACCCCGCCACGACGGAAATCAGGAACCGCCGTATCGCCCCGATGGGCAGTCAGCCGGTTGTGGATCAGGAACTGCTCAGTGTGCTCCTCTCGATGGATGACACGTGCAGGAAAGAGGCTCGGAAGTACCATGCGCTCATGCTGTTCATGGCCTACTACCGGGAGGAGGTCAAAGTTGAGCAGCGAGTTGAGCGCCGCCCCGCCAAGCACAAGAAGAAAAAGCGCACGGCACAGGTGCGGCAGCCGCTCATTCGCCGCATTTACACCGTGACTGACTTCGACAGCACGGCGCTGGTAAAGCCCGAACAGGCTAAGCGCGGCTACACCAAGCCCGACCATGAGGTCAACGTCCGAGGCCACCTGCGCCGGTACAAGTCCGGCAAGGTGGTTTGGGTCAAGCCCTCGGTCAAGTATAAGGGCAAGACTGCCCACCACAAAGAATACGAATTATGACAGGAGGAACCAAAATGAAAGCAACTGGACAAATCCGTCGGATTGATGACCTCGGCAGGGTTGTCGTTCCGAAAGAGGTTCGTGTGAATCTCGGCATTCGCGATGGCGATGCGTTTGAGATTTTCACCACGGAGGACCGGAGAGGCGTGGTCTTCCAGAAGTACAGTTTTGACACGCCGGTAGCGCAGGCTCTGAAAAGCCTGCGCGTGGCGGTTGAAGACAGCGAGCTGTCCTGCCGCAAGGAGTTTTTGCAGAGCATCACCGAGCTTGAAGCCCGACTGAAATTGGAGGAAGATGAGTAATGGAGTTTTTGAAGTTTATCTTTTCCAGCCCGTGGATTTGGCTTGGCTTTCTGATTCTGGTCTGCTGTGTTCTGAAATACATGGTGGATCTGGTGAGCGCTCTCCGCGCAAAGCGGAAAGTTCACACATTCAAGACAAGCGACGGCAGCTGGCAGGTGCTTGTTGAGAACGCTACGCACAATGACGTTGAGGCCGCGATGGTTCGGCAAGAATTGCGTGAACATCTGCGTGAGCAGTTGAAAGATAAGGAGGTAGACCAAAATGATTAAAAACTTTGAGCCGCAGCCCTACGACGGGCTAAATCCGCTGCCGAGTTATGTAACGAATGTCTCATCGTTCACACTGACTGGCTCGGTTCCGGGCGGCTATGAAATTACCCTCGCAAAGCTGACGGTTGGCGAATCGGTGAGCGCGGGCAACCCGCTCTCCCATGCCCTGTTTGAGAGCTTTGACGACCACGGGCGCAGAATGAAAGCCACCAGAACCCGCGTGAGCGGGTTTGACCGCGAGTTTGTTGCGGTCAAGAGCGCGATGTCTGGGTGTGGCTTTGCGTTCCACCCCGCTCTGCCGGGGGCTTGTGAGACGATACTTTACGCGCTTGGGGAGTTTTTTCAGGCGCAGAACCCTGAGATAGCGGAGGTGGCCGTCGTGTCACAAAGCTGTCATTGACCCGTCATATAGGAGAGTGATAAAATGATACCGTCGGATTTTATAATTACACACGCGCCCATGCACCTGCACTTGGAGATTTTGAAGAAGTGCAACTTCTTCTGGCTCCGAGACATCCGCAACGTGGACATATCGCAGTGCTGCGCAAAATGCTTCATCGGCGACAAGGACAACCGCGTCTATTACGGAACGCTGCACAAGTCCAACGCCGTCGTTGACATTATCGTCAAGCAGCACCCACACGCCAAAGCATACTACCTTTGCGGTTTGAGCGACGGCTTTGTGTGGGAGCTGAACACCCATGTGGCATTCGTGCCTGACAGCAATTCCGAAGTCAGGATTGAGAACGACAGAATCAAGCTGCACATCACGAATGCCCGCCGCATCCACTTCTGGGATTATGTGCCGAACCCTCCGGGGAATTACACCAAAGAGCAGCGGTCTTGCCGCAACTGGATATTCGCAAACTACCTAAAGGATGGGATGCCGTTATGATCGTTAGCGCAAGCAGGCGGACTGACATCCCGGCACTGTTCTCCGAGTGGTTTTACAACCGTGTTGGGAAAGGATTTGTCCTCCTTAGAAACCCATACAACCCTCTACAAGTCGGGCGTGTTTCACTCACGCCCGACAAAGTAGACGGGTTCGTTTTTTGGACCAAGAATGCCGCGCCTATGCTCAACAGGATTCACGAGCTGGACGCATTCAAATATTATTTCCAGTACACCATCACGCCTTACGGTCGGGATGTCGAGAAGAACATCCCCGACAAGCATGAGGTCGTGATACCGGCGTTCAAGAAAATCGGAGCCGATAAAGCCATCTGGCGATATGACCCGGTGTTCTTGAATGACCGCTACACTTGGGACTACCACATTCGGGCGTTCACGAAAATCGCGGAGGAATTGGAGGGCTGCACCTCAAAGGCCGTTATGAGTTTCGTGGATTCGTACCGCACGGTAGACCTCAGACCGCTGAATATCCAGCCGCTCACAACTGAGCAGCAGACGGAGCTGGCGCAGCAGCTATCCGAGATAGCCGCCCGGCACGGGATTGTCCTCTCCTCCTGCGCGGAGGAGCTGGGGCTGCCCCATTCCAGCTGTGTAGACGGCAAGATGTTCGGCGTTGATAAACCGAAAGACCGCAATCAGCGCGGGCTGTGCCAGTGCGTTGAGAGCGTCGATATTGGCGCATACAGCACCTGCCGCAACGGTTGCGCCTACTGCTACGCAAACCACTACGGCTACGTTCAGGACCCGCCTGACGCGGACTGTGACCTGCTTGGGCCTCCGCTGAACGGCAACGAAAAAATCAAGCAAAGGAATTGATACCATGATTGAGAAAGTAAACCCGTCCCACCCGGACAAAATCGCCGACAGGATTGCCGGCGCTATCGTGGACTTGGCCTATCAGGTTCAGGATGACCCCAAGGTCGCAGTTGAAGTCCTCATCGGGCATGGCGTGTGCCATGCCATCGTCGAGACCTCCGCTCCCATGCTCCGGCCAGAGGTGCTGAGGGCGATCCATAACGCCATCCACCGCATCGCGGGGTTTGTGCAAATCGACCTCTGCATTGTTCCGCAGGACGCCCACCTCGCTGATAACCAGCAGGCTGGTTTCCGCTGCGGCGACAATGGCATCTTCAAGGGAATGCCGCTGACCGAGGAGCAGAAGACGCTCTCCCGCGTCGCCCGCGACATCTACCAGAAGTACCCCTGCGACGGAAAATACATTCTGAGCGGGGATAAGCTCATCATTTGCCAGAGCAACGCTGCAAGGGCTGACATCGAGCGGCTGTACCCCACCGCAGAAATCAACCCGCTCGGCGATTGGACCGGTGGCACAGATGTGGACACCGGCGCCACCAACCGTAAGCTCGGTTCCGACATGGCTGATTCCGTGACCGGAGGCGGGCTGCACGGCAAGGACCTGTCCAAAGCCGATGTGTCCGTCAACATCTACGCTTTCCTCAAAGCGCAGGAAACCGGCAAGCCGGTTGAGCTGTGCTGCGCCATTGGAGACGACGAGATTGACGGAAAGCCCTACCACGAAATCGTGGAAATCGCCCGCAAGTTCATCAAGGACGCGGGAGGCTTCGAGGCGTTCGCCGAGTGGGGCCTGTTCTAAAACCTAATACAGTAAAACATGGGAGCTGTACGAGTGTGTGCAGCTCCCTTTTTTATGCTCAGTTACAAGGAGGACGAAACATGGAGATTGTCTACAAGAGGGTTGACGACCTCATTGAGTATGAGGGAAACGCCCGACGGAATGACGCGGGCGTGGCAAAAGTCGCCGAGAGTATCCGTGAGTTTGGGTTCCTGAACCCTATCACGATTGACCCGAACAACGTCATAATCGCAGGGCACACCCGCCTGAAAGCCGCCAAGCAGCTGGGGATGGAGGAAGTACCCTGCATCGTTCAGAATCTGTCCGAGGAGGACGCAAAGCTGGCTCGTATCATCGACAACAAGAGCCACGAGTATTCTACGTGGGATGTCGGCAAGCTGCATCAGGAGCTGAACGGCATCGGCCTTGACTTCAAGACCACGTTCTTTACCCCGAACCGTGACCGCAAGTTCTTCAAGGACAACAAGTTCCTCATTTTTGGCAACAACGAGCTGCCTATCACCGAGGACGAGTACGCCCGCCTGAAAGCGGTTTACGATGACTACATCAGCAAAAATAAGACCTATCTGGGCTTTGTCATGTTCCTGACGGGAGGTGAGGCAGAATGAATATCAGAGAAATTTCCGTCTCTCGACTGAGAGATTACGAAAACAACCCGCGCAACAACGACCTCGCGGTTGAAAAGGTCAAGTACAGTATCGAGCGGTTCGGTTTCCTGTTCCCTGTTGTTGTGGACATGAACTACACTATCGTTGCCGGCCACACTCGTGTGCGCGCCTGCCGTGAGATGGGTATTCAGACCGTCCCCTGCATCGTAGCGGACGAGCTGACTGACGAGCAGATCAACCTGTTCCGTCTGGTGGACAACAAGACCAGCGAATACAGCGATTGGGACTTCGAGAAGCTCAAGGAGGAACTCTCCCTCGTTGACCTGACGCTCGATGAAAACCAGCTCTTGCTGGAACGCTTTGAGCTGACCACAGAGGTGTTCGACATCGAGCCTGAGCAGGCCGAAATCAAAATCCCCGCTTTCAACTTTATGGGTGTCAACGACAGACCCAAGCCCAAGAAGCCTACCGTCCATACCATCGACAGCAACTCTATCATTGGAGAGGAAAATGATGCAGTTGAGGACAAGGATGATGGAATTGGCTCTGCACCGGAGGTTTCGTATCACGAGCCTGTGATCCATGCCGACGCCCCTGCTCCCGCTCCTGCGCCTGCCGACAGCCCCGCCGCTCCTGTTGCGGAGAGTGCGGTTCCTGCTGCTGATGATGGTGAGCCTAAGAAAAAGGAATCTAAGGCGGTCCTGCCGTTCTGCCAGTTCCGCTTTGGCGATGTGTCGTTCTTCATCTCTCAGGTGGAGCTTGACCGCATGAACGCCAAGTATCAGGAGTACATTGATTCCGGTGCAATCTTGAGCGGCAGCTTTGCCGATTATCTTCTGAAAGGAGTGGAGAACCGTGATTGATTTCGTAGAGAAAGTGCCTATCGGGGAGGTCACGGGGTCTGAGTACAACCCCCGCTCCATTACCCCGGAGGCGTTAGAGGCGTTGCAGCACAGCATTCGCCGTTTCGGTATGGTGAAGCCGCTCATCGTCAACGCCACCAATAACGTGATTACCGCCGGCCACCAGCGAAAGAAAGCTGCGACGGCGATTGGGCTGGAATATCTGCCGTGCATCAGAATCAACAGCCCGAATTTGCAGGACGAGATCCTGTTCAACCTCATGCACAACTCCATCGAGACGAGCAAAACTTCTGTTCGCCTTGAGGAGTTCACAGTGGGCGGCTACCATTACTGCCCGTCTGACAAGGTACACATCGAGAGCGAGCCGAAGAATGTGCTTATCTGCTCCGAAATCACGAAGCTGATGTCCCGCTATGGCGAATGGGGCAGCGTCGTGACCGACGGGGATGGAAACGTCATTCTTAACGCCGAATACGCCTACTGCTCCAAGAAGCTGGGCTACGGCGTTCTGAGCTACGCCATTCCGAACGAGGACGTTGCCGAGTTCCTTGAGTGCATGGGCATCGAGTACGGCAAGTACAACTTCGACAACCTCGGTGTTAAGACCTACCACCAGTTCTTAGCGCAGCCTAAGCGCCTGAGTACCGATGGCCGGCAGTCCAACGCCTCTGTCCTGTACGAGAAGTATGTCATCCCCCGCTTGCAGAAGTCTGACAGCCTTATCGACATCGGCGCGGGACGCATGGCTTACCCGAAGATGCTCAAGTCTAAGGGCTACAATATCCACGCCTACGAGCCGTCCCTGATGGTGAAAGGCGCGAACAAGCTGGATATGAAAGGGATCATCGCCAATATCCTCAACGCCGAGAAGCAGGTCAAGGCTCACGGGCTGTTTGACTACTGCGTGTTGGAGGCGGTTATCAACTCTGTGGTGGACGATGAGTTTGAAAAGGCCGTGCTTACGACCTGCAACGCCGTCCTGAAATCCACAGGTACGCTGATTACCTGCACCCGCAACCTTGCCTACGTCGAAAAGGCATACGACAAGACGAAGCTGTCTGCCGGAGCGGGCGACTGTCTCTGGTATCTGGACGACAAGAATTACACCCTCGGCGTGACAAACGGCATCGTTTTCAAGCAGAAGTTCCACACCCGTGAGAGCTTTGTCGCCCTCCTCGAAAACTACTTCGACAGTGTAGCGGTACTCGCCTGCAACGCTGGCTACATCTACTGCGCCTGCTCGCTACCCAAGCAGTTGCCGACGGAAGTTTACGAGGAGTATCTGGAAAAAGAGCTGAACATCGAGTACCCCGGCGGCTTCAAGCATAACAAGCACGGCGGTCTGATGCACGAGCTGCTCGAAAAGGTAGCGGAGAGGTATGTCTGATGCCAAGCGTCAGAGAAAGGACTTGTTTGAACAGTGGGTAGAAGCCGGTGAGGTAGAAAACAATCTCGCCATCATCCAGTCTCTGTCTATGCAGGGCAAGTCTATGGAGGAGATTGCCGACGTATTCGACATCACACGACGGACACTACAAAAACTCCAAAAGGAGCACCCCGCTTTGGAAAAGGCAATCAAAGCGGGGCGCCTGTCTGTTGTGGCGATGTGCCAAAACAAGTTAATGGAGCGGGTGTCCAGTGGCGACACGACCGCTATCATTTATGCGCTCAAAGTCTACGGCGGTGATTTCTTTAACGACCGAAAAGCGGTCGAGGCGAAGATAACCGGCACGCCGGTTTCTGTTCAGCCGCAAGTTCAGATCTACCTGCCTGAGAGAGATTCGGAGGTAGGTGACGCACGTGAGAAAAAAGACGGAAAAAACAAGTAACAAACCAATCATTATTCGGCCTCAGCAGGGCAAGCAGGAGATGTTTCTGCGCTCTCCCGCTGACATTTGCATTTACGGCGGCGCAGCTGGCGGCGGCAAGACTTACGCCCTCCTGCTTGAGTGTCTGAGACACATCGACAACAAGCTGTTCGAGGCTGTAATCTTCCGACAGTCCCGTCCGCAAATTATGAGCGCCGGTGGTCTTTATGCCACGAGCCAAGAAATATACCCGCATTTGGGTGCGACCAGCGTTCTTACGCCGAACGTCCAGTGGAGATTTCAGTCTGGTGCAAAGGTCACATTCGCTCACATGTTCTATGAAAAGGAGAAATATAACTGGCAGGGTTCCCAGATACCGCTCCTGATGTTTGACGAACTTGTCCATTTCACGGAGAGCCAGTTCTTCTATATGTTCTCCCGTAACCGTTCGACCTGTGGGGTTCGCCCCTACATTCGAGCGACCTGCAACCCCGACGGCGAAAGCTGGGTGGCTCGGTTCATCGACTGGTGGATCGACCCCGAAACAGGGTATGCCGATGAAAGTAGATGCGGAAAGCTGCGATACTTCATCCGCAGGAACAACATCATCCATTGGGCTGATACACCGCAGCAGCTGTATGAGGAGTTTCATCTATACAGCCCGGAGGAGATGGAGGAAGTAAAGTCCGTATCGTTCATCAGCGCAAAGCTGACGGACAACGCGGCCATGATGAAACACGACCCCGGCTACATCGGCGCACTGAAAGCCATGTCCGAGTTCGACCAAGAACAGCTGCTCAACGGTAACTGGAAAATCAGGCGGTCTGCGGGCCACTACTTCAAGCGCTCCAAAGTCGGACAGATGTTCCGCTCCACCCCGACCGATGTTGTCAAGTGGGTGCGGGCATGGGACTTGGCTGCTACGGCCCCCGGCGAAATGGACGATTTGGAGGGGATGCCGCAGGCCATGCGCACCAACCGGCGGGGTGACGAAAGCGCCTATACCGCCGGTGTTTTGCTTGGCAAGCGGAAGAATGGGCGTGTGTTCGTTGCGGATGTCATCAATGTCCGTGAGAACGGCGCTGATGTGCGTCAGCTCATTCTGAATACCGCAGCCAGCGACAATGCGCTTTATGGCAACGTCACGGTCCGGCTGCCGCAGGACCCCGGACAGGCCGGCAAGGACCAAGCACAGAGCTTTGTTCGGATGCTCGGCGGCTACACCGTGACAACCTCACTGGAAAGCGGGGACAAAGTGACCCGCGCCGAGCCTTTCTCCTCTCAATGGCTTGCCGGTAACGTGGATGTGAAGATGGCTGACTGGAACGATGACTATTTCAGGCAGCTTGAAAACTTCCCCGTCGGCAAGCTGAAAGATATGGTGGACGCCTCGGCGAACGCCTATTTGGAGTTAGAAAACGGGAAACCGGAGTTCGGCTTCTCTTTTGGATGAGGTGTGGAATGAGAATATTCAATATCGAAATAACCAGACGAAAACAGGTGCGAGACGCTTATCAGGGCGGCAGCGACAGTTTCGTCTCGCGTTGGGCAAGACCGCCCTCTATGAACACAGCCGAATGGCTGAATATGTTTTCAACCAGTCCCCGCCTTGCGGTCGTTGACCGTATCGCAAGCGACCTCGCAAACATCAGCGGAAAGCTGATGCGTGTTGAGGAGGACGGGACAGAGGTTGAGGTGACGAGCCACCCGTTCCTCGACTTTATGAACCACCCGAACCCGCTGTACGAGATGACGAGTTCGGCGATCTGGCGGCTGCATGAAATCTATCTCATGCTCGTGGGCGAGAGTTTCTTCCTTATCGAGCGGGACGAACGAGGCAGACCGGTAGAGCTGTGGAACGTGCCTCCGCATTGGGTAAAGCTGACGCCGTATCTCGGCAACCCCACATACCAAATCGTCTCATCGGGCGGGCTGACAATGACCGTGCCGGTTGATGATATGTTTGTGATGAAGCAGTTGAACCCGCTCGACCCTTTCCTGCGCGGTCTGGGTATTGCGGAGAGCATCGCGGACGAGGTGGAAATCGACGAGTATGCCGCCAAGTTCCAAAAGCGGTTCTTCTATAACGATGCTACGCCTCCCGTGGTATTCCTCATGCCCGACGCCACCGATGAGCAGCGGAACGCTTTTCTGGCCCGCTGGAATCAGAAGCACCGGGGCGTAGAGAACAGCCACCGTGCGGCAGCTCTTTCCGGCAACGTCGATGTAAAGGAGCTTGGCAGCACCGATGGTAAGAACCTCGGCTTCATTGAGAGCCGTATCGCCATGCGAGACGCTGTTCTCGAACACTTCGGTGTACCCCGTGAAATCATGGGCATCACCGAGAACAGCAACCGCTCAACCGCTGACGCAGCGCAGTACATCTATGCCAAGAATGTCCTGACATCGAGAATCAGGATGCGCGAGGAGGCAATCAACACGCAGCTCCTCCCGATGTTCGGGAGCGGGCTTGTGTGGCGCTTTGACCCTGTTATCCCCTACGATAAGGAGTTTGACAAGGGCAAAGCACTTGACGCCTACAACGCCGGCCTCATCACCAAGAACGAGGCAAGAGAGCTGCTCGACCTGCCTGATGTTGACGGTGGGGATGTCTACAAGGTCTCTATCAACGACCTGTTCCTGAACGAAACTGACGACCCCGCAGAGCTGTCGCAGACCATGATGCAGGAGGATCTGGCGGCGCTGTCTGACGGTCCTGTGTATGGCGAGAAGTCCCGCCGCATGAACGTGGCGGCCATGCTGCGGCGTGAAGCTGTGGCGGTGCAGAAAAATGAACGGTTGTTTGAGGCAGCGGTGTCCAAACACTTTGCGGACCAGCAGACCGCAATAGCGGCAGCCCTCGGCAACACAGTAAAGGCCGATGCGTCTGACGTGTTCTCGGAGCTGTCCGAATATCTGCTCCCAGACGGCACGTTCGACCCCGACCTGTGGGCGCAGCTGCCTGAGATTGAACAGCAGCGGCTTGCCGACGCAATAGCGGCAGGGCTGCTCGATTGGAACAAAGAAGCTGAAAAGCTGATGGACCTGTTCAATCCGCTGTGGCGAAAGACCTATGACGACGGGGCTGCGCTCAGTGAGGAAAGCTACGGATTGACAAGCCTTGACCGCCCGGAATTCGTATCTTCTGCCAAAATCAATGGCGGCAAGCGCATCGTTGGCATTGAGCGCACCACACGGGACAAGATTGCGGACATCATCGTCCGGGGCGTCTCCGAGGGCCTCAGCCAAATCAGCCTGCGTGAATCCATTCAGGACACGATGGGTGCAACCAAAGCACGGGCAAAGCTGATTGCCCGACAGGAAACCATGACCGCACTGGCGACAGGTCAATTTGACACAATGAAAGCCGCTGGTGCTAAGACAAAGACGTGGCATCACAGGCCGCAGAAAAATCCCCGTGATGGCTCTCACGGACCGAACCACGTCATATTGGACGGCGAGACGGTGGCGATTGACGCCAAGTTCTCAAACGGGCTGCGCTATCCGCGTGACCCGAATGACCCTCGCCCCGAGGAGCTTATCAACTGCCGGTGTTATCTGACATACGGCGGTTTTTAAGATGCCCTAAACTCTGAGGAAAGGAGGAAAACCGTATGGCAAGCAAGGGAAAACGTACTGCTGGAAAAGCGCCGGCAACCCGCGAGTATAAGTCGTTTAAGTTCGAGCTGGAAAGCGCGGACGAGAGTGGCGAGTTCTCCGGGTACGCTGCTGTGTTTGGGAACAAGGACAGCGGCGGCGACATCATCGAAAAAGGCGCGTTCTCCAAGACCATCAGGGAGGATTTTGACCGCATCAAAATCTTGTCGCAACACACCGATTGCGAACTGCCCATCGGCAAGCCGCTGGAATTGCGCGAAGATGATAAGGGTCTTTTCATCCGGGGCAAAATCAGCGACACCGCCAAAGGCCGCGACATTCAGACGCTTATGAAAGACGGTGTTCTGAATGAGCTGTCCATCGGCTATGACGCTGTTGAGTTCGATTACGACAGCGAGCAGGGTGTGCGCCGGCTGAAAGAAATCAAGCTCTGGGAAGTTTCTATCGTCACTTGGGCGATGAACGACCAAGCTAAGATTGATGAGGTCAAGTCTTTGGTGGAGGGCCTTAGAACCGAAGTCAAAACGGGCAAAATCACCCGCGCAAGACTGGACGCTTTGAAGCCTTTCATCGCGGTAGTCCGTGAGCTGGCTGACATTCTCGGCCCGTTTCTGGAACCCGCCGCACCTGATGACCCGCCTGTGCAGAACAACATCGTGAAGTCCAACAACCCCGTCAAGCAAACCAAGAAATCGGAAATTGTCTTCGAGATTATCCCGTAACACAAGGAGGAATTTGAAATGAAACTTACTCAGGAACAGCTCGCTGAGCTGATTGCCAAGGTGTTTACCAACCTCGACGAGAAGCGAAAGGCTTGCAAGGAGAACGGCGAGGCCGTGTCTGACGGCATTTCCACCGAGGAGATCCTTGCGGAAGTGACCGCTATCCTTGAGGGCGAGGGCGAGGGCGGCGTGACCGACCCCACTGCCACCAATGACCCCACCAATCCCGCTCCTACTGCCGACCCTGTTGCCGGTGATAAGGGCGAGGGTGAGGGCGTTTCTCCTGAACTCATCGCTGCCATCATCGCGGCTCTTGAGGGTCAGGGCGTCAAGAGCGCCGCTGGCGCCGGCGAGAAGAAGTCCGGCGGTCCCGGTGTTCAGAAGCAGCCCGAGCGCAAGTACGCCAACCTGTTTCTCTCTACCGGCTCCGGTCCCGACGGTGTGAAGCAGAACTCTTTCCAGACCCGTATCGCGTCCATGTCCGCACCTGAGCGCCGCAAGACCGCTTACGGTATGTTTGGCCGTGCTGTGAAGTGCATCCACGCCTCCGGCGGCGACATTGAGAGAGCGGCTTTCACCGCCGAGCGTAAGTTCGGCGATGCGGATATGGCGCGTGAGTTCAAGGCGCTGTCCGCTACCGTTCCCGCTGACGGCGGATACCTCGTCCCCGAGGTGTACGCCAACGAAATCATCGAGCTGCTCTATCCGTCCACCGTCATTTACAGCCTCGGCGCCCGCCGTCTGGGAATGGCGAACGGCAACCTGAACATCCCCAAGATTAAGACCGGCTCCCGTGCTATGTTCGCCGGTGAGAACCGTGCCATCTCTCGCAGCGCACCCAAGTTCGGCAACCTCAAGCTGTCTGCCAAGAAGCTGACCGCCCTCATCCCCATGAGCAACGACCTGCTCCGCTCCACCAACTTTGACAATGATGTCATCGTCGGTCAGGACGTTACCAAGCAGATGGCTCTGGGTGTTGACTACGGCGCACTGCTCGGCACCGGCGGCGAGTTCCAGCCTCTGGGCATTACCAAGAACAAGGGTGTGCTCAACATCGACGTTACCAGCATCGACACCGAGTATTCCAGCAATCAGGGTGTTCTGACTGCCGCGTTCCCGAACTATCTGGTGGCGTCCGTTTTGAAGAACAATGTTTATGCTGACGGTCTGGGCTTTGTGTTCAACACCAGCGTGGAGCAGTTCTTCAAGTCCCTGCGTGATGAGGTCGGCGGTTTCATCTTCGCTAAGGAGATGAACGAGAACGGCACTCTGGTGGGCTATCCCTACAAGACCACCAATCTGCTTGAAACCACCGGCGGCAAGACCCAGATTGTGTTCGGCAACTGGAACGACCTCGTTATCGGTGAGCAGGGCGCACTGGAAATTGAAACCAGCCGCGAGGGTTCTTGGACGGATGACGCGGGCAACCTCGTTTCCGCTTTCGAGAACGACCAGACCCTCATCCGTGCTATCAACAACGTGGACACCGGCCTGCGCCATGACGAGAGCTTTGCTGTGGCTACTAAGGTCTCCGTCCCTGTGTAATGTGAGGAGGTAGCTGAATATGAAAAGAGAACTCATCCAGAACATCAAGGTGATTCCTTATAAGAGCGGGGACGCCATCGACCGCGAGAGATTCCTTTCCGGGGTCCTCGCGGTGTCCCTCGGCGCGGCCTCTGGCGAGCCTACCGGAATCACCGTGAAGATTGCCGTTACTGAGTGTGACACTCAGGGCGGCGGCTATACCGCCGTCAAGGACAAGCACGTGTTCATCGACCATACTGCCGATGGTGATGGCGCTATCACCCTCACCGCCGACAAGTCCGGCAACGAGCTGCACAACCTCGACCTTGACCTTGCGGGCTGCAAGAAGTTCATCAAGATTACCGTCACCGTGAACTGCGCCGGCGGCACCGGCCCCAAGTGCGATGCCACCTGCGCGATTGCGCTGGGCGACAATGCCGTCCAGCCCGTGTAAGGAGGGCTGATTATGTCTCGCGTGTATAAGCAGCAGACGGGACCTACCGACAACAAGGCTGAGGTTCCCGCAAAGGAGACTAAGCGCACCAGAACCACCAAGCCCGTCGAAAGGGACGAGCCGAAAGAAGACAGCAACGACGGCGAATAGCCGTCGTTGCCCCATTTAGGAGGCCCTTATGCTTGCAGAGAACGCATTGACTACCCTTGAACGAATGAAGCTGATGCTCGGCTTATCCGACATCGAGGACGAAAAGGTCAACCTGGTTGTCGAACTGCTGATAAATAAGGCTTCTTCGTGGATCGAGCGTCAGACCGGCAGACATTTGGGCAAACGCTCGTACCGTCAGTGGTACGATGCGGATGGGCAGCAGGAACTTGTCACGGTAGAATACCCCATCATCAGCGTTGAGTATGTCAAGGAGGAGGGCCGATTGGTAAACCCGAACCGCTATGACTATTCTCAAACCGGAGATGTGGGAGTTATCTACCGTGACGAGGGATGGCTGAAAGCCGGGTATCGAAAAGGTCTGGCGTATGACATCGTTGCGCCAAAGCGCGTTATCGAGGTGAGCTACACGGCTGGGTATGTCCTGCCGAAAGACGCCACCGATGACGAGCCGCAGACCCTCCCCGCAGACCTTGAGGGGCTTGTGTGGGATATGGTGTCACAGGCGTACACGAACCTGCAAAATGGGTCGCAGGGCCTCAGCTCGTTCTCCATTTCCGATGTAACGTGGAACTTCGACAAGACACAGAAATCGGAGTGGATGCAGCTCGTAAATCTGTATCGGAGGTATTGATTATGGATGTCAATGTTATCCTGAACGATTTTGAGCGGCTGAAAAAAGCCTGCGACGATATGGCCGGCAAGAAGATCCTCGTGGGTCTTGTCGGCGGCGCAGATTCCGAAGTTCTGAAAATTGCCATCGCCCACGAGTACGGCACGGAGAAACTGCCGGAACGGTCCTTTATCCGAGCGAGCTTTGACGCCGACCAAGCCAAGCTGGGCGAAATCGTGTCGGGAGCAATCGGAAAGGTGCTGTCTGGACAGACCTCCGCAGATGCCGCCGCCAACGCCATTGGCGCACAGGCGGCCCAGATGGTGCAGAACTTCATCGACGACAACCGGGTAAAGCCGCAGTCGGATTTCACCAAGAAAACGCAGCACACGACGCTGTATGAGACCGGTACGCATATCCGCGACCGTATCACATACAAGGTTGAGGAGGTATGACCCATGTTTTTCGCAACTCCAAAACTGCCGAGGGCGCTGCTGCACATACTGACAGTTTCCAACAGGACGTTCGTGCGTGACCCCGCAGCCGGCGGGCAGTCCAGACCTGTTGACGAGCCGGTAACATCCTTTTGGGGAATTGTGATGCCGCTCTCCAATCTGGACCTGAAACGCTTGCCGGAGGGGTCGTACACGTACAATTCTCAGAAGCTCTACACCGATGACCCCGTGGAAATTAAACCGGGGCAGGTCATTCTGGACACCTACGACGGGCAGAAATACACCGTCTCACAGGAACTCTCCCACAATTCCATCCACCCGATGGTTCGCTATATTGTGGAGGGGGTGAAAAAGTGACATTCGCTCAGGCCCGTAACGCGATTGTGTCCGGGTTGGAGGCCCACATCGGCTGTCCTGTCAACCTGTCAGAGCAAATCGCAGATATGCCCGAATACCCATACTGCTATTACAGCGTTCTCGCTCCGAGAATACCGGAGTATTCGTTCGGCTTGCAGGAGATTGTTGATGCTCCCGACGGGCCGCTGCTCGTCCGTTCCGAACAGGTGTCGGCTACCATGTCGTTCACCTTTTGCAGCACGAATCGGGAAACCGAGGACGGCTACATCTTTGGCGAGGACGAGGCGCTTGAACTCGCGGAAAAGGCGAACGGCTTTTTCCTGCTCAACGCCCACAATATCCAGACCGAGCAAGGCGAGGTCGTGATAGTAAACGTGGGGTCAGTCGCAAGCCGTTCCAGCTTTTTCGTGGAGGACACGATACGCAGGTACGGGTTCGATATTCGTTTCTCCTATGTACGAACCGACACGATGCCCGCTACTCTTGTGGAGCGTCCGGGAAACCCCATAGGGGATATTAAGCAATAAAGGAGGAATCGCCAAATGGCAAAAGACGTAATTGTCGTTGTGCAGCGGGACGCGCTGCCCAGCGAGAAAGAGAGCCTCGACATTCTCCTTGTATCTACCACCGGGGCTTATCCGGTCGGAACGTACAGAGATGTTGAGAGCGTAAAAGCCGTGTACGGCCCAGAGGGAGCTTGTCCCAACGCAAAGGTCGTGCGCAAGGCTACCACCCTGCTCAATCAGGGTAAGACCACGCTGGCTACCAGCCTCGTGAGCAAGTTCAAAATCGTCAGCTTTGACCCTGCCAATCCCGTTGTGGCTGCGGCTGCAAAGCTCGTCTGCACCTTTAGCGGGTCTGTTGACATCGCCGCAAGAAAGAACCTCTGGTTCCGTTTCGGCGGGGACAGCAAGGCTGTTGTGAAGATCACCGCATCTTCCGCTGTGACTTCTGCAAACGACCTCGCTGCGCTGTTCAACAGCACCAGCTTCACCAAAGGCGGCAAGACCTATTCCGCTGCGGTGTCCGATGCGACCGTGACCTTTACCGCCACCGAGGAGGGAGAGGCAGACACCATTCCTGAAACTGTGGACGTGTTCACTGACGAGCACCTGTCCAAGCCTGTAACTACCGAGTGTACCGCCCCTACCGCCAAGTTCACCAACGGCAAGGACGCGAAGACCGCGGCGGAGAGCTTCATCGAGCAGATTAAGAAGTTCCAGTCCGAGGTTGACAACGACTGGTACTATCTCCTGACCGACAAGGACGAGGACGAGTACGTCATCGCTCTGGCGAAGTTTGCGGAGGCCAGCGAGCCGAGCGAGGCAGAGCTGGGCGCAGGTGTGGAAGACCACCGCAAGTTCTACATGGGCCAGACCAGCAACAAGGCGTTCGTGTGCAACACCGCCCGCGCTGCTGTCATCTATGCCGATGCGGACAATCTGAATGAGGAGCCTGACGCCTCCTACACGGGCAACGTGGGGCCGTTCTACCCCACCAGCGTAACATGGAAGTTCAAGCGCCCGCAGGACGGCAACGCCTCCACTACTAAGCTCATCACACTCCCCCTGCTCACCGACGGCGAGCGGGAGGCTCTGCTTGAAAACCACGTGAACTTCTTGACCGAGGAGTACAAGCGCCAGTACGTAAAGGACGGCACTTGCCTCAACGGTGAGTTCATCGACGTGGTTCTCGGCGGGGACTGGATCGCCAAGCGTATGCGCGACCTGCTCTATGACATCTTGCTTGAAAACGCCAACATCAACTATGGCGATGACGGGTTCGGCATGATTGGCACGGCAGTGTTGCAGGCTCTGGCAGAGGCCACGGACCTCAACATCATCGCTCGTGACCCGGAGAGCAAGACCGGCGTGTTCACCGTTGTCATTCCGAAGTATGCGGAGAGCACCGAGGACCAGCGCCGCAACCGTGTGATGCCCGACATCACGTGGGAGGCTCAGCTGGCAGGCGCGGTCCATCAGGTAAAAACCAAAGGCGTCCTCCGTGCGACGCTGTAAAGGAGGGATAGACCATGTTAGCTACGTTTGACCCGATGAAAGTCAATGTGTCTTTCAACAACCGGCAGCTCCGTATGTTCGGTGAGAGTATGTTCACGCTGGCCCGTGACGAGGCCAACGTCACGTTGAAAAAGGGTGTAAAGGGCGACAGCACCTACATCCTGAATGCGAACAAGGCGGGCAAGCTCACCATCACGCTATTGCAGGATTCTCCTGACGTGGCGTACCTTGAGCAGTGCGCAGAAAAGAACGTGATGGCAAACCTCGCTATCACGGACGCCAACGACAGCGGCTCCGTTTTCTTCGCTCAGAACTGCATGGTGGAGAAGCTGCCTGACAGGGCGAGAGGCAAGGAGGCCGCTGATGTCTCCATCGTGTTCCTCATCCCTGACATCCAGCTGTAATGGCTGAAACATTGAGTTGAAACATCTCGCCCGAATTCAAGTATTAGGCGCGAAAGTCTAAGTTTAGGCGGGAAATTCAACCAGATGTTTCAGCCCCGAATGTTTCAATGTTTCGGCCAATGTATCGCCAATGTTTCAGCTAAAACCCGCACCGTTACTGGCTTTTACGGGTATTTGAAACATTGAAACATTCATTCTTAATAGAGTGTGTAAATAGGGAGAATAGAGAGTAATGTATATCTCCGTCTCCCTAACGCGCCTATACGCGCGTAATATATAAAACGCCAATGTTTCAGAGGAGGATTGACCTATGGCAAGAACAAAAACCGTCATCGTCAACGATGTTGAGTACCAGCTGCAAAGCGTGAATTTCACATGGTATTCCAACCTGACCGACCTCTACATCAACCCCGCCAACGGCAGGAAGAACACAGCGAAGTACGCCGACGCTCTTATCAAGGGCTGCGTGACTGCTCCCGCTGAGGTGGCAAAGGCCGGTCTGAAATACTTCGATGAACAGGATGACCTCGCTACTCCGGGTGAGCTGGTGCGCGAGATCGAATCCTTTCTTAGCGAACGAACTAAACCGCAAGGCCGCTAAAAGCCGCGCTCGTAAAAACGAGCGGTTTTGGCGGCTTGTGTTCTGCATGGGCGGCGTGACCTATTCGGAGCTTAAAGAAATGGATCTGTATGAGTTCTCCGAGACCGAACAGGCCCGCCTGCTCTGGCAGGACGAATGGAACAAGAAAGATTGAGAGGAGGGATGAACTGTGGATGAAGCCCGCAGTGTATCGTACAGCATAAATGTACGTGCCAACACGTCGCAGGCAGAAGCCAGCATTCGCAACGTCACGAGCAGTCTTGGCGGCTTGCAGGGCAGCGGCGGCAGAATCAATATCAGTGCGGATAGCTCTCAGGCTGATTCGAGCATCCGAAATGTCACGAGCAATCTCGGCGGTTTGCAGTCGCAGGCCAGCAGCGTAGGCTCGGCGTTCCGCAGTTCTTTCCTTGCCGGCGTGGATGGAGGAAACACCTTTTCCTCCTCCCTGCGATCGGGTGTTGGCGGGGCTTTCTCCTATGTAACGGGGCAAGCCAACGCCTTTAGAGAAAATGTTGTGTCGGGTGCGCAGAACATCGCAAACGGTTTTGCGCACCCGATTTCTACAATCCGAAACGGGCTGGGCAACGCGATCCAGTCCGCAAAGGACAGGTTCACCGACTACACCAGAAACGCAGAACGAGCCGCCACCGCAACAGACGATATGGGCGGTTCTGCCGGCGGCGCCAGACAGGACGTTTCCAATCTCGGCGAGGCCGCCGAAGAATCCGGCGGCAAGTTTGAGAAGCTCGGCGGCGTTCTGAAAGGCGCTGGGGCGGCTATCGCGGGCGTCTCCGCTGCTGCCGCCGCAGGAGCCGTAGCGCTCGGTGTGCAGGTCGTGTCTGCCTATTCCGATTATGAGCAGCTTGTCGGCGGTATTGATACTTTGTTCGGCAAAGCCTCTCAGACGGTACAGGCGAATGCGGCAAACGCCTACGCCACTGCTGGTATGTCGGCGAACCAGTACATGGAACTCACCACGAGTTTTTCTGCCAGCTTGATTAAATCGCTCGGCAACGACACCGATAAGGCCGCGTCCTATGCGAACAGCGCGATTGTGGATATGTCCGATAACGCGAACAAAATGGGTACGGACCTTGAGCTTATCCAGAATGCGTATCGTGGATTCTCCATGCAGAACTACACCATGCTGGACAACCTCAAGCTCGGTTACAGTGGTACGCAGGAAGAAATGGAGCGGCTGCTGAGTGACGCGGAAAAGCTGTCCGGTAAGAAATTCGACATATCCAATTTCGCAGACATAACCGAGGCCATCCACATTATCCAAGAGGATATGGGGATTGCCGGCACGACGGCGTTAGAGGCATCGGAAACGATTGCCGGTTCTATTTCCAGCACAAAGTCGGCAATCAGCAACCTGCTTGCCGGCCTCGGTAATGCAAACGCTGACATCGGATTGCTTGTCGATAACGTGGTGGACAGCTTTGGGAACGTGGTGAAAAATGTCACGCCTGTGGTTGAAAATCTCGCCGCCGCCCTGCCTGACGCGATCAGCAAGGTGATACCAGCGGTAGGTTCGCTTTTGCCCACTCTTGTAAGTACGGCGGGCAGTGTGTTCGGTCAGGTGCTTTCGTCCATCATCGCCCTGCTGCCGCAGCTTATTCCTGTGGCGGTGGACGCTATTTCCCTTATCGCGGAGACGCTACTTGAAAACGTCCCGCTGATTGTGGACGCGGCGGTCAATCTGGTGGACAGCCTTATTGGGGCAATCGGAGAGCTACTGCCTATGTTTGCGGAGGCAGCGGTTCAGATTGTGGCTAATCTGGCGACTGGCCTTGGCGATTCCCTGCCGACGTTGATTCCGACCATCATTGAGGGCCTGATGTCGGCGGTGAACACCCTGATAGAAAATGCCCCCTTGCTCATGGAAGCGGGTATGCAGCTCCTGATGGGGTTGGCGCAGGGTATTATCGAGGCAATACCGATGCTAATTGAGCAGCTCCCGCTGCTTATCGAGGGCATCCTGACGTTCCTGACGGAGAGCCTGCCAATTCTCTTGGAACAGGGCGCTCAGATTATCCTGATGCTTGTGAATGGCATCATTAACGCAATCCCGATTCTGGTTGAGCAGCTCCCCATTATCATCACCTCAATCGTGGAGTTCATCAGCGGGAACCTGCCGGCCATTCTTGAAACCGGCGTGAATGTCCTCATCCAGTTGGCGGCCGGTATCATTCAAGCCATCCCGCAGCTGGTGGCGCAGCTGCCGCAGATTATTTCTGCCATTGTAAACGGCATCGGGGCGCTGATTGGTTCCGTCGTCGAAGTTGGTAAGAATATCGTGCGGGGTATCTGGGACGGTATCACAGCTATGGCGGGCTGGATTAGAGACAAGGTAACAGGGTTCTTTAGCGGAATCGTTGACGGCGTTAAGGGCTTTCTGGGAATCCACAGCCCGTCTCGTGTGTTCGCCGGAATCGGTGACAATATGGCTGCCGGTCTGGGGCAGGGCTTTGAAAAGACGATGGGAGGCGTGACAAAAGACATCGAGAATGCCATTCCGACCAAGTTCGATATGCCCGCAATCAACGGTCCCGCAAATACTGCTTTCAAAGTGAATCCGATTGTGGGCGACGCACCCTCTCCTGTGGTGGCAGACGCCACATATTCCGTCACGCCGGTGGTGGGCGACTTCGACCCGCCTGACCCGAATACGGAGGACGGAGACGGGGACGGTACGCACGTCGATGTTCCCGACCCAGATCCGGTTCCCGGCGGCGGTGGCGGCAGTCCTGCGTTTGCTCCGCAGATTACCGTCATCGTTCAGGGTGGTGCGGATGAGGAATCCGCAGAGAACCTGAAAACCTCGCTGCGCGATACCGTCCGCGAGCTGTATAACGAGTTCCGGGAGGAGGAGCGCGAGCGCATGGTGCTTAAAAACCAATACGCTTACTGATAGGAGGGATTGAGAATGGCGTATGTGCTGAGAGGGAGAAAAGGCGGCACAGTCCGTTTCATCCCACTCGAAAACGGCGTAATCGAAAAGGAAAGCGAGAGTTACAGCAGCTCCGTTACCTCAAACCCCGTGGAAGACGGGGCTGACATCGACGACCATGTGAACAATGCGGCGGGTACGCTCAACATCTCCGGTACGATTATCGGGGGCGACGGAGCAATCAACGCTCTAAAGTCTATGCGTGACCGCCGGGACGTTATCACATACATCGGTGTGACACGGATGAACAATCTCGTTTTCACCAGCTTAAAATTTGACCGGTCTTATAAAAACCGGCACGGCGCGTCTTTTTCGGCTACGCTCAAGCAGGTGCAGATGACTTCATCGGAGTTTGTTCCGATGGACGCCGAACTTGCTATGACGAGCCAAGACGCTGGGAAAAGCCAGAACCCGCAGCTTGCCAGAACGGTGAGCACGGGCATGGCGATTTTAGCTATCCAGTCTGTAAGTTCCACCGCTGCGGCGGCGCTGAGGTCCGTAAATGTATCGGGCGGCAGCGCCGCCCCGCTTACGCGGCTCACCGGCGGCTATGACGGTCTGGCGCGGCGTTGAGGAGGTGTGAAGTATGGCGCTGCAACTGATTGACCTGAATGAAGATATTGAGTACATCAACATCGACGCATCGAAAGTGCCGTACTCATTCTCCATCAAGCTGACCGACAAGACATTCAGCTTTACGGTCAAGTACAACGATACTGGCGGGTTCTATACGATAGACCTGCTTGACGCAAATGGGAATGTCCTTGTGTTTGGCGAAATCGTCCGCTACGCCCGCCCGCTGTTCAACGTGGTGGAGGACGAGCGGTTCCCGATACCGGTTATCATCCCCCTTTGCATCACGGGAGACAGCATTTCGGAGGTCACAAAAGAAAACTTCGGGAAAGACGTGAAGCTGTATCTCCGGGAAAGGACGGTGCAGTAACATGGCATTCTGGATCAGGGACGCAACACTCACCATCGGCAACAAGCAGTATTCCCTTGGCGGCCTGAATTTCACCTTTGAAATTCCGTTTGAGGACAGCGACGAGCCGCCTGTTGCGACGATAAAGGTCACAAACCTCTCCGCAGCCACGAGAGCCGGCATCAAGAAAAACGACCCGGTTGTGCTGAATGCCGGGTATGAGGGAGATGTCGGCTGCATCCTCATCGGAAAAGTGGTCGGTCTGAAACACAAACAGGCTAACACCGACTGGACATCAACCCTGACGGTGCAGCCGTGTGCTGATGAGATACTCGGTAGCCTGATAAACAAGACCTACGCCAAAGGGATAAAGGCATCTGCCATCGTGCGTGACCTGCTGAATATTTTCGGCGTGGAGGTGTCCAAGTGCGAGCTGACCGAGGACATCAGCTACCCGCGAGGGCGGGTGTGCCGGGGAAATTTGAAGCAGGTGCTGACAGAGATTGTGGTGAACGAGTGCAAGAGCCGGTTCATCATCCGGGCGACCGGGCAAATCTACATCACCAAAGCGGACGATGGCATCAACAACGGCGTGACCCTCACCTCCGCTACCGGCCTGCTGAGGGCTGACGAGGAGAAAGTGGCGATACCGTATGAGACTGACCTGAACTCCCAGAAAACCGGCGAGGACCGGGACGATGACACCATCTCCCGCTCCTGCCTGCTCAATTATCGGATAGCCACCGCCGAGGTGGTGAAAATCCAGTCAAGCAACCTGAATGGCCGTTTTATTGTGGTGAAAGGTTCCCACAAAGGCGGCAGGACGGGTGATTGGGAAACTTCGATGGAGCTGAAACCTTATTGAGAAAGGAGCTGCGGAATGTCCGCTATCAACGAATACGAATATCAGAAGATCCACGACAAGCGGCTTGCAGAATCCATCTGCGTGGCGGCTACCGTCAAGGTCGTGGCGTTTGACCCAGTGAAGATGACGGTGGACGTTCAGCCGCTCTCGAAGCATTTGCAGAACGGGAAGTATGAAAGCCAGCCGCCCATTTTGGGCGTACCCGTGGCGTGTACCCGCTGCGGCGGGTTTATCACAAGGCCGTGGATAAAGGCGGGAGACACCGGCGTGGTGGTCTACCTTGACCACGACATGGACAGCACCGTCACGGGCGGCAAGGAGGCTAAGCCCCTCACGGAGCGCAATCACGCCACGACAGACGCTATTTTCATCGGCGCTATTGTGGCCGGCAGCTACTCGTCCTCCGGTCTTCCGTCAGACAGCCTTGTCCTCGCCGCCGAAAATGGCAGCGTCTACGTGGCGGTGTCTGCGGCAGGCGTTGCGATAAAGGGGAACCTGACAGTGACGGGCAACATCACGGCGTCAGGGAACGTGGACAGCTCAGGCAGCATAAGCGCTGCCGGCGATGTCCTTGCCGAGAGCAGCATAAGCGGCGCCCATCATACGCACCCCGGAGATTCGGGAGGCAGAACGGGGCAGCCCGGATAAGGAGGCAGTATGGATAACATGACACTGCTTATTGACCCGGAATCGAGAGATTTGGTGTTTGACACCGACGGGTCGTTCAAGAAGATATACGGGGACGATACAACCGTCCAAAACGTGCGCCACACGCTCCTCGCGTGGAAAGCGGAGTTCTTCGCTGATGAGACGCACGGCACTGATTATGAGAGCATCGTCGGCCAGAGTATGAACGACGTTGACGATGACGAGATAAAAGAGGTCATTCGGGAGGCTGTGTTTCAGGACCCCGATGTGTCCCAGATTGATTCAATCTCCGTCTCCTACGAGGGACGGACAATAACTGTTGAACTTACCGCCACCCTTTCGGATGGCGAGAAAATAGCATTGGAGGTGACGGCATAATGGCGAAGACCACAGATTGGGGCTTGACGGACGCCGGTTTCAGACGCCCCACGTACGCAGAGCTGCTGGACGCTCTGGAATACAAGGCCCGCGAGCTGTACGGGTCGCGGGCAAACCTGACCGTGCGCTCCCCGCTTGGTGTGTTCCTGCGCATCTACGCTTGGATGCTGAACCTCCTGTTCTCCACGCTGGAAGACGTATATAACAGCCGGTTCATTGATACCGCTGTCGGGACGAGCCTCTATAACCTCGGACGGGCGATCGGCTTGAAGCTGCTCGGAGCGCAGAAAGCGGTCGGCTACCTGACCTTTACCGGTGAGGACGGCGTGGAGGTCCCGGAGGGCTACCTTGCTGAAACGACTGCCGGCGAGCAGTACATCACCCTGCAATCCGGCGTGATAACCAGCGGGAGCGTCACCCTTTCCGCGACCGCCGTTGTGCCGGGGCCTGACGGGAATACCGAGAAGAACACCATTACCAATATCGTAAACCCTATGAGCGGCATCGAAGCCGTCACGAACGCCTCTGCGTTCGAGGGCGGCAGAAACACGGAAACCGACGCGGAGTTTCGTGAGCGGTACTATCTGTCCGTGGATTTTGCGGGTGGCGTGAATATTGACGCCATTGTCGCCGAGATCTACGAGAGCGTCGAGGCGGTCATAGCGGTGGCCGGTGAGGAGAACGATACCGATGTCCAGAGCGAGAGCGGGCTGCCTCCCCACTCCATTGAGATTATCGCCTATGGCGGCCTCGATGAAGATGTGGCGGGGGCCATCTTCCGCAGAAAGGCGGCGGGCATCCAGACCTACGGAAACACTTCCGTGTCGGTCGTAAGCTCTGCCGGCACGACACACAAAATCAAGTTCAGCCGCCCGACGCCTGTGAACGTCTGGGTGAAAATCACCGGCCTGAAAACCGACAGCGTGTTCCCGCTTGACGGGATTGACCGAATCAAGCAGAACATCATCGAGTATATCGGCTCCAACACGAGAGGCGGTATGGCTATCGGGCAGGACGTGATTTGCGTTACCTTGCCGACCGAGGTGCTTAAAGTGCCGGGGGTTGTTGACTTTGACCTGCAAATCAGCTCCAACGGCTCCACATTCAGCCGTGAGAACATCACGATTGCGGCTCGTGAAAAGGCGGTCACTGACGAAAGCAAGGTGACGGTCGAATGAGAAACTATCTTTCTGAAATGCTGTATGCGCTGACGAGCGCCTACACAAGAAAAGACTACAATAACCGCCGCCGGGACCTCCCCATTGAGACGAACATAGGAAAGCTGTTCGCCATCCTCGCTTGGGGGCTGGATTCCGTCGAGGAGCAAACCGAGCTGATAAAGCTGTGGGAGGACATCGACTACGCGGAGGGCGCCGTCCTCGACCGGTACGGGGCCAATTTCGGCGTCGCCCGTATCAGCCCGGACGATAGGTTCTACCGCATGGCAATCAAGGTGAAGCTGATGGCGCAGCTTTCCGGCGGCGACATCAACACCGTCATTGAGGCGGCAAGCGCCCTGCTGGAAGTTGACGTGTCCGAAGTCATGCTCGATGAGGTCTACCCAGCTAAAATCGAGCTGTTCGTAGACCAGAAGCTCCTGTCCCCGGAGCGCATTGAAATGCTGGATTTGATTGCTGAGGCCATCAAGCGAATCCTCGCGGCGGGCGTGGGGCTGCGCCTTTACCTGCGAACCCACAGCACCTACCGCCACGAGCTTGTTGTTCGGCACTGCGGGTATACGGCTACTGAGCAGAGTGCCCCGCCATTTACAAAGGACAGGGACGCCAGAATGACCCTGAAAACGCTCTACGGCGCATTTCAGCCCACGGAGGTATCTGCGGCCCACCCGCCGCAGAATCGGGCGCATACGGCCACGCAGGAGGGCGCAGGGGGCGCTGTATACCACACCAGAATCAAATCCAAACGAGTTGACAAGGAGGAATAAGAATGTCGAAGTTTGAGGACGGCAGCTACGGCTCTTTGACCGGTATCGCTCTTATCGGAAAAGTTCTCGCCGGACGCTGCCAAATGCACTACACAAAAGCCGCCGTCGGAAACGGGACGATCCCGGAGGGGCTGACGCCGAAGACCATGACAGGCCCTGCGGGGTACGTGATGGATGCGCAGATTGCGGCGGTATCAAACCCTGTGGACGGTGAGTGTCAGGTTACGGTCCGTATCAAGAGCGAGAGCGTTGAATCCGGCTTTTACCTGACGAACATCGTCCTGTTCGCGGAAGACCCTGATGAGGGCGAAGTCCCCTACACTTACCTGTGCTTGGAGAACGAGCCTGAGTGGATTCGCCCCGCAAGCTCTGTCGTAGGAAAGCTCGCAACATTCGATTTGATTGCGGCAGTGGGGGATGTGGACACGGTTACGGCTGTGATTGACCCGGAGGCTATCGCCACCATCGGCGAGGTCGAGCAGTCCATTTTGGCGCACAACAATGACCCTGCCGCTCACGGCGGCCTTTCGAGCATCGAGGAGAGGGCGCTTACCGTCCCGAAAACCGGATGGGACATCGGGGCGTCCGAGGCTCCCGATGGTGTCTATTACGTGGACATCCCGCTCGACAGCGTGACAGAGGCGCTGATTCCGATTGTCAATGTCCAGCCGAAGCAGCTTGCGACGGCGAAGAAGTGCGGTCTGTACCCTGTGTGCCGCACTCTCTCCGGTGGAATCCGTCTCTACGCGGAAAAAGCCCCGGAGAGCGAAATCACAGCAACGGTGGTTCTTATGAAAGAGCCTGAAAACTAAAAGAGGAGGAAACATTCATGGCGTATGGATCTGTAAATATCCCCGGCGTGAGCGCCTCTGAGCTGGAAACGGTCAGGACGCTTGCGCAGGACGCAAAGGAGCTTGCGGAATCCGCATCCGAGGCCATCACAGACCTCACGAACACAATCAATGTTGTGCCGTCCCCCAGCGGGACGCTCACCTTTACGGGCAACCAGCAGTCCCCTACGTGGCTGAATTACGATGAAAGCAAGCTCACCCTCGGCGGTACAACGCAGGCCACGGATGCCGGTACTTATGAGGTGACGTTCACGCCGAAGTCCGGGTTTAAGTGGTCTGATGATACGGAGACTGCCAAGACCGTCCAGTGGACTATCAACCGGGCGTCCATCGCAACGCCCACGCCGAGCGGCAGCCTGACCTACACAGGCTCCCCTCAGTCTCCTACATGGACAGACTACGACACCGGCAAAATGTCCATCAGCGGCACGAACTCCGCTACCAATGCGGGAACCTACGGCGCAATCTTCACGCCGGGGTCTAACTACAAGTGGGCTGACGGGACTACGACCGCAAAGACGGTGAACTGGACGATTGGAAAGGCGGCAGGCTCCCTTAGCCTTAACCCGACCAATATGACGCTGAACAACACCACGAAGACCGGGACGATCACTGTAACCCGTGCAGGCGACGGCGCGATTTCTGCCATCTCCGGCAGCTCCGGGATTGCCACAGTCAGCGTTTCCGGGAACAAAATCACTGTCACAGGTAAAACCTCCGGTACGGCCACCATCACGGTAAAGGTAGCCGCAGGCACAAACCACACCGCCCCTGCGGATAAGACTTGCAGGGTTGAGGTAAATTTCGTGAACATCTACGGCGCGAGCTGGGACGGCACAAGCACCACCAAATGGACGAGAACCGATAAAGCCGCCGGCTTTATTGACCCTGTTCCTTATGTGGCCGGCGCGGGCAGTTACAGCTCGCCGTTTGACAATTTGCAGCCGTGGGCAGGAATGACAAAGACCACTCGCTCCGGTAACTCGATGGTCGTTATTCCGAAGTTCTGGTACAAGCTCACTAAGAGCGGCAGCAGCATCAAAATCCAGATCGCCGACCAAGCGACCGCAGGCTTCTCGGTTTCCCCCGCACACATGGACAGGGGCGACGGACACGGCGAACGGAATGTCGTTTACGTCGGCAGGTATCACTGCGCCAGCGACTACAAGAGTAAAACCGGCGTGACGCCGAAGAACAACATCACCCGAAGCGCCGCCCGAAGCGGCATTCACGCCCTCGGCGCGAACTTCTGGCAGATGGATTTCGCCATGCGGTTCACCATCTGGCTGCTCTATATCGTAGAGTTTGCCGACTGGAACTCTCAGGCGAAAATCGGCTACGGCTGCGGCAACAACAGCGGTGTGCAGAATATGGGCGCGTCTGACAGTATGCCTTACCACACCGGCACAATGCAGAACTCCCGCACGACCTACGGCGTAGGTGTTCAGTACCGCAACATTGAGGGCCTGTGGGATAATGTCTACGACTGGATGGACGGCTGCTACTACAACGGCAACGGGCTGAACCTCATCCTGAACCCCAACAATTTCAGCGACAGCAGCGGAGGCACGAGCGTCGGTACGCCATCGAGCGGCTACCCGTCTGCGTTCAATGTTGCTACGGCTGGCGGGTTCCCGATGTTCTATCCGACTGCTGCAAGCGGCAGCGACTCCACGTACTCGTGCGATTACTGGTACTTCAACTCGTCGTACCCGTGCCTCTACGTTGGTGGCAACTACCTCCAGAACTCCAACCTCGGCTTGTTCTACGTCGACTGCAACGGCGTGTCGAACTCGAACTCGTACATCGGCTGCCGCCTCCAAGAACTCCCTTAATGGGGGAGCGTGAGGGGGCGAAGCCCCCTCACAAGGGACCCGCGCGAAGCGCGGGGTCCATCCGGGGCTACCTGTGCAGTACCGATGTCAACTGTTCGGCGTTACGTGCGATAACTGGAACTTCAACTCGTCGAACCCGTGCCTCTACGTTGGTGGCAACTACAACCAGAACACCAACCACGGCTTGTTCTACGTCAACTACAACAGCGTGTCGAACTCGAACACGAACATCAGCTGCCGCACCCTTTTATGTGTCTTGCTGACAAACCTCCGAACCACGGCACAGGTAGTCGCGCACCTCTCGGTGAAGATAAGCAGTTCAGGGAGCGGGTTAGTACACCTCGAAAGAGGCGTTGGAAAGCTCGTACAGCTAAAAGGAGGATACCAGTCCCTGTGAAAAGAGCAAAGAACCTATTTGAACCTTTAATCTCAGATGAGAATTTATCAAGAGCCATTGACGAAGTAAACCGCACACATCATTGGCGTACCCACCACCGCCCGAATAAATGCACCGCTTGGGTGGAGGAAACCAAAGAGGAGCGCATCAAGGAGTTGCGGCAAATCATCCTCGACGGCTTTGAGCAGAAGCCGCCTCACATGACCCGCAGATGGGACGCAAGCGCCCAGAAGTGGAGAACGGTGAGCGAACCCGCGCAGTGGCCCGACCAGTACGTCCACCACGCGCTTATCCAGATTTTGCAGCCAATCTTCATGCGGGGCATGGACCACTACTGCTGCGGCAGTATCAGGGACAGAGGCCCGCACCAAGCACGGGCGGCAATCGAAAGCTGGATGAACCACGACCTGAAAGGCACTCGGTACGAGCTGTGTGGAGATGTGCGTCATTTCTACGACAGCCTGAAACCGGAGGTTGTGATGGACCGTATGCGCCGCCTGATTAAAGACCGGCGTGTCCTCGACCTGATTTGGCGCATTGTGAAAGATGGCGTCCGTATTGGCTCCTATACCTCGCAGTGGTTTGCGAACACCGTTTTGCAGCCGCTGGACCAGATGATCCGTGACAGCGGGCTGTGCGCCCACTATGTCCGGTATATGGACAATCTCACAGTGTTAGGCCCGAATAAGCGAAAGCTGAAAAAGCTCCGGTTCCTTATTGAGAAGTGGCTGACAGAGCATCAGCTTAAACTGAAAGGCGACTGGCAGATATTCCCGATTGCCCGAGTAAACCCGAAGACGCCGCTGGAACCACCGAGGCTCGGATTTGCGAGGCAAAAGAGCCGTCTGCCAAACGCCGTAGGGTATCGGTACGGTCGGGGCTTCACAATTCCGCGCAAGCATAATCTCCTGCGCATCAAACGAGCGATCGCCCGATACCGCAAGAGAAAGAAACAGGGCAAGCGCATTATGGCAGGAGCGGCTGCGAGCCTGATTTCAAGGCTTGGACAGCTGAAACACTGCAATAACTACAACCTTTACCGGTTTCTGTATAAAGGCGAACGCCTTGTACGTGACCTGAAAAGAATCATCCGTCAAAAGCAGCGAAAGGAGGAACTGACGTGGAGTATGTATTTGGAACGCAGGAAGACATCGAAGTCCTCAAGACAAAGGGAAGTGAGCATTCCGACTTGACCGGGTTTCACCAGATTGAGCGGAGCTATCCCGACCAGACCGTGACAGACTGTTTCCGTGTGGTACGCAAGCTGGACAGCTTGGAGGACGGCGAGGGGAACTGCTACGACTGGTACGAGATTGACCGGCATTATCGGCTTACCGACAAGACCGGCCCCGTCGTCCAGCAGCTTGTGGAAAGCACTGCTGCGTTGGAAGACGCCATGTGCGAGCAGGACGAGCTTGCCGGCGCACGGATGGGCGAAATCGAAGACGCCATGTGCGAGCAGGACGACGCAAACGATGTGCGTATCAGCGCCGTTGAAGACGCTATATGTGAAATTGATGCTATTATCAGTACAATTAGTGAGGGAGGTACTATCAATGAACAAAATTTGGGCTAACAGACTGATTGCAGGTACACAGGTTTGGGATTCCGTTCCCGATTACCGCCGCAGCGGCGTGAAGACCGAGCTGGCGTCCCGCGTGGAGGACGGCAAGATTACCGCTGAAAAGTACAAGGAGATCACCGGAGAGGAGTACGCGGCAAAGACCGCCGCGCCGAGTGAGCAGTTGTGAGAAAAGTTGGATTAGTCGTTGCCGTAGAGGATGACGCTCTACGGCAACGGTTTGGAGAGGGCCATCCCACGAAAGATAAGATGGGCGTAATCCTCTACCAGACAAAGAATTGCCAGCTCTACGCCGTTCGGTGTGGAGCTGGCGAAATTTATGCGGCGGCAGCGACGCAGTACCTCATCGACAAGTACAAGGTGGCAGCGGTCCTCAATTATGGCGTTGTGGGTGGCTGTACCGATGCCTTGCACCCCGGCGAGGTATGCGTCGTGGTAAAGGTGGTGCATTATCAGTACGACCTGTTTGCTGTTGATAACGTGCCGGCTGGCCGCTATTTGGAATACCCTGACCGGCTGCTGCCGGTGAGCACTGCTTTCACGGATTTGGCCTCCCCCGAACTCCATCGGGTGGTTTGCGCATCCGGTGACAAGTTTGTGGGAGACGCCGCAGAGAAGCTATGGCTGCACAATGAGTTCGGAGCCGACATCTGCGACATGGAATCCGCAGCCATTCTGCTAACCTGCGACCGAAATCGTGTCCCGTGCCTCATTATCAAGGCCGTGGCAGACAGCCTTTCGGGAGGGGCGGCAGAGTACTGGCGGGAGAAAAACCAGACGGCGAAAAGCTGTCTGGACTACGCCGTCGAGGTAATTGACGGGTTGTAATCGCAGAGGAGGGATTGACATGAACGAAATTGTGCTCTGCCTGTTAAGTGGCGGCGTTGCGGCTGCCGCGATGAAGACCCTTGATGGGGTTATCATGTGGCATCTTAACCGCAAGGCCGCCAAAGAGGACAGGGACGCCGATAAGCAGGCTGCCGATGAGCAGCAGGAAAAGGACACAACCAAGCGGCTCCAAGATGACCTTGCATCGCTGCGGGTCGGTGAACGTGTGATACTGCATGACCGCATTAAATATCTGGGCAGACGATTCATTCGGGATGGCGAAATCGACTTCGACGACCGCCAAGACCTGATTGATATGCACGGCGTTTATCATAACGCGCTTGGCGGGAATGGGAATCTGGACAAGCTCATGGAGGAAGTCATGGAGCTGCCTGTAAAGTAAAAGGAGGAGGAATGCCGTGGTAATTGTTCTTACTGCGGTAGCGTCCGTTTTTCTCGGTGTCTTAGGCTCTCTCTTGCTGATTCGCTTGAGCAGCGGAAAGAGCCGCAAGACGAAGAAGCAGAAAGCGGAGACTACCAAAAAGGTAATCTGGGTCTGCCTGATAAACGGGTTTGCGTGGGTGTGGTGCAGCTATATCCTTGCCTACCTCGACAAGATGCAGATTGCCGAGAGCCTGTCCCAAGTGGCAGTTACGGAGATTATCGGTGTGGTGCTTGCCTACTGTATAAAATCCGCTGTCGAAAACCTGAGTAAAAATAACCGGTGGCCGGACAGGGACAGGCCCTCTGACGAACACACAAACTCCGGGACCGGTTGAAAGGAGTAAAGCATGAGCACGAATGAGGAGAGGATCTGGAACTACCTCATCGGGAAAGGGCTGAGCAAAGCCGGCGCCGCAGGGCTGATGGGAAACCTGTTCGCAGAAAGCGGGCTTTCCCCGAAGAACCTGCAAAACACCTACGAGAAGAAGCTGGGCTTTACGGATGACAGCTATACCGCCGCTGTGGACAGCGGCTCGTATCAGAACTTCGTCCGTGACAGCGCAGGATATGGCCTCGCACAGTGGACGTTTTGGAGCAGAAAACAGAATATGCTTGACTTCGCACGAGCCGCAGGAAAGTCCATCGGGGACTTGGAAATGCAGCTCGATTTTCTTTTTAAGGAGCTGTCGGGCAGCTACAAGCAGGTTCTGTCCACGCTGAAAACCGCCACCACTGTGCGGGTTGCCAGCGACAGCGTTCTTCTAAATTTTGAGCGTCCCGCAGACCAGAGCGAGGCGGTAAAGGTGAAAAGGGCCGGCTACGGACAGACCTACTTTGATAGGTATGCCGCAGCAGCAAAGCCCGGAAATGGAGGAAATCTTATGGGAAACAGCCCACTTGTAAACTACACAAAACTCAGCCCGAACCACTCGGGCAAGCGCACCCACGCCATTGATCGCATCACCCCGCATTGTGTGGTGGGCCAGTGCTCCGTTGAGACGCTGGGCGATATCTTTGCCCCTACGTCCCGTCAGGCGTCCTGCAATTACGGCATCGGCCCTGACGGGCGGGTGCTCCTGTGCGTGGACGAGGGCAACCGTTCTTGGTGTACTTCTTCCAACGCAAACGACCAGCGGGCCGTAACCATCGAGTGTGCGTCTGACACCGCCGAGCCTTACGCTTTTAAGGACGCAGTGTATCAGAAGCTCATTACCCTGTGCGTGGATATCTGCCGCAGAAACGGCAAGAAAAAGCTGCTTTGGCTGGGCGATAAGGACAAGACGCTCAACTACTCTCCGAAGTCGGATGAGATGATCTTAACCGTACACAGGTGGTTCGCCAACAAGAGCTGCCCCGGAAACTGGATGTTCGCCCGCATGGGCGATCTCGCCAGCAAGGTAACAGCGCAGCTTGGCGGCTCCACCTCGCAGCCCTCGACGCCGAGCGCCCCTGCCTCCGGGCTGGGCGTAGGCACGGTTGTGAATTTTGCGGGCGGCAAGCACTATACAAGCGCAAACGCTGCCAGCGGCTCCACTGCAAAGGCTGGACCCGCCAAAATTACCGCCGTGTCTGCCAACGCCAAGCACCCGTATCACATCATCCACACCGACGGTACGAGCAACGTCTACGGATGGGTGGACGCAAGCGCTGTCTCGGCGTCCGGCGGCTCTGCTGCGGTCAACTATACGGTTCGTGTGAAAATCACTGACCTGAATATCCGCAGCGGCCCCGGCACGAACAACGCCAAGAAAGGCGTAATCAAGCCGGGTGTCTACACCATTGTGCAGGAGGCCACCGGTGCGGGAGCCTCTAAGTGGGGCAAACTGAAATCCGGTGCAGGCTGGATCTCCCTCGACCACTGCGAAAAGCTGTAATTAGGAGGTTATCACTATGAATGAACTTTTATCTGACCTGTTGATTGCCGTAATCACGGCAGCGGTTCCTGTGCTGACCGCATTCGCCATCGCCTACATCAAGCGGGTTGCCGCAAATGTGGCTGCTGAGACGGATGATGTCAAGGCGCAGGGCTACATCACGGAAATCGCCGATGCGGTTTCCGCTGCCGTAGCAGCCACCAGCCAGACCTATGTTGACGCTTTGAAGCAGGCTGGTAAGTTTGACTTGGAGGCTCAGAAAGAGGCGGCGCAAAAGGCCCTCACTGCTTGTCTGGCATCCATCAGTCCCGCTGCTCAGGCGTTTATTGAGGCCCTGTATGGCGACCTCACCGAGTACCTGACGACTAAAATTGAAGCCGAGGTGCGCCGTCAGAAGATTGCGCTCCCGTCCTCTACCGGCGGCGCCACCGAAGTGGCTGCCAGCACTGCGGCTGCCACTGCTGCCACAATCGCGGTATCTCAGCTGAACGCCGAAACAAAGTAAGCCAAGAGCCCTCCCATGCAGGATTGTTCCTGCATGGGAGGGCTTTTTCTTTTTTTGCGCTAAAACGCCCACTCAATATCAACTTGGTCGTCGGTCAGGACAATGCGGGATATGAGGCTTTGCAGGATGCGCCGTTTCTGGTTCTCATCAGCGAAGTCCCATATTTCCGCAGCATTGGTTATAAGCTCGGCCACTAAATCGAGCGGCATGGCGTTGGTCTCCTCGACAGGGGCTATGGAGTTCTCCAATGCGGTTTTCTCACTGTACAGCCGGTTTATCTTTTCACCGAGCAGCTCGGGCGGTATGTCGTCCTGCTGGTACAGCTCCATCAGCTTTCCGATCTGCCGGTCTATCTCACGAATGCGGCGCTCAATATCGGTGTTCTTACTTACCGGAGCTGCGGCTTTCGGCTTGCCAGCGGCAAGCTCCTCTGCGATTTGCGGATTGCGCAGCAGCGCAAGTATCTTTTCCTCAATGATAGGTTTCAAGTCCTGCGCCCGCCATATCTTGTTCTGGCAGTTCGGGTCCTTTATCATGTTCTTCATCTGCTTTGTTCGGGAGTAGCAGGCATAATAAGAATATTTCCCCGTGTTGCGCAGGTAGTACCGGCCTCCGCAGTGTCCGCAGAACAGAAGTCCGGTCAGCACGTGCTTGGATTGGAAAGCGTGGCTCCCGAACTGCTCTCTGCGCTTTCCACGCAATATCTGTGCGGCATTGAATTGTTCCTCCGTTATTATCGCCTCATGCGCGTGATCCACAACAACATCTCCGAAGTGCAGGCGCCCGATATAGGTTTCATTCTCCAAGATGTTTCTCACGCTCGACCACGAATTGTAGCTGCTGTACTTGTTTGTGTACCCCGCGTCCTGCAATTTATCCGTTATGGCTTTCAGTGACGCACCGGAAAGATACCACTCGTATATCTTCCGAACCTGCTCAGCCTCGTATGGATTTACGATGAGCTTGCCATCCTCGTAGTCATACCCAATAGGAATGTTCCCGCCTCCGTGGTGAAGCCCTGTCTTGGCGCGGGCTACACGCCCCATCCACGTGCGCTCTTTTATCTGCTCACGTTCCAGCTGGGCGAATACTGCAAGCAGACCTATCATGGCTTTGCCGAACGGGGACGAGGTATCGAAGCTCTCCTGCATGGAGACGAAATCCACCTTGTTCGGCCTAAATATCTCCTCGATGAGATATAGTGTGTCCCGCTGCGAGCGGGAGAGACGGTCCAGCTTGTAGACCAGCACCACATCGAACTTCTCTGTCTCGCTCATCAGCTTTTGGATGCCGGGGCGGTTCAGGTTACTGCCCGTATAGCCCCCATCCACATATATGTCCGCTATGAGCCAATCCTGCGCCTTGCAGTACGCAATCAGACGCTCCCGTTGCTCGCCTACGGAGTAGCCCTCTTGTGCCTGTTCCAGCGTAGAAACGCGGATATAGAGGGCTGCCCGTCTCACAGCGGCATCCCGTCTAACAGGTAGTTGGCGAAGATCCAGTTACGGCAGGTGCGCTGTTCCTCGGTAAATTCGCCCTCCGGGTGGGGCTGGTAGCTTTGGAAGTCAATCTGGCGAGCATCCGTAATCACCAGCCGAATCCGGTCATTTTCAATCTCAATATTTTGCCCCTCGCACGGAACGAAAGCCACGTGCGTATTCTCGTCATACTTAAAGCCGTTGCTCAGCCCACAGAGATAGTAGGCTTTTACCCTTGCGTCCGGTTCAATATCCAGCTCCACATGAGCCTTGTCCTTGTAGCGCGTCCCCTCGAATATCTCGTGAAAGGCGTCGCCGATGAAGCATTTCGCACAGCATTTGTCGATACGTGCGGAGCGGATTGCCCGCAGCCAGAAGAATGCGCACTTCTTTTTGATGTCCAACGATACTTTCATTCTTTTGTACCCTCCTCTAACTCGATAGCAAAGTTAAGCAGCTTCAAGCGGTCCCTGCCGCTCAGCTGTTCATAGATGTGCAGCAGCTCCATCGCCTCCGGCGAGATGGAGTGCTCCCCGTTAATCACCATGCCGCCGTGGTTGGCTTGGATAAAAGGGCTGTTTGTCAGCTGGCCGCTGATGTTGTTCTCAACGGCAGGTACGGTCTGCGTCCCTCTCAATAGATAGTCGATGCTCACATTGAAGTAGTCGGCTATCTTTATTAACGCCTCCACGCTCGGGAACGCCTGCGGTATACGCTCGTACTTCCCGATTGCGGACGGCACAACACCAATGACCTCTGCCAGCTGGCTCTGCGTGATGTCGCAGTCTTTTCTCAACCGTCTAAGTCGTTCTCCGAACCCGTCCATAGGTCTACCTCCTTTACTGTAAGTCTATTATATGTCTTTTAATTCAAGTTGTCAATGCAGGATTTTTTCGGGAAAAATCGAGAATGGGAGTTGACATTAAGGAAATGAAGTGCTATAATAAGACTGTAAGTAAAGAAAGCGACCCGCAGGACACTAAAGGAGGTGGAACAATGAATGTTATGAGAGAGCGTAGACTTCGCGGGGCGATTCCCACACAGCGAGAGGTCGCAAAGATCGTCGGTGTGCAGGAATCCGCTGTAAGCAAGTGGGAACGCGGTCTTGCTAAGCCGCGAGCGGACAAGCTGCCCATTCTTGCAAAGCTGTACGGCTGCACCATTGAGGAGCTTTTAGCCGACGACGCTGAGCAAAAAGAATGACCGCCGCCACCTCTGTTCTGCTCGCGGTTGCGATGGAGCTTGCACAGCAGGCGAAGTCCAGTATGCCTGAAATGAGGGAGGGCGAAAGAATACTGCGCGAGTGGTACGAAAGCGGAGTATATTACCGCGAAACATCCCTCGGAGATAAGTTATTCCTGTGCCAATACGATTTCAGGCAAAGAAAAAGCCGCCGGGAGGCGGTGGTGGAGTAGGAGTTGCAAATGACTGAAAAGGTTTGCCGCATTTGCCTATATGCTCGCTGCCGCCTCATATCCCCGGTGGTAGGTGTAATATGTCGTGCCGCTCGCGTCCTCGAACACGCCGTCCTGCGGCTTCTCAAGGCTCTGAATGGCGATGGGGATTTTGGTTTTCTCATCGGAAACAATCTCGCTTTCCATCTTGCCGTCCGCTCTGAGCAGCGTCTTCACGCAATACCAAAGCGGGCATTCACGCCATTCGCGGTATTCCATCTCAGCTTTGATGCAGTCATTCATTCTGTTCAACCTCCTTACGGGCTTTTCCTTTTTCTTTACATTCTTATTATAGCACTTTAAGTCGTTTTCGTCAAGGTTTTTCCTAAAATTTTTTCAGAAAAATTTTCTTGAAAAGCAACGGAGAATAAAAAATCAGGGAGCCTCGTCAGCTCCCTGATTCACTATTTCTTATGTTTCCACGAGCCGATGGCCTCGATGCCGAACAGCAGGACGGCCATATCCTCCATCGCACGATTGATGTCCCGGTAGAATGTCCGCTTGTCGATATTCAGCCTCTCGGCAATCTCATCCACACTAAGCCTGTCCTCGTCGATGTACCGCAGGTTGAGCGCTTCCCACCGGCGGGCCTCATCAGGATTTACCGCCTCCTTGCACAGAGCCTCATACGCCGCCAGCATCTTGTCCACATGGCTCATCATCAGCCCCGTCTTCCGGCGCATGGAGCAGATGCAGCTTACCTCCAATGTCTCCGGGGAAACGTGGGCGTAATGCGCCCGCAGCTTCCGGTAGTTCTTCATCAGAAGATTAACGTCGTGATACCGGGCGTCAAACTCCTCGTCAATGATAGCGTCCTTTCTGGAAAGAACTTCCTGTGCCGCAACCCGCGTCACCTCAGCGATCTCCTCTTTGTTCATCGCCTCGCACCTCCTTTTTTAACTGCGAAGTTTACTGATACGCACTCGCAAGGCGTCCATCAGGGCGTTTTGCATATCACCCTTGTTTTCGAGAGCCTCGACTACCTGCTCATCCATGCCGCCCTGCACAATCAGGTGGTGGATGATGACCGGATGATCTTGCCCCTGACGATGCAGACGCTTGTTCGCCTGCTCGTACTGCTCCAAGCTCCACGTCAGCCCGAACCAGATGGCGTGATGGCCGCCGCGCTGCAAATTCAGACCGTAGCCGCAGCTCGCGGGGTGCGCAAGCAAGATGTCGATTTCTCCGTTGTTCCAATCCTGCTCATCTTTCGCTTGGGAATAAACCCTGACGCGCAGGTCATATTTTGCCAAAGCCTCAACCAGCCTGTCCCGGTCGTGCTGGAAGTTATAGAACACAAGGGCGTGTTGCCCGTGCAGCTGCTCGATCAGCTCCAAGAAAGCGTCGATTTTGCAGTCGTGGACTTTGACCGCCGTTTTGTTCTCGTTGTAGATCGCCCCGTTGCAAAGCTGCAAGAGCTTTCCTGTCAGAACTCCCGCACTGCCGGCGGTTATCGTGTCCTCGTCCACCTGCAAAAGCAGCTCCGTCTCAAGCTGGGAATAGGCTTTCGCCGCCGCAGCGTCAAGGGCTACCGGCACATTGTTCACCAGCATATCAGGCAAGGTCAGGTAGTCCGCTGCTTTCATGCTAATACAGATGTCGCTGATGGCCTGCTTAATCATCTCGAAGCTGCCGTCCTTTGGCGAGTAGTTGAAAATCGTCGTGCGATTTCTCCTGCCGGGAACGAAGTATTTATCCCGATAAGCGCCGAGGGTCTTGCCAAGCCGTGCGCCTCCGTCCAAGAGATAAATCTGCGCCCACAAATCCTCAAGCCCGTTACTGGACGGAGTACCCGTCAGCTCCACGATGCGCTTTATCCTGCTGCGCACCAGCTTCAAGGATTTGAACCGCTTGCTTTGGGAGTTCTTGAAACTGGAACTTTCATCCAGCACCACCATGTCGAACGGCCACGCATTTTTGAAATGCTCGACCAGCCACTGCACGTTCTCACGGTTCACCACATAAACATCCGCAGGCGTAGCCAAAGCACGGATGCGCTGCTGCGCTGTACCGAGAACAGGAACGACCCTCATCATTTTCAGGTGCTCCCACTTCTTCGCCTCCGTAGTCCACGTGGCCTCGGCAACCTTTTTCGGCGCTATGATGAGGGGCTTTGAAACCTCCCATCTGTTATACCGCAGGTCGTGAATGGCGGTCAGGGTGATAACCGTCTTACCCAAGCCCATGTCAAGGAATAAGCCGACGGCCCTGTTGTAAATAATACTGTCAATGCAATACTGCTGATATGGATAAGGGACAAACTTCATTGGCCCCCACCTCCCTCAATTTCTGCAAGCAGCCGCATAACCTCGTCGATGCCTTTTACCACGCGCACATCGGCGCCACGCTTTTGCATCTCTCCAATCGTATACCTCTGGATCTTCGCCAAACGACCGGTTTCGGTTTTCAGCTCTGCGAAAATGATTCGTCCAGTTGGAGTGATGATGAGCCTGTCAGGAACGCCCGGTGTGCCGGGACTTACGAACTTTAGGCACATACCTCCCAACTTCTTCACGCCATCAACAAGACGGCGCTCAATTCGACTTTCATTCATGTTTTCCTCCTGAAACATTGGTGTTTCTATACTTTACGCGCGTATAGGCGCGTTAGGCGCTTTAGGCGCGTAAGTCGTGCGACTATAATTCTAAATCCTTTCTAATATCCCTATTTTCTCTCTCTATTAAGAATGAATGTTTCAATGTTTCAAAAGCTCAAAAAGCCAGTAACGGTGCGGGTTTCAGCCGAAACATTGGTGAAACATTGGCCGATACATTGAAACATTCAAGGGGTGAAACATTGGGTTGAATTTCCCGCCTAAACTTCTCTAATTTTTCCTGATGTTAGACTTATGGTGAAATCGGCCCCAGATGTTTCATCCCCAATGTTTCAGCGACGGAGGAACCCACGCTGGTATCCGCAGTAGCCAAACCGCAGCCCGTTCGAGGACTTTTCCCACCCCGGCATAGACCGCAGAATGTCGTTTATCTCGGTCGCCTCGGCATACTTGAAATCCTTTGGCTGACCACCGAACGCCTCGCACCAGACTTCCAGCGCACACACACGGTCCCGTTTTACAAGGTTTGCAGACCCCTCGACTGTGCCGTTGAGGAACAGCCGCCGCTTGTCCAGCGACCACTTCTGCCAGTCCTCCGGGACCAGCTTCTCAACGAAGTCAAGGACGATGCCCTCCTTGCTGCTGACCTCTCTGTGATTTTCCTGCTCGGCTCTCGCCAGTTCCTCCAACTCGCCTGTCAGGTACAGCTTTTCTCCCAGCCGCCAGCGCATAACCGCCTCGGCCCAAATCTGGTCCAGCTCGTCATCGAGGTCCCGCCATACCGTTTTCGTGCGTGGGACCACCCCCACATCCACAGGCCAGAACCGGCGATTGCCCGTCTTATCCCGCAGGAACACAGGGGTATTCGTCGTGCCGAAGAACACACAGCATCGCGGTATATCCTTTACGTGCCGCCCGTAGGCCGCCCTGAATCGGTCCGAACGCAGGCTGAGGAACTGCTTGATACGGGCTTCGTCCGTCCGTCTGAAAGCGTCCAGCTCACCGATTTCCACCAGCCACACGCCTTGCAGCAACTCGCTTGCCTCCTTGCCCTCGAATGTCCTGATACCATCGTTGAACCAGCCCTTGCTCATCCTGTCCAGCAGAGTGGACTTTCCGATACCCTGCGGCCCCGTGAGGATAAGCATGGTGTCATATTTGCACCCCGGCTCCATAGCCCGCGCCACTGCCGCCGTGAAAGCCTTTCTCGTGACCGCCCGCACATAGGGCTTATCCTCCGCGCCGAGATAGTCAATCAGCAGGGAATCGAGGCGGGAAATGCCATCCCAAGTCAGGGACGAAAGGTAGTTGCGCACATCGTTGAACTTGTGCTTCTCGCTGTGCAGGGACAGCGCACCGTCGATTTTCCCGTTGCCCGTGATTTTGTAGACTTTCTCGAAGTACCAGTACAGCCCCTGATTATCATTGTCTGTCCAGCCGCGCCGCTTCTCAAAGGCGCTCCACGGCAGGTCGCCGAGGATCTCTCCGCGCCCCGCAAACTCATTTAAGGCGAACTTGCCTTTAAGCAGCGGGTCGTTCTCAAGAATCAGCCAGATATTGTCGATGGTGGCCTTTATCGTACCGGTCTGCTTGTTCAGCTCCAAGTCCATCGTCCAGTCGAAGTTCTCGGCTTCGGCAGCCGGCTCCTCGTTCAACCCCTGAAAATCGATGACCGCAGAATCGGCCCGTTCCTTTGCCAGCTGCCGCGAGACCTTTGGGTCCTCAATGGCGAGGTTGCACATCGCCGCATACGATGGCAGCCGGTTCGTGGGCGTATTCGGATCAGCCCCGTCGTCCATCTCCCCGAACTTGTGCATACGCACCAAATCGAACGCATTCACAAGCCTGCCGCAGCAGGGGTCGGTGGAGTGGTGAGAATAGAGGAACATCCCGTTGTCGTACACCACAGCGCCGCCTGTTGTCGTTCCTCCGAGGTAGGTAAAACGCCCGCGTGAATTGTCCACCGGCTCGTAAATACCGTCGAGGTAGGTGTCCATAGCGCCGTAGATGTCGTATGTGCGGCAGAACGCGCCCACCACGCCGGCCTTGCTCAGAGGGTCGCTCTGCTTCATCGCCAGCTTCTTATAGGCGTTGTCCGCGCCCGGAACCTGCGGCCATTTCGATACGTCCCGCCAGTCCCCAAGCCGCTCGTCAATCATGCGCAGCAGCCCATCAGCGTCAAGCAGTGGCTTGTCACTAAAGGTGAACACATAATCGCTGTCATAGCAGCAGCTCGGCCAGTACATCAGGCGCGTGGCCTCGAATGTGGTCGGGTCTGCGAACTCTATGCCGATAATGGACGCCACAAACCGCGCAGACGGCTCATATTCGTCCGCAGTGACCGTCCGGTCAAAAGGGACTAATATTCTGAGACGGGGGCTTGCGGGCGAGTGCTTGCGCGTGGAATAGATGCAGTAGCCGCACCCAAGCCCGTCAACCCGTTTCAGGATTTCATCTGTGCCTCCCGGCGGTATCGTATCGAAATCAAGCGTGATGATGTCGCGGCCTGTCACGGCCCCCGCCCTGCGGCGCGGACCGGACAATGTACCTGCGACGAACCCGCCGATGTCCTTTTTATCGTCCTGCTCCGACTTTTTCAGGTTCAGGTATTCTTGCATGGTCTCGGTAGAGCGGTTCGGAATCCTGAGTTTTTCGTAGAACTCTGACAGCATGATGGACTGGGGCTGCCAGTTTACGCTTTTTCGGTTGTTGCCGACAGTTATCGTTATCTCTCTGTCGTATTGCATTAAGCCCAACCCTCCTTTACTTGTACTTCTTGCCGGTTTCCTTATCCACGAGGATTATGCGCCCGACCACCTCGAAACCAACGAGTTCAGCGGTCTTCTTCATAATTGGGATGAGTGCGCTTATCCGCTCAAGCACCCGGCGCTCCTCTGCCTCGATGTTGCTCATCGCCTCGCCCACAGTCGGGTCGTTGTAGCCCTCCGAGTTCTTATAGAGATGTGGTTTCTTATCGTGCGCCATACTCCCACCTACCTTTTGAGCAGCTTAATCAGTGCGTGTATGCCGCGAGCATTGTCGTAGCCCATGATTTTACCGGTTCCCGCCCAGAACTGAAACAGCTTGTCATCCGACTGCCGGCGGCAGTGGAAATGGCCGGTCTGAGCGTTTTTCAAGGTAAACTCGATGTTGTTCCGCTGAAACTGCTCTATGGCGTACTGAATCCGGTCGGGGTTCTTTGCGACACGCGCATCATGCTGCTCTTTCGCATAAAGATGATAACCACCGTCAAAAGATTCGCCGGGGTTTTCCTCTCGTTCTTTTCTCGTCATATCGTTAATCCTTTCTAAAGAAGTCCCCGACCCAGCCGTCTGCGTTCAGCGGCAAATCCGGCGCCCACGGAATGGGCTGCGTCATCAGCCGCACAACATCGTCCAGATCCGCTCGGTCGGCAGGACAATCTATCACAACTTCGTCATGCACGTGGAACACCACCTGATACCCGGCGGCCTCCAAATGCTCAATCGCAAGCGCGAGACAGTCGCGGGCGATTGCCTGAATGCAGTTCTCCACCAGCTTGCCACCGTAGGTTTCAAGCTGCGTCCACTGCTTGGTTGTCTGGTTCACGCCGCTATACAAGATGGATGGTTTATCCCACGAGTTCACACCGAGCTGCGGGTTCGCGTAGTACAGCTTTCTACGGCTCGGCAGCGTTATCGTCAGGAAGTCCAGCCCGTGTTCAATGTCCATCTCTCGGGCGAAGATAAGGTTTCTCACGCCCGCAGGCCGCCCTGTCTGAATGACCGATACCGCCGCGTTCTCCACTGCGTACCACAGGTCCACGATGCGCCTGTTCGCGTCACGCCAGCGGGAAACGATGTCCGGCAGGTCATCTTCGGGTATGCCCATTCGCAGAGCGCCCATCGCAATCAGAGCGCCCGTGCTGCCCTGATAGCCGAGGGCGAGTTCAGCGACCTTGCCTTTCTGCCGCAGTTCATATTCGGGATTTCCCTTTTTGATTCGGTCAATCGGAACCCCGAACATCTGACTGGCAGACGCCTCGTAGATTTTGCCGTGCGTCCTGAATACTTCGAGCCGCCACTGTTCTCCCGCCAGCCACGAAATAACTCGTGCTTCGATGGCGCTGAAATCCGCGTCAATTAAGGTATTGCCGTTGGACGCTATAAACGATGTCCTGATGAGCTGTGAAAGGGTATCAGGCACAGAGCCGTACATACACCGCAGCTTATCGGCGCTCCGTTCCTTGACCGCGCTCCGCGCCCACGGAAGTGTTTTCATGTCGATGTAGGTCCTCGGCAGGTTCTGCACCTGCACGAGCCGCCCCGCCCATCTTCCGGTGCGGTTCGCCCCATAGAATTGGAGCAGACCCCGAACACGCCCGTCGCTGCACACGGCGGCTTCGATTGCGTCATACTTTTTCGTGCTCGTCTTGCCCAGCTCCTGACGGATTTCCAGCATCCTCTCTGCGGGACCTGTCACGGATTTACTGTCAAGCATCGCCGCAACCGTGTCTTTTCGCAGGTCTCCCACTGGCTGGTTCGTATTGCTCTCAAGCCATTTGCTGAGCTGCGACACGCTGTTCGGATTCTCAAGGCCGGTGATGGAGACCGCCTCTGCCGTTAGCTTGTCGCGGGAGGCGGCGTCGATTTCCAACGCCCCGCGCACCATCTGCATGTCTACCGCAACACCCCTTGCATTGATGAGGAGATCGGTCTGCCACTGCTTCTCAATGTCCGCAGGGACAGGGAAGTTCGACAGCCGGCGGTCAATTTCCATCTCGGTCGTAACATCGCCCTTGCAGTAAGTCTTGAACAGCTCCCACTTATCGGGGTCGTGCTTGGGGAGATTCCGTGTCCTGCCGCCGTTGCTTTGTGTGGCGGCGCAGGGGACGCAGAAATAGCGGATAAGTGCCTTGCCGACCGAGAGCTTCTGCTTTTCAGCGGGGAGGCCCAGAGCCTTGCCGGTTGCGTCCAGTCCTGCGGTAAATCCACAGTAGAGGCCGTGAAGCATCGTGTCCCGCCACTGGTCCACCGGCAGCAAGTGCCCGCAGAATTTCGAGAGGCAGTACCACTCGAATGCCGCATTGTAGGCGTGTTTGATGTAAGCGGGATTGCCCAGAGCGTCGAACAACCATTCCGGCAGCAGCTCTCCCTGAGCCAGATCCACGATTTCTACGGGACCGCCATCTACGCTGTACGCGAACAGCAGAATCTCAAAGTCAGGGCTTTGCACGTACTTATACGCCCCGGCCTTTGCGATAGGGACGCTGCTGTATGTTTCAATGTCAATCGAGATATGCGTCATCCGTCCCACCTCTCGTCCTTAATCAGAGCCATGCTCTCCGTGAGTTTCCCCCTTTGCCGGCGCAAGGCTTTTTCATAGCTGGACGGCTCAATCCGCACCTGCGGGAAGAACGCCAGCAGATGGTATTGCTCGGACTGTCTCAGGCTTTCCAGCGTCTTAACCACTTCGTTCAGCCGGTCAACCTCGGACCGCAGTATGCCGATAAGCTCCTCTCTGCGGGGGTCGCTGCAATATTGCTTTGCCAGCTTGAGAACCTTTTTCATCTGCTTTTTATTTGCGTTGGCGAAGAACTCTCTGACATTCAGCTCCATATAGCCTGTCGGATATTCAATTCGGAATACGCCGTTATTCATGGTCGCCGCCCCCTCTCTCAGCGGCGGCGATTTCGCCGGCACAGGCTGCGTAACCGGCAAGGTCCACAAAGTTGTCCTCCTTGTACCCGGTGGCAATCCGAGCCACCTTTAGCAGCCCCATCATAGTAGCCACGTCTTTGGCGTTGATGTGGTTGATTGCCATGACCTTAGCCAGCTCAGGATGAGAAGCTCGCAGGTAGACGCCCCACAACAGGCCGATGGTTTCAAAGTTGTTCTCCGGTGTGCCATAGTCCTGCTGGCGTTCCCCGCATACGCAGACACGAGCGGCCTCTAAAATCTCAGCTCTTTTCATGGTCTTCCTCCTTTTCAGGAACCTCCACCAGACGAGTATTCGGACGCAGCTGACAGCCACACTGCGGGCAGTCAAAAGCGTCATAATAGGTTTCGGGCTTCGCACTCCCTGCGAGGCGGCTCAACCCGGAACCGGCGTTATCGGTCACAGCTACGTAGTGATCCGCAATCTGCGGAATGAATTCGGTTCCACACACAGGGCAGGTCAGTTTCTTCATAGCGTTTATCCTCCTTAATGAAAAAGGCGCACGACCACTTATGGGTGGCCGTGCGCCTTTGCTCAATTTATCCAAAGTACGGCTGGCCGGTTAAGGGATTGATTGCCCCCGGCTGGACGCCCAGCGGGTTGGGCTGCTGCATACCCGTGTTGGGGTACGTCATCTGCCCCGGAGTGGCCGGCATAGCCGCGCCATAGGCGGGAGTAGCGGGAGCGCCGGCCTCCATACCGACACCGGCAAAATCAGCTGCTGCGCTGGCGCCACCGGCAAGGGCCTCGCCATCGCGGGTCTTCATCACGTTGCCCAGCCCGCAGCCTACGCCGCGCTTGCCCGCACGGTTGTAACCGAAGAAGTTGATCGTCACGCGGGCGTACATACCGCTGTAAATGTCCTGCGGGAGCAGCTCGGTGTTGATGTCGCTCTGGTGAACCACCTGCGGCTTGTTCTTGGAGCTGGCTGTAATGACCCAGCAGCCCTTGCACTCGGGACCGTAGGGCGTACCGTTCTCGCGGACGCCATCGCCGTCATGGATGGGGATGGGCATGACAGGAGGGCGAACGCCGTTCCAAATCTTGCCCTGCGCATCGGCAGCGGCGGCCTCAATGCTGGCGTCGATGTTCTGCTTGACCGCCGTATCGGTCTTGGGGATTAACAGGGTCACGGAATATTTGGGGGTAGCCGTAGGGTCGTTGTTGTTCGCCCTCGGCTGCACGAGATTGACATAGGACAGGCGAACCTCGCCGGTCAGAACTTTCGTAGGCACATTGTTATACATAACTGTTTTTCTCCTTTCGATTTCACTCTGCACTGTTTTTCTTGCCCACTTAACTCCGGGGTCATCTTCTGTAAGGACCCGACCGCTGGCGCATTTCACGCATTTAATGCGCCAGCCGCCGTTGTGCCTCTCGAAGTGTCCATATCCGGGTTCTACCCAACTGCCGCAGCAATAGCAGTAGCCGGGATATTTATTTCGAGCCATTATCAGCCACCTCCGCAAAGTCGGCGGCGGCGCTGCTGAACTCCTTACGGGAATCATTCTCATCGGCGAGGGTCGGGTTGCCCTGCGGCTTCACAACAAACTCGCCGACCAGCTCCTCGAATTTCTTTTTGCCGAGAACCTTTTCGAGCTGCGCCAGTGTCTTGGGAACGCTGTCGTAAATGACCGCCCGGTCAATGCCGTTCTCGATGAGCGTATCAAGAGCCTTATCCTGATTGCTCCAAACGCGGGAGCTGCGACCCTCCACAACTTTCCAGCCGGGGATTTTCTCTCCGTTAAGCATGGCTTCAAGCGCCCGCTTCTTCACGGCCTCATACCACGCAACAAGGTCCTTGCCCCGTGCAAGCACATCACTCATACCGTCGGGGGAGAGGAGCGCTACGTTGCGGCTTTCAACCGCGTCTTTGAAATCGTCGAACGCTCCAATCTGCTGTGCGGCCTGCGCTTTGCAGATGCCATTGGCTCGGCAAAACTGACACCAGCTGCCCGCGTGGTACTCACCAAAGCCCATGTAGGCCATCATCGCTTTTGGCTTGATTTCCTCGCCCCAAGCAAGCAGGTCTTCGACGCTGCATCCCCATGTGTCGTAGAGATTGATACGTGGTTGGTCGATGGTGATTTCCACGTTTTTCAGCGAGCTGCCGAAAAGCGGCTGGTAGAGCTTCAACGCTCCGAGGGCGTAGAGTTTCAGCTGTGGATTGTCCGATGCGGAAACAGGAACGCCTTTCCCGTGCTTATAGTCGGTGATGACGAGAGTATCGCCGCCGAACATGATGCAGTCGCACCGGCCAAAGGCTTCGGGGACCACATCGGATATGTCTACCTTAACCTCGAAAGCGATATACGGCTCGTTGTCGAACCCCATCGCTCTTTCAGCAAGGTGCTCGGAATAGGTTTCAGCAGTCTGCAACATCTCATCGTCCCACTGCGGGTCGGCCTTGTACTTTTTCAAGACCTTGTTGTACTCGGTCTTCTTGATTTTCTTGAAGTGCAGCTTGGCGCTGACTTCACAGATGCTGTGCGCAATCGTTCCCTCTCTCGCATACTCGCTGGGCTTTTCAGGTAACTGCGCCTCAAGCCGTGGGGCCAGAGGGCAGTTCAGCCAGCGGTGCGCACTGGACGGCGAGAGGAGCGCATGGGCGCTCAAATCTTCGCCCCCATGTCACGCAGGGCGGTAGCGAACGCACCCAGCTGCTCAGGTTTCAGATCCATGACGGCCTGAACGCCAAAGGAATGTAGCAGGTTCATCAGGTCGTTCACCTTGCCCGCGTCCATCAGCTGAGCGCCAGCAGCCATAATCTGGTCTACCGTGTACTTTGGCGGCTGTGCGAGAGGTACGCCGGCCACAGGCATATTAGGCTGTGCAGTGGTAGCAGGAGCAGGCATAGGGGCCGCAGGAGCGGGAGCCGGCATAGGCTGCTGCACAGGTGCGGCGGGAGCCTGCTGAGGCACAACGGGCTGGGGCTGCTGCACAGGTGCGGCAGGAGCCTGCTGTGCGGTCGGGAAAGGTCTTGCGCCCAGAGCAGCGGCGAGATTGTTCAGCGCATTTGCCAGTTCGGGCGCCTCGATGGTGAGTTTCATTTCGAGCATAGTTTTGTCCTCCTTAGAAATTTATTGATTAGTATTCACAACGGAATACGTTCTCACGGTTATCACCGGCCACAAAGAACAGGTAATCGGAAAGGGCTTCGCAGCCGCTCTCATACCAATCTTCAAGAGCCTCGGTCGCCACGTCGTAGTCGTTCTCGGTAATCTCACGGGACTGCTCCCAATAGCCCGAGAACTGATTCGGCGCAGAGACAACTTCTAAAACGGAATCTCCAAACCGTCCATCGCTGACACGGTTCAGAATCACTTCACAGACAAGGCGTTTATCGTGTTCCTTGTCGTCATAGCACTCTCCCGCAAGGGTGAGCACCATAGCCTCAAGTTCTTCGTCCGCCCACACATTTTGGGCGGGCATTTCTTTTACCTCTGGATACTCCGGCTGGCTGGTCGCCATCTCGGGTTTCGGCAAAACCGTTTGGCTGCCAGCGTCTGTTCCGCAGGCTGTAAGCAATAGCGGCGCCATAGCAAGGATTAACACGGTTTTTGCAATCTTTGTTATCTCAATAGTCTGCTGGATTTGAGCAAAACACCCACAGTCAAGAAAGGAGACTTCGAGATGGATAAGAAAATCATCGACATCATGGAGGGCGCGTTGCGCGGGTTCATCGAAGAACTGATCCAATCCGAGAACGGTCCCAGTGAGGACGACATTGAATACATCAAGTCCGAGCAAGAGTACATAAAGCAGCTGAAAGCAATCTAAGTCGAAACGCCCGAAAGGGCGTCGCCGGGAATTGCCCCACCCGGCCTGATGATGACAGGGCAAGTACATAAATCAAGGAGGACAAAATCATGGCAGAGTTGAAACAGGGCCGTTGGGTCAAGGTTCACGAACCCGGACAGGCGAATTTCGTCGAGCACGAGAACGTCATGGACATCGTGATTGGAACCGGCCGCCTCCAAGCTGAGGCGACCTACACCGTCCGCAGCTACAAGAAAGCCGCCTATTGGCTTGGCGAATACCTCAAGGCTGCGGAGGCGCTGCAAATCGTCGCAGATGAGATGTTGGCAAAGATTCAAGACGTTGCGGCGAGCACTAACCGCGAGGAGGACGAGATGGCCGCCGATGGAGATGGCTGGAACTGCACAATCGAGCGGATGGGCGACGGCAGCTTTAAGGTCCAGCTGAGCTGGGCGGTCAGCGAGTCGGTTACGAAAAAGACAAAGGAAAAGCCCGCGCCGAAGAAGCGCGGGCGAAAGAAAAAGGAGGCCGAATAATGCACCTGACATTGGAAGTTAAGCGATACCACGAGTTCTTTTGGCTGAGAGACATTCAAGCCGTGAACATTTACAAATGCTGCGCCGAGTGTTTCATCGGCAACCGGGACAGCCGGGTCTATCACGGGACCCTGCACCAGCCCCACGCACTCATCGACATTGATGTGAAAGAGAACCCCAAAGCGGTTGCGTATTACCTCTGCGGGTTGAGCGCGGGGTTCAATTACCACCAGAACACGCACGTGGCGTTCATTCCCGCTCCGGGTGAGACGGTGTTCGTGGACAATGCCAATATCCGGCTGACGATTACGGACGCCAAGCGGGTTGATTTCCAGAGCTACGTTCCGAACCCGCCGGGGCACTTCACCCGTCGGCAGCGGACCTGCCGCAACTGGATCTTTGCGAACTATATCAACGATGGGAGGCTTCGTGATGGAAGTAAATGAAATCATTCAACGCGCGAAAGAGCATATCTGGGACGCGATCAGAGATTACGGCGAGCACACCAGTCAAACGGACGTGATGGACAGCTGCACCGGCGAATTCGTAAACCGCCTCGCCTGCGACAGCACCTACGCAAAGCAGAGTTTGCGCCAGCTGTTCAGCAAGTCCCCCGTGTGGGATTCCGAGCTGGACGCTCTGGTTATCAACGGGACGAGAACCCATGACCCCGACCCCGACAGAATCTATCAGCTTGGCGCCGACATCTTGAGCGATGCGATTTACCGAGCGGATGGAAACCGCGTAAATCTCATACGGAACGCCATCCGCTTTTTCTACGACCCAGCGTTTGAGGAACAGGGCGCGGCAGCCATAAAGCTGCTCGCCCCGAAAGCCTATGCCCCGACAAAGAAAAAGAGCCGTATTTTCAAGGCTCTTTGTCAGGAGCTAGGTGTCGTGGATGAAACGGCGGGGAGCGATTTCCAGAGGCTATATGCGCAGTTTGCAGACGAGCTGACCTCGAAGAAAATCGGTTTTAAGCTGTATGTTTCCATCAATCCGGCGCACTTCCTCACGATGAGCAATCCGAAAGGCGACAGGCGCGGGACGACGCTGACGAGCTGCCATTCGTTCAACTCGACCGAGTACGAATATAACGTCGGCTGCACAGGCTACGCGAGGGATGAGGTATCGTTCATCGCGTTTACCGTTGCCGACCCTGCCGACAAGGAGAGCCTGAACAACCGAAAAACCACTCGCCAGATTTTCGCATACAAGCCGGGGAACGGGCTGCTTTTGCAGAGCAGAATGTATAACACTTCCGGCGGCGTTTACGGAGCCAGTGCAGATTCCAAGCTGTACCGCGACCTCATTCAGCGCGAGATTTCTATGCTGGAAAATGTTCCGAACCTGTGGAAGACCTTTCCAACCGTTGGAGATAAGAGTTTCTGCGTGGAAACGGGCGACGGCTTTGGCGGCTACCCTGATTGGCAGTACGAAAACTTTGACGGAAAGGTCAGCATCCGCAACGACCACGAGGATGATTTCGAGAGTTTGGTCGTCGGAACGTGGGGCCTGTGCGTGGCCTGCGGCGAGGAGACGAGCCACGGCGTTTACTGCGAGGATTGCGAAGACGGCCACCGAGATGAGTGCGAGGACTGCGGAAACTATTTTGACAGTGACGACCTCTACACGGTTCGAGATTCGCACGGTAACGAGCGCATGGTTTGCGAAAACTGCCGGGATAACTACTACACTTACTGTGATGAGTGCGATGCGTATTATCCAGATGAATGCGTTTCTGATATTAACGGGCGATGTGTCTGCGACAGTTGCCGAGACGAATATTACGAAGAATGCTGGGAGTGTGAGGAGTACCACAGCCGAAGCGACATGGTTTTAGCTACGAACAGTAACGGTGACGAGGTTTATGTCTGTGAGGATTGTATAGACCGATACTATGAGCGATGCGAAGTTTGCGGAGAATATCACAACCGAGATAATATGCTCAGCGTTACTTTGGAAAACGGAGACAGTGGCTACACTTGCGAAAACTGTGAAAATGAATTTGAAAGCTGCCCTCATTGTAGCAGCTTAATTAAGATATGTGACGACGGAACCTGCCCGGAATGCGGCGCCGTTATCACGGAACAAGAGGAGGATGAAGCGGTATGAAAAAGTTAGAAGATTTTCTGATGCCAACCCAGAAAGACCTGTTCGCCAAGTTGAGCGATATGTATAAGGGCAAGACCCAGATTTGCAAGAACAGCTATATTCTCGTCCGAGGAGAGGCGCCGATTATGCTGGTGGCCCACCTCGACACGGTTCACAAAACTCCGGTCAAGCATATCTGCAAGACCCAGAACGGAAACATCCTGATGTCCCCACAGGGGATCGGGGGCGATGACCGCTGCGGCGTTTACGCCTTGGCTACGGTTTACGAGCGTTCCGAGGTCAAGCCTTGGCTCCTGTTCACCTGTGACGAGGAAGTAGGTGGCAAAGGCGCGAGCGCGTTCTGCACCCGCTACCAGAAAGGCAAGCTGCCGAAAGAGCTGGCAGACCTGAAAATGCTGGTGGAGATTGACCGCAAGGGCCGAAACGACGCCGTTTACTACGACTGTGACAACCCTGAGTTCGAGGAGTACATCACTAGCAAAGGATTCGAGACGGATTGGGGTTCGTTCAGCGACATCTCTCTCGTGGCTCCCGCTCTCGGTGTTGCGGCGGTAAATCTCTCGTCCGGCTACTACAACGCCCATACGCTACATGAGTACATCGACCGTAAGCAACTCAATTCAGTCGTGAAGAAAGTCACGGAAATCGTTGCGGATGCAGTCAAGCCTGAAACCCCGCAGTACGAATACGTCGAGAGCTATCGTTTCAGCCGCTACGGTTACGGCGGTTGGGGCGATTGGGGCAGAGGAACCTACCCGCTCGTGTTGGAAGATGCGCCTAATCTGAAAAAAGTCCCCGAAGAAATCCGCGAAGAGTATGTGGCGTTGCTGGACTTCTACACCGAGGGGGAGTTAGAGAACATACGCAAGGAGCACGGCGACAACGCCATCATCATGCTGTTTGAGAGCGAGCTGGGCGATTACTACGGCAATATGTACGACGAGGAGGAGTTGAAATGACACGGGACGAATATTACGCGCTTCTCGCCGAGAAGCACAAACAGACCGATTGGAATAACCGAGAGAGCGTCCATGCGTACAACGAATACGCCCGTATGTTGAGAAAGCAGGTGGGCTATGATGGGTGAAGACCTGTTCACCGGGTTGTTCATCCTTTGCTTGCTCGGTGTCTACTTCGGAGCCGGAGGCTTTGTCCTCTGGCTCCTTGATAAAGCCCTCAGCAGAGTTCCCAGATACCGCGATTGGAAAGAGAACCTGCTGGGCAAAGATGATTATGTTGACTGAAAGGAGATACCTGAAATGACAAGAGACGAAAAGAAAGCCGAGGCCATCAAGCGCATGAAGCTGGCCGACATTTTCCCGCAGACCATCAAGCAGTTCGAGGAGGATGGCTATGTGAGCATCAGCGAGCCGCCGGTGGGAGCGTTCTTCTGGGCTGAGGGCGAGGATTTACAGCGCATCAGGGACTTCGAGGAGAAGCACAACGCTCTTGTTTACCTCGTCATCCGCAGCTACACGGATTTCGGCAAGATGGATTGCTACCTCTACGTCAGTGATTACCCGGAGGAGTGGGCACAGGACCGCGAGGATCTGGCGAACGGAGAGCCGATGGCCTATGTTTACAACCACGATATGCCTGACTGCTCTGAGTTTGGCTGCATCGGGACCCGCCGCTCCATCGCGGCGGGACTGCTGCGCACGTGGTAAGGAGGTGTGCGAGGTGTATACAGTCAAGTTTGAGAGATACTGGAACGATTACCGCCGTAAAGACGAGACGAAAACCTTTTCTGGCTTAGCTGAATTGGAAAACTGGATGTTCGGCCAGATGCAGCAGGATTACACGAAAGATTTTGTGATGACATTCCCAACCCCGGCAGCAGCGGTCCGACTCAAGGCTGACGGTCCGTGGGCCATTGAGTTTCGTCCCAAATGGGGTGAGGAGAATATCTGGATTCACCTGATTGAGAACGATGCGGGAATCATCTTTTCCGACGGCAAATTTACCGCTGGTCTAAAACACTGGGCACGCAAGGTTCAGGAGTGGCTGACGCATTGTGAGGAGCGCCGCAAAAGCCCGAAGTTTAATTTTACGGAGGCAAATATTTCCCCGGAGCGTTGGTTCGCCGTGACCCGCTGGTGCGCCGAGGATGTGATTGCCGCTGCGGAGCAGAACGGCATCACGCTCACCCCGGCGCAGGCCGAGAAGTGGCTGGAAAAGAACGAGCGTTGGTTCAGAGAGATGCTCACCGAGTACGGCAACGAAGTGTTGGCCTCTGCCAGCGAGGAAAGTTTTGAGGAGGTGTGCAAGGTATGAAAAACGAATCCCGTGGGTTCGAGGTGGAACTTGAACTCAAGATCTGTATTACAACGCAGGACATCGACGACATCATGTGTGCGGCGTTAGAGGGCGGCATCACAAGCTGGTGCAGGTTGGCAAAGCCCGTCGGTAGGAGGCTTGGTGAGTACGCTCACGAGCAGATTGCGCGTGGCGGTTCACTTATGCTTTACGATGCTGAGAGCAATGACAAATGGGAGCTGACGCTGGAAAAGTTCTTGCGCGGTCTGGCTCGTGCAATAGAGGATGGGGCATCCGTAACCATCAATGCGGAGGACGGAACCATCGACGTGTCCGATGTTGATGCCAGCGTCGCAGATTCCATTGTTCAGTTGGCTTTATTTGGGGAGGTAGTGTTTGGATGAAGTACAAAGTGCGAGTAAGTGAGCTTCGCTACGGAGAAGTGGAAGTCGAAGCCGCGTCCGAGCGGGAAGCGAAAACCAAGGCTACCGGAATGGAAATTGATTTCTTTGATTCGGAAATCACAGACCTGACCGCAGAGAAGATTGTGCCGAACGATCCGAAAAGCGTCACCGAGCGCCTCGAACACTGGGCAAACGGTGATACCTGCGATGGCTGCCCCGCCTGTGATGACACGGTATTTCAGGCGGTAGAGCTGCTGCGCAAGGCGTATCTGGACGAGGACGGTCCTCGGACGAACATCGTCACCGAGCTTTGCCCGCACTGCGAGCGCGAGGTCGAGATGTTCTGGGACACTGACACGAACGGCTTTAAGGCATTCTGCCCTTACTGTGGCGAGCGTCTGATGCTTTGCGATGGGTGTCTCCACAGTGGAACAGGTAACTGCGACTATTCCAATAACACGGACAGCTGCCGGCATAACCCTCCTGTCCATGCGTTGGCCAAACACAAGCTGTGGATGCGTCTCGGCGTGACACTGAACATCACGGACGATGAGGCCGACGCCATCATGGGAGAGGACAAGCACAATTCTACGCTCACGCTTCGCAGTGTGCTTCGTGCCGGTCGTTTCGAGCCTGACGGCGACAGCTACATACCCGGCGAAAGTATCGAGAGCTACAACCACGTCCACGGAACCGAATATGACGACACGGACGTGGACTTCAATCTGTGAGGAGGAATGCACAATGGATATTAAGCGCGGAGACATCTGGTACATCGAGAGCGGGTACAGCGTGGGCAGTGAACAGCGGGCGGGGCGTCCCGCCATCGTGGTGTCCAACAACCGCAACAATCAGTACAGTGGTACAGCAGAGGTTGTGTATCTCACCACACGGCCCAAGCGGGACCTTCCCACCCACGTCACCATCAGCAGTCTGAGCCGTGAGAGCACGGCTCTGTGCGAGCAGATCACCTCTGTGTCTACCGAGCGGTTTGGCTCCTACCGTGGGGCTGTCACCGCCGAGGAGATGGAGGACATCGAGGAGGCGATGATGATTTCCCTCGGTCTTGCGCCTCATGCGGCTGCCGAGCCGAGGGACGAGACCCCCCCCATTCTGGAAACCCGCCTTGCTGAATCCGAAGCACGGTGTTCGGAGCTGCGGCAGATGTACAATAGCCTGTTGAGCAAGATGCTTAACCGGTGAAAATGTAAAACGGCGAGGGCTGACAACCCTCGCTGTTTTACGACTTTAAGTTTCTTTTTGGCAAAATTTTTTCGGAAAAAACTTGACTTTTACGACTAAAAGTGCTATAATGAGAATGTAAAGAAAGAGGAACCCGGTTGAGGAAAGGAGGACAAAAGATGACCTGCGGAAAATGCAAACACTGCAAGCCGAACGACATCTGCAACGGCGATCACGAATGCACTGCGAAGAACATTGAGGTGTCGCAGGACGATGACATCCGCTTCTACGGTGAGAAGAATAACGAGCCGTGCGGGTGCTTTGAAATGGCGGACTAAAATATAGGCAAATTCAGCAGACCATCTTCATGAGCTCCCTTGCGTAAAGACAGGCTCCCCTTGCCACGGCGTAGTTTCTCTCGTCGTCCTCTTTGGCGCTCTTTGCACCCGAAAGGTTTATAAAGCTGCCGCCGTCGTAAAATATATCAAACACATCGGCTATACATTTTTTGGTGAGGTCGAAGTTGCCGAAGCCGCCCACAAGGGCTATTTTGAAGCTCTCTGTATCGTCCATGTCTATGCCACAGCTCTCGGCAGTCTTTTTTATGCTTTCGAGCTTTTGCTCAAAGGTTGGGCGTATGACATCTATAAAGCAGGAGGCAAGGTCTCCGTAGGTGATGTCGAGCTGCTGTTTTTTATACATGACCTTGACCTTTTCCAGCGGGTCTTTTATACCCATGCAGTCGTCCACCGAACTTTCTGCCTGAAACTTCTCCCTTATGCGGGCGCTCATTCTCATGATTCCGTTTTCAAGGGTTTTGTAGGCGTCCCAGTACTCGCCGTCTCTCACGGCTATATCTTCGCCCGTCTTTGCCTTTATCGCCCTTTCAAGAAGGCTCTGGAAAAATGCCATGCCGGCGCTGCCCGCCTTGCCTGTTGTGTTGTAGCCGTCTCCCTCGGTGTATATCGGCTTTATGGAGGTTTTAAAGGTGCCGTCCTCATTTTTCTCCTTTAAAGGCTCCACCTTGCATAGGGCTATATCCAATGTTCCTCCGCCGTAATCGACCATAAGCATATGACCTTTAAAGGGTTTGCCCTTTTCCTTGGCCGCCCTGTCGGCAAAATAGGCGCATGCCGCCGTCGGCTCGTCGATTATGTCTATCTCGATATCGGGGTTTTTGTCGGCGAAAAACTCCTCGAATATCTCGAAAAGTCTCGGCTTTATATCTATTGAGGACACCTCGATATAGTCCTCTCCCGCCTTTTGAGGTCTGTTTCTCGCCTCGTTCCAGATTATGGGGGTGCAGGCAACTATCTTGTCTATCGCCTTGTAATCCTTGCCCGACGAGGCGTTTTCCTCGAGATAGCTCTCGACTATATATCTGAGATATTCCTTGTATATCTCCTTGGGACTGTCTCCGCCGTCGTAATTATAGGATTTCAGAACATCGCCGTCGTCCTCGGCCAGCATTATTTTAAAGGCGTTGTAGACGGTGCAGTCGTCGTTGCCGTCTCTCATGTGCTCCAAAGCCTCGTTGCCGAACCAATATTCATTTGTTACCCCGGATTTCACCACCACCGACGGCACCTTGCTGACATAAGAGCCGGGGTCGATTCTCACATCTTCCACAGCCCCTTCGCCGTCGTTCCAGTGGCACACCTTGGTGCAGGTAGTGCCTATGTCGATACTGATTCTCTTGCCCATAAGACCTCCGCTATCTAAAAAGAATATCCAGTTTGAGATTGTCGAGGGGAGACATATCCTCAACATTTGTCTCTGAAATGCTCAGCCACCTGAGCTTTTTAAGCCCCGACAGGGGCGACACATCGGTTATGCTGTTGCCCGAAAGATTGAGATGTTCGAGATTTTCGGCGTTTTTCAAGGGTGATATGTCGCTTATGCCGCAGTTTTTCGCCGAAAAATATACAAGGTTTGGCAGGGTATATGTCTCGATGCTTTTGAGGTTTTCGTCACCCCATTTTGTATTGTCCAGAGTAAGTTTTCTGATATTTGTCATATACGCCGTATTGAACCTGAACTGCTGAGCGCCCGAGATGTCAAGGTCGACTATATTTGAAAAATACTTTGTACTGTATCCCAGCACGAAGTTTTTCCCCTCTGTCTTTACGGTGTGGATAAAAAGCACATCATAGGCCCTTATCTCATCTTTGCCTGTAAGTGATTTTATGAACTCTGCCGTCTCTTCGTCCTCCATAGCCAGCGGCTCGTTTCGGTAAGACAGCATCTGCTGCACGGCGTTTGGGTATATGTTTCTCCCGATAAAGCCTGCATCAGAGCTATATCCCTTTATCAGCACCGCCGCCGACACCGCCAGCACGGCAAAGATCAATATATTTTGCATAACTCTTCTCGCTCTTTTGCCCAAAAACAGAGCTAACAAAAGGGCAAAAAGCGACCATGCCGCAAGGTTGATTCCGCCCGATTTCACCTTGCTTACGCTCCATGCGCCGCCGTAAGCCATCATGCCCATGAGCTCAAAGGAGATATATACCGTAATCACCCACAAAATGACGGTGAAAATACGGGAAGGGGCTTTCGGCTGTGCCTTATTGCTCACCGCCCGCCTCGGCCTTTTTTCCGTATTCAGCTCGGAATAAACGCTGCGAGAGCCTGCGCCTGTATTTGTGTTTCTGCTGCTCGCCGCACCTGATTTCGGCGTGGTTTTGGAGCCGTTTGCCGACCCCCTCGGCGTATTCGACGAGGGCGCGGTTTCGCTTCTGTATTTAGAGGGTTGTGAAGCCGGATCTTTTGTATTTGTGCTTTTTCCTGTATTTCTGTTCGCCGGCGATTTTGGCGTTTTCGGCGTGGTTTGGGAGCCTTTTGCCGACCCTTTCGGCATACCCGAGGAGGCCGTGGCTCCGCTTCTGTATTTAGGGGGTTGTGAAGCCGTATCTTTTGTATTTGTTTTTTGAGCCTTGCCGCTCTGATATTTTCTCCTTGCAGTCTCTATCTTACCCCTCACGGCGGCAAGGTCCATCTCGCCTGCAAATGGATAGCTTGTGCCGTCCGATGTGAAATCCCACAAGCAGACGGGGCATACAGGTATTTCCCATTTGAAAACTCTGCCGCAGACAGGACATTTGATCGCTAAATCTCTGCCGCAGTTTTTGCACTCTGCGGCGGTATTTTCATTTGTCTCGCCGCAGTATCGGCATTTTACCATGATGTCCCCCTCCTTTTACTCGGTTTTTGTCAGCGCCTTGGCGGTCTCCTCTCTGATATAGCTTTCAAACTTTTCGGGAGTGTCCACTCTGTCGCAGTTTTCGTTTACCTCGGGTTTTTCCGCACCCAAAATGTCGCAGACATTGGCGGCAAGAGTGCCCGATTTTCTCGTCCTGTCCTCTTTTTTAAGGCGGTCGCCGAAAACATGGGTGTACACGCTGAGCTTTTTGTCTCTGCTGTCTATCGCTATAAAATATTCGTTGCGGCGGCTGTCGACAGCTTTGATGTAATAGGGATAGATTCCCTTGCCGTTTATAAAGCCGCTCTCTTTTTCATACTGAACAAAACCGTTCTTTCTGAGCTGTTCCGCCGTTTTTTGGGCGGCAAGCTCTTTGAGCTTCTGTTCATAGGCGTTGTCTCTGGCCGTCTTTAAAATAACGCCTTCGCTGTATTCACCGTCACCGTTCAGAGAGCCAGCCATATCCGATACCCTTTTTGCGTCGGCATATATGCCTTCGAGCTCCCTTATGTGAGCCTTGCCGTTCTCGGTCTTTGTCATGCAGTCTCTGTGAAGGGCGGTCATTTTGTCCCACAGATTCTCAATTCCGGTGTCGCTGTGTTTTTTTATGTCGACCTCAGTCTCATGCTTCTGTCCCTCAAAGTCGAATCCGACGCTGAAACGGGATTTTTCCAGATAATCTATGACGCCCTGATTCATGACGTTTACCGCCTCTATCTGGGCAGTTCTCTCCATGTACTCGAGGTTCTGTATATATGCCTTTTTCTCAAGCTTTATGGCTCTTTCCATAATGTCGTATGCCGCCACAAGCTCATCGGAAGAGCCTCTTCTCACGGCGTCCTTTAAGGAATCCAACACGCTCTCAAGTCTCTCAAGCTCGTCCGCAATGCCTTCAAAGCGATTGGGCTCCATATTTTCCACCGCCTTGAGGGAGGCCTCGGCCAGCTCCATTCTGAGCTTCATCTCTTTCGCTCTGGCCGCCGCCTTGTCCTTCTGAGCGTTTATTTCCTGAGCCACCTTGTCTATCCTGCCGTTTACGGCGTCAAACTGAGCCTTTGATTCTTTTCTTAGAGCCGATGCGGTCTCGTCTATCGTCTTGTAGACCGACGCTATCTTGGTCTCTATGCTCTTTTCCAGTCTGCTTTCGCTCTTTTTTGCCTCTTTCTCCATATCGGCGAGCTTTTTTTCGGTGTCTTTGCGTATTTTGTCCAGCTCTCTGCTCTGCTCGGCGCGTATATTGATGGCTTCACGGCTCATCACAAGATACTGGGCATCGATAGCGGTCTGGAGAGAGTCCATTCTCTGTTTTATCATATCGCCGCATCTGCGCTCGGCTTCCGAGATTATCGCATTGGTGTCGATGGCGGGAGCGGGCGCCGCCTTGGGCTGTGTATAGCTGTATGAAGATGTTCTGGTTGTATAGCTGCTCATGTTTTTATCCTCCTTTTGAAAAATATAAAAAGGATAGGCGGCTTTTTTCGCAGATGACGAAAATTTATTTTACAATTTCTCCACGACAAGATTTCCGAAAACGCCCGAAACCTTTACCTTACCTTCTCCGCCACCTTCTATAAAATCGTCCATCGCCTTTGCGATTCCAGAGTTTTTAAGATCGCACTTTATAAATCTGATGCCTGTCGGCACTGTTTTATATCGCTCGCCGAAGCTTTCGAGGGTGTCTCTATCTACAAATTCCAGCTCGATATCCTCAAAGTCCTCCACTTCCTCTTTTATGAGCTTTTCAAAAAGCTTTTCCCTGTCTGACTTGTGCCACTCGTCATAGGGGTTAAAGCAGAAGAAATCCCTTATCCTGCCGATGAGAGGAGCTGTCACCGATATGTCTCCCTTTGCCGAGAGCTCGTTTATAAGGGTCTCCCTTAAAAATGCTGCCCTGTCTCCCTCGGGCAGAGCCTTATAGAGCTGTCTGTCAAATGCCACATTGCTTGTAAAGGCGAAAACAGTATCGCCGCAGCCTATATCGGCAGAATAATATTTGCTGTGATACACAGGTCTTTCCCCTATCATGCCCATGATTATCTGCCACACATCGGGGTGAGCCTTTTCAAACTCGTCAAAGACTACTATGTTGTATCTGTGGTCGTTTAAGGTGTCGAGCTGAGTTTTCTCGCCGTAGCCGATGTAGCCCGGGTCGGCGCCCGTCAGCTTAGTGACCGATGTGGCGTGGACAAACTGATCGAGCTTTATCTTGATATATCCCCATTCTCCCGACTGTTTGAGCACATTTGCAAGCTGCTCAAATGTCTCGGTCTTGCCTATGCCGGTTGAGCCCATGGCGAAAAATGTCAGGGGCGAGCGGCTCTTTCTCGTCCTGTTGAATCTGTTCTTTAAGGCGGCGCATATGTCCTCTATGTATTCGTCCTGCCCGAATACCCTCTCTTTAAGGCGCTCTTCGGTGTCATCGGGAATTATCGATACAAAGGCAGGCGGCTTTATTTTTGTCTGAGCCAGACGGGCACACTGTTTTTCGGCGTCCTCTCGCCAGCTCTTTTTAAAGCTCTTTTCCACCTCTATATCCTCTATATCTCCCCCGAGGACTATTGCTCCGCCGCCGTTTTCGGCGTATTTTTCCACCTTTTCCGATATGCCCGATTTGGCTATTTCGTTGGTTATGTATCTTATTCCGGCAGGGGTGGTGCCGTATTCTCTCTCGAGAGACAGCAGCAGGGAGTCGGAAATCTCTCCCACCGTTATTCCCTCAAAGTTCTCGGCTTCCTTTGCCGCAAGCTGAGAGAGCAGCATGAGCTTTTCCTCTCTGGGCCACTCGTCATAGGGATTGAAGCACATCATCTCTCCTATTCTGCCTATTACAGGGGCGGCAACATGCTCGCCGCTCTTTTTGCTGAGCTCTTTTATGAGAGCCTTTGTCAGGAATGCCCTTCCCTCTCTCTTGTCCAGTGTGAGGTATGTCTTTCTGTCAAAGCTGACATTGCTTGTAAAGACAAAGACGGTATTTAGGCAGCTTATGCGTTTTTTGAGAGCCTTGCTCTCATAATAGCCGTCGGTGTCTATCATGCTCATTATGACCTGCCATATGTCCTCGTGAGCCTTTTCAAACTCGTCAAATACCACTATATTGTATTTGTGTCCGTCCAAATCGTCGAGAGGGGTCTTGTCCCCGTAGCCCACATAGCCCTGGTCTGAGCCCAAAAGCCTTGCCGCCGAGGATTTTTCGGTGTACTGATTCAAAGGTATGTGGATAAATCCCCATTTTTCGCTGCCCTCACGGTTGATTATATCGGACATGACCTTGAAACACTCGGTTTTGCCTATGCCCGTAACGCCGAAGTTCATAAAGGACAAAGGCGCCCTCGACCTTATGTTTTTGTTGAACCTTTTTACAAGGGCCTTTACTATGGTGTCTATGTGCTCGCTCTGACCGAACACCGCCTTTTTGGTCTTTTGAGCCAGATCCTTGGGTATGATCTCGCTGCCTTTTGTCTCGCCGTCGCCTTTCGCAAGGTCTATGCCGCCGTTTGACAGCAGAACATCTATCTCGCTCAAAAGATAGTCGATGCCGCTTTTTTCCTCGGCCTTTCTTATTGCCGATATATACTTTGGCAAAAGGGAGTAGTCGATGTCAAAATCAAGCTGCCCCATTATGTCCTTGTACACAATGAGCCTTTTCAAAAGCTCGTCGGTCTTTTGCGGAGCTCTGAAATACAGTCCCCTGTATTCTCTCTTTTCCGACTCCTTGAAAAACGAGTCCTTGAACTCCCTGCCGCTGCCCTTTCCCTCAGGCATGGATATGAGCTTATCAAAGCCGTTGTCTTTGAGATAATTTATGCTGTCCTCAAAAGCCTTGCCGCTCCCCGGCAGCATGAAGATTATCTTGTTGAGCACAGCTCTGCCCGAGCGTGTCCTCTGAGCGTCATATATGCTCTTTACGGCCTCTGCTATGCTGTTTTCCTCGGTGAGCATTGCCCAGTCGAGGTCGATGACAAAGGCTGTTTGTATGTTTTCGTCCTTTAAAAGCACGCTCCACAGCTCTATTATCTCGTCTCTTATGTTGCCGCTGCTTCCGGCGTCCATTATGCTGTATTTGCCGTTTGCAAAGGCAGGGTACTGCTCGGGCGAAAGATGGGATTTTATGTCGTCAATGATGTCCTTCGCCTTTGCCGTTATCTGCTCTTCGGTGTCAAAGGGGGTCAGCTCTATATCCTCAAAATCAAAGGCATATCTGTATGTCCAAAAAGAGAAGGCGTCATAGCACACAAAGGCAAAACCGTCTGCGCCGTAGCTGACAAAGACTATCCTCTTGTAGCCCTCGTTTTTGAGCTCTCTGTAAAGATACTCCTCATAGCTGACCTTTTCCAAAGTCTCGGTTATGAGAAAATCCTCGTTGTCTGATTTTTCGGCAAAGCGGAAAAGTCCGCCCGGTCTCTCGTTTATGCGAAGTTCCACCCTGTCACCCCCTTAAAGCTTTTGGATTATCACTGTATAATACCTGTCTTTTTCAAAAAAATCTCTGCCAAGCTCAAATATTTTTTCTCCCCTGCTCCATTTTACCGCCTTCAAGGCGTCCTTTCCGTCAAAAGGCAGACGGAAAACAAAGGCGAGACCTCCGCCGCAGGTGATTTTCAAAGTATCTCCGCCCTCGGCGGTCATGTCGCCGTCGGATACCGAGGTCACATAACCCTCTTTTTCGGTCTCAAAGGCTTTGCCCCTTACGGCGGATTTCTTGACCTCTATTACATCTCCAGCCTTTACCTTTACGGGGTGATATCTCTTAAATCCGCTTTTTTCCCACAGCAAAATGTCGCTTTCAAGCTCTTTTGGGATATCCTTTCCGAAAAGGCATGCCGAAAGTATGGCGTCGTCGGCGTGTCTCAGCTTCAGAAAAGCCTCGGAAGCCTTTTTCAGCAGCTCAAAGTTTTCCCTGCACATATCGCACACGGCGCAGTGAGACAGCACATCTTTCAGCACTTCGCTGTCCTTCCCTGCCGTGAGGGCAGCGAAAAGCTGCTCATAGGTGAGATGCTCCTCATCGCCGCCGTTTTTCTCGGCCTTTACTGTATTTTCAGCTTGCTTTTTAGGTTTTTCCGCCCTTTCTTCCCTTTGAGGCTGTCTGTATTTTTCAAAGCTGTTCATTGCCTTCCTCCTTTGCCGTAGCCATGGGGAGCTATCTTTTCAAGGGCCTTTTTGACCCTGTTGTTGCCCTTGCTTATGTATTCGGCCGCCGCCGAAAGCAGATTTTCGTCTATTTTAAGGGCTCCGCTCTCGTCATAGCTCAGATCGAGTTTTCCCTGCTTGGACTCGGTCACAATCTCCGCAAAGCTCTTGTCTCCCATTTTTCCGCCGTCTTTTACCTCGTTGAGCTTTGTCACTATCTTTCGGCAGTGCTCCCTCTTAGGCTTTTCAAAGCCGTTTTCAAAAAGCACCGTGTCTATTCCATTGACAGCGTCGGAAAATGCCGTCTTTTCGCTCTTTACCGCCGCCATTACCTCATCAAAAAATCCTTCGCCATCTCTTGTAGGCGACATCTTTACAGGGGCGTATTTTGCCGCCGTCTCGCTTATGCCGTATTCAACCTCGGTTTCGGGCTCCACTATCCTGCTCAGTATGAAAAAGATATTTTTGGGCGGTTCGGTGTTTATATTCCATATGTACTCCACATATTTTTCAAAGGCGGCGCCGTCTATGCCCTCATAACAGTCGGATATGTCCTCGCCCGTCAGCTCGTCGCGGTACTCGATGCCGTCGGTTTTCTTTCTCAACATGTTGAGACATTTCCACTTTGCACCCTTGACTATCCACGCCTCAAGGTTTTCCTTACTGTTGCAGGCAGGTGAAGCCAGATATTCGGTGATTCTGCGGTAATTTTCCAGCTTTATCTCCTGCATGGCGTCTTCAGCCTCGTTTCTGTCTGTGAAAAAGCGGGAGACAGTGCCCTTTACGATTTTTTCTATCTTTTCATCCATGATCTCATCGTAGACGCTGCCGTCCTTTAAAATGAGCTTTGCCCTCGTCTTTATGTCGTCAAAATATTCCTTTGTGATATATCTGCTTTCGCTGTAAGGTGTATCTTTCATATTTTTGTCCCCGAACATTTTAAAACTCTGTAAATATTATATCACCAAAAGAACTTTTTTGCACCTTTTTATTGCTTCTAAATATAAAAAAACAGCGATTTTTAAAAAATCGCTGTGAGTATGTAATTTTTTATTACGAGCTTAAAGTTTTTCACCGTAACTCATGAGAAAATATACGCCATCTTTGCTCTCACCCGATGAGATCTTTTTCCATCCGCCGTCTGTGTAGAATCTCAGAGCGTCCTTATTTTCCACAACACATTTGAGAAAAGCTTTTCCTCCGAGCTCTTTAATCGCATATTCCAAAAGCGCTTTTCCCGCGCCCGCTCTTCTGAACTGCTTTTTTACAAACAGGTTGTGTATAAAACTGTCCTGCCGCCACACCGAGACAAACCCGATTATTTTTTCTCCTATCAGAGCGGCATATATGTCCTCTCCCTCGATGCTTAACTTAAAATCCTCAAAAGACATGGGAGCAGACACCCAATGAAATTCCTCCGTCCGTATGCGGCTGAAAATTTCAAATACGGGAAGCTCCTCCCCTTGCGACGCTTTTCTCACGATTATATCTGTATTTTTCATATCACAGATTCATGGTGCCGATGTTTTTGCAGAACTCCTCAAACATGGCTTTGACATCTTCCTCGTCGCCTTCAAGCACCTCGCAGATTACCTTTGTCCTTGTGGTGAACAGAACCTTTGCGTAAAATATATCGGGCACCTTGTCGTATATTCTGCCGGCACTCATGGTTCCGCCGGCTATGGTGTCAACACTGTTGGCTATAAAACCCACCGTGCCCAAAAGAGGCATGCAGACCTTTATCGCGTCGGGATCATATGGGTTGCCGCCGTCCTTCCTGCACATGACAAGATTTCCTATGGAAAACGGCTTAAGGGAATAATAATGACTGAATCCCGTTACGGTGATATACATGGCGTTCCTCTTCTCAAAAATTATTTCTTCATAATTATAGCAAGTTTTTCCATTTTATTCAACATTTTTCGACAAAATTACTTATAGATTTTCCTTAAAGACTCCGTACATATCTCTATATTTTCCGTAAACCCTGTCGGTACCGTCAAAGTTGAGCCGGTACATACGGAACACCGCCTCTATGTTTTTTGGCTGCCACAGCTCTTTATAGGAATACATGTATTTCATCCCTGTTTTCTCCATCACCCTGCCGCTCATGGGGTTGTTCACATCATTTGTGGCGGTAATATATTCCCATCCCGCGTTTTTCACCCTTTCGGCCACAGCTCTCGCCGCCTCGGAGGCTATACCCTGTCCCCAGAATTTTCTGTTTATGCCGTAGCCCAAATCATTGGAATCATCGTCTGAAATGCCGATGTAGCCCACCACCTTCATGCTCTCTTTAAGGCATATGGCGTATCTGTAAGCGCTCTCCCTTTCATAAAAGCTGATATACCTCTCATTTATGAACCTCTCCGCTTCCTCTGCATTTCTGACTGTAAACCACGGCAAAAATGTGTTGGTTTTTTCATCGGAGAGTATTTCAAACATATCCTCCCTGTCGGCCGTCTCAAATTTTCTGAGAATAAGTCTTTCAGTTTCGACAGTGGGTGTATTTTCCAAAATCATGCCGTCCTCCGAAAAAGTTTTTTTATAATTATACCCTTTTCACATATTTTTTTCAATGTATTGTTTTTCCGCGCCGCGGTTGATATAATATATTTATAATGTTTGCGGGGGTGTACCATGCTCTCAAAAAAAGAAGAAAAAATTATAAAAACCTACTGTATTTTGCCCATGGCCGCGGCGGTATCCCTTTTGATGATGGTGGTATCATCTTTTTTCTGGATATTGCTCGTCATGATACACGACATCGCCTTTCACGGAAGCGGCACTTTTGACTCGGGTCTGTACGGCTATCTTGCCCTCGTCACATTCTGCATTATATTTTCACTTTACGGGCTGCTCAGAGTGAAAATTGGTCAGCGAAGAAAATTCTGGATTGACTTAGAGAACAGGGCGGCCATTGAGTTTCATTCAAAAGACTACTCGGCACAGGCGGCGGGAGTGGTAGGTCTCGCCTCGGCAGGCAGGCTCATGGAACGCTCCGACAACGAGCGCACAAAAACGGCAGGCGGACTCATGCAGGTCGCCGCAGGTATAGGAGCGATATTTCTCGTCTTTTCCATAGCAAAAGAGATGCAGACAAGAAGCCGATTTGTGGCCGACGCCTTCGGATTGAAAGTCCCCAAAACCTCAAAGGTCTTGACATTTGTTGCCCTTTTGCCCATTGTGGCTCTTTTGGCCGTATACATACCCCGATATGTGGAGCTTGGAAAAGCCAACGCATTAGAAAAAGCCGCCGTCTCTCAGACGATATCGGCGATGGAATCGATTTTTGAAGAGGAGTTTCCCATGGTAATGAGCGACGATCCTTACGAAAGCTACCTGTCCTCCGGCTACGATGTCACCGCCTATCTCCACGATTTCGACGAGCCTTTGGATTTCTACATGAAGGCTACCGTAAAAGAGAGTCCGGTGTATGAAATCACCTACAAAGCCGATGTTGACATAACGGCCGATGCCGAAGAAAATGCCAAGACGGCAAACGAGGCTTTTGCAAAGTTCAATTCGGCCCTTCAAAAATGTCAGGTTGATTTTAAGGCTCAAAGTCTTTTGGATGTTTACAGTCTCCCCGATGATTTTGTTTCACAATTTAAAGACGGCGGAGTCTACGAGGAGTTTTCCGTCAGCGAAAACACTGCCGACGGCTGCAAAATCTTTGTAATGTACAGCACCGACAGCCGCGAGGAATACAATGAATACAGCAGTTCCTACATATATATGACTATTGAATACGAAGAATGAAAAAGAGCGGCAAAGCCGCTCTTTTATTTTTGTCTCTCATCTATTATGGAAGACACCACCTTTACCGCTTCATCAAGCTCCATCTGATCGAATGTCACCTTGTATTCCGTTCCGTCCATGGTAAACTCAGCTGTATACACATCATAGTATCCCGAGGGCTCGTGGGTCACCCTGTCATAGGGTCCATAGGGCATATTGACATACCCGAATACAACTTCCACTCCCTCTATGTCGGAGCTTTTTACATCGTCATAAAGATAAAGACAGCAGTCCGTAATATCCACTTTCGAGGCTTTGACCGAAAAGCCTTTTACAGCATGTATATCTTCGGTCATTTTGGGGCTTCCGTCCTCATAATAATCGTGGTAAAAATTAAACCACACCGTGTCCATGGCCATTTTGCCGTCTTTTGAAATCGTTACCACAGCGCCGCCGTTGCCTTTAGCTGCCTTCAAGCCGTCGGGGATATAGATTGACTTCAGAAAATCCTCTCCGTAGTACTCCTCAATTTCTTCCTCGCCCCACTCAACCGTGTCATAAAGCTCGGGGTCATACCATATTCTCGAGGCGTCAAGATTTCCTTTTATCTCATTGAGGAATATCTCTCTGTCAGCAGTGCTTTCTGTTTCACTGTGATATTCAGACTTCATGCTCTCCTCCTCGGTCTTTGTCGTCGCATCGCGGGAAAAAGCAAAAACCGAAGCCGAAATCACAAGACAAAGACAGGCCGCCGACGCCAGATATTTTCTCAGTCTTATTTTTTTTGAAAAAGTAAAGGCCTCCTCGGCATAGGCACATTCACTTAAAATAATGCAAAACTCCTCTTTTTTCACAGTTCAAATCCCCTTTCCGAAAGATATTTTTTGAGCTTGTCTCTCAGTCTCGCAAGAGTCACCGACACATTGTTTTCCCTCATGCCGAAACGGGCTGCTATGGATGCTATACTTTCAAAATACCAGTATCTGCACAGGAAAATGCTCCTGTTCTTAGCCGAAAGCTGCCCCAAAAAACAGTTTATCTCCCTTATAAGCTCCCTTTTATCTATTTCCTGCTCCACGCTGTCCGACACCACAGATGTCAGTTCGTCGAGAACAGCCTCCAGCTCCCCTCCGCCGCGCTTTGCGGCCTGGCCGTAATTGTATCTGTTGATAGAGAGATTCCTCACAATTTTACCCACAAAGCCTTTGAGAAAACTCGGTCTGTGGGGCGGAATAGAGTTCCAAAGTTTCAAATAGGCGTCATTGACGCACTCCTCCGCGTCACGCCTGTCCCCCAAAATATTACAGGCGATACGGGTGCAGTACGCCCCGTATTTTCGTTCAGTTTCAGGAATCGCCCTGTCACTCCTCTCCCAATAGAGGGACACAATATCTCTATCGTCCATTTTTTCACCTCCCCTTTGCCTTTCACTTATATACACAGCTTTTTTAGGCGCAACCTTACATTCAGTGTTGCAATTTTTTAGCTTCCGTGGTAAAATTTTTTTATCAACTACGAAAAGAGGGATACACATGAAAATTTCTTCCGAAGAAATCTACCGCCGCCTTGAAGAGTATTTCAGACCGTGGGAGTGCACCGATGTATTTCCAAAAATAGGTCTCCAGCTCCACTACTGCGATTTTCCCCAAAAGGTGTATACAGCCACCTTTGCATCCGATGAGGTGTTCACATTTTTAAAGGAAAAGGGAGTTAAAAACGCTCTGCTGTTTACTCATCATCCTGCCCCTCAGAAAACCGACCTCAATCTCCCTGCCCCTCCCGTGTCTCAGGAAAATATCGATTTTATGAAGGAAAACGGCATCAGCTTTTTCTCCTACCACATTCCCCTCGACCGCAACAGCCCTTATGCTCCGGGGTTCAATCTCGCCAAAGCCATGGGCGCAGAGCCTTACGCCGAGTTCTATGAGCAAAACGGCGTCAAGATGGGTCTCGTATGCCGCTTTGAAGCCGAAACCCTTGAAGATGTAAAAAATGCCCTTGAAAATGCCATAGGCCATAAAGCTAAAATATATCAGTATGGCGATTCAAAGGTCAAAAAGGACACTGTTGCCATAATGGCAGGCGGAGCCTCCAACAGGGACATCTACGCCTATCTTGAAAAAATCGGCGTAAATGTGTTTATAACAGGAGTTACCAACCGTTCGGTCTCGTGGGTTGATGAGGTACACAGCCAAGCCGAAGCCCACGGAATAAACATAATCGGCGGCACACATCTCTCCACCGAACAGTTTGCCCCCATGGCTATGACCGGATTTTTCAAAAAACTTGGACTGGAGGCCGAGTTTATAAAAGAAACTCCCAATTTTGACGAGCTGTAAAGCCGTTTGAGAGGAAGATACTATGAAAAACTCACCTATAAAATGCAGATAATCCTGGGAATCATACTTGTAATTGCCTGCAATGTTCTCGCTGTCGCTCTCCGCATAGGTGCATTCGCAAGTATCGCGTGGATAGCATTCGGAACACTGTTTGTCGTAAATCCCGTATACTCTGAATCGGCAAAACACCGCCTTTCGGAAAGCGGCGCAAAACAGGCATCAAGGCTAATGGGACTCCTTTGCGCGTTAGTAGGCACAGTTTTGTTGATTTTCACACTTATCGGTATGCCTGCAATGTTTATATAAATTATGTTTTAATACCGCATATAAAATTAAAAGACATCTCAATGAGATGTCTTTTAATTTGTAAAAACAAATACATATAAAACAAAAAACGACCCAATAGGATCGTTTTATGGTGGGCCTTCGGGGACTCGAACCCAGGACCGTCCGGTTATGAGCCGGATGCTCTAACCAACTGAGCTAAAGACCCATGTACTTTAAGTATAAGCCGATGAACGGACTC
>ERZ779866.125-NODE-125-length-78504-cov-11.586636_pt1 | contig 78504 bp, 75 predicted proteins | sample MGYA00511248_ERZ779866 | MGnify/ENA primary metagenome ERZ779866 (study PRJEB29588, sample SAMEA2155758) | human gut metagenome | biome: human gut; feature: human-associated habitat; material: faeces | place: Denmark | collected 2008/2010 ... | reverse complement strand
TACAGTCAATAAGGGTTATAGGTTACCTTTATCAACCTAAATACATTATATAAGGTAAACAGAAAAACTGTAAAACTTAGTAAAAAAGTAGGCAGTAAACATTTTGATACTCTTATTTAGTGGACAAAATTCTGAAAACTAGCTGATATTGCATCAAATTGCACATTATGAAGCAAGAATTTTTTTAGCGGATGTTCTTATTTGACTTTACCTATAAGTATGATATAATTGAGTCAAATACTTAATATTTTTCATTAATGTACGTGTCAAATAGACAGGTACGTTGGAGGCGCACTAAAATGACAAAAGAAATTTTAAAAGAAAAGGCATGTGCGGCAATTGACGCATATGCGGACAAGATAAAGGCAATTTGTGCCAGCATCAACGATGAACCGGAATTAGGCTTCAAGGAAGTCAAAACCGCTGCCAAGGTTGCGGAATTTATGCGTGACCTGGGCTTGGAGCCGCAGACCGGCTTGGCCATCAATGGTGTTAAGGGACGTGCGAAAGGCGGTAAGCCCGGACCGACAGCTGCCGTTTTAGGCGAGCTTGATGCAGTAGGCTGCCCGACAAGTCCGAAGGCGGACCCGGCAACAGGCGCTGCGCATGCCTGCGGCCATAACTTGCAGATTTCCACCATGCTTGCTGCTGCCTGCGGTATTGTAAAATCCGGTGTTTTACCGGAGCTGGCCGGTGACGTTGTGTTCTTCGGTGTTCCTGCTGAGGAATATATTGAAATTGCGTACCGCAAAAAATTAGTAGAGTCTGGCAAGCTGCATTTTATGAGCGGCAAGGGCGAGCTGATTTATGAAGGCGCTTTTGATGATATTGATATGGCTATGCAGATGCATGCCGATAAAAATATGCCGAAGCCTACGGTTTCTATCGGCGAAAGCAGCAACGGCTTTGTAGGTAAAACCGTTCGCTATATCGGCAAAACCGCCCATGCAGCCGACGCGCCGCATGAAGGTGTCAATGCACTGAACGCTGCCTGCCTGGGACTTATGGGCATCAACGCTTTGCGCGAAACCTTCCGCGAGCAGGATGTAGTGCGTGTACACCCGATTATTACTAAGGGCGGTGACTTTGTAAATTCCGTGCCTGATGATGTACGCCTGGAGCTGTATGTGCGTGCGAAAACCATGGATGCTATTGATTCCACACATACGCGCGTTGACGCAGCACTCAAGGCTGGCGGTGATGCTGTCGGTGCCAAGACTGTTATCGAAACACTGCCGGGCATGTTCCCACTGAGCTGTAACAAGCGTATGAATGAGCTGTTTGCAGCGAATGCGAAAATTGCTTATCCGGACGTAGAGATAAAGGATGCCGGTCATTTTAGTGCCTCCACCGATATGGGTGACTTATCACACCTGATGCCTGTTATCCATCCGTTTATCGGCGGTACAGACGGACTGCTGCATACACCTGACTTCCATATGGTAGATTTTAATGCCGCTGTGCTGCTGCCTGCCAAAGCCTTTGCCATGATGCTGATAGATTTGCTGTATGATGATGCCAAAGAGGCTAAGGCTATCCTGGCTGACTTCAAGCCTATTCTTACCAAGGAAGAGTACATTGCGAAATTGGAGAGCTATTTTAATAAGTAAAATAGAAATAATTTGTGGGAGGGAATGTAATGAAGAACATTAAATTACATGCCATAATTCTGGCGCTGATTATAGTTTCCGAGCTGATCGGCACTCATACCCTGAAGTTCGGTATCGGTCGTATCGTATTGTTGCCGATGCTGTACGCTCTGCTTTTGGGTATTTTGACAACACCTAAATTTTTGAACCTGTCCGGCAGAAAGGAAATGCTGGATGCCAGCAGTCTGGTCGGCGTAACGCTGATGCTTTTGATGGCACGCTACGGTACGCTGGTAGGTCCTACCCTGCCGAAGATTCTGGCAGCTTCTCCGGCGCTGATTCTGCAGGAGTTCGGTAACCTCGGTACTGTGCTTTTAGGCGTACCTGTTGCTGTTTATCTGGGCCTGAAACGTGAAACCATCGGTGCTGCGCATTCTATCGCACGTGAGCCGAACGTAGCGCTGATCGGCGAAAAGTTTGGACTGGACAGCAGTGAAGGCCGCGGCGTTATGGGCGTTTATATTGCCGGTACTGTTTTTGGTACTATTTTCTTCGGCCTGATGGCCAGCGTTGCTGCTTCTGTTCTGCCTATTCACCCGTATGCACTGGCTATGGCCTCCGGTGTAGGCTCTGCCAGCATGATGACGGCTGCAGTAGGCTCTTTGGTTGCTATGTATCCTGATATGGCTGACCAGCTGGCAGCCTTCGGCGCAGCAAGTAATATGCTTTCCGGTCTTGACGGTCTGTATATGTCCGTATGGCTGGGCCTGCCGATGACCGAATGGCTGTACAAGAAATGTTATAAAATGAAATATGGCGTACTGCCTGAAGCTGATAAGAAAGGAGAGGAAGCATAATGAAAATTAAAGATACAATTATCATTTTGGCTATTGTAACCTTCATGAGCTTGTTCTCCAACGTATTGGGAACCAAGGCTGATATTATCCAGTCTATTCCCGGCCTGCTGATTTTGGCGGTGATTGCTTTTGTCGGCATGCTGCTGTCCAAATATATTCCCGGCGGTATTCCGGCTGCGGCATGGGTTGTAACCTTGGGCTGTATTCTGACTATCCCCGGCGTTCCGGGCAGTGATATTGTCAATGGTTATGTAAAGAATGTCGGCTTTGTGGCCCTGTGTACTCCGATTCTGGCTTATGCCGGTGTATCCATTGGCAAGGACCTTGATGCCTTTGCCAAGACTGGCTGGCGCATTGTTATTCTGGCAATCGTTGTTTTTGTAGGCACCTATATTGCCAGTGCGATTATCGCTCAGTGCATTTTGAAGGCGTTGGGACAAATTTAAAAGAATTGCTTCTGACCGGCATCGGCTCGATGCCGGTTTTTTAAAGCTTACAACTTATTGTATACATGCTTTTTCACTAGTCAGTTAATATTGCATCAGCAGTTATACAAAGAAAAAATTATTGGGTATTGAGGCGAATAATGTATAGATATTTGAATAATGATGAAAAAATCGTAGTTCCATTGATTTGTGGCTTGTTTTTTTATACTTTTATTTTCTACATTGCTTTTGAATAATATACAGAATAAAAATGGCTGTTGTACTACATTTTTTATGCAGCACGACAGCCAGTATGTCTTAAAATATGAGTATTATTTTTTTACTTGCTCGATACAGCAAGTATGTTTCTTGCTTTTTTTGTCATAATTGATGCCTACAAGAAGCATGTTACCAGTATATTGCTCCAATGTTTGCGTATAGTTACGTTCTTTAATTTGCTCGAGTGCTGTTTTAGCACTTTGGTTCCATTTCAGCTCTACGATAAGCGCAGGATAGTTTTCTTTATAGCGTGGCTTAGGGAGATACACGAAGTCAGCAAAACCTCGGCCGGTGGGAAATTCTCTGATTGGCTTGAAGTAATATTGCATAGTGCTTAAAAACGCAATAGTCAGCACGCTGCTTAATGAATTTTCATCATTGTAACGTATTGAAGAAGCATATTCGTCATGAAGCTTAGCAATGCTATTAGCGACAACTGCTGTCTCACCGTCTAAAACAGCGTTTAAAAGCTGCGTTGATTCAATTTCAAAAGCATGAAGTTCAGACCAGTTGTTAGAACTGATTGCACCTGCAAATTCCTGTCTGATTTCTTCATTAGGTATAGAAGCTACGTGTTCATTGATGTCATAACTTAAGTAACCTAAGTGAATCAGAGCTGTGAGAATATCGTCTTTGCTAGCGAAGCTAATCATATCGTTTTGGAAGAAATTTGTATTGACAGCGACTGAGTTGCCAGCGAGCATATCTATTATTGCTGTACGCAGACCTGCGAAATTCATATCAATGAGAGTTTTAATAGTTTGATAAGTACCAGTTTGCGACCAGTAGCTTTGCAATCTTCCTCGTAGCATAGCGTTAACGACTGCTTTGGGGTTATAAATGTGGTAGTCATCTAAAAGATAGCCATCATACCAACGTTTGACAGCAGTAAAATCGGCATGGTAACGTGAGCATAATGTTTTAACTTCATTCTCTGTAAAACCCGTGTATGGAGCAAAAAAGCTGGCATCTAGCATAGTATACTCATCAAAATTGTTGAGCGCAGATTGTGTTTTCACTTTTTTGATGGGCAAAATACCTGTCAGATAGGCAAGGGCTACATACTTTGCCGGTTCACTGCCTTTGAAAAGATTACGCAGAAAGTCAATATATTGCTCTTGTACTTTGGTGTTGTGGGATTCGTCTCTGATGAAAACGTCCCATTCGTCAATGACGATAACAAATTTATTGCCTGTTGCAGCATTGATAGCTGATAATGCTCCGGAAATTTTTTGTACATCATCAGGAACAATTTTTCCGTAAAGTTGGCGCAGTTCGTTCAATACTATTTTAGTTATGTATGGAACAGTAGCTTCAGCTTTGCCACATTCTTTAAAACACCATTGTATGTCGAAGTGGAGCACATCGTATTTATTAAGATGTTTTGTGAAGCCAGGGATTTGGCTGATAGCAAGACCTTGAAAAAGTTCAGAAGCATCAGCACCTTTGCTGTAATATGCAGTGAGCATATCAGCGGTAACTGACTTGCCGAAGCGACGAGGACGGCTGTTACAAACGAAAGCTTGTAAGGTGCCGAGCATTTGATTTGTGTGCTTAATTAGAGAGGTTTTGTCAATATAAATTTCAGAAGCTACTGCTGCTTTAAATGCTGAACAGTCAGGATTTACAAATAAGCCCATAGCGCTATCCTCCTTTGCCGATGTGTTTATTTTTAGTATAAAGCAAGGTTGTCCTTATTGCAAGCAACGTAAAATGGAATGGTTAATGTATACATGCTTTTTTGTTGAAATAATCTGCAAGTTAGAGTAAAATATGACTATAAACCATGAGGAGGTATCACTATGTCTGAAATCTTAGCGGAAGCAACCTTTCCGAGTGTAATCCATAATAATGAAGTTTGCGAAGAAATCGTTAAATGGGGCAATAAAAATGGTTTCCCTCTGCAAAAAGCAAAATTATACAATAAAATGGATGGTTATGTAGGCTTTTCTCCTGATAATTATTTCATTAAAGCAACCCGTCTGCCGCCTGTTCCCGGTGGCTGGAAGGTTGTTGTAGAAAAATATGAGGCTGAAAGCCGCATTATTCCTTTGAATGTTAAGCCCGGTACCAATGAAGTTAACCGTTTCATTCTGAAAATGATGGATGAATATGTTAAGGAAGGCCTGAAAATGGAGCTGAGTGACGAGGTTTATGAATCCTACGGCACTTATCTGCGCGATTTGAAGGTTACCGGTCACACTGTATTGATCAACACCTTTGAAGACTTTATCGAAAACATGCGTTAAGCTATGGCCGGTGTTTTGGAAAAACAGCTGGCGCGGGCGCTGGATATGCGCCTTGCGGTTTTTACATCCAAGGCAGCAAGCGGCAGCCTGCTGCAGGATGAAATGTCTTTGCGCGCCGCTGCCTATATGGCTAGTGAAATCATTATGCCTTGCTGTTGCATGATGTGCAACAAGGCTAAGCTGGAAGCGTTGCTTTCGCAGACGAAGCTTTGTGCGGAAAACCAGGAATTAACGCAGCGTTTGGCGGCGCTTGTCTATGATGATTTGGCGCGTTGTAATGGGTTAGGATAGGGCTGAGAAAAAAACTTGAAAAAAATCTCAACTTTTTTCAAAAAAGGTGTTGACAAAAGTCGCCTGATGCCTTATACTTATATTCGTTGCTGATGCATGCGGAAATAGCTCAGTGGTAGAGCACCTCCTTGCCAAGGAGGGGGTCGCGAGTTCGAATCTCGTTTTCCGCTCCATAGGGGCATAGTTCAATGGTAGAGCAACGGTCTCCAAAACCGTCAATCTGGGTTCGAGTCCTAGTGCCCCTGCCATAGCAAGCGTAGCCTGAGAGTTCAGTTCTCAGGCTTTTTTCATGTCTGCGTTTAGCAAGATACTACTTTATTAGCAAATAGTTTATGCAAGGCTTTGTCGCTAATCCCTTTACCTTGCATCTTACAAGCTTTTCTGTAACTTTCAAGACAATTTTATTGACAGTGTGACGGAAAAAGCATATAATAAAATAGTTTAGTAATACTGTGAAAGGATGCACTTGACAAGCATCCTTTTTCTTGTCTTTTATGAAGGAGAGAAAAGGAATAATGATTAGAAACGATATTCGTAATATAGCAATTATTGCCCACGTTGACCATGGCAAGACTACCCTGGTTGATGCTATGCTGAAGCAAAGCGGCGTTTTCCGTGCTAACGAGCGCGTTGAAGAACGTGTTATGGACTCCAATGCTCTGGAGCGCGAACGTGGTATCACCATCCTGTCTAAAAACACCGCTGTTATGCACAACGGCGTAAAAATCAACATTCTGGACACCCCGGGCCATGCTGACTTCGGCGGCGAGGTTGAACGCGTACTGACCATGGTTGATGGCGTACTGCTGCTGGTTGATGCTTATGAAGGCCCGATGCCGCAGACCAAATACGTACTGCGTAAAGCATTGGAACAGCACCTGAAACCGATTGTTGTAATCAACAAGATTGACCGCCCCGACCAACGTGTTGATGAAGTTATTGACGAAGTTCTGGACCTGTTCATTGAGCTGGATGCAGATGAAGATCAGCTGGAGTTCCCGGTTGTTCTGGCTTCCGCCCGTAACGGTATTGCCAAACTGTCCATGGACGAGGAAAGCAATTCTCTGGAGCCTTTGTTCAAAGTAATTCTGGAAAACATTCCTGCTCCGGATGTTGACGTTAATGCACCGCTGCAGATGCTGGTTAACACCCTGGACTATGATGATTATGTAGGCCGTATCGTTGTAGGCCGTGTAGTTCGCGGCACCATCCACAACGGCGAAAACATCATTCTGATGGACGAAGCAGGCAACCGTAACGGCAAAATCGGCCGTCTGTACACCTACCAGGGCCTGAAGCGTGTAGAAGTGCCTGAGGTTGAAGCAGGTGATATCGTTGCTCTGATCGGTCTGCAGGACGCTAACATCGGCGATACCATCGCTGACAGCGAAAATCCGGAAGCTCTGAAGGGCATCAAGATTGACGAACCTACCCTGTTTATGATCTTCTACGTTAACAACAGTCCGTTTGCGGGCCGTGAAGGTGAATTTGTTACCAGCCGTCATCTGCGTGACCGTCTGTTCAAAGAGGTTAAGACCAACGTTTCCATGCGTGTTACCGAAACCGAAAGCCCGGATGCTTATGAGGTTGCCGGCCGTGGCGAGCTGCATCTGTCCATTTTGATTGAAACCATGCGTCGTGAAGGCTTTGAGCTGCAGGTTGGTAAACCTAAGGTTATTATGCACCGCGATGAAAACGGCAAGCTGATGGAGCCTATGGAAGCATTGACTATCGACGTACCGCAGGACTTCATGGGCGCTGTTATGGAAGGCTTGGGCCTGCGTAAGGCTGAGCTGCAGAACATGACCGAAATGGCAGGCTATCTGCGTATGGAATTCAAGATTCCTGCTCGCGGCCTGATCGGCTTCCGTAACCAGTTCCTCACCGATACTAAAGGTAACGGCATTATGAACCACGTATTTGCCGGTTACGAAGAATATAAGGGTGAAATCCCCGGCCGTACTCGTGGCAGCCTGGTTGCTTTTGAAACCGGCGAAACCACTTCCTATGGTATCGGCAACGCTCAGGAGCGCGGCACCATGTTCGTTGTTCCTGCTGAAAAGATTTACGAAGGCCAGCTGGTTGGCGAAAACAGCCGTGAAGACGACATGGACGTTAACCCTTGCAAGAAGAAACATGTCAGCAACATGCGTGCTTCCGGCAGTGACGATGCTATCCGCCTGATTCCGCCTCAGACCTTCTCTCTGGAGCAGGCTCTGGAACACATCAATGACGATGAGCTGGTTGAGGTTACTCCGAAGAGCATCCGTATGCGTAAGAAGGTTCTGGATCGTCTGGAGCGCGGCAAGATGCGTGGCCGTATGAAGAATGTTCAGGCATAATTTTTGACAATCTGTTAAAAATCTGCTACAATTAATATTACTAAGCAGGACTTTTGCCTATAGGCAGCGAATAATAGTCTAAATAACTGTTTTGGTTTGGAGGCTGATGGCCATGGGTTTAAAAAATACAGCAATGAAATTCTTTTGGTCTGATGAAATGGAAGAGCAGCAGGAGGAATATACCCGTCCGCGTCTGCTGAAATCCGGACATCTGAATATTATGGTGCGTACACCGAAATCCTTTGCGGACGTGCGTGAATATGCTGATTCGCTGATGAACGGCAGTGCCATTATGGTATGCTTTGATGCAGTTGACGAAGCACTCAGATATCGTATTTTTGATTATCTGAACGGTGTAAGCTACATCATTAATGCCGATGTGAAAAAAATAAACGATGATTTGCTGCTTTATGCGCCTGAACAGGTGCAGGTTAATAAAGAGGAAGCAAGAACTTCTTCTAATGTACGTTCCTGGCTTAGCAAATAAATAACAAAAGTTAGCCGTTGCTTGTCACCTTGCGGGGTGGCCGGCAACGGCTTTTTGTGTGCGGATACAGCAGGTGATATTTGCAAATAATAGCCCGGTGTGCTAAAATTATAAGAAATTTACTAATCTTATAAGCAAAACTGAATAGGAAAGAAGAGGTATATATGAGCGAAAAGAAAATGATGAAAAACGGTAAAAAATTAGGTGTTGTCGGTGGCCTTGGCCCTGCAGCAGCTGCAGAGTTCTTGCGTCAGTTCACTATGAGATGCCCGGCGAGCTGCGACCAGGAGCATCCTGTTGTATATATGATCGGTGACTGCGATATTCCGGACCGCGGCACAGCAATTTTCGGCAAGGGTGAATCTCCGCTGCCGAAGCTGAAGGCTGATTTGCTGCAGCTGTGCGATATGGGCGCAGATGTGCTTGCTGTTCCCTGCAATACCGCACACTTCTTTATCGACCAGTTCGCTGATGAATTGCCGGTACCGCTGCTGCATATCGTTGACGAAACCGTTAAGGCTGCCAAAGAGCTTTCTCCGGAAAAGGGTGCCTGGATGCTGTCCACCAAAGGCACACGTGCTTGCGGACTGTATCAGAAATATGCCGAAAAGCGCGGACTGACACTGTACATTCCGAATGAGGAGCAAAGCGATAAATCTCAGGAGGTTATCAACTGCGTTAAGGCTAACCAGCTGGCAAAGGCCGGCGCTATTATGAAAGAGCTGGTAGAGGAGCTGTGGGCTGAGCGTGATATCCCTGTAATGACCGCCTGCACCGAGCTGCCGCTTGGCTATGATGCATCCGGACTGCCGCAGGAGCGCAGCGTTTCCAGCATCGGTGCGTTGGCAGATGCCTGCGTGCGTGCGCTGTATGAAGAGGTAAAATAATATTTGCGTACTGCAACCACCTTGGCTTGAGGCTGAGGTGGTTTTTATTTACTGCGTTTACCCTAACAGTGTGCTATAATATAAACATACTATCGATATCAACAGCTTTTGAAGCTTCGTTCATGATTTAACAGAGGTAAAAAATATGCAAGAATTTTTAATTGTAAAGGGTGCGCGACAGCACAACCTGAAAAACATAACGGTAGAAATACCGCGCAATAAAATGGTAGTTATCACAGGCCTCAGCGGCAGCGGCAAAAGCAGCCTGGCCTTTGATACGATTTACGCCGAAGGCCAGCGCCGCTATGTGGAATCACTTTCGGCCTACGCCCGCCAGTTCTTGGGACAGATGGACAAGCCGGATGTGGACTACATCGAAGGGCTGAGCCCGGCAATTTCCATCGACCAGAAAACCACGAGCCGTAATCCGCGTTCTACCGTAGGTACGGTCACGGAAATATACGATTACCTGCGTCTTTTGTTCGCACGCGCAGGTGAACCGCACTGCCCTAAATGCGGCAAGCTCATCAAGCAGCAGAGCGTGCAGCAGATAGTCGACCAGGTGCTGGAGCTGCCGCAGGGAAGCCGTTTTATGGTGATGGCACCGCTGGTGCGCGGGCGCAAGGGTGAGCATATGCGTGTGCTCGACGATATGCGGCGTGCAGGCTATGTGCGTATGTTTATCGACGGCGAGGTGCGCACGCTGGATGAGGATATCCGTCTGGAGAAAAATAAAAAGCACAGCCTTTCTGTAGTCATCGACCGTCTGGCAGTGCGCGAAGGCATCAGGCAGCGTTTGACGGACTCCGTGGAAACGGCGCTGAAGTTGGCAGACGGCTTTGCCGAGGTGGCAACACTGGGAGAAGCAACGGAAACGCAGCTTTTCAGTGAGCATTTTGCCTGCAATGACTGCGGCATCAGCCTGCCGGCGATTGAACCGCGTCTGTTTTCCTTCAACAATCCCTTCGGTGCTTGCCCGGACTGCACCGGTCTTGGCATGCATATGGAGTTTGACAAGGCTTTGATTGTGCCGGACGGTGACAAAAGCTTTGCCGACAGGTGCATTGCCTGCTTCAGCAACAATCTGAATTCTTATTTTATGAAGCAGCTGGGCGCAGTGCTTGCTGCCAATGGCTATAGCTACGACACCAAATGGAATGAGCTGACGCCCGAGATGCAGCAGCTTTTGTGGGACGGTGCCGGTGAGAGCAAGTTTAAGTTCCTGTACGAAAACCTGCAGGGAGAAGTCAAGGAGCACAACACAACCTTTGACGGTATTTTGAACGTGCTGCGCCGTCGTTACCGTGAAGCCTTCAGCGATGCTATGCGTCAGGATTTGGAGGAGTTTATGACGAGCACTCCCTGTGCTGCCTGCCACGGCAGCCGCTTGAAGCCGGAGGCTCTGGCAATTCTTATCGGCGGAAAAAATATCTGCGAGGTGACGGTACTGACGGTGCGCGACTGCCTGCAGTTCTTTAAAAAGCTGGAGCTGACGCCGAAGCAGCAAATAATTGCGCATCAGGTTTTGAAGGAGATTATGGCACGCCTGCAGTTCCTCAATGACGTAGGCCTTGATTACCTGACGCTCGACAGAAGCGCCGGTACGCTGAGCGGCGGCGAAGCGCAGCGCATCCGTCTGGCAACGCAGATAGGCAGTGGTCTGACAGGCGTACTGTATATTCTGGACGAACCTAGCATCGGTCTGCACCAGCGCGATAACGGCAAGCTGCTGGAAACACTCAAGCATTTGCGTGATTTGGGTAATACACTGATTGTCGTTGAGCATGACGAGGAAACGATGTATGCTGCCGACCAGATTATCGACATCGGTCCGGGAGCAGGCGAGCATGGCGGTGAAGTGGTGGCACAGGGTACGGTGGAAGAAATCAAGCAGGTGCCTGCATCCGTTACCGGTACCTATCTTAGCGGCCGCAAATTTATCCCGGTTCCCAAGCATCGCCGCGAGTGCGATGGCAGGATGCTGACGATTCACGGTGCCCGCGCCAACAATCTCAAAAATATTGATGTCAGCATTCCGCTCGGAGTCTTTACCGTGGTAACAGGCGTGAGCGGAAGCGGCAAATCAACATTGATAAATGATATTCTCTATAACTCCCTGGCTGCTAAGCTCAACGGTGCGCGTTTGCGTGCTTCGGAGCACGACAGCATTGAGGGCATAGAGTATACGGATAAGGTAATCAACATCGACCAGTCCCCAATCGGACGCACACCGCGCTCCAATCCCGCAACCTATACCGGCGTCTTTGATTTTATCCGCGAGCTCTTCAGCCAGACCAATGAGGCCAAGCTGCGCGGCTATAAGGCAGGACGCTTCAGCTTTAACGTAAAGGGAGGACGCTGCGAGGCCTGCAAGGGCGATGGTATGAATAAGATAGAGATGAATTTCCTGCCGGACGTTTACGTTCCCTGCGAGGTTTGCCACGGTGCACGCTACAACCGCGATACGCTGGAGGTGCATTACAAGGGCAAATCCATCGCGGAGGTTCTTGATATGACGGTAAGCGAGGCCTGCGAGTTCTTTAAGAATCAGCCGCGCATTTATCGCAAGCTGGCAGTGCTGGAGGATGTAGGCCTTGGCTACATTCATCTGGGACAGGCAGCGACGACGCTGAGCGGCGGCGAAGCGCAGCGCGTAAAGCTGGCAACGGAGCTTTCGCGCCGCAGTACGGGACGCACGGTGTATATCCTGGACGAGCCTACGACAGGCCTGCATATTGCGGACGTACACAAACTGTTGGATGTGCTGCAGCGTCTTGTAGAAGGCGGTGACAGCGTTATCGTAATCGAGCATAACCTGGACGTTATCAAGGTGGCGGATTACATTATCGACCTCGGTCCCGAGGGCGGTGACAAGGGCGGTACTTTGGTGGCAAGCGGTACGCCGGAAGAAGTAGCGAAGGTCAAAAAATCCTACACCGGACAGTACATCAAGCAGGAGCTGGCGAAGGCAAAGAAGAATGGGTGGTATGTATGACAGAATTAGCCGCAGGCTTTAGCGACAATATAAAAAATGCCTTGGCCGTACTGCCGGAAAAGCCCGGCGTTTACCTGATGCATGATGCCTCCGGCAAGGTTATCTACGTCGGCAAGGCTGTTGTACTGAAAAACCGCGTGCGCAGCTACTTCCGCAATCTGGCCAGCCATACGCCGAAGGTGAAAGCGATGGTGGCAAAAATCGCGGAGATTGAAACGATTGTAACCTCCAGTGAGGTAGAAGCGCTGATTCTGGAGTGCAACCTGATCAAAAAATATCGCCCGCGTTACAACATCAGCCTGAAGGACGATAAAACATATCCTTATCTTAAGGTTACGCTGCAGGATGATTTCCCGCGTTTATATGTGACGCGCAGGCAGTTGCGTGACGGTGCCCGTTATTACGGACCATATGCCGACGCCGGCGCCATGCATGCCACGGTAAAGCTGCTGCGCAGCATGTTTCCCCTGCGCACCTGCCGCAAAATGAACGTGGACAGACCATGCCTTAACTATCACATTAAGCGCTGTCTTGCGCCCTGCGCCGGTTACATAAGCAAGGCGGATTATCACAAGATGATTAAATCCGTCTGCATGGTGCTGGACGGACGCACCACGGAGCTGGAGCGTGATTTGAAGCAGCAGATGCAGGAGGCGGCGGATAATTACGCCTTTGAGGAGGCTGCCAGACTGCGCGACCAGCTGCAGGCTGTAGCACGTCTGAACGAGGCGCAGAAGGCTGTTACCAATAATGGCGGTGATATGGATATCTTCGGCCTGGGGCAGGATATGACAGGCCTGTGCGTGCAGTTGTTCTTCGTGCGTAAGGGCAAGCTCATCGGCAGAGATAACTTCTTTATGCCCGACGGCGGCGATACGCCGCAGGAGGTTATGACAGCCTTCGTCAAGCAGTATTATAACGAAGCAACCTTTATTCCCAAGGAAGTAGTGTTGCCGTACCTGCCGGAGGCGGATGAAAAGCAGCTTATTGAAACCTGGCTTGCAGACAAGGCACAGCGAAGGGTGGAACTGCTGCTGCCGCAGCGTGGCGTTAAAAAGGATTTGCTTAAGCTGGCAAATGAAAATGCCGTCAAGCTGCTTAATGAACGCCTGCGTAAGGGCAGCCTGTCGCTCAAAAATGACCTGCAGGCGGCCGAAGAGCTGCAGCAGGCCTTGGGCTTGGAGCATCCCCTGGAGCGCATGGACTGCTTCGATATCAGCCATACGCAGGGCAGCGAAACTGTTGCCTCCATGGTTGTATTCCGCAACGGCACTAGCAGCAAGAAGGATTACCGCAGATATAAAATCGTTTCGGCAGAAGGCAAGCCTGATGATTTCAAATCCATGCAGGAGGTTGTCTACCGCCGTTACCGGGATTATGAGGACTTACCCAGTCTGGTGGTTATTGACGGCGGCAAGGGCCAGCTGAGCTCGGCGCTGGAGGTTATCCGCGGCCTTGGCCTTGACGATTTGCCGGTAGTAGGCCTTGCCAAGCGCGAGGAGGAAATCTTTAAGCCGCACCAAAGCGAAAGCATCATGCTGGACCGTGACGGTGCTGCACTGCATCTCATCCAGCGCATCCGCGACGAGGCGCACCGCTTTGCGATTACCTACCACCGCAAACTGCGCGGTAAACGCAATCTCGTTTCCGTGCTCGACCATGTGGAGGGCATCGGACCTAAGCGACGTCAGGAGCTGTGGAAGGCGTTCAAAACGCTGGACGCTATGCGGGCAGCCAGCGTTGAAGAGCTTGCTGCGGTAGAAGGCATGAACCATGCGGCGGCGCAGACGCTGTACGACTTCTTCCGTCTGGATTTACCGGAAAAGCAGCAGGCGCTGCAGTAAAAAGGTTCACAGCTATTTTGCAAAATATCCGCGCAAAAAATGCTATAATAATTATAGGTCAAAAATAATAATTATTATGTAGCTCGCGCTTAGCTTTTCTTAAAAGCGCAGGCTATGGCAAGAGGAGGACGAAGCTAATGGCAAAATGGGTATGTGATGTTTGTGGTTATGTGTATGATCCTGAGGTTGGCGATCCTGATAACGGCGTTGCAGCAGGCACTGCTTGGGAAGATGTACCGGAAGAGTGGGTTTGCCCTCTTTGTGGCGTAGGCAAGGACCAATTCTCTGAAATGTAAAATTGCATAGGATATAACAAACGAGGCTGGGACAAAACCAGCCTTGAACAGAAAAACCAGTGGAGGTTTACCGTCAGGTAAATTCCCACTGGTTTTTTAGTGCAAAAAATTAAAAAATACTTAACTCTAGCGATTCTTTAATTTGTGAAGTTGGTTTTCCTCAACCTCGTTGATGTTACTTATCAATTATAAAGATTTTTGTATTTCTCGTAGACAGAATGCAGAAGCTCCTTACTTTCCTCTTCAGAATAAACCATACTGCTTTCCGGCAGGTAAACCAGAAAATCATGGAATGCATGCACCAGGCTTAATTCCTGCAGATGGAAGATATACTGTCCTTTATTGGGAGTGAAGTAATAAATAACAACCTTTTGCTCGCTCGGTGCGCAAATGCAAATAGGCGAAGGCACGGAGAGCTTTTCGCTGCGCACAATCCTTGGCGTGAAGCTGCCGTCCTCTACACTGTTGATAATATTCTTTAAAAGCGCCAGGCGTTGCGGCGGCGTCAGGTAGGTGTACATAAAATCAGGGATTTCTGTTACGCGTCCTGTTTCCATAAAGAGATTTAAGCCTTCAAGCGTAAAGGAAATGCTGTGAGAGCTATATTTTGAGCGGATTTTAGCAAAGTAATCGGCAATAACTCCCTGCATTTCTGGCGGGATAATGTCAGTGTTCAATCTATCCATGAGGATACTTTCCGGGCAGAAGCTGGGGAAGCAAGGCTGGTAGAAAAGCTCATGCACTTCTTCAGCGTTTATTTCCTCATCGCTGAGGAAGGTAGATTGCAAATATTCCTCCGGCGTAGGATGGAAGGTGTGGCAGATAGGATTGGCAACACTGAGGCTTTTTTGAAAGGTGTCACCGGTGAGTGCTACCATATCCTGCGAATTGCAAAGCACAGCCTTATCCTGTTCATAGGACACTGCCAGCACGAAATCACTGGTGATAATTTTGAACGGCAGCATGCTGGTGTTGTTGAACAGTGTATCAACATTATCATAAACATAGTAAGGATGGAAAACTTCACATTGGAATAAAATCGGCACAAGCTTTTGCAGGATATTCAGATTGTAGGTTGTGCCTTTATGTCCTTCGTTTTTATCAAAAACGATAATTGCTTCCACAAGCGTATTGTTGCGGTTAAAATCAATGGAAGTAAGACAATCGAAAACATACTGATATTCAGGCTGCACCATGAGTTTGATGTGGCCTGATTTTTTATTGGCTTCAATCTCTAAAACAGCTTTTAAAATGCGATTGATATTGGCCTGACCATTGATTATTTTCAGTGATTCCTTAATTTCAAGCATATCCTGCACACCTGTGGGAATCACAAGCTCGTCGGCAGAATTCATATCGTAAAAACTGGAGATGATTTTGCTGACATGCTCCCGACGGAAATAATTTTCTTCTCCCATATGTGATATATGATAGGCGCGCAGTAATTCTGCTGTTTCACTGGGGTTGAGCATCATGGCTTTGGCAATAGCAGTTACGTCTGCAACATTTGCAGGCATACGCTTACCAACCTTCATGTGCTGTATCATTGTTCTGTCTACACCACTAATTTTTGAGATAGTGTAAATTGTTGTATTTTTAGTTTCTAGATACTTTTTGAGCGTATCTGCAAATAATGTCATAAGCAAAACCCTTCCTAAAAAAGTTCATCGTCAATATTTATATTATAGATGAATTTGTGACAATAATAAAGTCTTGAATATGCAAAAAGCCTGTCACAAAAGTTGTCACATGTGTCAGATATATGTCAATTTGGTTAAAATTAAAAGTATAATGGAAATTTTATAATGATATATATGAGCATTGATAAGAGATACCCCTATATGACGATGCTTTGCGAACTAATAGACAAGTACTTCGTAGAAACGCTATTGTGTAGTGGGGGGGGTAAAATGGGTATTAGAGATATACATCGGAGGGAGAGATTTATAATGAGGTGGAAGGTTGTAACAGCTATGCTTTTGTTGGCATTGAATAATATTACCTATGCGCAGATTGCTGATGTTTCCGGTGTCGGTGAAGACAGGGACAGTGCGTTGCGCGATGCCAAACGTAATGCAGTGGAGCAGGTTGTGGGTATATATATTAACTCTGAAACCTTGGTGAGTCAGGCTTCGGTGGTAAGCGATGAAATTTATGCTAAATCCGTTGGCTTCATTACGGATGTGCGTGTAATTGATGAAGGTAAAAGAAATGGCAGCTACTACGTTCATGCGAAGATTGATGTCAATACTAATCCAAATTCTGAGCTGATGAATCGCATTGAAATGATAAAAGCCTTGGGAGATCCGCGGATTGGTGTAGTGGTTTTTAAGAATGGGACAGTAAGCGAGTATGGTTCTCAGGAAAAAAGCTACGATGATATCACGGAAGAATCCGTAAATAGCAAGCTGTTAAGCATGGGCTTTTCGCATGTTATGGATGCCAATATAGTAGCTAAGCTGAGAAATTCATCTTTGTTAAACAGTCTTTATAATGGTGATACTAATTTGATAGGAGATACAGGAGGTCTTGGTGTGGATGTTTTGGTGCTTGCACAAAGCAAAGTAGATGCAGCAAAAATAAATCTTACACAGCAGGACGGAACAACAGTAGATACGCAGCTTGTGCGTGGGAGTGCCGATATTACCGGTAAAGTTATAATGCTTGCTAGCGGTAACATACAGGGAACCTTTTCTGTACGCGGCCAGGGAATAGATATTTCTGAAAATACAGCAAATAATAAAGCGTTAAAAAACGCTTCTGCCAATGTTGCTGCTGAAGTAGGAAAAATATTAAGAAAAAAAGCAGCGAAAGCCTTTGATGGTCTACAGATAATTGCATCGGTAAATGATAATGAAAAACTGGCAGAGCTAGTTGCTGACTTAAAAAATCTTAAGGGTGTACAGGGAGTATATATGCGCGAATATCAGAATGGTAAAGCTGTTATTGATATTGAAAGCAATCAGCAGCTGCATGTTTTGCTGAGAATGCTAAAGGAAAAGAGCCATTTGGGGTTATTTAATGAAGGTATAACAAATAATACGATGAAATTGATTGTATCTTAATGAGGTATTAGAAATGAATGTTAGAAAAGTTATTGGTATGGTGCTATTGAGTTTTAGTATTATGGCTAGTGTTAGTGCAAGCTATACAGATGCTTTAAAGCAGAAGTATGCAGATGGTAGCTTTTATATTGAATATCAGGTAACAAGACAAGATGCTAAAGGTGAAATTGCGAAGAACCAAAAACCCCGTATGTGGAGTGCTTCACAGAATCTTGATAAATTTATTTACGCACAAAAAGGTGATAACAAATATTATCAACGTAATGATTTCGGTACCCGAAAAGAAAAAACAGTTTCTTATGGCAGAAAATTGACTGTTGAAGAGTTGAATTCATATCGTGAAAGTGTTATAGCGAATGTGCAGATGTTTCCGTTGAGTTTTGGTTATTTTTATAATAGCAGTATTGTCGACATACAAAATGAAGATATCAATGTGATCAAAGATGGAAAAATCTATGCTTTAGATAGATATAATGCTTGTGGCTATTGGACAACTGCTGAAAAAATCAATGATAAGCCTAGATTGTCACAAATAATGTGCGTGAATATGATAATTCCGACGATATTTAATAGTATTTTGTTTCCAGCAGAGGAAACAGGGGCAGTTACGCTAATAAGTTCTGAACCCAAACATACTATGGGGCAAGATACGATTTGTGAAACTTATACTTATCAAAAAACAAATGAATATGGGTCGCCGATTGGTGAAACTTGGTACTATCAGTTATTTTACAAAGATGGGGCGTTAATCTGCTTTTCAGATGCTATAAGCAAACAATATTACGATCGCAATAAAGACAAGCATTTTGACTTTTTAAATAAGGTTAATACTTTGCATAACTTAGAAGATGATAGCATTTTTAATGTGATTGATGATTATGCAATCGAAGAATTTGAGGTAGAGTAGATGGGTTACTTTTTTAAATGTTTAGTAGTTGCTGGGTTTTGTATACTAGCAAGTAATAATTGCAGTGCTCAACAAATTTCTATACAACATTATATTAATTTAATTAGCAGTGGCAATTATCAAATTGTGAGTAACGTGAGCTATAACAATCACAGCAATGAGAAGCAGGAAAGCTTGCGTAAAGAAGCTGTTTTGGCGCAGTTAGGTGATAAAAAATATATACATCTCTATGTTGAAAAGACAGGTGAGAAAAAGCAAAACTATTATTTAATCAAACGCTATAACGAACCGCAAAAAGAGTATTACCATTATACGTTCAGTAAAAAGCCCATAGATGTTGATAGTATAGGCTGGGAGAAAAGTACTATGGAGCGTTGGTTTGGACCGGGGCTGGTGTTTGAATCATATCGTAATGAAGTGCAAGGAATGCATGACGAAATATTCTCTATGCTGGGACCGATAACAGAAGCTACCGGAGAACTGAAACGGTATAAGGTTCAATATAAGCAAAGCGGCAAGTGGCAGAAAAATGGTATTGTATATGATTATGACGATTATGATTTGGTTGAGCCTATAGCCGGTGTTTTGCGTATGTGCTATGCAGATGGACAGCTTAAAATGTGCATAAAGAATCAACATAAGCAGATGGTAAAAAATGATGGCTTTGGTGACTATCAATTCGATGAAGCTAAGGCAGTTGTTGTGGAATTTAAGCAGTTTGACAACAATGTAAATAGCAAGCGCTTTGATGTGAAGATGTAGTTGGTGATTTGGTAATGAAGATGAGTAAAACCTTACAAGTTCTAATACTGTGTATGAGCATTTCTTCAATGTGCTTCGCTAATGTTAGCATGGTAGTTTTATCGTTTGATGATAATACTCCGTACAAAAGTTGGCAGACAGCAGAAGTTATAGAAGAGTTGATGTTATCCGATATAATGAATTTCCCTGAATTTGATTTAATGGAACGCAGTACAGTGAAAGAAGCTGTTATCGCGGAGCAGAGTTTAAATGGTACAAGTGGAGATAATATTGTTGGCTCAGATGATTTTGATGCTATCTATGATGGTGTTGCAGGACAAGCATGTTTGCAAAGAATAGGAGATAAGGTTAATCCGGATAAAACAAAATATTTAGGAGAAGTACATCATGCCGAGTATTTACTGCATGGTTCAATAGATTACCTTGGCACAGGTGAAAGCAGCTTTATGTCACCTTTTCCAGCATATGATTTTTCCTACAAAGCTCCGTATCTTGATGCTGTTGTCACTATTCGTCTGATTAAAGCTGATACCGGTGAGGTTATTTGGTTGACGCAACAAAGAGGGGCTTCTAAAGAAAGTTTATGGAAATACAAAGGTGTTGCCATCGGATCAGATGAGCTTAATAATCAGTTATTTGTGGAAGCACTGGAAAAAATCAGTAAAAAAGTGATGAAACAGATGAGTGAGGATATGAAAAAAGGCGTTTTAAAATTTTAATTAGCAAAGGGGTAGATGTTTGTGAAGAAAATGATTTGTGGCGTATTAACGGCAAGCATGTTATTTAGCGCGAGTGCTATGCCGAAAGCCGAAGCTGGATTTGGTGGTTTTCTGGGTTCCGTTATTTCTTCGATTGCAACCAGCCAGGCAAAGTATCAGCAAGAGCATTATGTATATTCTTGGGCGCGGTCAGCTGATTTGCAGATAGGTAATGTTTATAATGGCGAATTACCTTCGGAAGCGTATAGACAAAAATTTTCGGTAAAGGGAACTTCATATCTGTATACTATTGAAAATAAAGACTTTGTAAATCCTGGTGGGACACATGTTTTTTCTTATCCAGTCAAAAATGAACTGGAACATGTTACTGCTGCTTTTAATAATGGTGCAAGTTATTACCTTGAAACAAAAGGTAAAAAGAAGGTTTTACAAAAGACATTAGAAATTGATGGCTTTAAATATGAAAAAAATAAGCGTGTCAATGATGTCGCTGATGATAGCGGTCATGAGGAGTTTGGCATTAATGAATACAGTTATCTTTATAAAGATTCACTCCCTTATGTCAAGGACAAGGAAATGGGGAGAAAGCTTCCTGTAAGATGTAATTTAGTGAAGCTGCTAGGTAAAGAGTATATAGCAGAAGTATATAAGTATGGTGGCAGTGATAAGATTGAACATTGGTATTTTTTTGATGTGAATACAAAAGAACTAAAAATGATGGCGTTTAATTTTTACAATGATGAGCATGAATTAAAATTGAGCAGATTAAGAAATGTAATAGCATTTTCAACAGAGATTCCGGATATGTCGGTGTTTGAAATTCCTAAAAAATATAGGAAAGCTGATAAATGATTAGGAGATGTGTGATAGTGAGAAAAATTTTGATGCAAGTTGTTTTGTTGGTGAGCATGTTGATTAGTTCAACATGTTTTGCAGGATTGGGGAATTATCCGAATATAGCTATTATGCCCTTCAGCAATCATGCTTCGGTTTCTACTAATGCAGATTCAGGAGTACAAGGACAAATTTCTTTGACCGATGCTGGAGTAGCGTCAGATTATGTGCTTGATGCTTTGCTTGATAGTGACAGATTTTCCATTATCGAACGAGAACAGATGCAGGCGATTATGAGTGAGCATCATTTAAATCTGACAGGAATGGTTGATCCAGCTACTGCGGTGCAAATTGGCAGATTAACGGGTGTTAAGTACATATTATATGGCAGTGTTGTTGGCTGTAGCTTGAAAGAAAAAACTATAGGTTATGATAACAATACGATTGGTGGTATTGGCAATAATCAGCATACAGTTATCGCAAATGTTGTTGCTCGTTTTATTGATGTTGAAACAGGCCGTATTGTTCTAGCTGCAAGAGGTAAAGGCGAATCGACTAGTACCTATAATGAAATAAAATGGAAACAGTTAAAAACTGGCAGTGATTCTTATTATGATGCAGATGGAACTGATTCGTCTAGTAATAGAACTACTCATACTGTAAAGTTTGGCACAGAAAATGTAAGCCAAGAGCAAGTGCATAATGCTATTGCTAAAGCTGCCGATGATTTAGTATATGGCAAGATGGGCATTTTGGCTAAGATGGATGGTACAGCAAGACGTAGAAGATAAGGAGTTGCGTGATTATGAAAAATAACAAAAAAATCTTAGCATTGTTAACGACTATGCTTATTAGCGGTTCTATGGAAGTATATGCTAGTGGGTTGAATATTACCACGGCAAATCCTAATGCTAATATATATAATGCACGTACCGGTGGTTATAATTATAACACTAATGAAGCTAATGCATCAGCTAAGGTAGCTCAACCTAGAGAAGTTTTAAATGTTTTGATTGCTAATCCGATAAAAAGTCAGATACCTGTATATACATCACTGACTTCAGGAAAAATAGCAAGATATTTTAATGTCAATGAAGTTGGTTATTGTGAAAGCAATGCCTATTTTTTGGATGTTTATGTATATAGCAATGGATTTGCGCAGGTAACTTATTTTAATAAACAAAATAAAGATACAAAAATTTATGTTAAGGCTTCTGATTTAAGCGCAGGTCAAAATATTCTTAGAGTGGATAGTTTAGCGGTAAAAACTGCAACAGCACCTATGCCTTTATATACTGATGCTTCCAAATCTAAGGTAATGTATACGATGGGTAAGGGACGCACTTATAAAATATTAGCTCAACAGGGAAGTATGCAACAGGTATATTCGTATGGTAAAGGGCAGTATAGAGCTATTGGGTGGATAAATGCTTCAAGTACAATGTCAAGTACAATTTCTAGTACAGGATTAAAAGGTGACGTAAATGGTGATGGGAACGTTAGTAGTGATGACTTAAAACTGTTAGAGCAATATTTGCGAAATAGTGCTATAGCTATCAACAAAAAAGATGCAGATATGAATAATGATGGAATTATAAATTATGTTGATTATAATCTGCTTGTGTATTTTCTTAATCCTCCGAAACCGATTTTAAAGGGCGATGCAAATAGAGATGGCAAGATTGATGAAGCAGACTATAAATTGCTTAGTCAATATGTGGCTGGAATGAAGGTATCTGGCTTTTATCATTATAATGCAGATATGAACAACGATAAGAAATTTACGTCAACAGATTTATCCCAATTACGTACAAAATTGAATAGCATGAAACCACCTGTAACTGAAAATTATAAAGTCGTTAATATTCAGAATGGTTGGTATGAAATTGCTCCGTTGGCTAATGAACGTATGCGTCTCGATGTAGATGGCGCCAGAGAAGGTAACGAAGTAAATATTAAACTGTACAATAGCAATGGCAGTGTAGCGCAGAGATTTTACGTTAATAATGTTGGTAATGGCTATTTTACGCTTAGAACAGGCTGTAATGGTTATGTGGATTTAAAATTCGGCCAAACAAGTAACGGCAGTGATATATGGCAGTATGAAAAAGAAGCAGCTAACGGCAAATGTCAAAAGTTTAGAGCGATAAGACGTAACAACGATGCCGGAGTATTCATTGAACCATTGGCAAAGGAAGGTATTGCTGTAGCGTGTGCTAATAACAGTGCAGCTGCTCAGACTAATGTAGTTGTTTGGGCCAGAGAAAATAACAATTATCAAAAATGGAGATTTATTCAGACCTCTGCTGCTCCGGTGCCTGTAAATGTGGATAATGGATTATATTCAATTCAGCCGCAGTGTGCACCTAATTCTGAGCTTACAGTTTTAAACGCCAGCAAAGACCATAGTACACCTGTTGTAATATATAGCAAGAATTCGCAGAATCATAAGCAGAAAAGCCATCAAAAATGGCAGGTTACTAAATTAAATAATGGGTATTATAAAATTACTGCGGAAAATTCCGGTTTAGCTTTGAATAACCACAATGGCTCCAATGCAAATGGCAATCCGATAACTTTGTGGGATTATAGTGGTTTTTGCCAGGAGTTCAGGTTCCTTGATGCTGGTAATGGCTATTATATTATTCAGCCCAAAAACGTTAACGGTGTTTTAGATGTCTCCGGTGGTGGTAGTGCTAATAATACTAGGATACAATTATTCCAATATAACGGTTCTGCTGCGCAGAAGTGGAAATTAGAACACAGAAACCGTGGTGGAGATGAAAGATATAAAGAATGGAGTGAATGGCCTAAGCGTAACTGTGATGTTTTTGAAAACGCCAATCTGACAGCGAAAAAGGGGCGTGTAGATACAGCAGATCCGGTTACTGTTTTTGAAGAAACTGGTAGCTCGTACCATATTCGCTATAAAACGAATAGTGGTGGCATGAAAGAAGGTTGGGTAACAAGGGATGTGTTTAAGAAACCAGTTGTTGATTTTAGCGAAATACGAAGAAAACACCCTGATTATAGTAAGTGTTATGGTGGAGTATATGGAAAATACGGAACTAATTGCCATTCATATGCGTTATATGTTTTAAGTCAACTTACTGGTAAAAAAGTTGCTACTGCTGGTTGTAATTTCAAAAGATTTAATAAAAATGAATTATGGAATGTTAGCGCAGGAGATTTAATCAGATATAAATCTCCTGACAACAATAAACAATGGGGACATACAGTTATAGTAGTTAGTGCTAATGGTAATGCGATTAATATAACTGATTGTAACTCTGATAATAAAAGTACTGTTAGATGGAGAACTATATACATATCTGAAATAGAAAAGCTGTTTTATAATAATGGCAATAATTATGTTATTAAATTTGCTGATTGGATTAAATAAATTTTCTAGGAGGCCTACACAATGAAAAAATTCTTATCGCTAACACTTGCGTTAGCAACACTTTCTGCAACCTGTTATGCAGAGCAGCCTAAAGCAGCAGACTACAGAAACATAATGTCGTCTGGAAATTATTATGTTGAATACGAGTATAACTACGCTAAAAAGATTCTTGCAGTACAGAACGGCAAGCGTATGGATTATACAATGCTGCAAAGCCAGCCTAATACCGCATTGGCGGCTCTCGGTTTTATCAATCCGCTTTTTGCAATTGCCGGATTTTTAGGCGGTGGCGAAAAGAAAGTGCCGAGTACTTTGTATCAGGATGGTAAGTACTATCAATTTGAAGGCAAGAAGAAAGCGACGATGGCGTATTATAACCAACTGGATGATCCTAATATCGATCCTGCCGCTGGTTGGAATATGGTGCGTGTAAAGCTGGCGCTGCCGGAAGCATTAGTAACTTTTGCTCCTAATGATGTGTTTAATTCGTTTACCGGTTTTAAAGCACCGCGTTTTATCGAAAGCGGTAAGAAAACTTTCGGCAAGAAAGAGTTCAATTATGACAAGTATTCCACTACTTATAATAATATGAACGGTCAGCCAATGTATAAAAAGAATTTCTACATGCTTTACGATTTGGAGAAAGGTGAGCTGCAAAGTATTAAGGTCATGGTTCGCGTTGGTAATGAAGAAGAACGCGAGGCAGATGAAATAAAGAATATCAAAATTACCGGTGAACTGCCTGAAAAGATAACAGATATCCCTGAAGGCTGCAAAGTTTATGCAGTTGGCCTGGGTGATATCAATGACCTGGTGCAAAGGCCGGTTTTGGTAGAAAATTACAGCAAAAAGGAGACTGAGGCGAAATGAAAATAAAGAAATTTTGTAAAGTAACATTAGCTTTGGCTGTTGCTGTAAGTAGTATGGCTAGTGTTGTTTGTGAAGCAAGCAATCTTGATACTTATCGTAATTTGTTGATGAGAAAGACTTATACAATTAAATATCAGGAAATTACTCCGCAGGCACGTGCAACTAACAAGGACAGAATTAATCTTTATGGTAAAAACAGCATGGATACCGGTACCAGTGATTTGTTTGTTAATAAGCCCACACAAAGTATTTTAGTGTGTGACGGAGATAACAAATATGAAGAAATAGGTGTTGGCAATGCCTATCTGGAAAGTGCCGGTATCAAGAGCGTTGCAACTTGCCGTTTACAAAAAGGGGACGAAGTTTTTAACTATACGAGATATTACGATAAAGATAAGCTTATATATCGTGGAACAAAGAAGGGTTCTGTCAGTGCGGTAGAATTTAATATTCTTGCTAACCTTGAACAAGGCGATTCTTTCGGTACAGCAAATATGACTCGTTTGCTGAATGCTATGTTGCCTGATGGTAATAAAGCTGCCGGAATGCCATCATTTAGATATGTTGGTTCCGGCTGGTTGAATAATGGCTTGAACTATGAAGACTATCGCAGCGATTCTAATGGTGTATTTGAAGCGGTAAGATATTACTTCAATGGTTATACTTTAGTGAAGATTGCTTCCGCAACGTATTATACTAACGCTAAGGGCGAACTTGACGGAACACGCTGCATTATTAAGATTGACGAATTTTCTCCGACACCTGATAAGAAGTATTTGAGCTTGCCGGAAGGCCTGAAGGATACTACAAAGCGCAAGGCAGCGGATAAATAAGGGGGCAGTGAAAATGAAAAAGGTAGCTATATTGCTTGCAGCCTTGGCTGCAAGCAGTGTTGTGTCGGCGTCTGTTGGTTTTGCGGAAACTCCGACCTGTGTAATGATGAAATTTACAGATGATACAAGATTTGATAAGGTAGATTCTGCCGGAATGTTATCCGATTTGGTTATGGAGAAATTGGTTAATACGGGTAAGCTGAATTTTCGTGGAACTAAAGTTATAAATCAGGATATCGAAAAAATGCTTTATAATGAGCGTGCTGCAGAACTGCGTAACGCACGTCGTGCAATTAGCTGGGGCGATTATAATACTTTGTTTGAAGGCCCCGGCTTTAAGGAAAATATGGCGCAATCTATGGCAACGGCAACCGTTGGACAGATTGTAGATCCGAACCTTACTGCTCCTATCGGCAGAAACAATAGTGCAGAATATCTTATTCAGGGAACTATCTGTAATATCGGTACAGGTCAATGGATGAATACGGATATCAATTCAGCTGTTGGTTATGCTAATATGGCAGCTTCTACACTTGGTATGGCGGGAATATCCAGTTTTCTTGGCCCTGTAGGTCCGTTATTAAGCGGATTACAAAACAAGAAGACTTCTATTGGTGTACAGAGTGAATTGCGCTTGATTAAGGCTGCTACCGGCGAAGTTGTTTGGTATAAAAAATGTACCAGTAAAGTAGAATCTGACCATTTCACTGTTGCCGGTGCAGGCGGTTTGCTTGGATTGGGCGGCTTGGAAGGCTTAGCTGCTGCCAATATTCCTGCAAGCTGGGGTGACGATAAGTTGAGTTCTGAGCTGTTGTATAAAGTACTGGATAAGGCTTCTCAGGAAATCAGTGATGCTATTGTTGCTGATGTTGATGCAGGCAAGCTGTTTTTGAAATAGGAGTTTATGAATGAAGAAAACAATTCTTGCCTTGCTTATGACAGCATTGTTGGGTATTTGCACAAGTGCTTTTGCAATTGACAGAAACAGTGAAATTGCTATTATGGATTTCGGCACTAGGCCGGGAGCAACTGAAGCAGAGATTAGTTTAAATAATGCCGAATATGTTACAAGCGAATATATAATTGACCGTCTTGTTGATGATAAATGCTTTCTGGTAAAGGAGAAAGATTTTGTTATGGGACAAGTTAATGATGCGTCTATCTCTACGGTTGGTATTATAGATCCTGATACTGCTAAAAAAATAGGTGCTTTACTTAAAGTAAAGTATATTTTATGCGGCAATATTACTAACGTAAGTTTGAGTGAAGCAGGTGGCAGTTTAGGCGTAGCAGGCCTGACGAAGAATACCGTGCAGGCACATATAATCGGCAGGGTAATGGATACTGATACCGGTAATATTTTGTATATGACTAAGGGTACCGGCAAATCCGCAAGCACTTATACGAAAGTTAAAGGTGTTGTAGGCGGTACGATTCGGTTTGGAACAGTTCAAGTTACTCAAGATAGTGTTCATAATGCTATCCAAAAGGCAGCTTATGCTATGGTAGATGAACTGAATAAAAAGATAATTTGAGGAGATAAATCTTATGAAAAAAATTATGGGAGCAATGGCTTTATCTATAGCTTTATTTTTGGGTGTTACTGCTGAAGCAGCATGTAATTGTTCCGGCAATTATGCTGGCAATTATATCGTTAATACTTCTAAATTGCCGCTTATTATGAGAAGTGGTCATGGAAGCAATTACGCAAAGATTGCCTCCATACCTAAAGGAGCAAAAGTTTATGTTTCTGCAAGTAATGGTAGTTGGGCACATGTAAACTATAATGGGCGTAATGGATATGCTTCAATGCAATACCTTAAGAAAGTTTCACAACAAAATACCATTTCTTCTGGAGTGTTACGTGGTGTAGAGAATGCAACTAAATTAAATGCTACTATTCAAGTAAAAGATCGCATTTATTGGATGAAGTCTAATTTAAATGGATACAAAAACGGAGCAAAGTATACTGGTTCAGGTCAATGCAGAGGATTTGCCAATAATGTTTATACGTATTTGTTTCCTGGAGTACAAAGGATATCTGGACATACGAATGATAATTTCGGGGCGTCAAGATTTGATGGTTCTTTCAAAGTTGACAGAATTACAGGTTTTGCTCCCAATGAAGTAAATACTGTGAAAAACTTTTTCAGAAAAGCTAAGCCTGGGTATTTTGTACAAATGGGGCGCAGGTATTCCTTAAATTCTTCTAGAGATGCTGCCAAACCACATTCTGCAATTTTAGCTGGGGTATATGATGGTGGTTGTGACTTTTATGAAGCGAATGCTGATAACAGAAACACAATTCAATTAAATTGGTACACATGGGATAAGTTAGCTAATATGAATAAAGGATATACCCTCTATGCTCCTCAAAATTACAGACTAAAATAAGCCATAAAGGAGATGTTAACAATGTATTCAAAGAAAAATTTACTCGCTGCTGTCGTACTAGGTCTGTCCATGTCTTTAACAGGTGTTGCACCTGCTGTTGCAAGTGCGGATGATGTATCCGTACAGGTAAATATGCAGCAAAATGCTAAAGGCTCTGTTAACTGGGAAAAAGGTGCTGAGGCTGATGTTGAAGCATGGGGTGTAGGCCTGCCTCCGGAAAACATGCCTGCTGCCCGCGGTACTGCGCTTGCGCGTCGTGCTGCTATTGTTGATGCTTATCGTCAGCTGGCAGAAACTATTAAAGGCGTTCAGATTGATGCGGAAACCTCTATGCGTGATTTATCAATTGAAAGTGATATTGTAAATACCAAAATCAAAGCATTGGTACAAGGTGCCCGTATAGTTGAGGAATATGCTAATGATGATGGCAGCTACACTGTCAGAATGGCTATTCCTCTGTATGGCGTGAAGAGTGTTGCAACAATTGCTGTACCGGAAGCACAAAAAACAATTCTGCCTGAAGAAGCGCCTGAAATAAGCGAAGATTATACTCCTGCTCCGGAGGTACAGGCTGAAGCTGCTTCCTATACCGGTGTTGTTGTAGATGCTGCCGGCTTAGGCTTGGAGGGTACCTTCTCTCCGGTTATTTATGATGTTAACGGCCGTGCGATTTATGGCATGCGTAACATTGATAAGGACTTTGCTATCAGCAAAGGCATGGTAGAATACTATAACGATTTGCAGACCGCAACCGTTAATTCCCGTGCCGGTGCAAATCCATTGGTTGTGAAGGCTGTGAGCGTTCGCGGTGGTGCTAATTCCGTAAATCCGGTTAACGTTGTTGTTAGTGTAGAAGATGGCGATAAAATTTTATATGCTAATGAAAAATCCGGCATGCTGGGAAATAAAGCAGTTGCCTTTGTAAAATAAACGGCAATGACGAAAGGAATGCTCGCATTAAAGGGCATTCCTTTTTTTACTGATAGAAGGTGAGAGCTATGCTGAAAAAGTTGGTATTGGTTTTATCCTGTGCTTGCGCTATGAATACTTGCTTGGCCAATAATATTGCTGATAATGTCGAAGCGGATGCTGAAGCTGCTGCAGCCTATAATTGCTTGTACGATGCTCAGGGAAGAGTAATTTATGCTTCCGGCTGCAATAAAGCGTATGAGTACGCAGGGGCGGCGCTGACAGCTTACAGGGAGGCCAGAGCGACAACAGATAAACGGACTGCAAATGAAAAATATACGGAAGCAATAAAAAATATTAATCTTGCGTTGGCGATTATTCCGGAAAGTGCGGAATATAGGCTGTTGGCTGCACAGATTTATCGTCATCGCGGCGGTTTGAGTTACGCAAAAAATTACTTTACACAAGCATGCACGCTATATGAGAAGCAGCTTAAAGATTATCCCGACAGTATAACGTTAAATTTGCAGTATGCCATAGCCTGCTATTCCGGTGATGCCCGCTATTATCCTGATTATGAGGACTATAAAAGCAGAGCTTGTTTATATGCGAAGCAGACATTAAAGCTGTTGGAACAGAATAAAAACCAATATAGTGAAGCAGATACTTTGCTTCCGAGATTATTGGCCTATGTGCTTTTGCAGGACTATGATGCGGCTGCAAAGACAGTAAAGCGTATAAACAGTATTTGCGGAAAATATTCACCGGCATATGCTTGGGCAGAAGAATATGAGCGCCTGGCTGCTGACGGCCAATGGTTGTGGCGCGTGAGCCGTAAGGAAGATGCAGAAAAGGATTTCCTGTTATATTCCGTTGATGAATGGGGTATTTAGGACAATCATAGCTTTACTGCAGAATAATAATTTTATTTTATGGAGAGAGAAATGAAAAAGTTTTTTACTGTAATATGTTTAATTGCGTTTTGCTTTATCGCTGTCATATCAATGACAAATAGTGCTGCGGCAGCAGGCAGTAATGATTTTGCCAAGCATTCGATGGCAGCCAGACAAAGACAGGCTGCTCAACGTGACCGCATAGTAAATCAGCGTAAATATGCCTTGGAAAAGCAGGCGAGAGATTGGCAGAAAAGACGTAATCCGTTGGCTGAGCTTTTTGCTCATCATAAGAATAAAAAATTTCATGGCGAACCGGCGCTGAATGCTCCTGCTTTTGCTGTAAGAGTATTGGAGCTGTGCAATGCCGAACGTAGCAAGGTTGGGGTTGCTCCATTAAGTCTTGCAGCTGATTTGCAGGATAGTGCGGCAATCAGAGCTGTTGAAATAACGCAGCTTATGTCGCATACAAGACCTGACGGCAGCAGATGCTTTTCTGTTGTAAAAAATAAAAACAATACTCTAGGTGAAAATATTGCCGCGGGAAGAGGTACTCCTGAAGGTGTTGTTGATCAATGGATGCATTCTGAAGGACATAGGGCTAATATTTTAAATCCTGTATTTAAGGAGCTGGGTGTTGGCTATTGTTGTGATGAAAATACTGAGTATGAATATTATTGGGTACAGATATTCAGAGGATAATGCTTAAAGGCATGCTCTTTTTCTCCATTATTAGAAAATAGTAATAGTATAGCTTTGTAATATGCTTAAATTTATGATAAACATTATGGCTTTATGCTGTAGTTTTAGCTATTTTTGTGGTCGTTATGCTTGTGTTAGGATATTTACGTTATAGATATAGTGGCGGTGAGACAAGACTTCTTGATTATCTAATTCTTGCTGCATGTACGGTGTTTTTGAGCTGTATCAATGGTGTTGGTCTCATTGCGTATTGTCTACAAACATTTGATTTTAATTATGTCAAAGATTTTATGATTGGTATGTATGTACCTTGCAGCGCTGGCCTAATATATTTTTTTGAAGTGATGATACGTAATGAAGTTTTACATGTTGATTTTTCAAATTAAGGGAATTAGCAGGCATAGCGATTTTTCTTGCTATTTATCTAACAACTTCTTATAATTATAATTAGAAAAGTAATTAGCAAGGAGGTAGCTTATGTTAGAGGGTAAGAATATAGAATTTAAGCGTCAATATACTGATGATATTAAATACGCAGTGTTGGCGTTTGCTAATACTGAGGGAGGAACATTATATATTGGAATTAATGATGATGGCAGCGTGGAAGGAGTAGAAAATCCAGATGCTGTGATGCTGCAGGTAATGAACCTGATTCGTGATACTATTCGACCTGATATTACAATAGCAGTTGATTGCAGTACTGAGCTTATGGAGAATAAGCATGTTGTTGTGCTCATAATTCAGCGAGGAGTTGCCAGACCATATTATTTAGCTAATAAGGGAATTAGGCCAGCGGGAGTGTATGTAAGACAGGGGGCATCATCTGTCCCTGCATCAGAGACTGCCATTCTTCAAATGATTAAGGAATCGAGTGGCGACGTTTATGAAGAAGCACGTTCTTTAAACCAAAATCTAACGTTTAAAGAAGCAGAGGCATACTTTGCTAAAAAACACTTGCAGTTTGGCGATGCGCAGAAGCGCACCTTGCAGCTAATTAGTGCCGATGGAACCTATTCCAATCTTGGTATGCTGCTTTCTGACCAATGCATTTCTATTATTAAGCTGGCAGTTTTTGAGGGTAGCAAAAAGACTGTTTTTCACGACCGTAAAGAATTGAGTGGTTCGTTGTTCAAGCAGCTTGAAGATGCTTATGCTTATATTAATCAATTTAATTATACACGTTCAGAATTTCCTGGCTTGGAACGAGTAGACACACGGGACTATCCACCTGAGGCTGTGCGTGAGGCTTTATTGAATGCTGTAATCCATCGGGAATATGGCATTGGTGGACCGACGCTGATTAGTATTTTTGATGACAGGATAGAATTTGTGACGATAGGCGGGTTGGTCAAGGGCTTGTCTTTGGCAGATATTAAGCTTGGTGTATCTATGCTGAGAAATAAAAATCTGGCGAATGTTTTTTATCGTTTGCATTTAATTGAAGCCTATGGAACGGGGCTTTTAAAGATCGATGAGTGCTATGCGGATTGTTCAGTGAAGCCACAGCTTTTGGCAACAGATAATGCCTTTAAGCTTGTACTTCCTAATATTAATTTTGCTGCTAAACGGGTGAAGGATTATTCTTTGGCAGATGAAAGTAAGACTGCGTCCAAGAAAGAAGAGCGTTATCAAATTGTACTTGAATTAGCGCGCAAAAATTCTCTGGTTACGCGGAGTATGATAGAGAAGGCTTTGCATGTATCGACATCCACAGCAGTTCTTGTGCTCAAAAAGATGCTGCAGCTGGGGCTGTTAAAAAAATATGGCGAAGGCAGGAATGTAAGCTATTCGTTAGCTTGCTGAGAGAGACAATAATTTTTTACTTCCCCCTTAACCTATGCTTCATGTAGATTTCATTTTACTGCTGCATAATATATTACAATAAAGTATTAAGAAGTTTATTGTATATGTAGGGAGACAGAGAAATGCAGGACTTATATCCGATCATGGTGTTGGTTGCAGGCTGGCGTTGGATGTTTTTATGTTGTAATAATTTCTTGGCAAACTCTAGTAATTACTGCCAAATGATGTTATACTTAATTTAGTAATCGAAGTAAGCTCATGGGAGGCGTTATGATGAGTAAATTTTGTAAGAAATGCGGTACTGAGTTAAATGATGATGCTAAGTTTTGCACGAGCTGTGGCGAGAGGATGGAGCAGGAGGTTGTAGTGAGAAGTAATATTACTGGTAACAGCTCTTTCCGGGAATAAGCAAGAGAAGTATTCCTCTGGCTATTATTCTTTCTATTGTGACATGCACAAGATATATGTTATATTGGGAAGTCAAGCTGACAGATGAAATGAATAAGCTTCTTGGCAAAACTAATGCTACATCTGGTGTGATGGCACTTATTTATACCATTATTACCTGCGGCATTTATGCTATCTATTGGCTTTATAAAATGGGACAGAATGTTGATGAGGTCAAGGGTAAAACTGGCGACACGGGAATTTTGTATCTGATTTTAGGCTTTATAGGCTTAGGAATTATCCCATTGGCGCTTATTCAGGATACGATTAATGACAAGCTTGATGGTGTTTACTAAGCTTTATATATGAGAAAATGGCAGAGTCGATTGCGGCTCTGCCTCTTTTTGCTAACCATGAAAACCTTCTATAAGCAAAATAAAAACAGCATATTTTGGTTAGGCTGTGGCGTACTCTATTACGTCATTGTGCGTTATACTGATTTCTCCCTACCCTGTCCGTTTCGTTATCTTACAGGTTATCTCTGTCCTGGCTGCGGCATTACGACGCTGTTGCTGGCTCTAGCGCAGGGAGATTTTGCTGCTGCTCGCAGTGCTAATATATTTTTGCTTTATACGCTGCCGTTTTTGGCGGTGAGTATTGTGGCAAGAGCTTATTATGGCAGCGCAAGGACGCGCTATCTGGATAAGTTCGTTTATCCCTGCTATGCTGCTGCATTGCTCATCTTTGGCGTATATCGTAATATGTAAAAAAGGCAGACGCTCGCTTGAACGTCTGTAAGCGTCAAATCAACCATGTATGAAAAAAGAGGCTGGGACAAAACCAATTTCGACAAATTAAAGAATCGCTAGAGTTTAAGTTTTTTTGATTTTTTGCACTAAAAAACCAGCGGATATTTATCCTGATGGTAAACTTCCACTGGTTTTCTTTTTTATGCTGGGTTTTGTCCCAGCTTTTTTAGCTATAAAGAAGTTTGAAGTTGTATTAAGTGCTTTAATACGAAAGTGTGCAGAAAAAATTAACCATTATCACGTGCGCAAGTTTTAAATTTAAAAGTTCACCCCTTGCAATTTTCTCTATTCCAAATAATGTTACTCGTAAGTAACATAATCGTGAGTTACATAATTTAGAATGGTGGTGAAGCAGATGGAAAAATTCGGCTTTTCATCAACATTAGTGGGTAAACAAATAGCCTCAATCACTTATTTTTTTGTGGAATTTCTGGTTACGGATATACTCTTTTCCGCTAGCATATGGAGTTACTGTCTACAGGCTAAACTCCATGTGAGAACGACATGGAGTTTACTCGCTCTTTTTGAGAAATGGCGGTTGACAAAATACAGATTACAGCGAAAACAGGTTGTAAGCATCCAACGTATTTACCTGCTACTTCCCTTCCTCCTTCATCAGCCCATCATTATAAATTGCCGGTGAAGCGCCTGCTTCCGTAATGTGCGGCGTTAAAAGCAGCAAAACCTCTGTCTTGCTGTGTGAACGCGAACGGTTTTTAAAAAGCTCGCCCAAAAGGGGAATCTTGCTCAAAAAGGGCACCTTCTGCATAGTACGCTGCTGTTCCTCGCTTATCAATCCGCCGATAACCAGCGTTTCGCCGCTGTACATGCGCACGTTGGTGTCAGCAGTACGACTGGTGATGCGGTAATTTTTCAGCTCGCTGATAAGCACAGGCGTGCTCACCTCAGTGTGGACACTGGCAGTAACCATTTTACCATCCTCACTGATGATAGGCGCATATTGCAGCTTGATGCCGGCGTCCAGATATTCCGTTGCCGTATAACTGCCGCTGCTGTCATGCTTTTCTGTCTGTACGGGAATGTGGTCACCGATGAAAATGCTGGCCTCCTTGCCGGGTATGGTGATGATGCGCGGTGTTGCCAGAATGCGCGCTTTACCGCTATTGATGAGGGCATTAAGCGTAGCGTTGAAACGGAAGGCAAACCTACGCCAGAATTTAAAGCTGCCGTCATAATTGCTGCTGTCACTGTTACCGTCGTTCGTTTCCTGCTTGCGTTGGGGAATAGTGTCCCAATCCCAGCGCACACCCAGGTTTTTACTGTCCTCGCGGCTGACGGCGATGATTTTGGCTTCCAACGTTACCTGTCTTGTTGCTACGTCCAGCTTTGGCAGCAGCTGCCTTAAGCGTGCGTGGCTTTGCTCATCTCCCAAAAGGATGAGGCTGTTGGTGATAGTATCAAGCCCCAGCTTAGTGCCGAAATGTGGCGTTAACGCTTCCTGCACGTCCTTGGCGCGGGCGTAGCTCAGAGAATAGCAGGCCAGGCGTTCGCTGACGGGCTGCGGCAGTGTGGGAACGTTTACTGCAACAGTTTGGCCGACGTTGGCGGGGAAAGGCAAAAATGGATTGGTGAGCTTATTTTGAGCGTTGCAGGGCAGAGCTATGGCAAGCAGCAGACTGCTGAGTATTAACGGGAAAAATCGTTTTAGCATAATGGCTCCTTTCAGTGTTATCCGTTAAAATGACGATAACAAGCATTGCATAGTAAATTTCATTTTTCATTTTAGCGCAAGCAGAGAAAAATTTCAAGTGAAAATTTAGAAAATAGAGAAAATTTTAAATTATCATATTGCATTTTGCTTTTTTTATGCTAAAATGAATGCAACACAGGAAAAATGAGGTGATACAATGGAGGGCTTGCGTAATAATAAGCTGGCAGAGAATTTGCTGCATCTGGCATTGGCTCAGGGAGCCAGTGACATGCATGTCGAACCTGATGAACAGGGAGTGCGTGTGCGCATCCGTGTTGACGGCCTGCTGCAACAGCTGTGCGTGCTGCCGCATTCTCAGCAAAGCACGCTGCTGACGCAGCTGAAGGTGTGGAGCGGTATGGATATTGCCGAAAAAAGAGTGCCGCAGGATGGCAGGCTGCTGCTGGAGCATGAAGGCAGCGAGGTGGATTTGCGTTTATCCAGCCTGCCGACGGTGAACGGCGAAAAGCTGGCGATTCGTTTTTTGCAGCGTCAAGATAATTTGCTGCAGCTGGAGCAACTGCAATTCAGCGAAAGTAATTTGCAGCGTTACCGTCAGCTTTTTCATCAGCCAAACGGCTTGGTGCTTTTGACAGGACCTACGGGCAGCGGTAAAACGACCACGCTTTATGCGACGCTGCAAGAGCTGGATGCTGCTGCCAACAATATAATAACCTTAGAGGACCCGGTGGAATATAAGCTGGCGGGGATTAATCAGGTGGCGGTCAACCGCAGGAGCGGACTTACCTTTGCTGCAGGATTGCGTTCTGTTGTGCGTCAGGATCCGGATGTTATCATGCTGGGTGAAATCAGAAATGAGGAAACGGCGGCGATGGCGGTTCATGCGGCGCTGACAGGTCATTTGGTGTTGAGCACATTGCACACGAACAATGCCATCGGTGCGGTCTATCGTCTGCTGGATATGGGAATTGCCGATTATCTGCTGGCTGCCGGCTTGCGTGGTGTGCTGGCACAGCGTTTGGTGCGCCGTCCGTGCCGCTATTGCGGCGAACGGCGCTTGGCAACTGCAGCGGAGCTGCAGTATCTGGGGCGCAGAGCGGATGAAAAACTGCAGGTGGTGCAGGCTCACGGCTGTGAGCATTGTCATGGCACCGGTTACAGAGTGCGTCTGGCATTGCATGAGCTGATTGTGTTTGATAAACGTATGCAGCAGATTTTGGTAAACGGCGCCGATGAAGCAGAGATTTTGCAGGAGGCGCGCAAGCAGGGATGGCGCAGTCTGTACGCCGATGCGGTTGCAAAGGTGCTGCAGGGTGCAACTACGGTTGAAGAATTGTGGCGCGTTGGTATAACCGAGGAGGCTGATAATGCTTGATAAGCTGTTGCTGCAGGCAAAAAGTATGGGAGCCAGTGACCTGCATCTTACGCCTGAGGGAATGCCGATTGTGCGCGTGGATGGCAGCCTGCAGTCTTTGCAAAACGAAATTATTTCCCGGGAAAAGCTGGAGCAGGCGTTGCTTGCCTTGCTGCCGGAGCAGGAAAAGCGGCAGCTGCTGCAGACAGGCGAGGTGGATGCTGCCTTTAGCGATGGCTTGCAGGAGCGCTGCCGGCTGAATATTTACCGTCTTGGCAACGGTTATGCGGCGGCGATTCGTCTGCTCCCGAAGGATATTCCTGACTGCAACAGTCTTGGCCTGCCACAAATTATCAGTAAGCTTGCGGGCAGCAGCAGCGGTCTGCTGCTCGTTACAGGTGCCACAGGCAGCGGCAAAAGTACAACGCTTGCTTCGCTGGTACAGCAGATAAATCAAACGCGCGCTGTACACATCCTGACGCTGGAGGACCCGGTAGAATATGTCTATCCTGCTGGCCTGGCACTGATTAACCAGCGCGAGGTGGGGCGTGATACAAGGAGCTTTGCCAGCGGCCTGCGCAGTGCGCTCAGGCAGGACCCGGATGTTATTTTAGTAGGTGAGCTCAGAGATGCAGAAACAATAGGTATAGCGCTGACGGCGGCGGAAACAGGCCACCTTGTTTTGGCAACGCTGCACACGCAGGATGCTGCAGGTACGGTAAACCGTATTCTTGATGTGTTGCCGGACAGACAGCATGTGTGTACGCAGCTGGCCGACTGCCTGCTCGGGATTTGCTGCCAGAGGCTTTTGCCCCGTTGCGACAGAGCAGGCAGAGCGGCGGCCTTTGAGGTGCTCGTTGCAACGCCTGCTATGCGCAATCTTATTCGTGAGGGGCGTACGCATCAGCTGCAGTCTTATCTGCAGACAGGCGCGCGCTACGGTATGCAGACGATGGAGGATGCGGTAAAGGCCTTGCAGCTGCGAGGAATAATCGCATGAAAAAAAGCCGCTGCGAAAAACAGCGGCTTAATATATACAGATATACTGTGAAACAATATTACAAAATTTCTTCTCTGATTAACGTGTTCATCATCTTTTGCTTGCCCAATACCCAGAGCAGGTCGTTTTCTTCGAAAACAAGTGAAACGTGGGGATTAGTAATCGTAAAGGCGCCACGCTCCAGACCGACAACGAGGCAGCTCCATTTGTTGCGCAAATCCGCAGCCTTCAGTGAGGTTCCCAAAATAGCGGAATGCTTATCAATTGTAATCGCCAGGGAGAGAAATTGCTGCTCCGGTTTATTCTGGTGGTTATCCAGCATGAATTCACGCAGGCTTTGCGGCAGGTCGCAGCGCTCCAGGCCTAAGCTGCGCTGCCTTACTGCAGCAGCAAAAACCTGCAGCTGGCTGGCGGTGCCGATGAGCAGCAGCTTGTCGCCCTTTTCCACTATCTGCTCACCGCCGGGCATATCAACAGTACGGTTACTGCCCAAAAGCTGCAGTACGTTACAGCCGTAGCTTTCGCGGAAGCCGAGACTGCGCAGAGTTTTGCCGATTATAGAGGAGTCCTTATGCAAATCGTAGTAGACAAGCTGCAAATCCTCGTCGAACCAGGTACGGCTGTCCTCGGGAGTGCTTTCACGATGCTTGCGCATGTGCTTTTCGTTGAGGTTTACCAAAAAGCGTGATTCGATGCGCAGGTACTCGCTCATCAGCCAGTCGGAGGATGAGATGAAGTACGCTGCCAGCAATATGGATACGCAGGCCAGGAAGCCATGCAGCTTCAACAGAGTGTGGAAGATGAAGTACAGCGAAGCAGAAGCAACGAGCAGCTTGCCGAATACCAGGAACATCAGCGGCAGATGGTTAGCACGCTTTTTAAACCAGAGCTTGGAGAACAAATCGCCGTTGCCGGCACGGTTGACAAGCACGGCACGCAAAATCGGCGACATGATGATAAAGGTGGCTACAGCGGTCAGCAGTCTGCTGTACGGCAGCTTTAAGGTGTTGGCCAGATAAGGCAGCAGGTAATATTCCGCACCAAGGGCGATGGCTGCCAGTAGGGTAATGAAAATCAGCATACGCATGGTGTAACCGGTCAGCAGGTTCTTCCAGTCCTGATCCTTGTCATCATCGGTATTGGTACCTGTGTAACGATCCAGCCAGCTTTTAGCCTGCGGCGGCAGCAGCTTCAGCACCAGCTGGTAAAAGGGCTCGGCTGCCATGATGCAGAAGGGTGTAGTAAAGGTGGTAATTACGGATACCGCTACGATAATCGGATATAAAAAGCTGCTGATTACGCCAAGGCTCATGCCGAGGGAAGCGATAATAAAGGAGAATTCACCGATCTGTGCTAGGCTGAAGCCGCAGTGTACAGAGGTGTTGAGGCTTTGGCCGGAGGCCAGCACGCCGCCGGTAGAGAAAATCAGCTTGCCGATAATTGTTGCTACTACCAGCACGAAAATAGGCAGTGCCTGCTCCAGAAGGATATCGGGATCTACCATCATGCCGACGGATACGAAAAAGACAGCGCCGAACAAATCCTTGATAGGAGCAACGAGGTGCTCGATTTTTTCGGCGTTAGGTGCTTCGGCAATCAAAGAGCCCATGATGAAGGCACCCAAAGCGGAGGAGAAGCCGAGCTGAGTTGCCAACACAACCATACCGAGGCACAGGCCGATGGAAACAACTACCAGAGTTTCTTCGTTCATCAGCTGCTTGGCCCATTTAAAGAAGCTGGGAACAAGGTACATACCCAGAACAAACCATAAAACGAGGAAGAAAATCAGACGGCCGATACTGAGCAACAGCTCCATCGTGGAAACGTCGGCGCTGGCTACAGCCATAGTTGCCAACAGTACCATCATTACGATGCCGGCGATGTCTTCAATAATCAGTACGCCGAAAACTATTTCCGTAAAGCGCTGCGCCCTGAGCTTTAAATCGTCGAAGGCTTTGATAATAATCGTGGTGGAGGACATAGAAAGCATACCGCCTAAAAAGAGACTGTCCATATGATTCCAGCCGAGCAGCGTACCGGCGAAGTAGCCCACGGCCAGCATGCCTCCTATTTCTACCGCAGTGGCGATGAAGGCTGTACTGCCTACGCTTTTCAGCTTGTAAAAGCTGAACTCCAGTCCCAGCGCGAACAGCAGGAAGATAACACCGATTTCGGACCAGGCGTGGACGTTGGCCTTATCGGTAATCGTCGGGAAGAAGTTGAAGTGCGGACCGGTGATGAAGCCGGCAACAATGTAACCAAGCACCAACGGCTGATTAATTTTCTTGAAAAGAATAGTCGTGACACCGGCTACAAGCAAAATCATTGCTAAGTCGTTGATAATAGTAGGCAGATGAGTCATGGGAATCTCCTTTGCGATATTTTTTGCCAAAGTGGCTTTAAATGGTGTATAATAATTGCAATGTAGTCATAAGCTTTTTACGAGCTCTGCAGACTGCAAAACAAATAATCTCAATATATATTATACAATATTTTTGACTGAATTTATTGCATAAATAATGCTTTATTATGTTAATTTATTGTGACAAGCGCAATTGGAGGAATAAACATGAACGAAAATCAACAAGAAAAATTAGTTTTGGTAGATGGCGAGATTATGCCGGAAGCCGAAGCATTTATTGATGTCAATGACCGCGGCCATAATTTCGGTGACGGTGTTTTTGAAATTGTGCCGGTTTATAACGGACGCTGCTTCGCTTTGCTGCCGCACATGAACAATTTATTCGATTCCGTAATCGCTGTAAAAATCCCCGGCGTTTATATGATTGAAGAGCTGGTAGAGTTCCATGAAAGCTTGCTGGCCGCAACCGGTCTGAAGGACTGCGAAATCTATACTCAGGTAACCCGTGGCAGCGGTGCTTATGCCCTGTCCTATCCGGAGCAGAGCATTCCGCATCTGACTATGTATGCTGTACCGGTTGACCGCGAGGCACTGGCTGAAAAGCGTGCTAAGGGTGTAAATGTTATTACTGTTGAGGACGTACGTTGGGCGCGCTGCGATATCAATACTTTGAACCGTCTGCCGGAGGTAATGGCTAAACAGAAGGCTGTTATCGGCAACGCTTTTGATTCCCTGTTTGTACGCGACGGCAAAATTACCGAAAGCACGGAAGCAAGCTTCTTTATTTATAAAGACGGTATTCTGTGGACTCATCCCGAAAACAACTTTATTCATAAAAATATTACCCGCCGTCTGCTGATGGAACGCTTGTCCAAAGACCTGGATCTGCAGATTATCGAAAGAGCTTTTGATAAGGATTTCGCTCTCAAAGCAGACGAAGCCTTCCTCTGCGGACCGCGCTGCGAATTTATGCCTGTTACCAAAATCGACCGCAGCTTCGTTGCTGACGGTAAGGTTGGCGAGCTGACACAAAAGCTGCAGGATGCATATATGGCATTTGTAGCTAAGGAATGCCCTGCTAAGCATGAATAACAGCAAGCTGGTGCGTGGAGCGTTATTGGTGGCTTTGGCGTTGGCGCTGCAGTCGCTGCGTCTGGTGCTGCCGATGCCGCAGCTGCTTTCTACGTTTATCATTGGTACTTTGGTGCATATGATGCTGGTGCTCACGTTGCAGCTGGGCGGCCTGAAGACAGCACTGTTGTTGGCGTTTTTGCTGCCGCTGACTGCTTACGTGCAGGGGCAGGTGCTGCTGCCGTTTCTGATTCCTGTAATCTGGCTGGGCAATTTTATCTTTGTGCTGCTTGTGCGTCAGTTTAAGGGCAGGCATAAGCTGTCTTTATGTGTGCCGCCTGTGGCGAAGGCCTGTGTTATGTTGCTGGCAGCCTGGGCTGCGCTGAGCTTCTTGGCGCTGCCGAATCCTGCGCTGCGCAAGACGGTTATGTTTGCGATGAGCGTACCGCAGCTGCTGACGGCTGTTGCTGGTATTTTGCTGGCAGAGCAGGTCAAAAAGCGCCTGTGTCAGTTTAATTAAGCAGGACTTTGTAATAATATAACGAGTTTATGCGTGTCGAATTGTTCGATAGCTAAGATAACCGCCAGTATAAAAGCTGTGCGGTTATTTTGTGCTTATGCTTAAGAATGTTCAGTAACCTTTTGGTAACTGAAGCACTTTTTTGTGCATACTTTACAGAAAAGCTGAAACAGCATATTATAATATAGGTAATGGATAGTAGTTATCTATTTTGTGAAGTTAATGTTAAAAATGCAATTACAATGACGCAAGCTATATTTCATATGCTATAATATACAAGCAGTAATGAGTTTTTTAGGGGGTTATCAGTATTTTAGAATTTAAACCTGTAACATTGGCACAAAAGCCTTTGTTTGAAAGCTATATATCAAAATCACATCAAAATGGCAGCGAATGTGCCTTTTCCAATCTTTTTGTCTGGCGTGACTGCTATCATATTTATTGGTGCGTAGCGCACGATTTCCTGCTGCTGAAGGTTAAACGCAACAACGTTGATTTTTACATTCAGCCTTTTGGCGGACGCGATGAGGATTTGCCGCGTCTGATGCAGGAGCTGAAGGAGGAGCATCAGGGCAAGCCTTTTGAGATGCATGGTATCTATGATTTTACCAAGGAGCGCTTTGAGCGCGTGATGCCGGGTCTGACATATGAAGAAGACCGCGACAACTGGGATTATGTATATCTGCAGGAAAAGCTGGCAACGCTTTCCGGCCGCAAGCTGCACGGACAGAAGAATCACTACAATGCCTTCGTCAAGGCGCATCCGGATTTCGTTTATGAGCCGATTACTATGGATAATATGATGGAATGCCTGAACTTCGGCGAGCGCTGGTGCGATGAGCATATGTCGGAGGATCCTTCGCTGCTGTGCGAAAAATATGCTATTCAGGAGGCCTTTCTGAGCTTTGAACAGCTGGAGCTGCGCGGCGGTGCAATCCGTTTCGACGGTAAAATTCAAGCATTCAGCTTTGGCAAGAAGATTAACGACGATACAGCGGTGCTGCATGTAGAAAAGGCGCGTCATGATGTACGCGGCTTGTATACTGCTATTACCAAGGAGTTTGCCGCCCATGCCTGGACGGATGTAAAATATCTCAACCGTGAGGAGGATATGGGACATCCCGGTCTGCGTGAGGCAAAAATGGCGCTGCATCCTGAATTTATGGTGAAAAAATATAATGTAATTATTGGGTGAGGTAGCTTATGATTTACCGTGTCTTGAGCAAGGAGCGTATGTACCAGGCGGAAGAGCTTTGGGATTACTGCTTTGAAAAAAAGACGGAGCCTTTCTTTCAGTACTATTTTGAGCAGTACTGCGGCAAGGACAATATGGTTATCGGCGGCTTTGACAAGGTCGGCGAGGAAGAAAAGCTGCGCACGATGCTGCATGTAAATCCCTATATGCTGCATTTGTGCGGGGAGGAGATGCTGGTGCCGTATCTCGTGGGCATTGCCACCGCTCCGGAAGCACGTGGACAGCATCTTTTGCGTCCGCTTTTGGAAACTGCCTTTGAGGTGCTGCGTTCACAGGGCTTTTCCTTTGTGACGCTGATGCCTATAAGTGCCGGAATTTATCTGCCGTATGAATTTGCTTACTGCTATTATCGTCATGAATATAAAATGCCTTTGGCAAAGCTGCAAATTCCTGCAATTGGTGATGACCTGTCGGTAGAACGTCTGGATTTAGTTTCCTTGCTGCAATCTGTGACTGAGGAAAAAGCTCAGCCTTGCAATCCTTTGGCAGATATTTACGCAAGTGTTACCGCAGCGTGGAACGGCGTGCCGCAGCGCACTGCTTTTCAATGGCGCAAGCTGTTGTCTGTAGTTACGCAGGAAAACGTGTTGTGCGCTGTTGTCTATCGTGCGGGGGCAGCAGTTGGCTATATGCTTTACTCATTGACTGATGGCACGTTCAACGTGCAGGAGCTGCTTGCGCAGGATGCTGCAGCGAAGAACCGTCTGCTGCAATATGCCGCAGGACACAGAAGCGAAGCGCAGGAGTTTTGCTGGCTGGCAGAGCCGTGGGATAAAACATATCTTGGCTTTGCGGACCAGGCGCTTACAGGCAGGCTGCAGCCGTTTATGATGGCGCGCTGTCTTGATGCGCGTTTGGCGCTCGCCAAGCTGCCGGTAGCAGCAAGCATGAGCAGCGGCAGCGTTGTCATGCTGCTTACGGATAAGATGATTGAGCGTAATAATCATCTGCTGCAGCTGCGCACGTCACCGGGCAAGCTGGAGGCAGTCAGTACGCTGGAGCAGGAGGAGGTTACCATGGATATGGGTGCCTTTACCCAGCTTTACTTCGGTGCGTTCAGCGCTACGGAGCTGTGGGAAGCAGGGCGCATCAAATGCAGCGATGTGCGGAAGCTGCAGCTGCTCGACGAGCTCTTTCCTGAATGCCGCACTTATAATAACGAATATTTTTAAGTTTATGCAGGCTGCTTGGTAATCCGGCAGCCTGTTTTTCAACAGAAAAACCCATGCCTTACTTAACGTAAAGCATGGGCTGTTTTTTTGTCTGTACAGAATTTATTGTGCTGTAATTTGCTTTTCCATAACGTTATAGGCTACATCACCGTCATGCGGCTGACCGTTGACCGTAACATTACCATGGAAGGCTGCAATTTTAGTCTTCCAGCAGTAGCTGCCGCTGTCTGCGGTAATTTTATTGCTGTTATCATTAAAAACAAGATTGCCGTTTACATAGGCAGTTCTGTCGGAATGATATACATCTACCTTATCGCAGGCAAAGCTCATATCGCCGAAGCTCAGATGAATATTGCCTTGGCCGTGAACCTCCATAGCATAAAGATATACCTTAGTGGCATCGCCGGTAATGGTTAAGGTAGTGTCATGTGCGGGGAATTGTACAAAAACATTTCCCTGCAGGTCATATACACCGGTGAGCGGGTTAAAGGTACGGCTGTCACTCTTGATTACCGGATCGGCAAAGCACATAGAAGGCAGCATCATAACAAGCATAGTTAATATTAAAAGTAATTTCTTCATGAATAAATCACCTCTTGTAGCATGAAAAACAGGAGAAATTTTAAGTGTACTCTTTATTATAGTATTTTTAGAGAATCGGCGCAAGCGTTAAAAAAGATTTTTTTAGAAAAAAAGAGGATTTTTCCTTTATACATTGAATATAAATTATGTGTGATATAGTAGTTGGAGGCGGAGAGGGTAATGAACGGAGATTTTGAAAACTTTAAAGAGCAGGTGCGCAGCACAGCTGATATGGTAGAAATAATCTCCGGTTACGTGCCGTTGAAAAAGAAAGGCCAGAACTACTGGGGCTGTTGCCCGTTTCACGGAGAAAAAACACCGTCCTTTTCGGTGAACCCCGGCAAGAGCATGTTTTATTGCTTTGGCTGCCATGAGGGCGGAGATATTTTTAAGTTTATTATGAAAATCGAAAACTGCAGCTTTATGGATGCATTAAAGCTGTTGGCCGGCAGATACGGTATTCCGATACCGGAAAAGCAGAAGACGACCGCCGAAATTGCGCGCGAGAAACAAAGGGACAGCATTTATAGTGCTAATGAACTGGCGTCAAAATTTTTTCAGGCTTGTCTTACAAGAACTGCTTACGGTGAACCTGCCCTAGCTTATCTTGCAGGGCGCGGAATCGGCAAAGAAATTATTGCCGGCTTTGGCATAGGCTATGCGCTGAATAATTTTACCGCGCTTGTCAGCTCTCTTGCTAAGCGCGGCTGTCAGCCGCAGGTGCTGGAGGCTGCCGGACTGGCGGCCCGTGGGCGCGACGGCTATTATGACAAGTTCCGCAACCGTGTGATTATTCCTATCCGCGATGCGCGCGGACGTATAGTTGGCTTTGGCGGCAGAGTGCTGGACAACAGCACGCCTAAATATCTGAATACAGCGGAAACGCAGTGGTTTAATAAGCGAAGGCTGCTTTTTGGTCTGGATATAGCTTTGAAGGCTATCCGCAAAAGCGGTCGGGCTGTAGTTGTCGAAGGTTATATGGATGCTATCAGCTTGCATGCGGCAGGCTTTGATAATGTCGTAGCATCTATGGGAACAGCCTTTTCCCAGGAGCAGGCTAAGCTGCTGCAGCGTCTGGCGGATGAAGTAATCTTCTGCTATGACAGTGACAGCGCAGGCCGCAAGGCTTCGGTGCGTGCCGTGAGCATTGCCCGGGAAGCAGGCTTGAAGGTGCGCATAGCAGGTGTACCTGACGGCAAGGATCCCGACGAATATGTACGTCAGCATGGAAACGCTGCTTTTGCACAGGTGCTGGCGGCGGCGCAGAATGGTATTGATTTTCAAATAGATGAAACTATCCTGCAAAATAATATTGCTAATTTAGCAGGAAAAGTAGAGGCTGTGTCGAATATACTACCATTCCTATTAGAATGTCAAAATGAAATTGAAGCGTCGGAGCATATCCGAAGGCTGGCACAGCGGCTGACTATTGATGAAGGCCTGATTGCGGAAGAATACCGCAAGGCAGCACGCAGAGGCGGCAGACAGCAGACTGGGCAGCCGACGGTGATTCCGGAGGAAAAAAGCGCCGGTATCGGTCAGCAGGCGGAAGAACTGCTTCTGAGATTGCTTTTGGAGCAGCCGCAGCTGTGTGACGAATGCCGTGCGGAGGTAAAGGAAACAGGCTTTGAAGATGCTGTGCTGGCACAGCTGTTCGACAGGTTGTGCGAGCTTGGCACCGCTTATACAACGGATAAGCTGAATAATGTCCTGGACGACGCGGCGCAGACAGCGCTGGCACGTATTTTGGCACATCAGCTTCCGGAGGGAGATATGGATAAGCTTATGCAGGACTGCCTCAGGCAGATGCGGCGGCTTCGTCTGGAAAAAGAATATGAAAAGCATCGTCTGCTGGCGGATGAATACGAAAGATCGGCAGATGAGCGTTTTCTCAGTGAATTAATGGAAAGTCAAAGGATAAAGAATGAAATCAAAAAACTCTATGGAAACCAAAATAAATAAGGAAGGAGGGGACACCATGGCTGCAGCTACTAAAATAACGCAGGAGCAAATTGATGAGCTTATCCGCAAGGGTAAAGCTAATAAGGGTGTTCTCACCTATGGCGATGTAATGAACCTCACCAATACTTTGGAAGATATCACGCCCGAAGATGTTGAGCATATCTATGAGGTTATTACACGTAAAGGTCTGGAGCTTGTTGATGATGACAATGCCTCCGACGAAGATATACTGCCTTTGGTAGGAAACGACGAAGATAATGATGAGCCCAGCAGCAGCGAGCTGGAAAACATGAGCGTTCCCGAAGGCATCAGCATTGACGATCCTGTACGCATGTACCTTAAGGAAATCGGCAGAGTACCGCTGCTTATCGGTGAGGATGAGGTTAAGCTCGCTAAGCGTATGGATAAGGGCCGTCAGGCAGAGCGTATTCAGCGCGGCAGAATGATTGAGCTGGAGGAGCCTGCTTTTACTGCCGAGGACAGCGGCAGCGCATTGATTGAAAAGCTGCGCGAGAGCTTGAAAGAGGAATGGCAGATTACCAATATGCGTTCTGTTTTCCGTGTAGCGCAGATGATTAAAAAGCGTCAGAGCGTAGGTCAGCCTTATACTGTTGATGATTACGAGGACCTGATTTTTGAATTTACCAAAGATGAGCGTCTGCATCTGCAGCGCCTGATGGCAGAACAAAGATGTCTGATTCCGGGCTGTGAGCAGTTCGTAGTAACGCGTGAAACAAGCGATTTAGATGATCACAAGCTTTATCAGATTAAGGCTATTCTCAACGAGCTCAGAGAGCGTATGAGTGACGGCAGAGAAAAGGATTCCGCTGTTGTTGAAGCCTACTGCAATCTGGATGAGGATTTCGAAAAGCTGTTGAAAGCAGTTGCACATCAGGGTGACGAAGCTAAGCAATGCTTGTCCGAAGCCAACCTGCGTCTGGTAGTAAGTATTGCCAAGCGTTATGTCGGTCGCGGTATGCTGTTCCTGGATTTGATTCAGGAGGGCAATCTGGGCCTGATTAAGGCTGTAGATAAATTTGATTATAACAAGGGCTTTAAATTCAGTACCTATGCTACATGGTGGATTCGTCAGGCGATTACCCGTGCGATTGCCGATCAGGCACGTACTATCCGTATTCCCGTACATATGGTGGAAACCATTAACAAGCTTATCCGTGTTTCCCGCCAGCTGCTGCAGGAGCTTGGCCGCGAGCCTTTGCCGGAAGAAATTGCCAAGGAAATGGATACCTCCGTTGATAGAGTGCGCGAGATTATGAAAATTGCGCAGGAGCCTGTTTCTCTGGAAACTCCTATCGGTGAGGAAGAGGATTCGCATCTGGGTGATTTCATCGAGGACCACGATGCACCGGCACCTGCCGACGCTGCTTCCTTCACTTTGCTGCGTGAGCAGCTGGAGGAGGTTCTGGAAACGCTTACTATCCGTGAAAAACGGGTATTGGAGCTGCGCTTTGGCTTGGAGGACGGCCGCAGCCGTACTTTGGAAGAGGTTGGCCAGCATTTTGGCGTTACCCGTGAGCGTATCCGTCAGATTGAGGCTAAGGCACTGCGCAAGCTGCGTCATCCCAGCCGCAGCAAAAAGCTGAAGGACTTCTTGGAATAATAGTTGACAAACAACTGTATCTATTATACAATAATACTGTTTGGTAGCTTGCATGGGCCTATAGCTCAGTGGTAGAGCCGCCGGCTCATAACCGGCTGGTCGTAGGTTCGAACCCTACTGGGCCCACCAATACCTTACATCAGCAAAACGAAGTGAACGCAGGTCGAACGGCCTGCGTTTTTAATTTCTATGAGTTGACATTTATCTGCTTATAGTGACATAATTAAATAGTTATCAAGAATACAGATTCATTTCACTGAATAAGTTTGAATAATTACCAAGGAGGCAAGAATGTTTACTTTAAAAAATGGTGACGGTATGGTTTGGCCTGATGGCAAGCGTATCGCCGTGATGGTTACCTTTGATTTTGATGCGGAGCTGCTGCGTAAATCTGTAATCGGCAAGCGAACAATCGGCTTTTCCGATACAAGCAGAGGTCAGTATGGTCCTGATGAGGGCTTGAAGCGTTGTCTGGATATGCTTGAACGCCAACAGCTCAAAACTACCTTTTTTGTTCCCGGCCGCATTGCGGAGCTTTATGCAGATAAAGTTCAGCAAATAGCGGATGCAGGACATGAGCTTGCCTATCACGGCTATCTGCACGAAGCCTCTGTAGATATGCCTGCTGATGAGGAAAGAGAGAATATGGCCAAGAGTGAGGCGCTTCTGGAAAAAATAAGCGGCCGCAAGGTTGTCGGCTATCGCGGTCCGCTGGATTTATTGCCTAACTGTGCAATGCAGCTGATGGCTGAACGTGGATATTTATACGGGTCTACACTTAAGGATTGCGACTGGGCATATGTGCATGAGGACTACCCGCTTGTGGAGCTTCCTACTGAGCCTACGCTGGATGATTTCTCCTGGTTCTATTTTTCCTATGCTGATGAAGCTACTATCACCTGTAGTTATCCGGTGGACTATGTTTACGATATCTGGAAGGATAATTTTGACGAGCTTGCCAATGAGGGCGACAAAATTTTTGTGCTCAAGCTGCATCCGCAGCTTATCGGCCGCAGCAGCCGCGTGCGCATGCTGGAGCGCTTTATTGCCTATATGAAGGCGAACGGCGCATGGCTTGCAAGCTGCGAAGATGTAGCGCGTTACGTAAAGGAGTTTTATGCTAAACGTGCGGAAGGAGGCGAAGCATGATGAACTGGAACTGGCCTGATAATAAGCGCATTGCTTTACTGCTTTCCTTTGATATCGATGCGGAAACTCTGTGGCTTACACGCAACGATATCAATGAACGTCATCTGGTACACATGTCCCGCGGTCTTTATGCTACGAAACAAGGCTTGCCGCGCATTCTGAAGATGCTGGAGGAGGAAGGTCTTAAGGCAACCTTTTTCACTACTGCCTATACTGCGGAGATTCATCCGGAAATCATTCAATACATTGCAGCGCAGGGACATGAAATCGGCTATCACGGTTATCTGCATGAAGTAAAGGATACCTATGAAGAAGAAAATGCGCTGATGGATAAGGTTGATGCTATCTTCCGCAGCCTTACCGGCAAACGTCCCGTAGGTGTGCGTATGCCTGATGGTATCTTGCATGATTTTCATAAGCAGCTCTGGCTGGACCGCGGTTGCATCTATTCCTCCAACTGGCGTAACAATGACGGACCTTTCCTGCTGCAAATAGACGGCAAGGAAATACCTATCGTTGAGCTGCCGAAGGACGGCATTGTTGATGATACCTCTTATGATATGTATACTCTGCAGCATCCGGAGCATTATTACCTGCGCAGCGGACGCGAAATGGTGCAGATTTGGCAGGATGAGTTTGACGGCCTGGCAGACGAGGGCCGCATCATTAACTTTGTTATGCATCCGCAGTTTATCGGTCGTCCGGGATATGTTCGTGCATTGCGTTCATTTATTCATTATGCAAAAGAAAATGGAGCCTGGATTACTACTGACGAAGCCTGCGCTAAACATGTTTTAAAGCAGAAGGGTTATGATATTGAGGTTCATTACTGATTGAAAAAAATCTGTTGGCAGTGTCGTTGATTCTATGGTATAATAATTCATTATATGAGCAAGTTTACTCATTAAATGTACGGAGTAAACAGATATTAAAAATTGAGAGGGGTTTTTCTAATGAAAAAGTTTACAATGAAAAGTATTTTTGCTTTCTTGGCAACTGCAATGCTGGCTATGATGCTGGTAGGCTGCGGTGGCGAGAAAAAAGATGCTGCAGCTGATGCAGGCAAGGGTGACAAATGGGTTGTTGCTATCAACTCCACCTTCCCGCCGTTTGAATCCGTAAAGGAAGGCACCAAGGATTACCAAGGTGTTGATATTGATATCGCTCACTACATCGCCAAGAAGATGAACAAGAAAATCGAATTTACCGATATGAAATTCGCTTCTTTGGTACCTACTCTGCAAAGTGGCCGTGCTGATGTTATTATCTCCGCAATTTCTCCGACTTCCGAGCGTGAAAAGGTTGTATCCTTCTCCAAGCCTTATTATTTCCCGATGAAGGCTATTCTCTGCAAAAAGGGTGCAGGCTATGACGCTATGGATAAACTGAAGGGTAAAAAAGCCGGTGCTTCTATGGGTACTACCTATGCTAAAGAGCTGAAGGCTGTCGGCGGTATCGAAGTTGTTGAAATGGATACTACTCCGCTGGTTGTTCAGGATATTAAAAACGGTCGTCTGGCTGCAGGTCTGTTTGATTCTTCCCAAGCTGCTGTTTTCGTAAAACAAAATCCTGATCTGGAGCTGCACGTTCTGCAGGGAACTGTAGTAAAAGACGATACCTTTGCTATTGCGCTGCCGAAGGATTCCAAGGATGTTGAAAAAATCAACGAAATCCTGAAGGAAATGCGCACCAATGGCGAGCTGCACAAAATTCTCGTAGCTCATCTGGGTGAAGAAGGCACTAAAGAATATGAAGCTGCAATTGAAAAGCTGGATATTGCAAAGCTGTAAGAGGTGAATTAAGCAGATGTTAGATTTTTCCGTTCTGGAACCTTATATACCGCTTTTGGCAACCGCTGTCTGGATTACGCTTAAATTTACTTTCTTTTCTACAATTATGGGCTTTTTCGGCGGCTTTATCCTGGCGCTGATAACCCTGTCCAAGAACAGAGTGCTTTCCTTCCTGGCAAAGGTTTATATTTCTGTCTTCCGCGGTACACCGCTTTTAGTACAGCTGATGCTGATTTACTTTGCGACACCGCAATTGACAAGCTATACTATTTCTGCTTTGGAGGCAGGCGTGCTTTCCTTTGGCCTGAACAGTGCCGCATATATTTCCGAGGCACTGCGCGGCGGTATCCTTGCTGTCGACAAAGGTCAGTGGGAGGGCGCAATGTCCTTGGGTGTGCCTAAGCATCGCTTCCTGCTGGATATTATTCTGCCGCAGGCTATTAAGAATGCACTGCCTTCACTGGTAAACGAAAGCATTATGCTGCTGAAGGATTCCAGCCTTGTTTCCGTTATCGGCGTTGCCGACACGCTGCGTTGGGCAGATTTGATTCAGGCCAAAACCTTCCGTGCGTTTGAAGCCTTTATCGTAGCAGCTGCTGTTTATTATGTTTTGGTTATGGCCCTGAACTTTTTGGGCGGTTTGTTAGAAAAGAAGGTGCGCGTCAGTGATTGAGATTCAACACCTGTCTAAAAGCTTTGGCAATTTAGAGGTCCTTAAGGATGTTTCCCTGACAATAAAAAAAGGTGAGGTTGTGACCATTATCGGTTCTTCCGGTTCAGGAAAATCTACGCTGCTGCGTTGTATCAATTTGCTGGAGCAGCCTACCGGCGGAGCGATTTTATTTGAAGGTAAGGACATCGTAAATTCCAAAATTAAAATTGAAGATATCCGCAAGAATGCCTGCATGGTGTTTCAGCATTTTAATCTTTTTGCCAATATGACTGTTCTGGAGAATATGACCTACGCTCCCCGTGTAGTCAACGGTCTGTCCAAGCAGGAGGCCAAGGAAAAGGCTATGAAGCTGTTGGCAAAGGTTAATCTTTCAGACAAAGCCAATGAATATCCCAGCCGTTTGAGCGGCGGCCAGAAGCAGCGTGTAGCGATTGCGCGTGCTTTGGCGATGGAGCCGAAGGTGCTGCTTTTGGACGAGCCTACCTCCGCACTTGATCCGGAAATGGTCAAGGAGGTACTGGACGTTATCAAGCAGCTTGCCAATACCGGCATTACAATGGTTCTTGTTACCCACGAAATGGGTTTTGCCAAGGACGTATCGGATACAGTTTATTTCATGGACGGCGGTTATCTGATTGAAAGCGGTACGCCGGATGAAGTATTCAACCATCCGAAAACGGAACGCGCGAAGAAGTTCCTTGCTTCTGTTTTGGTATAAGGATATACGAATGAAAATATTTATAATTAATCCTGACTTTGGGGTTACTCCTGAGCAGATGGCAGCACGCTGTCATCTGCTCAGTGCGCATGTAGGTCCTGATGTGGAGCTGCACATGGAGTGCCTTGTTGAAAATCATATCGAAATTGATTCTGCTCTGGATGCTGCGCTTGCTGCGCCCGAGATTATCAAAATGGCTGTGCGTGCGGAAAGCGAAGGCTATGATGCAGTCGTGCTGTACTGCTTCAGTGATCCCGCGGTGGATGCCTGCCGTGAAATTGTAAGCATACCTGTAGTAGGCGGCGGTCAGGCGAGCTGTCTTCTGGCACCGCTGGTAGGCAGGCAGGCCGGGCTTTTGCTGGCAGATACTGCGCGTTATGCGGAAAAGCAGCTTTTTGTTGCTCAATGCGGTATTGATCCTGCGCGTATTGCTGCAATTGGTGGTATTGAGGCCCGCGGTGTCGATTTGTGGGCAGAGCGTGAGCGTGTTCTGGACCTGCTTACGGAAGCCGGCAAAAATTTGCTGGCGGCAGGCAGAGTGCAGGTACTGCTTTTGGGTTGCTTATCCTTTTTAGGTTTGGCGCACCCGCTCAGTGAGCGTCTGGGTGTTTCGGTTGTTGACCCGGCGGTGGCACCTGTGGCGCTGGCGGAATGCCTTGTGCGGCAGGGGCTCAAAACAAGCCGCAAGGCTTATCCAGCACCGCCGCTGCGTAAACGGACGTGGCAGTGCGGGCAATTATAAACAGCTTGCTTTTCTATAGGAAATAGTGTAAGATAATATTAGTATTAAAATCTTAAGAAGAGAGGTTACTGTTTTAATGAAAAAGAGCTTATTGACTTTGATTATGGCTTTGGTTATGGCTTTAGCTTGCGCAACCAGTGCTTTTGCGGAAGATTTGGGTTATGTAAATGTTGAACGTGTTTTCCGCAGCTATCCTGATATTCAGACTACTATGAGCGTTATCAATCTGGAGCGCCAAAAGGCTGAAAATGAATTCAACGAAAAGGCTCCGAAACTTGACGACAAGGGCAGACGTGAGCTGGGCGAAAAATTATCCGCTCAGGTAGATAAGAAGGAAGCATCCCTGCTGAATCCTATCCGCGAAAAAATCCGCAAAACTATCGGCCAGGTAGCAAAAGCTCATGGCATTGCTAATGTAGTTGATGCCAGTGCTGTTGTATTCGGCGGCAAGGATCTGACTGAAGAAGTTATCGCTGCTGTTGCTCAAGGCAAATAAAGACTAATGTTATTAAAGGCTGTCGCAGGCAAGCGACGGCCTTTTTTTAGTGAGTGTGTTATAATATAAGTGCATTTTGTGGGAGGTGAAGCAGATGGCTGATTGTCCCTTTGATTTTGTAAATGACGGGAAAAAACATACTATCTGCCTGGTCGGCGGTGGCGGTAAAACGACGGTTATGAATGAGCTGGCAGCAGTCTGGGCTACCTGCGGACGCAAGATTTTAGTGCTGACGAGTACGCATATCTTGTGTCCTGCGGATGGCAGCTTTGCTGCTGATGCAGCGGCGGTGCAAAATTTTTGGCAGCAGCGGCGCTATGCTGTTATCGGTACACCGGAGCCTGCAACGGGTAAGCTGACAGCGCCGCCGCAAGATTTATATGAAGCGCTGCACCTGCAGGCAGACGTAATTTTGTGTGAGGCTGATGGCTCCAGACATCATCCCTGCAAGGTGCCTGCGGAGAATGAGCCTGTACTTTTGCCTGATAGTGACATAGTGCTGGCTGTTGCGGGCATGGACGCATTGGACAATTCGCTGCAGCAGGCTTGCCAGCGTCCAAAGCTGGCGGCAGAGCTTTTGGGCTGCAGCTTAGATTCTGTTATTGATGAACAAATGCTGGCTGCTTTGCTGCTTTCAGAGCAGGGGGCACGCAAAAATGTCGGTAAACGCACTTTTTATATCGTTCTGAATAAATGTGATTTGCTGCCTGTGGCGCAGCAGGAGAAAATACTTCGGCTGTTGGTGAGAGCAGGCATAGACGAGCGAAGAATATGGCTTCGTGAAAGGGGAGAATAACAAATGCTGAAGATTATTGTACGCGGTGGCGGTGACCTGGCAACAGGCGTTATCCATCGCTTGTGGGGCGCAGGCTTTAAGGTGCTGGTGTTGGAATGTGCCAAGCCTGCTGCGATTCGTCGGCAGGTAGCGCTGTGCGAGGCGGTGTATCAGGGCAGCGCTCAGGTAGAAGGTCTGACTGCAAGATTGATAAAGTCACTGCCTGAGGCAGACGCTGTCTGGGAGCATGATGAAGTGCCGGTGCTGGTTGATGAAGCAGCGGATAGTGTGCATGCTTTTGCGCCTGATATTGTGATTGATGCGATTATTGCCAAGCGCAATCTTGGTACAAGCAGTACAATGGCACCGCTTGTTATTGCTTTAGGCCCCGGCTTCAGCGTGGGCGCAGATGCCGACGTAATTGTAGAAACGAAGCGCGGTCATAACCTGGGACGCATTATCCGCAGCGGCAGTGCTGCACCTAACAGCGGCGTGCCCGGTAATATCGCAGGCTATAGCAAGGAGCGTGTGCTGCACGCACCCTGCGCAGGTGTTCTGCACGTTGTTCATGACATTGGCAGCATTGTGGAAAAGGGCGAAACTATTGCAACTATTACCGACGGCAGTAATCAGGTGGCGGTAAAGGCAACACTGTCCGGTCTGATTCGCGGCATGATTCGCGATGGCTTTGCTGTTACCAAGGGCTTTAAAATTGCCGATATTGACCCGCGTAAGGAGGAGTTGGCCAACTGCTTTACGATTTCGGATAAGGCACGCTGCATTGCCGGCAGCGTTCTGGAATTAGTCTGCCGTTATGCACAGGAGAAATAAAAATGAAGGATTTAATGAAAAAAATACAGGTGCAGGCTTTGGATTCGCAGCCTTGCTATCTTGTTGCATTGATTGAGAGTGAAGGCTCTACTCCGCGCACCAGCGGCGCCTATATGCTGGTCGGAGAAAAGGGTTTGCTTTACGGAACCATCGGCGGCGGCGGTATGGAATATGCGGCGCTGCAGCTGGCACAGCAGCGTCTGCGCTGCGGTGGCGGCAGCTTTGTCAAAACGTTTGACCTTTCTCCGGCAGCAGGTATGGCCTGCGGCGGCAGCTGTCAGGTGCAGTTTTGTTACCTGTCTGTGGGGGAAGAAACGGGGAATTTGGCAGAGGAAGCTCTTAGTGCAATGAAGCAGCGTGCTCCCTGGTGGTTTTTACTGCCTTTGGGTGAAGGCAACGCACTGCCGCAAATAAAAAAGGACCTGCAGCTTGCAGGTCACAGAGGTGTAGTTGATATAGACGGCTGCGCCTATTATGCAGAGCAGTATGATTATGACGGTTCGGTTTATGTTTTTGGCGCAGGTCATGTTGCGCGTGAGCTGGTGCCGCTTTTGAGTCATCTCGGGTTTAAATGCATCGTGCTGGATGACAGGGCGGAGTTTGCGGATGCGGCAGCTTTTCCGCAGGCGGAGCATGTACAGCAGGTTGATTTTACTAAGCTGCAGGAGGTTTGCAGCCTGACGGCTAAGGATTATGCGGTAGTAATGACACGCGGTCATGTGCATGACGCTAATGTGGAACGCTATCTGTTGACTACGCCTGTGGGTTATATCGGCATTATGGGCAGTAAAAATAAAGCAGCCATGGCCAGAGCCGCTTTGCTGGCGGACGGCTACAGCGAGCAGCAGCTCGCACGTGTGATTACGCCAATCGGAATCGACATAGGCAGTGAGACGCCGGCGGAGATTGCGGTGAGTATAGCAGCACAGTTAATCCAAACTAGGGCAGAACGCATATAAGGCATCATATACTTCATCGAGAGGGCCTCGACGTAGCAGTAGTACGCCGTCGGCCCTCTCTCTTCGTCTCTGATACCTTCTCCGCGTTCTGCGATTGGTAAAGTGTAAGGCATCATATAGTTCATCGTGAATACCTCGACGTACTTGTAGTACGCCGTCGGTGCTCATTCTTCGTCTCTGATACCTTCTCCGCGTTCTGCTGATTATAAAGTATAAGACATCATATACTTTCATCAGGAGGCCTCGACGTAGCAGTAGTACGCCGTCGGACCTCCTTCTTCGTCTCCGGTACTTTCTCCACGTTCTGTTTAAAGGGTAAAGCTCTTTGATGCCTTCTAGCGTTCTGTTTAAATAGTAAAGCGTTTCGGTACCTTCCGGTGTTCTGCTGATGAGTTAAAGGTATTGTACCACATACTTCATCTATATAAAAAAGAGCACCTCAAAGTAGCAAAAGTACGTCGTCGATGCTCATTTTTAAATTTCTCGCTTGAATTGCGAACGAAAAACGCTATCTGATAAAATTTATACGGATTTTCTCTGTAATTTTCTTTACAATAAGACGTGATATGCGATAAAATATATGCATGAAAAAATGAAGGGGTGCTTATATGTCTAAGTTTGTTAAACTGTCTGAGGAAGCCTACAAGTTTGAAGGCAAGCTGTCTTTGAGCTCGGCTATTCCTTTAGGTCTGCAGCATGTTTTGGCTATGTTTGTCGGCAATCTGACACCGGTTCTGATTATTGGCGGTGCCTGCGGTATTGTCGGCGGTGCCGGTTTTGAACAGCTGCAGGTTGTTTTGATTCAGAATGCGATGATTGTTGCAGGTCTGGTAACTCTGTTGCAGTTATATTCCGTTGGTCCCTGCGGTGGCAAGGTACCTATTATCATGGGTACAAGCTCCGGCTTTATCGGCGTATTTGCCGGTATTGTTGCAACCTTGGGCAGTGGTGTTGTCGCCTATGGTGCTATTATGGGTGCTTCGATTATCGGCGGCGTTTTTGAAGCGGTGCTCGGCCTCGTGCTCAAGCACATCCGTCGCTTCTTCCCGCCTGTTGTCTGCGGTACTGTTGTACTGTCCATCGGTCTGTCGCTGATTTCTGTAGGTATCAATTCCTTTGGCGGCGGCTTCAAGACTAAGGATTTCGGTTCTGTAGAAAACCTGCTGCTTGGTCTGTTTGTACTTTGTGTTATCCTTTTCTTCAAGCATGGCACTAAGGGCTTTTTAAGCTCTTCTTCCATTCTGCTTGGTATTATCGCCGGCTATATCGCTGCGATTTTCATGGGCTTTGTGCTGCCTACAACCGCAGTTACTCCTGACGGTGTGGAATATACCAAGTCCTGGGTACTGCATTGGGATAAGGTAGCGAACGCCTCCTGGTTTGCTGTGCCTCAGCTTATGCCGGTTGATATCGTATTTGATATGCGTGCTATTATGCCGGTATTGATCATGTTTGTTGTTACTGCAGTTGAAACTGTCGGTGATATTTCTGCCGTTGTCGAAAGCGGTCTAAACCGTGAAGCTACGGACAAGGAATTGTCCGGCGGCGTTATTTGTGACGGTATTGGCTCTGCTATCGCTGCTGTTTTCGGCGTACTGCCCAATACTTCCTTTTCTCAGAATGTAGGTCTGATTGCTATGACGAAGATTGTTAACCGTTTTGCTTTGGCAACCGGTGCGGTATTTTTGATTCTCTGCGGCCTGATTCCCAAGCTGGGGGCTTTGGTTTCCATTATGCCGCAATCCGTTTTGGGCGGCGCTGCTGTAATGATGTTCTCCTCTATTGTTGTCAGCGGTATTCAGCTGGTTACTAAAGAGAAGCTCAATCCGCGCAGCCTGACGATTATTTCCGTTGCTTTAGGCGTTGGCTACGGCATGGGCGCTACACCCGGCATCCTGGCACACTGCCCGGAGGCGATGCGCATGATGTTCGGTGAATCCGGTATTGTTCCGGCAGCCTTTGTAGCAATTCTGCTGAATATTATTCTGAATAGGGGCGAAGACGCTCAAGCTTAGTTTTATCCTGCTGTGTATCTATATCCAACAGCTCGTTGATATCCTGAACCGGTACTTTTACTACCAGTTCAGGATATTTTTTTGTCAGTACGGAACCACCCTTGTCCTGTGGCAGCTGTTGCAGCTCGTTGGCAAATTTTGCAGGGAAGATAATGGGATTGCCTGGAGTTTCTTTGTAATACAGGCGATGAATTTTTTGCGGTTGTGCTAAAAAGCTTTCGGCGAGGCGGATGAGCGAAGCCTGCTGCAATAACGGCTGGTCGGCAACGGCAAAAAGCAGGCCCTTGGCCTGTGGCAGCTGCTGCTGTATATATGATGTGCCCAGGCGCACGGTGTCGCTCAGATAGGGCTTGTCGTGGAGCAGGCAGGGGATTTGCTGCTGCGCGCAGATTTCCGCAACCTCCTTATGGCGTGTTACAACGATGCGCTTGGGGAAAAGTCCTTGGCTGATATCAAGGATGTGCTGCAGCATGGGCGCTCCGTCGATGGCTGTCAGCAGCTTGTTGGCACCGAAGCGGCGGCCTACGCCGGACGCCAGGATGATGCAGGCTATTTTAGAATATTTTACGTTCATAAAGTTACCTCACGGTTCTGATTATATATCATTATTATAAGACTGAATGGTGGTGCTAACAAGCGGGGGAGTACCGGTTAGCGGAAGAATATATTTTATCCGCAAAAACAAAAAACTCTGTAACCGAAGTTACAGAGTTCATTTTCAAGTGGTGGCCCTGGCAGGATTCGAACCTGCGACCTTTTGATTCGTAGTCAAACGCTCTATCCAACTGAGCTACAGAGTCACATCAGCGTTGCTGTTGTTTCAAGCAACAATGATATTATAGCGAAAAGTACGCTTCTTGTCAACACTTTTTTGCAATTATTTTTTAGATTTTTTGCCGACAGCTTTTTCTTTGGCAGCAGGCTGATGCTTTTCCAGCCAACCGCAGTAAATGAAGAAGCCTAAGGCAACGAGAAAGAAGCCTAAGCTGGTTGCCTGAGCGGATTTCAGTCCGAACATCCAGGGCTCGGCGTAGTCACCGCGCAGCATTTCCAAAAAGAAGCGGACTACGGAATAAAGCATGGCGTACATACATAAAGCCTGACCGCGTGCATGCTTTGTAGTGCGGAATAAAAGCAGCAGGGCAAAAATGACGATGTCCAGCTGACCTTCCCAAACCTCTGCCGGCCACAGGGGAACATGGCCATAGGTTTTGTAGGCCAGCGTGCCTTCGGGGTACAGCAGGCCGAAGCTGCCGCCGGTAGGTGTGCCGAAGGCATCACCGTTGAGCAGGTTGGCCATGCGTCCGATGGACTGACCGATAAGCAGAGAAGGCGAAACGATATCCGCCAGAGCTACCCAGTCGATGTCATGCAGCTTGCAGTAAACTATGCCGGCAGTAATACCTGCCAGCATACCGCCTTGCACGGCCATGCCCCCCTGCCAGACGAAGGGGATTTCCAGCAGATGATGGCTGTAGTAATCCCAGTCGAAGAAGAAAACATCCCACAGCCTGCCGCCGATGAGACCGGCAAAGCCGCCGTAGATGCCGATGTCTAAAATGTGCTCGTGCCAGCGTCCGTCCTGCTTAGCTAAAAAGTAGGCAGTGCCTGTGGCCAGAAAAATTGCTGTACAGAGCATCAGACCATACATGCGTATGGGAAAATCGCCGATAAAAAAGAGATATTGATGCATTATGAATAAGGCCTCCTAAAAAATCTAACTAATATTTTAACACATTCCGGTGTTTTTATCAGCGAAAAAGTTGTGATTTCTTTATTCAGAAAGCTTATTGAATTTAACAGCGAAGATAGTATTGCGTGACATGTTGCTTATGTCATTATCCACAGCGTCAATATTATGATATAATGAGGGAAGCGATATGAGCTTCAGTGAAGCAAAAAATAGAGAAAGAAGGTCTGCAAATTTATGAAAGCATTAACTTATATTGAACACGGTAAGTTTGCTCTGCAGGAAAAGGCCAAGCCGCAGCTTGTTTCTGCGCGTGATGCTCTCGTGCGCGTAACCTTGGGAAGCATTTGCACCAGTGATTTGCATATTAAGCATGGCTCGGTACCTCGTGCTGTGCCGGGATTTACCGCATTTTCGAAAACAGATTAGACGGAGTTATCAAGATAGCGATTACCGAATGATTTTTTTGCAAAGTATGTTCTAAGAGGGGCGATTTTATGATTAAGCATATAACAACAACACCGGCAAAGGCTTTAGAAAAATTAAAAGCAGGCAACGCCAGATATATTGATGCCAAGGTCAACAGTGAGGACATTTCGCAGGCAAAGAGAACAGATACCTTGGTTAACGGTCAGAAGCCTTATGCGATTATTATTACCTGCTCTGATTCTCGCGTAATTCCGGAGAATATTTTTATGACAGGTATCGGCGAGCTGTTTGTTATCCGTATTGCCGGTAATGTGATTGATGAGCATCAGCTGGGCAGTATTGAATACGCTGCCAGTCATCTGGGCGCACCGTTGATTGTTGTTATGGGGCATACGCATTGCGGTGCGGTGCATGCTGCAATCAATCATGATCCGGAGGGCTATATCAAATTTATTACGGATAAAATCAAAGCAGCGATTGGCGACGAGTGCGACCCGTATAAGGCAGCCTGCCTGAATGTCAAAAGCTGTGAAGCGGAAATCGAAGCAAGCCTGGAGATTCAAAAGGTTGAGCATCAGGAGGGCTTGCGCATTGTCGGTGCCATGTATCATCTGGAGAACGGTCTGGTAGATTTTATCTAAAGCAGATTATTTTGAGCTGCCTTGAGCTTAGCGTCTTGAGGCACTTCTTTTTTGTAAGTTAATTTCTCAAAATTCACAATAATGCGCTTGACAGAATTGTGACTTGAATGTATTATGTATACATAATACAGATTTCGATTAAAAGCAGCTTTTACACGCTTTTGGAGAAGGAGGCAAATGTATTATGCGTAAAGAACACGACTTTTTAGGTGAATTAGAAATTCCTGATAATGCATATTATGGTGTACAGACCATGCGTGCCATGGAAAACTTCCAGATTACAGGCTATACTGCCGATCCGCTTTTTATCAAAGCCTTGGGTATGGTCAAAAAGGCTGCGGCCTTGGCCAATATGAAAATCGGTCTTTTGGATGAAAAAATCGGCAATGCTATGGTTCAGGCCTGCGATGATATTATCAGCGGCAAGCTGAACGACCAGTTCCCGACCGATCCGATTCAGGGCGGTGCCGGAACATCCTTCAATATGAATACGAACGAAGTAATCTGTAACCGCGCTTTGGAAATTCTAGGTCGTCCGCGCGGCGATTATAATTATATCAGCCCTAATAACCATGCCAATATGTCGCAGTCCACTAACGATGTTATTCCTACATCCATCCGTGTCTGCGCTCTGATGCGCGCCGAACAGCTTATTATTGCCTTGGAAAACCTGGCGGATTCCTTTGATAAGAAAGGCGAGGAATTCAAGGATGTACTGAAAATCGGCCGTACGCATCTGCAGGACGCTGTGCCTATTACCTTAGGCCTGGAGTTCAAAGCCTTTGCTTCTTCCATGCGCAGACGCAGTAACTACATTCGCCGCAGCTGTGAGCTGCTGCACACCATGAATATGGGCGCAACAGCAGTCGGAACCGGCCTGAATGCCGATCCCGAATATATCAAAGAGGTTTGCGAACAGCTTACACTGGTTACCGGCGAGAGCTTCACTACCGCGGACAATCTTGTTGATGCTACCAGTAACACGGATATCTTTACCGATTTGTCCTCCAGTTTGAAAACATCGGCACTTTCGCTGATTAAAATTTCCAATGACCTGCGTCTGATGGCCTCCGGTCCGAGGGCAGGCTTCTGCGAAATTACGTTGCCGCCGCGTCAGCCAGGTTCCTCTATCATGCCGGGTAAGGTTAACCCCGTTATCCCCGAGGTAGTGGACCAGACCTGCTATCAGGTAATTGCCAACGATTTGGCTGTGGCCTTCGGCGTAGAAAACGGCCAGTTCCAGCTTAATGTTATGGAACCCGTTATGGCTTACAATATTTTCAATTCCTTGCGTTTTCTGACTAATGCTGTCAATACGCTGCGTACCCGCTGCGTAGACGGCATTAAGGCTAATCGTGCCCAATGCGCGGAATGGCTGGATAAGAGCGTGGGCATTGTTACGGCGTTGCTGCCGCATATCGGTTACGAAACCTGCTCCGTTTTGGCGAAGGAGGCGCTGGCAACCAACAGAAACATTAAGGACCTGCTCATTGAACGCAAGGTGCTGAGTAAAGAGGATTTGGATGTTATCCTTGCTCCTGCGGAAATGACCAGACCGGGTATTGCCGGTAAGGAGCTTTTGAAGAAGATTCATGAGTCCAGAGAAGAACTGGTGTAAAGCACAAGAGAGCAGTTCTGTTATAACAATAGAATAAAAGCAAAAGCTGCAGCTATGCTCCTGAGTACGGGAGCAGGCTGCAGCTTTTTAATTTGAGCTTTGGAAAATTTGCTTGTTAGCACAAGAAAATTTCTTCCGTCCCACCCGAAATCATGCTTTGGGGTGGGGGAAAAAGAGCTTCTTGTTGCTATAATTATAATGACAGAAACTAATTTAGGAGGTTGATGAATATGCGCATTTATAAGAAATTGTTTTCCTGCTTAGCCTTATTTTTACTTTGCATCGTGTGCTTGCTTGCGGATGCTCCCAAGGTTCGGGCAGTGGAATTTCTGACTGCTGATGACGGAACATTTCTTTATATGAACAGCAGAGAGCTGGCAATCAGTGATGAGGAAGAAGGCGTGCAATTCTTCCTTGACGATGACGGCACTCTGCAGCTGATGAACAAAAATACCAAAGATGTTTATAAGACCTTTGTTCCTTTGGAGCAGGGAATGGTTGGCTATAGGGTGCGGGATGTTTTTACCGCAAATCCCGAAAACATATTTTTTGAAATAAATGCCACTATCGGCGCTCATGCGCAGAACTGCGGTTATTGGCTTATCGGTAAGCAAAACGGACAATGGCTGACTTATGTAACCTTGGAGGATTTAGCGAAAAACGGCTATGCCGTTGACCAATGGCGGCAAATTGTTACCAAGATTAATACGGATGGCAGCGGACGTTTTATTCTGATCAGCCAATATGAATATATGCCTCCGGAAGCAACCTTTGGCATGCAGAGAAAATATTGTACGGATTTGCAGCTGGAGCTTTTGTGGGATGATGCTGCGCAAGGATTTGTTATGCGCAGATTGTAATAAGCATATGGAATAAGTAAAACAGGCAGCGGATTTGCTGCCTGTTTTGTGTGCAGAAATCTATGCTTTGTTTAGAAATATTTTGCGAGCAGGGCCTCTGTCAAAGGATGCAAACAGTGCATTAGGTTCTGTGGCGTAATTTACACAATAAAAAACGCTGATGTGTAAGCATCAGCGTTAACTTCTGGTAGCGCTAAAGCTATACATTGATGTGGGAAAACTATATAATTATAGATCTACAGCTTCTAGAAAACTATATACTAAAGCACGTAAATGTGTAGGTTGAAATTTAATCGCTAATAGTAATTATATTATCATTTTCAATATTGTCCAGTATTTCTTTTGAGATTGCTATGCGTTCTTCTGGCGTATAGCATTTTTTCCATTCCAGTTCACGAGGATCTTCTACTTTTTCGCTCCAATCTTCATCAAGCAGCTCATTATCAATCATTTTATTTATCCTCCAATCATAAGTGCTATATTTATATTATCACAAATAAGAAAAATATCAAGTTCTTAATTTGTGTGAGTTTCTGAACCGCTTTCTTACACATAGAGCACTACAAAAAGTAGTACTCATGTCTTGCTCATCACAAACTATAACTAACTTACCACAATATAACCTCAAATTATTGAAACAAGCCCTCTTGCCTTATTTGCGTTATCAAGAGGGCCTGTTTTTGTCATACAGGAGATTGAATTAGTTTAGATTAATTACACTTCACCACAGCTGCAGCCATTGCTAGAAGAATCATCAGAACCATTGCCGCCTTGATACATGGGATCATTATCAAAATCAGGCTCAATATAGCCAAGCTCATGCCAAGGAGCTGCGTGCAGGCGTGCCATTGTAACTTCAGCAGGTGGGACATCCTTTTCATCGATAGCAGTAGGTGCAGCCATAGCAGAAGCGGTGATACCAAGAGCCATAATCATAGTAAGCATAATAGTTTTTTTCATAGTAAATTACCTCCAAAATTATTAATAAGATAGGATTAGGTTTAACAATAAAATTCTTAGCCAAAAACGTTATTTTGTTGTCCGTTCTAATTGGTGGCTTAGAACTAGCTGTTTAAATAAAACAGAAGAACTTACGCTATAGAATCACTTCCCTCTGCGACAATTTTTATTTGCTTTTCGCACATATTAAGGAATTGCGATTAGCCTAAAGGCAAGGCTGCGTAGCACCTGCTTGCAGGTCTGCCTTGCCTGCAGGCGTATGAGCAATTACAATATGTGCGAGAAAAGCAATAAAAAATATTTTTTGTGCCGCAGGCACTGTTTTATCTGCGCACCATGTAACTGATAAATTCAAAGATTTTATAATGACCAGCCGGAATACATTTGCATTTCTGTAATTTGCAATTTATCCATTGGCTTTTGATTATCGTCATGCCAATAAACAGGTATATTGACCTCTTTAGACTCAGTAAGTTTGCTGATTAATTCACTAGCCTTGTCATGATAATATTTGGGATAAATACTTTTTGATGTACATTGATCAGTAGTGGTTTTCTTAGATTTATTCTGCGCATAGGTTGCGATAACTTCACTTGTTTTATCAACTTGTAAAACAATCAATTGATTTGATGATTTGCGTTTGGATACATCATATTGGTTAGCAGCAGCATTGACGCTATTATCAGAAGTAGATAAAACATAATTTTCGACTTTAGGTACTTCAATATCAGCAAGTTCGATAGATTTAGGTACGGATACTTTATTAGCATTGTTAGACAAATCATAGTCAAGCATAGAAAATTGTTTGCCTAAAGATAATTCATAAATAGGAGCTTTCCCCTTGATAACATTATCGCAAAGTCGTACAGCCTTAGCAATCTTTCTGCCTTCTTTGATTTCTGTACTCAAAACGCAGTATGTCTGATTATCATGCGTATATTTCGGCAAGCTATTAACAGGAATTGTACCTTCAATCATGGTGTACTTATTAACCATATTAGGTACTTTTTCTGCATAAATTACGGTATCAGAAGCCAATGAATCAAGTCCAGATTTTAGGTTATTATATCTATCAAGCTTCTTCTTAGCAGAAAGCGTTAAGCCATAGGTTTTTCTACGCTCAAGGTAATATGCTTTATTGCGTTTAGTAAGTGCGTCAATAATTCTTTGCTTCTTATTTTTCCATACATCTGTAGCCATTGCAGCTTTAAACTCACCAATCTTTTTGCCTAAAATGCGTTGTTCAGTATATAGGTTATTCAATTCTTTAAGAGTAGCAGCATACGTATTTTTATCATAGGCTTGATTATTAATTACAGCATTATCAAAAGCTTTTTTATCAGCAGATAATGCTGTAATTTTTTCGCGTATTTTAGCATATGCAGTATTCGTAGCAGCATACTCATTGTTAAATAATAATTCGTATGCTTGCTGATGAATTTGTTTTTTGGATAGCATCTTTTTATCATAATCAGCAAGCTGTTCTTTATAACTATCAACAGCTTGGGTTGTAGTTTCAATGAGAAGATTAACTTCTTCAGATAAATCAGAAGAAGTGATAACATAAGCAACTGATTTATCAGCTTGATACTGTTTTTCAGAATAGTCTTTCTTATTTTTCTGCTCACGTAAAGCTTCTTGGCGTTCTTTCTGAATAGCCTTAGCCAGTTTACGCAGTAAAAAGTCTTTGGCAAATAATAATATTTTCTTTTCGGTGTCATCGGTATCAATCGGTACTTTTACTTCCTCACCTTCAGAATGCTTTTCTTCAACGTCTTTTATTGTTTTTTTTATACGTTCCATGACAAGGGGATTGAGGTAAGCATTACCTAGATGTGGAGCAGGATTTCGGTTCAGTAAAGCAGCATCTTCAGTTTTTCCCTGTTCGATAAGTTCATCGTGTTGAGCTTTCAATGTGCGTTCATCTATATGACATTCGGAAAGATTTTTTTCAACAAATTTTGCATTAACGATTTCTGCCCAAGTTTTACGTAATTGTAGAATATCTGTCTTTGATTGGTATTGTCTGCTAATTTTATATCCACCCGACAATTCACCTGTACGATTGACAGAATAACGTCTGAAATATAATTCCGGACCTAAAGGACGATCTTTTTCAATGATTTTTTCATTGAACATCAAATGACAATGGATATTTCTGTGCTTTTTGTCAAAAGCAGCTGCCTTGTTATGTACGGCAAAAGAATAAGCATGATTATCCTTAATACCGGTGCGCTTTAACAATTCTTCAACGCAAGCAATATTATCTTCAAGTGAAAGCTCTTCCTGCAGCCCTAGTAAAAATTCTCTATAACCACGTGCTTTGGCTGGCTTATTTACTTCGCAGGCTTGCCAAAAGTCTTTAGGAGTGTTTGCCCAGGAAGGCATATTGCCAGATTTGGTAAACACTAAATCTTCTTCACGATTTGACATATGAGCGTATTTGCCTTCTCGTGCAATATAGTCATAATGCACCCTTGTATGGATTTGATTACCATTTTTGGCTTTACCATGGGCAATATTGCGAAACAAGTAATGCATTAGTCATTCTCCTTGATAATTTTCTCATGAGGTCCTTGCCTTCATACTCCTATTGAGGCTTTGCCCCAAACCCTGCGGCGTAGCCGCCTGCGCTTTGCGCCTGTGCCTTTGGCACACCCGCCCGGAAAGGGCGGAAAACCGCTCAAGCGTGTGGCTTGCGCAGTACATTTCTATAGAAATGCGTAAATGCGCATTCCCATCTCTTAGAGTACATTCTAACATCTTTCTCACTGATTATCAAGAAAAACATATATTATAGAGTGAAAAAATTATATAAATATCTTATTTTAGTATTGATTTTAATATCTAATATAGTATAATAAAGGTGAAAATCCAGAAAAGGAGCCGAGGTTATGGATCAACAAAAGATGTTTTTCCCTAAAGGAAATCCAACAGATACCTTTGATAAAGATGCTCATGGAAGGTTTCAGAGTGATTTGATGAATCTTGCTTATGATAAGCATCTGAGCAAAGAACGTAATATCTTCTTAGTTGGATTATGTGGAGTATGTGTAGCAGCAGTAGTATATATTGCCACTACCGCAAATTACAAAACGTATGTTGTGCGTGTGAATGATGCCACCGGTCAGATTGAAGCAGGACAACAGCTGAAGGCTGTTGCTTATAATCCTAAAGAAGCGGAAATAAAATATTTTCTATCTCAATTCGTAGAAAATATTCGTACTGTGCCTTTAGATCCAATTCTATACCGCAAAAATTGGCAAAATGCACAGCAGTATATGACTACAGCTGCAGCCCAAAAATTGAATGGACTTATTGCATCGGAAAATCAAGCTGCAAAGTTAGGACAGTATACAACATCAATCAAAATAAGGTCTGTACAAATGCAGCCAGGAAGTCAGCGTACATATCAGGTACGCTGGTCAGAAGATACCTATAGCATTGGTGGGACGAACACCGGTAAACAAGATATTTATGTTGCTTTGTTTACTGTAGCTATTGAGCCACCAACGAATGAAGCTGCATTCCTGGTTAACCCGCTCGGATTGAAAATTGCAGATCTTAACTATGCAAAAGAGACATCTAACAACAAATAGGAGCGTGCAGAAATGAAAGGTAAAACATTAACCGGAATTTTAGTAGCTTGCGCTGCGTTGTCGATGATTCCTTTTAACAACACGTTTGCTGCAGAACCCAAAGCTATGTACCGTATTGATGATGCAGAATTGGTTGCTTCACAACTTAATTATGAATATTACCCTGAAAGCTTATACAATGTCGATTGCCAAGTGGGATATATAACCGATATTGTTCTTAAAGCCGGTGACAATGTAACACACATTGCTGCAGGTGATACCGCACAATGGATGGTTGATTCAGCAACTATTGGTAACGTTACACATATTTATGTAAAACCTCTAGTCAAAGATGTTGATACCAACTTCATTATCACGACTAATAAACATGTTTATAGGTTAGTCCTTAATTCTTCAGATTTTTATATTCCGATTGTGAAATGGAATTTTAGTAAAGAGGACGCGGAAATAGCTGCTGCTATCAAGAAAGCTAAAGAATCTCGTGAGCAGACAAATGATAAGCAAGCTAAGAATTCTTTTGCGCAACGACGTTTACATAATTACGCTTATGAAATAAAAAAGAAGAAAAATATTGAGGCTGATTTTTGTCCTACAGCTATTTACGATGATGGCGTAAGAACTTACATCCGAATGCCCAAAAGCAACAAATACGATCTGCCTGTGCTCTATAACGTAGACCGTGAAAATAAAATGACATTAGTAAATTATAGAGTCAAAAATAATGTTTATATTGCTGACAGATGCTTTACTCATGCAAGACTTGTTTTTGGTAAAAAGATGAGCCTAGATTTTGTACCTTTGAAAAAGGCTGGTGATGATAAGTGAGTTTTCTCCAAAACCTTAAAGAAAGATTCAGTAAAAAAGATGAGAATGTAGAGCAATTTCTCCAAAATGATGAGATGCCTTCGGAAGATATTGAGGATGAGCAGGACAATATAAGTGTACCTGATGAAGATGCTCCGGAAGATGGTGCGAAAACAGTAAAAGGGAAGCTGGTAAAAGGTATTGCTTTTGGTGTAGCTGCTATAGCAGTAGGTGCTGTTGTAAGTAATATGATGAGCACTCCCAAACATAATCCTCAAGGCAAGGAAAGTACCGATTTATCTGCCAATACAATAACAGCTAATCCTGCGCAGGGCATTCCTGATAATTATGCTGATATTGCAAAATACCAGGCAAAGAATAATAAGCAGCAACCTATAAAACCAGTTAATGCTGAGCAGCGTTTGGCTGGTCAGCAACAAGGTCAACCATATAATGCAAACCACAGTAATGCATATAGACCTGTATATGAAAGCTCTTCTTCGTATATGCCGGCAAATAATGCTGGTAATTATTCTCATGGCAGTACCTATAACAGCGGTTCAGATGCAAGGCAGCTTGCACAACAACAAGCGAAAATTGCCGCAAGCCCTATTTTATTTGATATCAGTAAATTTGCCCAGGCTGCAGCAAGCATGAGTACAGCAAATGCTGCTCCTGCTCCGATGCAGACAACTAATGACAGTTATGATACTGGCTTTACTCTCTATGCTGGTACCGTGATACCTGCAACTCTGCTGACCGGTGTGACAAGCGAAGTAAATAACGGTGATGTAGTAGCGCAGGTAAGACAAGATGTATATGACAGTCTTACAGGAATGCATATGTTAATTCCTCAAGGTTCACGTCTAATCGGTGTATCTGGCGCGGCCGGCAGCCGTGGCAACAAATGTATTGGTGTTGCCTTCAAGCGCATAATTTTTCCGAATGGATACAGTGTGCAGTTGCCAGATCAAAAGGCTATAGATGGCACTGGTTTTCCTGGATTGAGGGATAAATATGATGACCATGCATCTACTCTTTACCGCACAGCTTTCCTTGGGGCTTTACTTGCTGCGGCAGCTCAATCGTCTACTGGTAATTCCAGTGGCTATGATAGCAGAAGCCCTGGACAAGAAGCTGTCAGTGGTGCTGTAGCAGAAGTGCTCGACACAGCACATACGATTGTCGAAAGAGATGCCAATATGGCTCCTACTATTACTATTACGCCTGGCGCACAATTCAGCGTTTTCATCAATGCTGATATAGCACTTATGGAATATCTTTATTAACGATTTTGGGGTAAAGGACATCATATGAATCAGGGTACAAGGTTTATTACAGCAACAGCCCCGTTCTTTATTGGAATTTGGAGCGCAACACAAAAAATTGCTAATTATTGTGAATATGATCCTATTCTTGGAGAACCAATCATAAAGTTTTGTCATCTTTATGCTCCTTGGCAATGGTTTGTATGGTACGGAAAATTTCATCAATACATTCCGGATTTGTTCCGTTCGTCTTTAATACCACTTGTTGTAGGCGGTGTTGTCAGTCTTGCTCTCATGATGGTTCTTAGACCACCAGAAAAACGTGATAGTCATGGTAGTGCTCATTGGGCTGAATATAACGATTTACGTAAGATGGATCTGTTCAATAAACACGGAGTAGTTGTAGGCTTATATGACGATAAATTAGCCAACGGCTTTTTTATCAAAAAATGTACCGACATTCTGAGATGGATAGAAGGCAAAAAGAATGAAACAGGTAGTAATTTCTATAAGAAAATCTATAAAAATTTTCTTGGCTTCTATGCTTCTCTCAATCATTATTACCTGCATGACAACAGCAATAAACATTTGGCAGTTGTCGCCCCTACTCGTAGCGGCAAAGGTGTTGGTTTAATAATTCCTACTCTACTAGGTGGTTGGACAGAGAGCTGCATAATAAACGATATAAAAAGTGAAAACTGGGGTGTTACGGCCGGCTATCGCAAGAAAATGGGGCAGACTGTAATCAAGTTTGAACCAACAGCAACGGATGGCAGCACAGCACGCTGGAATCCCCTTAATGAAATACCCATTGGTACGGAAGAAGAGGTAAGTGCCTCGCAAAATCTTGCTTATGTCATTGTCGATTATGAAGGCAAGGGTAAGCTTGATTTCTGGGGAGCAAGTGCAGCTGTTGTAATACAGGCAGTCATATTACATTTGAAATATGCTCATTTTGCTGATCCGGAAAACTATCCGTTTGAGCCTAATCTGTATACGGTAGCTGCGTTTATGAAAGCCAATGTAATACCTGCTTTTGATAAAGATGGTAATCCTATTATTGATGAAGAAACGGGCGAACAGGCTATGACTGTCGCAGATTTCATTGCTACGCTACAGCAATTGATTGAGTTCCCGCACGTTCCGGACGAAGGACTGCATATCCGTGAATGGGATACGAAAAAATGCGAATATGTTGAACGTGTTATGTTTCCGAAGGATTTGCAGGAGCTTTATCCTTTTGAAAGCAGCTTAATGCATATGCCCAATACACACCCTATCATCTTTAAATGCTTCAGTGAAATCATAAAGAAACCGCCTAATGAATGTGGTTCTATTATTTCTACAGCGAATACAGCTCTTAAGGAATATCTTGATCCGGTGCTGGCGAAAAACACTTCTATCAGTGATTTTTGCGTTGATGATTTAATGAATTACCAAAAGCCTGTATCACTATATCTTGTTACTCCACCATCTGATTTATTGCGTTTAGCCCCTATATTTAGATTGTTCTTCGAGATGATGGTCAGACATCATGCAAAAAAGATTGGCGATTACGTAAATGGCCAGGCAGTAACGGTATATAAGCATAAGTGCCTTTTCCTTATGGATGAATTTTCATCTTTAGGTAATCTGCAGAGTTTTGCTGCCACGCTTTCATATATCGCTGGTTACGGCATGAAAGTGTTTCTTATCTGCCAGGGCATCCCGCAGATTAACGGAATCTATGGTAAAGACAATCAAATTCTTATGAATTGCCATCTGCAGATTTTTTACGCTCCAAATGACAATGACAGCGGCAAATACGCTGAATCACTGTTGGGTAATGAAACTAGAGTCAACAAGTCAATTTCAGATGCCGGAGGTTTTTTCGGTAAGCGTACATATAGCTATAGTGAAGCTGCACGTGCGCTTATGACTGCGGATGAAATCAAAAGACTTGGTGAGCAAGAGATTATATCTGCATCAGGCTTTCCACCTGTAAAAACGGATAAGGTCAAATATTATGAGAATGAATTTTTCCGCAGTAAGCTTATGGATGCTCCGTATGTAAGTGATGTTATACGTAATAATCCATATCCTTTGCGCGATAAGCGGATAGCAGAACATCAAGCTGCCACAAAACCTGCTGACCATAGCTTTAAATTTTCATTTGATGAATCTGCAGGTGCAAAGAAAAGCCATAAACAGAAAAAGAGTAACTTTACGTTTGAGTACAGCGATAAAGGAGCTGGTAAAAATGTTTAATTTATTTTCCTTGTTGAAAAACATGACTTTATCCAAAAAAGAAGCTAAAAGAAAGCATGTCTTTGTCTTATGGGATGAGATTGAAAAATGTGAGCAAGCTTATAAGCATAAAAAAGAGCTAGGCGAAGAACTGCTTGCTTTAGCTCAGCAACTTGATGATAGTGATTTGCCCTTTACAGAAAAATTAACAAAAAAAGAGATATATCTTAATGCAGCTAGAGATAATTTGGATAAAGCTGATTTTTATAATCAAAAACTTGATGATTTAACAAAAGAATTACAGCTGGCTATGAAATGAGGTGCTTAAAAATATGCTTAACGCTAGCAATTCGCGTTTGGAAAAGCTAGAGGCTAGTTTTTCCAAAATGCAGAAAAGTACGCAACGCGAAAAAAATAAGCTCAAACAAGCTTTAAAAAAGCTTGAAGCTAATCAAAAGAAACAGGAAAAGGAATATTATGTCGAACGTGTCAACGAACGCAAAGAATTTATTTGGCAGCTTTTAAAGCAGCTAGGCTATAGCTTTGATGACATTTGCATTATCGGTGGCAGCCTGGCGCTTTTAAGAGAAAAAATTGATAGCGGTAATGCAACAGATGAAATCAATGCCTGCATCGCTAAATATTCTGAGCTTATAAAAGAAAAAGAATCTGCTGACGATGAAGCGCTTGATAATGAAGCGGAAGTTGATGATGCTGATGAAGTTAATGATACCGATGCTTGTATTGATACTTCGCTCGACAGGATTGATCAGTAATGCCTAAAGATGACAATAAGACATTAGATGTCATGATGGGAGCGCACCTTGTCGAGCTTATGCGTAAACGTGATGATATAACAGAAATATATATTAATGATGATGGGCACATACGTTATATATCACATGAACAAGGCAAGGTCAAAACTGATATCTATATGGAACCGTCTAAAGTACAGGCTTTGATAGAGCTTATTGCCGGTCAGTGCGGCAAAATTGTTAATGAGGATATTCCCTCCATTTCTACAGAAATTAGAGGTTATGGTTGCCGTTTTCAGGGTGAACTGCCTCCAATTGTAAGAAATCCCCAATTCAACATACGTAAAAAGGCTATAAAGATTTTTACGCTTGATGATTATGTTAAAAATGGCACTATGTCACAGCATTATGCTGATTATCTGAAACAGGCCATAAAGCAAAGGAAAAACATTCTTGTTGTAGGTGGCACAGGAACAGGTAAAACTACATTCTTAAATGCTATATTAGATAGTATTGCCAAAATCAGTCCTTATCACCGCATCATTTCTATTGAGGATTTGCCGGAATTACAGTGCCCTGCAGATGACTATTCACCGATGTATGTAAAACAAGATACATCTAAAAATGGTATCCGTTATAACATGACAAGACTGCTTGCCGACTGTATGCGTCGTAGTCCTGATAGAATCGTATTGGGCGAAGTTAGAGACGGTGCAGCATATACCATGCTTAAAGCCTGGAATACCGGACATGAAGGCGGTGCTTGTACTGTACACGCTAATAGTGCAGAACAAGGATTAACACGTATCAAATCCCTAGCGCAGGAAGATCCTGATGCAGCAGGCGATTTGAAAGAGCTTATTGGTGAAGCCATTGACATTGTTGTTTCTATTATACATGTTGAATATCTTGACGGTCGTAAAGGTCGTAAAATTAACGATATTATCGAAGTACAAGGATATGACAGTGCCCATGAATCATATATTTTAAAACACATTAAGGAGGAATTTTCAAAATGAGTTTCAAGGAAAAATTAAAAAAGAAGTATTATGCCCAATGTGCCATTGCGGCAATGGCAATTATGGATGCCTCCCCTGCCTTTGCCAGCACATTGAGTGATGCAGGCCTTACAGGTGGTACTGCCACTGTAAACTGGCCGTGGCGTAGATTTTTAAATGCCGTTGTAGAAGAGCTTACCGGTCCCTTGCCTTTGACTTTTGGTATTCTTGGTATTGCGGCTTGCTGCTTTATGGCTATGTCCGGTAACAGAGGCCAGTTCAGTATGCAGCTTATCGGTTTGGTATTTGCTATCAGCATCGTACTGTTTGCGCCTAATTTCGTAAACATTATCTCTTCTAGCGGTGCGGCACTTACAATCATGCCATGATGCATGGTGTAGAAGCTCCGTTGCACCGGTCAATGGTGCAGCCAATATATCTTATGGGAGTACCACGTAATATATTCTGGCTGGAAGTTTTTGGTGGTATCTTATGTGGTCTGTTCTTCAAATCTTTTTTTGTAGTAGCCATCTTGATACTTGTACATCTGCTTTTTACATATCTTGGTCAAAAAGATTCACTTTTTCTGCAGGTGTTCTGGCACAGCCAGAGACATAGCCGTTATTACTACAGATAAGGAGCTGTATAAGTAATGTTTTCGTTGTTTTCTAATAAAAAGAAACAAAAAAATGTAGGCTACAGCAACGAAGTAGGAGCTTTCAGAGAAAAGCCCAGAGTTGATTATCTGCTGCCGTGGAGAAACATCTCTTACCGTAGCGGAGTAGTTTATGGCAAAAACAATGATATGCTTGCCGTATTTGAATTCCGTGGTCCGGATCTGGAAAGCTCTACAGATGAAGAGCTTGCTCAATTCAATTTGTCGCTTAATCAGGCTATAAAAGCCTTGCCTACAGGTTTTGTACTGTATTTCGATGCTCAACGTCATTATGCTAGCAGCTATGAGAAATCAGATTTTCCGAATCCCTTGCTGCAGCAAATGGAAAATGAACGAGCAGACTATTATAATAGCCAGGCTCATTTTGAAACATCATATTATTTTGTAGTGTATTATGAGCCGCCACAGCTGTTGAAATCTAAAATCACCCAAGGCTTTATCAACTCAAAGAAAAAAGCCGATGAAGATACAACACAAAAAATATTTGAAGACACTTCACGGTTTTTCATAGACCGTGTAAATCTCATTGGCAATGCTCTGAGCCATATTTTCCCGGATATCCATGCGTTATCTGCTGATGAGACGTTAACATATCTGCATTCAACCGTATCAACACGTAGATTTGATTTAAAGGTTAATCCATTACGTGAATTCATCTGCGATTATATCTTCGACGAGCCAGGCATTACTGCAGGTCGTGAGCCTATGATTGGTAATAAGCATATGCGCGTTGTTACTGTGTTGAATTTCCCACCAGTTACAACAGCCGGGATTTTAGAGTTTTTTAACCGTCTTGATATAGAGTATCGCTGGGTAAGCCGATATATCTGTATGTCAAAGTTAGATGCAGACAAAGAGCTGAAAAACTATCAGACTTTGTGGGGACAGCAGATGGTCAAGCCGACTGAATGGTTCTTATCAGCACTTGGCAAAGCTCCGGAAAATTCTAATCCAGATGAACAGGCTGTTATGAATCGTGATGACGCCACTCTTGCTCTGCAGGAGCTTGCCAACGATACTGCAAGCTATGGTTATTACACTATGACAGTAACCTTATTTGATGAAGATAAGGATGCTGTAAATAAAAAAGCGAATAAGGTGCTTGATTTATTAAACAGCAACGGCTTTACCGGACTTATCGAAACAGACAACAGCATGGAGGCCTGGTGGGGTTCAATTCCTGGCTGTTATCGTGCTAATGTCCGCAGACCTATTATCTCATCTCTAAATTTTTGTCACCTTGCCCCGGCAATGGCAACATGGCCAGGAGATAAAAAGAATGAGCATCTAAAGGGGCCTGTGCTGCTCTACACGGATACCGGCGGTTTTACGCCGTTCCGTTTATCACTGCACTGCGGTGACGTGGGGCACACGATGATTTGCGGACCATCTGGCAGTGGTAAATCTGTACTGCTTAATACACTGGAAGCGCATTTCTTGAAATATAAGGATGCCAAAGTCTTTATATTTGATAAGGCTGCATCCAGCAGGGCGCTAACACTTGCTATTGGCGGTAATTTCTATAACCTTGCAGCAGAAGGTAAGCATGAGCTTTCATTCCAGCCGTTGGCACGTATTGATTCAGACAATGAAATCAAATGGGCTAAGGAATGGATTTTAAGCTATCTGCGTCAGCAGAACATGACCGTTACTCCTGTGCATGACCGCTTTGTATGGAAAGCTCTGCAGTCCTTGGCTGAATTTCCTCAAGAGCAGCGTACAATCAGTAATCTGGTTGATCTTGTCCAGGATAATGATATCCGTGTAGCCTTGGAACCTCTGACATTAAAAGGTAGCTATGGTGCGCTTTTTGATAACGATGAGGAACGCAGCGGTGCTAATGGTCGTTGGCAGGTATATGAGATGGAAACGCTCATGTCAACTCCTGCTATAGTGCCGGCAACGCTTGATTATCTCTTTCATCGGATTGAGGGCAGCCTAAAAGAAGCTGCAGGACCATCTATTATTGTGCTTGATGAATGTTGGCTGTTCTTTGATAATCCAGCATTTAAAGATAAGCTGCGTGAGTATTTCAAGGATATGCGTAAAAAAAATACGTCAATCATCTTTGCAACGCAGAATCTTGCAGACGTAGCCAGCAAGGCAGATTTGATGACAACGGTAATGGAGAACTGCCCTAACAGAATTTTTCTGCCGAATGTCAATGCAGTTAATGAGAAAAACCAAGAGCTTTACGCTTCTTTTGGTTGTAATTATCAGCAGGTCAAATTAATTGCACAGATGCAGGCAAAACGAGATTATTATTACGCTTCTCCTAAAGGAAATCGTATCTTCCAGCTTGCACTGCAGCCTATTGAGCTGCCTTTTGTGACTGCTACAGCAAAATCTGACCAGCTTGCTATGGATCAGATTCTTACAAGTTATCCACGTGAAGAATTTGTAAGCCGCTGGCTGAAATACAAAGATTACTCCGGTGATTACGTATCTCCTAGCCTTTGACCGACAAACACTTCCAATCGTTAATTTATCGTACTTTGACAATTAAAAATCATCATTCCTTTTTGTTTTAATATCCCTTGCTACTAACAGCACTGGCCAGTGGTATAGCAGGGATGCAGGCTATGCCTGCTTTCGCTGGATATGATACTATTTATACTTCTTTTGCTGAGAAGACATTACAATCTGGAGTTTATTTAAACGGCACATTGCGTATCGCAGATAATGATATAGTTGTTATTGATCGATCCACTTCAGTTGATAAATATCTTGGTACTATCAAAAAAGGCGAGCTATATATCTATGATAGTAAGGATTCTTACGCTAGTACCGAACATGATAATCATGTCCTCATTGAGTCCTATCAACGCCTCGGAGATGCAAAGAGTATTTTAGGAGGCAGTAGTTCTAGTGGATTAAGTGAAGAGCAGAAAACCATGATAAAAGACCTGATTGCCAATTGGCCTGGGCTTTGCAGGCTGGTTGAAAAATTTTTTAAAAGGAATGATGATAACAATGAGTACGACAAGAAAAAGTAGTAACGTAGTTGCGAAGGCCTTGCTACTAACAGCACTGGCCAGTGGTATAGCAGGGATGCAGGCAACACATGTTAATGCTGCTAGTAAAGACATTGGTGGTAATTCATTGAATTACTTTACATATAGTGGTAATATTTATTCTCCTTATGATTTGACCGGTATTTGTAGTAGTTCTACCGCTAAAGATGCTAAAAAAATAGATTTATCAAAGAATTTTTCATATATCCCAGGAATATACACCTATGAGACTTCTACAACAACATTACCTGGTATTATTTATTATGCTGAGGACCATAATGTGACAGATAGTTATGGTAATATTGTAGATACATTTAAAGGAGGCGTTATTTATCTTACTCAAGATAATAAATATGCAATTCTCGGAGATGCAAAGAGTATTTTAGGAGGCAGTAGTTCTAGTGGATTAAGTGAAG
>ERZ779866.124-NODE-124-length-78601-cov-12.515558_pt1 | contig 78601 bp, 74 predicted proteins | sample MGYA00511248_ERZ779866 | MGnify/ENA primary metagenome ERZ779866 (study PRJEB29588, sample SAMEA2155758) | human gut metagenome | biome: human gut; feature: human-associated habitat; material: faeces | place: Denmark | collected 2008/2010 ... | reverse complement strand
ATGGAAATTAGCCGTGGACAGAAAGCTCCCTCAGCGAAAACGGCTGCGTCTACCGGAGTATGATTACGCACAGCTGGGATCTTATTTCATCACCATCTGCACCAGGGAGCGGAATCAGGAGGTCCTGTGTTCCATCGAACCCGCCGTAGGGGCGATTATCAATCGCCCGCCTCGAATCTCCCTGACACCTCTGGGGCGGATCGTGGATGAAACCATCCGAGCGATCCCGGATCACTACCCCGGCATATCGGTAGATCAATATATCATCATGCCGGACCATGTGCATTTGATTTTGGCACTCCGGCACATCGGGCCGGACGGGCGGCAGATTGCCGCCCCTACGCCGCTGTCGAACGTCATCCAGCAGATGAAGCGGATCACCAGCAAGCAAGCGGGCATTTCTCTTTGGCAGAAGGGCTTCTATGACCATGTGATCCGCAATGACGAGGACCTAGCCAATGTTCGCCAGTACATCCGCAACAATCCCCTGAAATGGATACAAGATAAGGACTGATTACACTTGCCCAAAAAGAAAAAAACCGACGACAACAAGCATAAGGTAGACGCGTCCAACGTCATCGGCCTTCACGCGGCGGTGGTGGAACAGCCCATCACCGACACGCTGGAGACCAACTACATGCCCTACGCCATGAGCGTCATTGTCTCCCGGGCTATTCCGGAGATCGACGGGTTCAAGCCCTCCCACCGCAAGCTGCTGTACACCATGTACAAGATGGGTCTGCTGACGGGAGCCCGGACCAAGTCCGCCAACATCGTGGGCCAGACCATGCGCCTCAACCCCCACGGCGACGCCGCCATCTACGACACCATGGTGCGCCTCTCCCGGGGCTACGGCGCCCTGCTGACGCCCTTTGTGGACTCCAAGGGCAACTTCGGCAAGGTCTACTCCCGGGACATGGCCTGGGCCGCCCCCCGGTACACGGAGGCCAAGCTGACGGCCATCTGCAGCGAGCTGTTCCGGGACATCGACAGCGACACCGTGGACTTCGTGGACAACTACGACAACACCATGAAGGAGCCGGCCCTGCTGCCCACCACCTTCCCCAACATTCTGGTGTCCGCCAACAGCGGCATCGCCGTGGGCATGGCCTCCCAGTTCTGCGGGTTCAACCTGAAGGAGGTCTGCGACACCACCATCGCCTATCTGAAAAACCCGGACTGCGACATCATGGCCACCCTGAAGGCCCCCGACCTGCCCACCGGGGGCGAGCTGATCTACGACCCGGCGGCCCTGGGGGAGATCTACCGCACCGGCCGGGGCTCCTTTAAGGTCCGGGCCAAATGGCGGTATGTGAAGGAAGAGAACCTGATCGAGGTCTACGAGATCCCCTACTCCACCACCTCGGAGGCCATTATGGACAAGGTGGCCGAGCTGGTGAAGGCGGGAAAGATCAAAGAGATCGCCGACATGCGGGACGAGACCGACCTGACCGGCCTGAAGCTGGCCATCGACTTAAAGCGGGGCACCGACCCGGACAAGCTCATGGCCAAGCTGTTCCGCATGACCCCCCTCCAGGACAGCCAGTCCTGCAACTTCAACATCCTCATCGCCGGCATGCCCCGGGTGATGGGGGTGCGGGAGATTCTGGAGGAGTGGACCGCCTGGCGTGCTGAATCCGTGCGGCGGCGGGTCTACTTCAACATGAAGAAGAAGCAGGACAAGCTGCACCTCCTGAAGGGCCTCCAGCGCATCCTTCTGGACATCGACCGGGCCATCCAGATCATCCGGGAGACCGAGGAGGACGCGGAGGTGGTGCCCAACCTGATGATCGGGTTCGGCATCGACCAGGTCCAGGCGGAGTACGTGGCGGACATCCGCCTGCGGAACATCAACAAGGAGTATATCCTCAAGCGCACCCAGGAGGTGGACGCCCTGGAGGCGGAGATCGCCGACCTGGAGGCCACCGTCAACGACCCCAAGCGCATCCGGAAGATCATCATGGACGAGCTCGCCCAGGTGAAGAAGAAGTACGCCGTTCCCCGCCGCACGGAGATCCTCTATGACTACCAGGCGGAGGAGGACCAGGGGGAGGAGGACGAGACCCCGGACTACCCGGTGAATCTGTTCCTCTCCCAGGAGGGGTACTTCAAAAAGATCACCCCCCAGTCCCTGCGGATGGCCAGCGACCAGAAGTACAAGGAGGGGGACGGCCCCTGGCTCAGCTGGGAGGGCACCAACCGGGACGAGCTGCTGGTGTTCACCGACAAGCAGCAGTGCTACAAGACCCGCCTGTCCGACTTTGAGGACACCAAGGCCAGCGCCCTGGGCGACTACCTGCCCACCAAGCTGGGCATGGAAGCGGAGCAGCTCGCAGCGGAACTTGGCGGTTTGCTCGGTGCGGGGCGCATCGTGGAACCGCTGCCGGGGCGCTACATCGATTCCTCTGCGCTTGACGAGGTAGCTGCCTCCTGCAAAGCGCTTCTTGCGGGCTACCATGCGAAGAACCCTCTGCATGCGGGCATGAAGGCCGCAGAACTGCGGCAGAAGCTGTTCAGAGCCATGGAGCAGACCATTGCGGATGCGCTGCTCAGCGAGCTTTGCCGGGAAGGCGTGATCCGCCGGGCCGGAGAACGTTACGCCCTTGCGGAGTTTGAGGTGCGCTACACAAAACGCCAGAATGCCATCCGGGATAAGCTGCTCAAGTATTATCGCGGCGCCGGGATCGAACCCATTACCGTTGAGGAGGTTGCGGCCTCCTTCCCGCAAAACGAGCGGGCTGACTTTAAGCAGGTGATGGACAGCGTCCTTTCCGCCGGCGAGCTTGTAATGCTTTCACCAGAGATCTGCTATCATAAAGAAGCCTATGCCCGTGCGTGCGGGGCGGCAAAGGCACATTTTGCGGAAAACGAGACGATTACCCTTGCGCAGATGCGCGACAGCCTCGGCACTTCCCGCAAATATGCTTTGGCGATTCTTGAATATTTTGACAAAACAGGCATTACGAAAAAAGAAGGGGATTTCCGGCGGCTCAACCGCGGATTCCCACCGGCACAGGCATAATGTGCGTTTTGCGCTTGCCTTATAGGAATGCGGCATGCTATAATGCTTACGCATTTGGGAGCAGATGGGTGCTGGTGTGCCCCGCGGTCTTCAAAACCGTTGCAGGTGGTGAAGAGCTGCCCAGGTGGGTTCGATTCCCACATGTTCCCGCCATGGATCCCCATTGCAGACGCGATGGGGATTTTTAATTATGACAGGGAAATGCAGGCCGCACCAATGCGCCGGGTACTTGAAAAGCTGCCCACAGGGTGGTATCATAACGGCAAATAAGCCGGAAACGGCAAAACAAAAAAAGGAGCAACGCTTTTTGAAAAAGTACGTTAAGCAGGAGATTGTGCGCTGACCGGGAGGAAGGCGTAAAATTTCCGCATTCCTCCCAAAAGGAAAGCCAAATTTGCCTTTAGGAGGAAAGACCCCGTGAACCGTGAGAACAAACGGAAACAATACGAGAAAAACTATTACAAAACCCATGCCTGTGAGGACAGCTTCACCTGTAAAGTCTGCGGCCGCCCCGTGGTTTCCGCAGGCGCGGGGAGCGCGCACAGAAACCATTGCCCCAACTGCCTTTCAAGCCTGCATGTTGATGCGGAACCGGGTGACCGCGCTTCGGATTGCGGCGGCATCATGGAACCCGTGGCGGTGTGGGTGCGCAAGGGGGGCGAGTGGGCGCTCATCCACCGCTGCAAGATCTGCGGCGTGCTCCATTCCAACCGGGTGGCGGCGGATGACAATCCGATGAAGCTGATGTCCATTGCGCTAAAGCCCCTGACGTCGCCGCCCTTCCCGCTGGAGCGCATTGAGGAGATGACCGCGCTGATGGGCGGGGCGGGAGAACTGCCGAATCTGAAATGAACAAAAGCATGCGGAGCGCCCAGTTTTGGGCGCTCCGCATGTGCATATGCAAAGAAGCAGGGCATTCGGGATCCGGCGGGCTGGCCAAGGTGCGGAACGAACAATTATATCATTGTATTTTCCGATAATAGAGTGCAAAATGATTGACAAATCATATACAAAACAGCTATAGTAATAACATGCAGAGCAAGCGCTCTGCGCAAAGAGAATACACCATTTGGATGACGAATGCAGGAGACCCGCAATAAGCGGGGCCGAAGGAATAAGCGCCGCAGCTCGCCGGCACGGCGCGAACATCTCAGGCAAAAGGACTGCATTCCGACAAAGCTCTGGAAAGCGAAAGCACCGAAGGCGCAACCTGCCCGAAAGGCGGGGAATCTCTCAGGTTTATGTACAGAGTCAGGCATGGGGTTCCTTCTGTTGCCCAATCGCCTGACCCTGTTTTTTTGTGCATGGAAAACGGGCCGGATGCAAAAACCAGGGAGAGTTGCCATGAAAAATGCGCGTGATTTTTTGATCGTAACAAACAACCCGCTCCTTGCACAATGCATGGGGGATTGCTACGAACTCAGCTTTTTCCCGGACTGCTCTTACCGCGAAATTCTTGTAAAGGTGCGGGATTTGGTTTATGTGGGGCATACTCTCTATACGCACCCGCTTTCCGGCAGCGTAAAGCCGAACGAAACGCCGTATAAATCCATCGCGGTCTCCAAAGTGCCGCACGCGTTTTCTGCGGAACAGGCCGGGATCATCGCGGAGTGCATCCTTGCGGCCGATAAGTTCCCGCCCCGGACACGGGCGCTCAGCGAGGCGGTGAAGCGGGATTTCCAACTGATCGACTATACCCTGCTTGCAGGCGCATTGGAATTCGACGCTGCAGCGGGCCTTAGTAAGATAAAAAATCATGAATAAAAAGGAGGAGGTGTTCGCTTTGAAATTGGAATTGGGTTTCATCGAGATCAAGGACATACAATTTTCAAACGAATGCAAGGTAGAAAACGGCACGCTTTTCGTTGACGCTGAAGCGGTCAAGACCTTCGTTTATGAGGATGACGACGTGAAGGCATGCGTGAAGTCCGCCAGCTTTGACATCGCGCGGCCTGGCGAAAGCGTCCGCATTACCCCGGTGAAGGACGTCATCGAGCCCCGCGTGAAGGTTGAGGGCCCGGGCGGCGAGTTCCCCGGCGTCATTGCCAAGGTCGATACCGTCGGCTCCGGCAGAACGCATGTGCTCCGCGGCATGGCAATCGTCACCGCGGGCAAGATCGTAGGCTTCCAGGAGGGCATCATCGACATGACCGGCCCGGGTGCGGAATATACTCCGTTCTCCAAGCTCTTAAACCTTGTGATGGTGTGCGAACCCGTGGAGGGCGTGCATCAGCATGAGTACGAGCATGCCGTGCGCATTGCGGGCCTTCGCGCCGCTACGTTCGTGGGCGAGCTTGGCCGCAGCGTAACGCCGGACGAGGTCAAGTCCTTCGAGACCTACGGCATCAAGGAAGGCATTGAAAAGTTCCCGGAGCTGCCGCGCGTGGCTTATGTCCACATGCTTCAGAGCCAGGGCCTTCTGCATGACACCTATGTGTACGGCGTGGATGCAAAGCGTTCGCTTACCACCATCCTGTACCCGACGGAGACCATGGATGGCGCGATCATCAGCGGCAACTGCGTTTCCGCCTGCGACAAGAACACGACCTATCACCACCAGAACAACCCCGTGGTGGCGGATCTCTTCGAGCAGCACGGCAAAACGCTCAACTACGTCTGCAACATCATCACCAATGAGAACGTGTATCTCGCGGATAAGCAGCGTTCCTCCGACTGGAGTGCGAAGCTCTGCCGCCTGCTGGACCTTGACGGCGTAATCGTTTCGCAGGAAGGCTTCGGCAACCCGGATACCGACCTCATCATGAACACGAAGAAGATCGAGCAGATGGGCGTAAAAACCACCATCATCACCGACGAGTATGCCGGGCAGGACGGTAAGTCCCAGTCCCTTGCGGATGCCGACCCGCTTGCGGATGCGGTCGTCACCGGCGGCAATGCCAACGAGGTCATTATCCTGCCCAAGATGGACAAGGTTATCGGCATGCTCGATTACGTCGACGTTATAGCCGGCGGCCATGCCGGATCTTTGAGGCCCGACGGAACCATCGAGGCCGAGATCCAGGTCATCACCAGCGCTACCAATGAGATGGGCTTTGGTAAGCTCAGCGCAAGGTAATAAAGTCTAAAGAGAGGAGGACAATATAAAAATGAGTAAAAGAGTTGTACACTATATCAACCAATTCTTCGCCAACATCGGCGGCGAGGAAATGGCTCACGTGGCTCCTGAGCTGCGGGATGGCATCGTCGGCCCCGGCCTGGCCTTCAATCAGGCTTGGAAGGGCGAGGCCGAGATCGCCAAGACCATCGTCTGCGGCGACTCCTATTTTGCTGAGCACGAGGCTGATGCCAAGGCTCAGATCCTGGACTGGGTCAAGGCTGAGAAGCCTGACTTCTTCATTGCCGGTCCTGCCTTCAACGCCGGCCGTTACGGCTACGCCTGCGCCACCATCTGCGCCGCTGTGCAGGATGAGCTGGGCATTCCCGTTCTGACTGGTATGTACGAGGAGAACCCCGGTGCCGACCTGAAGAACAAGGTTCTGATGATCGCTACCGCCAACAGCGCTGCCGGCATGCGCAAGGCTGCCCCCGCTATGGCTAAGCTGGCCCTGAAGATGATGAAGGGCGAGAAGATCGGTGCCTCCTGCGAGGAAGGCTACATGCCCAACGGCATCCGCAAGAACTTCTTCGAGAAGAAGGTGGGCGCTGAGCGCGCCGTGGATATGCTGGTGGCCAAGCTCAACGGCAAGCCCTTCACCACCGAGTATCCCATGCCCTCTTTCGACCGTGTGGCTCCCAATCCCGCTGTTAAGGATCTGAGCAAGGCGACCATCGCCCTGTGCACCTCCGGCGGTATTGTCCCCAAGGGCAACCCCGACCACATCGAGTCCTCCTCCGCCTCCCACTACGGTGAGTACTGCATCGCCGGCGTGGAGAAGCTGACTTCCGAGGGCTACGAGACCGCCCACGGCGGTTACGATCCGGTCTATGCCAATGAGAACCCCAACCGCGTCCTGCCTGTGGATGTGATGCGGGATCTGGAGCGCGAGGGCAAGATCGGCAAGCTCCACGACTACTTCTATACCACTGTTGGTAACGGTACCTCCGTGGCCAACGCCAAATCTTTTGCTGCCGAGTATGCTCAGAAGCTGCTCCAGGCCGGTGTTCATGCCGTTATCATGACCAGTACCTGAGGTACCTGCACGCGTTGCGGTGCAACGATGGTTAAAGAGATCGAGCGGGCCGGTATCCCCGTGGTGCATATGTGCACGGTCACTCCTATCTCCATGACGGTGGGCGCCAACAGAATCGTTCCCACCATCGCAATCCCCCACCCCCTGGGCAATCCCGCCCTCTCTCCTGAGGAGGAGAAGGCCCTCCGCCGCAAGCTGGTGGAGCGCGCCCTGGAGGCTCTGACCACCGAGGTCGAGGACCAGACCATCTTCGAGGTCTGATCTCCTGCGGATCTGATTTTCGGCATGGGACAGGCGGGACTGCGGTCCCGCTTTGTCCCATGCCTCTATCGAAAAAATTAATCGATTCGATTTATTGAGCACAGGCGCTTCTTTTTTCCTATTGACCGATTGACTGGAAAACCGGTAGGGGATATACTATATCTGCTGATATGGTTTATCCCATGCCGGACATTCTAAAAACAGGAGTTTACAGCAGATATGAGTAAGATTTACGATGTAATCATTCTGGGCGCCGGCCCTGCGGGCCTGACCGCCGGTCTGTACGCCGGCAGAAGTCGCCTGAGCACCCTGATCATTGAGAAGGGCCAGGACGGCGGCCAGATCGCTATCACCGACGAGATCGAAAACTATCCCGGCCAGATTGTCGAGGGCGAGAGCGGCCGCAGCCTGATCGCCCGTATGACCGAGCAGGCCAAGAAGTTCGGCGCTGAGCGTTGCTCTGACGTGATCAAGAGCGTGGACCTCAGCGGCGATGTGAAGAAGCTGGTAGGTGCCAAGGGCGAGTACGAGGCCAAGTGCGTCATCATCGCCACCGGCGCTTTCCCCAAGCCCATCGGCTGCGAGAACGAGGGCAAGTTCACCGGTAAGGGCATCTCCTTCTGCGCCACCTGCGACGCCTCCTTCTTCGAGGACTTCGAGGTGTACGTGGTGGGCGGCGGCGACAGCGCCGTGGAAGAGGCCATGTACCTGACCAAGTTCGCCCGGAAGGTGACCATCATTCACCGCCGGAACGAGCTGCGTGCTGCCAAGTCCATTCAGGAGAAGGCCTTCAAGAATCCCAAGCTCCACTTCATGTGGGATACCGTGGTCACCCGCGTGGATGGCGACGAGCTGCTCAGCTCCATGACCGTGAAGAATGTCAAGACCGGCGAGCTGACTACTATCACCGCGGACGAGGACGACGGCCTCTTCGGTCTGTTCGGCTTCATCGGCTACAACCCCAACTCCCAGCTCTTTGATGGGATGCTGGAGATGGAGAACGGCTACATCAAGACCGACGAGAACATGCACACCAGCATCCCCGGTGTGTTTGCCGCCGGCGACATCCGTGTCAAGAGCCTGCGCCAGGTGGTCACCGCCGCCGCTGACGGCGCTATCGCTGCCATGCAGGCTGAGCATTATGTCAGCAACCACTGATTCTTGATTGATTCTTGACAAGAGATAAGATATACTATTCTTATCAACAACACAAAGGAGGAGTTTCCCATGCTCGAGCTGGATAAGAACACCTTTGAGGCCGAAGTGCTGAAGGCCGAGGGCAAGGTCCTGGTAGATTTCTACGGTGACGGCTGCGTTCCCTGCGCTGCCCTGATGCCCCACGTTCACGCTTTTGCCGAGACCTACGGCGACAAGATCAAGTTCTGCGCCCTGAACACCACCAAGGCCCGCCGTCTGGCCATCAGCCAGAAGATCCTGGGCCTGCCCGTCATCGCCATCTATGAGAACGGTGAGATGATCGATTCCTGTGTCAAGGATGACGCCACTCCCGAGAACGTAGAGGCCATGATCAAGAAGTACGTGTAAGCGCGTACCCCCTACCCCTGATAGATACCGCAAGGTTTCTATAATAAAAAATCTATTGCAAAGGAGGAAAGAGACATGAGCATCTTGGCTGGTAAAAAGGTCATCATCATCGGTGACCGCGATGGTATTCCCGGCCAGGCCATCGAGGCCTGTGCGGAATCTGCCGGCGCTGAGGTCGTGTTTTCCTCGACGGAGTGCTTCGTCTGAACAGCCGCTGGTGCAATGGATCTGGAAAATCAGAAGCGGGTTAAGGAACTCGCCGAGCAGTATGGTCCCGAGAACGTTGTCGTTCTGCTGGGTGCCGCTGAGGGTGAGGCTTCCGGCCTGGCCGCCGAGACGGTGACCAATGGCGATCCCACTTATGCCGGTCCGTTGACAGGAGTCTCGTTGGGACTCAAGGTTTACCATGTGTGCGAGCCCGAAGTCAAGGCAGAATTCGATCCCGCCGTCTATGACGAGCAAGTCAGCATGATGGAGATGGTGCTGGATGTTGATGATATCATCAACGAAATGACCAGCATCCGGGACCAGTACTGCAAGTACTAAGGGTGTAAGACATGCCTATCGGGCGGCGGCTAAAGCCGCCGCCCTTCCGTCTTTCTGTCACTATAAATGGCTGCAGGAGCAATTGCCGCCCGCGGGCCACGCCATATGGTAAGGAAGCACTTATCCCCCGCAGCAGGAGAACTGCTGCATCGATTTATAGCGATTGACGGGCCGTCCTTTGGGCGGTCCCCGGAAAAACAATACAAGAAAGGCTGTGGACAGTATGAAAAGTGTTATCAAAGGCGCCGGATATATTCTGGTGCACACCCCCGATATGGTTCTTCATAACGGAACCACTCAGACTACCGAGCGGATCGTGAACCCCGACGGCGAGTACCTCAAGGAGCTGCCCAAGCACATCCGCACCTTCGACCAGGCCCTCAGCTACTGGCCCAACCAGGTGTACATCGGCAACAAGACCCCCGATGAGCTGGCCGCCGTGCCCCAGCCCTGGTGTGACAAGGTCTGTGATGTCAATGACCGCTACGGCCACTTCGGCCAGATCATGCCCCAGGAGGAGTTCCTGCTGCTGATGCAGGCCTGCGACGTGTTCGGCCTTGTGAAGCTGGAGAAGGGCTTCGTGGAGGCCCACAAGGCGGCGCTCGCCGCCAACCCCATTATGGAGGAGTCCATCATTGCCCGGATCCCCGCCGAGCAGACTGAGGCTGCCGAGATCCAGCGTCTGGTGGACGAGGAGCACTCCGAGGGTCTGTACCACAACGATGAGCTGGTGGGCTGCGTCAACCGCGCTCACGACATCGATGTGAACCTGTCCGCCCACGTGATGCACGAGAACATCGTCAGCAAGGCCAGCTCTGTCATGGCGCTTCTGTCTGCCGTGAAGAACGCCGGCATTGCCAAGGAGGATGTGGAATATGTGGTGGACTGCGCCGAGGAGGCCTGCGGCGACATGAACCAGCGCGGCGGCGGCAACTTCGCCAAGAGCGCTGCTGAGATCGCCGGTCTGCCCAACGCCACCGGTTCCGATGCCCGCGGCTTCTGCGCTGCTCCTGCTCACGCCATGATCGAGGCTGCCGCCCTGGTCGCTTCCGGCGCCTACAAGACCGTTGTCGTCACCGCCGGCGGCTGCACCGCCAAGCTGGGCATGAACGGCAAGGACCATGTGAAGAAGGGCCTGCCCATCATGGAGGACATGATCGGCGGCTTTGCCGTGGTGGTCACCCAGGACGACGGCGTCAGCCCCGAGATCAACCTGGATATGCTGGGCCGCCACACCGTGGGTACCGGCTCCGCTCCTCAGGCTGTTATCTCCAGCCTGGTCACCAACCCCCTGGATAAGCACGGTCTGAAGATCACCGATATCGACAAGTACTCCCCCGAGATGCAGAACCCCGACATCACCAAGCCGGCCGGCGCCGGTGATGTGCCTCTGGCCAACTACAAGATGATCGCCGCTCTGGCTGTCAAGCGCGGTGAGCTGCAGAAGGCTGATCTGGCCTCCTTCCCCGCCAAGCACGGCCTCACCGGCTGGGCTCCCACCCAGGGCCACATTCCCTCCGGCGTGCCTTACATCGGTTTCGCCCGTGAGGACATCATGGCTGGTAAGCTCAACCGCGTCATGATCATCGGCAAGGGCTCCCTGTTCCTGGGCCGTATGACCAACCTGTTCGACGGCGTGTCCTTCGTCATCCAGGCCAACACCGGCGCTGAGGAGACCCAGGCCGGCGTCAGCGAGGAAGAAGTCAAGGGCATGATCGCCAAGGCCATGCGTGACTTTGCTGCCACGCTGATGGCTCAGGCTGAGTAAGCGGGAGGCCCATCATGAGTAATTTGGAAAAAACCATTGCCAAGGCCTTCCTGGAGATGGCAGAAGGCCTGGAGACTGGCTCCTTCGGCCCCCGGCCGAAGATCGCCATCACCGGCATGGGCAGTGAGCATGGCGAGGAGAACGCCATGAAGGCCGCCCGTATGGCCGCCGCCCGTGGTGTGGATGTGTACTACATCGGCACCCTGGAGGCCGAGGGCGTCACCACTGTCCATGTGGACAACGAGGACGAGGGTCACAAGAAGATGGAGCAGATGGTGGAGTCCCATGAGGTGGACGGCGCCGTCACCATGCATTTCCCCTTCCCCATCGGCGTATCCACCGTGGGCCGTGTGGTCACCCCCGCCTACGGTAAGGAGATGTTCATCGCCACCTCCACCGGCACTTCCAGTGCCGACCGCATCGAGGGCATGATCAAGAACGCGGTCTACGGCATCATCACCGCCAAGGCCTGCGGCGTGGAGAACCCCACCGTTGGCATCCTGAACGTGGACGGCGCCCGCCAGACCGAGATGGCTCTCAACACGCTGAAGGAGAACGGCTACGAGTTTGAGTGGGCCACTTCCGCCCGCGCCGACGGCGGCGCTGTGCTCCGCGGCAACGACGTACTGAAGGGCACCCCCGACGTTCTCATCTGTGATAGCCTCACCGGCAACGTGCTGGTGAAGATGCTCTCCGCTTACACCACCGGCGGCAGCTTTGAGGCCACCGGCTACGGCTACGGCCCCGGCATCGGCCCCGGCTACGACAAGCTGGTGCTGATCGTGTCCCGTGCTTCCGGTGCTCCTCTGGTGGCCAACGCCCTGGAGTTTGCCGGTCAGCTGGTGAAGGGCAAGGTGTTTGAGGTTGCCGCCAAGGAGTTTGCCGCTGCCGAGAAGGCAGGTCTGAGCAAGATCCTGGCAGACCGCAAGGCCGCTGCCAAGGGTGCCGCTGCCGACGAGGAGGAGGTCAAGGCACCTCCTGCTGAGCCCTGCACCGCCAGCATCCCCGGTATTGAGGTCATGGACCTGGAAGACGCCGCCAAGGTACTGTGGAAAGCCGGTATCTACGCTGAGACCGGCATGGGCTGCACCGGCCCCCTGGTGATGATGAGCGACGCCAACCACGATAAGGCCGTGGAACTTCTGAAGGCCGCGGGTTACATCGGTTAAGGAGGCATACAAGATGAAAGTCATCGATACCGTCAACAAGACGGAGCTGGATCTCACCACCGATCAGCTGGTAGACCTGGTGGCTAACCACAACCGTCAGGTAGATCTGATCTTCAACGAGAAGCGTACCGACGAGGACGGCTATCTCAGCTGGGATCAGGAAAACTGGACCTGTGTGGACGGCAAGCGCTTTATCCGCAGCTACTTCCTCCAGGGCCGGGCCCTCAGCGACTACAGCGGCTATAACAAGTATGATATGGCCGGTTACTTCCTCCCTGAGGAGGCCGCCGAGGTCCGTCTGGGCTGATGCTCCATCTGTAACATGAAAAACATCCGCTGCCGGTAATCCGGCAGCGGATGTTCTCTTTTACGGCAGCAGTTATTCCTCTCACTTACTGGAAAAGCAGCAAGGCCGCTGGGATACCAGCGGCCTTGTGATACATGATCATATAGACTTATCCTTTGGCCAGGGTCAGGAGCTGCTCTGTCAGTTCCGCCGGATTCTCCGGCAGCAGTACTGCCCCCCGGTCTGCCAGCTCCTGCCGGCTGCGGTAGCCCCAGGGTGCTGCTGCCGGCAGCATCCCTACCGCCAGAGCAAAGGTAATATCTGTTCCGCTGTCCCCAACATAGGCGATCTCCTCCGGGGGCAGATTCAGCTGCGCCAGAACCGGTGCGGCAGCGCCGGGATCCGGCTTCAAGGGCCGTCCCTCCGCCCGGCCCAGCACGAACCGGAACGGTACCTCCGGGAAAAAGTGTTGGATAATTGCCTGCGCGGTAGCCTCCGTCTTATTACTGAGGACGCCCAGCGCCAGTCCCGCCCCGGAGAGTCGGGAGAGCATGTCCTGGACACCTGGATAGTAGTCCGTCTGCTCTGCACAATGGAAACGGTAATCATCCTTATAGCGGGCCAGGATGGCCTCAATGACTTCCTCCGAAGTTCCCTCCGGAGACGCTTTATGTACTGCCTCCCGGATCCCGCCGCCTACAAAGCCTTCACATACCCGCACCGGGTGAGTGGGCAGGCCCTGGGCTGCCAGTGCCCGGTTCAGTGCTCCGGCAATATCAGGAATGGTATCCAGAAGGGTACCATCCAGGTCAAATACCACCGCTTTGATCATATAAAATGCCTCCTTCCGCCCTATGGCGGCACAAGTATTTGTATTATAGCACGAGGGAAATGGGCTGTCAATTTGTACGGTTTCAGGTATAAAAACCTCAGAAAAGCAAATTCAAAGCGTTTTCAATTTCATTGGCTGATTGACTTTCCGCACAAAGTGCAGTATGCTATGGACAGGCAAAATTCTGATGGGAGGTAATACCATGAACACAGCAGAACTCAAACAATTCTGCACAGAAGTTCGCCGCGATATTATTAACATGACGGCCAATGCCGGCAGCGGCCACCCCGGCGGTTCCCTGTCCGCCACCGAGCTGATGAGCGCTATTTTCTGCACTCAGATGCGTATTGATCCTAAGAACCCCAAGGACCCCAACCGGGACCGTTTTGTCCTGAGCAAGGGACACTCTGCTCCCTGCTACTACGGCGTCCTGGCGGAGCTGGGCTTTTTTGACAAGGCGGAGTTCCAGAACTTCCGCCAGCTCCACGGCATTCTTCAGGGTCACCCCGATATGAAGAAGATCCCCGGCGTGGACGCTTCCACCGGCTCTCTGGGCCAGGGCGTCTCCATCGCTGTGGGTATGGCACTGGGTGCCAAATACCTGGGCAAGGATACCAAGGTGTTCACCATCCTGGGCGATGGCGAGTGCCAGGAGGGCCAGGTCTGGGAGGCCTTTATGGCTGCCAACCACTATAAGCTGGACAATCTGACGGTTGCCATCGACAACAATGGCCTGCAGATCGACGGCACCAACGACGAAGTCATGAGCCTGGGCGACATGGCCGCCAAGCTCAAAGCCTTTGGCTTCCACACCATCGAGCTGGCTGACGGCAACGATATCGAGGCCGTTGTGGCCGCTCTCAACGAGCCCACGGAGCCTGGCAAGCCCAAGGCTATCCTGGCCCACACCGTCAAGGGCAAGGGCGTCAGCTACATGGAAAACCAGGTGGGCTGGCACGGCAAGGCGCCCAATGAGGAGCAGCGCCAGCAGGCTTTGAAGGAATTGGAGGGCTGAGATAATGAGTGAAAAAGCAACGAGAGCCGCTTACGGCGAGGCCCTGGCTGAGCTGGGTGCCGTCAACGATAAGGTAGTGGTGCTGGATGCCGACCTGGCCCATGCCACCATGACCGTTACCTTCAAAAACGCATTCCCCGAGCGCCATTTCAACGCCGGTATCGCGGAAGCCAACATGGTAGACATGGCCGCCGGTATGTCCACGATGGGTCTGATCCCCTTCTGCTCCACCTTCGCCATGTTCGGCGCCGGCCGGGCTTATGAGCAGGTCCGCAACTCCATCGCCTACCCCAAGCTCAATGTAAAGCTGGCCATGACCCACGCCGGCGTATCCGTGGGCGAGGACGGCGGCAGCCATCAGTGCATCGAGGATCTGGCTCTGATGCGGGCCATCCCCGGCATGACCGTCATCTGCCCCGCCGATGCCAACGAGACCCGTAAGGCCGTATTTGCCGCCGCTGAGATGCAGGGCCCTGTGTATCTGCGTCTGGCCCGTCTGGCTTCCCCTGTCTTTGAGGAGGATTATCCCTTCGAGATCGGCAAGGCCAACGTCATGCGGGACGGCACGGATGTGGCAGTATTTGCTACTGGCCTGATGGTCAGCGCCGCTCTGGAGGCTGCCAAGCTTCTGGAGGCCGAGGGCAAGAGCGTGGCCGTCATCAACGTCCACACCATCAAGCCCATTGATGCCCAGTGCGTCATGGACTATGCGCAGAAGTGCAGCCGCGTAGTCACTGTGGAGGAGCACAGTGTCATCGGCGGCTTGGGCGATGCAGTGGCCGATGTCCTCATGGGCAAGATCTGCTGCCAGTTCAAGAAGATCGGCATTCAGGATCAGTTCGGTCAGTCCGGCAAGGCCAAGGAAGTCCTCAAGGAGTACGGCCTCACCGCTCCTCAGATCGCTGAGAGCATCAAGGAGATTTTCTAAGGGACCTGCCGCTCCTACTTGGGAAGCGCACTAGTTTCGTGCCTCCTGTTTTCCCGGCAGCCCCCATGGGCTCCGGGCACCATGCTGTGTAAAAGAGGTATAGGAAAATGAGCAAACCTGTCATCGGTCTGGTAGCCGCCGAGGACGCCCGGATTGCCCCCGACAAGCACATGGTCAACACATCCTATCTTCAGGCCCTTATTGCCGCCGGGGCCACCCCCCTGGTCATTCCTGTGGATGAGGATGCCAGCCGGGCCGGTGAATACCTTCCCCTGCTGGACGGCCTCCTGGTACCTGGAGGAGAGGATATTTGTCCCTCCTTCTACGGTCAGTCTCCTGTGCCCCAGGTTGTCTACACCTATGCAGACAAAGACCGCATGGATCTGGCCCTGGTCCGCATGGCTGCAGAGGCTGGACTTCCAGTATTTGGTATCTGCCGGGGTCTGCAGATCATCAACGTGTGTTTTGGAGGCACCCTTATTCAGGACTTGCCCTCCCAACGCCCCGGTTCTCTCGTCCACACATCGGACAAGGATACTCTTCGGACTCATGAGGCCCGATTAGTCCCCGGTTCCCTGATGGAACGCCTGCTGGGAAATGAGCCTTTGATGGTCAATACCTATCACCACCAGGCCGTGGACGTCCTGGCCCCCGGTTTTTCCATTACCGCCTTTGCTGAGGACGGTGTGGTGGAGGCCATTGAGGACAACGTCAGAAACATCTATGCTGTCCAGTGGCACCCGGAGCGGTTGGTGGAGGCATATCCCCGTTTTCGTCCTCTATTCCGATATTTGGTGGAACAGGCCGTCATTTGGCGGACTGCACACCGATATTGACCGTCTTTCCCTGACAAAATAGATGACGCCCTGCCGCCAGTTGGCGGCAGGGCGTTTTTCTATAAATGATCTTTCGCAAAAATTGACGATAGATGGCCAGCCATTAGCCTTCAATTATCGATCCGGAACTCCACTGCACCGGCGGCACCGGCAGCGATCTCATACTGGGGGAACACCACCACCGGAGTACCGTCCTCACTGATATAGAACGAGGTATTCTCATCTACTGTGGTGAAGCCGCCGTCCTCGGCCGAGAAGAAGTAGGTAAAACCATCCTCATCCACACTGGCGTCGATCTGTTTCTGGATCGCCTCGTTGCAGATCTCTACCCAATCCTCACCCAGCAGATCTTCCAGGGTGATGTCCCGATCCTCCGCCAGATCCAGATTATAGAAGTACAGCTTATTATAGGCATTAAAAGACCCTTGGAACAGGTTGACCACAAAGGAAACCGTGGTGTCCGTCTGACTCTTGATCTCGTAATCCACGATCACATCCATCTGGCGCTGTTCCCACTCTTCCTCTGTACCGCCGGTCGCCAGATAGGCCTCCCGGTATTCCTCCCAGAGCTGCTTCGTCTCCTCCAGATGAGCATCGACCCGCTCCTGGATCTCCGCATTCACTTTCTGTGCCAAATCGTCATTTCCCTCTGTCTGGATCTCCGGTACGGACACATGGTAATTGATCTGATCCTTTACCGTGTCATAATCCCGCACTGTGAGCACCTGAAAAAAGCTGCCCAGCACAGGGATCTCCGCTGCGGCTGACGCAAAGCCGGGAAACAGATTCAGTCCGCCCACCAGCAGCACAAAGCAGGCGGCAAAAGTTCCCACTGTACGCAGGACGCGCCGCCTCCGGGCACGACGGCGATTCGCCCGCCCCTGGCATATACCGGCCCACACCCGTCCGCCTAATTCCTCAGGCAGCGGGATGTCCTCATACGCCTTCTTCGCGTCTTTGAATTCATCCATATATTTCTTCTCCTTCCAGCGATAGTCTCAGCTTTTTCAAAGCTGTGTACAGACGGGTCTTTACGGTATTCAAATTCCAACCGGTGACCTCGCTGATCTCTTTGAGGGATAGCTCCTCATAAAAGCGCAGTTTGATTACCGTCTGCAATTCCAAAGGCAGCTCCTCTACACGCCGCTGCAGCAGTTCATCCGCCGGCAGCGGGTCCTCATAACTCCCTTCGTCCAATTCCTCCGGCGGCAGCAGGGTGACGCGTTTTTGCCGCCGCAGAACGTCTGTACATACATTTATTAAAATGCGGTAAAACCAGGCCCGCAGGGCATCCGGCTCCTGAAGGCTATCCATTTTCTCCAGTGCCCTGCAGACCGCGGTCTGTACCGCATCCAGAGCCTCTTCCCTGTTTTTCAGATAGCTGTAAGCCAAACGGTAAAACCGCGCCTGATTTTCCACTAAAAAGCTGGTCAGCTGTTCTTCCTGAATTCTTGCCACGCGAAAAATCCTTTCCGCTCCATTCTGTCTGTTAGACGAATGAGCTAATTCATAAGTTCTCATTTTCTGCTGTTATATAAAAAATATATCCCATTGTACTCCCAATGGCAAGAAAATCGTGGAGATGCCGGTGGCATCTCCACGATTTGTCAAATCCCATAGGTCATGGTAAGCGGGTCCTGGAACAAGGGAAGATGGGGCGGCGCAAACGTATACCAGACAAACAGCACCGCCAATGCGGCAAACAGAGCTGCCGCCACCGCCTGGAGGGGTCCGTTGCGCATGGGCAGGTGCTCTGTCAGATGCCCCTCCAGCAAAAATGCAGCAGCCGCAGCCACATAAAAAATAGCAATGTCCACCCACATAACGGAAATTCCCAGCGCCCCAGTATAGCCGTAATAAAGCAATGGGATAAGCAAAAGGCCTCCTACAGCTCCTACCAGCTTTGCTGTCCAATATCCCTGACAGCGGCCTCCAAACACCATGGAAACCAAAGCTGTCAGAAGCAGCGGCACAAACAGCAGCTTCATATGCTCCCATGTGGATTCATTGACGGCAGAAAAAGCTCCCACAATGGAATTTTTTCCACTCCATTCATAGAGAAAATGAAGCAGCGTTCCGGCAGCGCTGGTAAACAGGAATCCACCGATCCGCCACTTCCGGCATGTGTTTTCCATCTGCATCCTCCTTTGTGGTTTTTCCCCACTTCCGGACACAGTATATGTCTTGTGCCATATCTTTATTCGCCGCAGCGGAAGGACAAACAGCATTGACAACCTTTCTGTCAGGAGGTATCCTGAAAGAGAAGAAATCACACACTATATTATAAGGGGGAATCGCACATGAAAAAGCGCGTCGGTATCCTGACCTCCGGCGGAGACTGCCCGGGGCTTAACGCCACCATCCGCGGTGTGGCCAAAGCGCTCTATCAGCGCATGGGAGATGACCTGGAGATCATCGGTATCATCAACGGCTATTACGGCCTCATCAACGGCGACTGGCGAGTCATGCAGCGGGAGGAGTTCTCCGGTATCCTTACCGTAGGCGGCACCATTCTGGGCACAAAGCGCACCCCCTTCAAACTCATGCGGGTGGTCGGCGACGATGAAGTGGACAAAGTGGACGCCATGAAGAAGAACTACAAGGAGATGAAGCTGGACTGCCTGCTGTGTCTGGGCGGCAACGGCACCCACAAGACTGCCAACCTTCTCTCTGAGGAGGGCCTCAACATCATCGGCCTGCCCAAGACCATTGACAACGACATCTACGGCACTGATGTGACCTTCGGTTTCCACACCGCTGTGGATATCGCCACCGAGGCCATCGACCGCATCCACACCACTGCCGGCAGCCACAGCCGCTGCATGGTGGTGGAACTGATGGGCAACAAGGCCGGCTGGCTGACCCTCTATGCCGGTATTGCCGGCGGTGCCGACATCATTCTGATCCCCGAGATCCCTTATGCCATCGAAAATGTCTGCGCCGCCATTGAGAAGCGGGCCAAGCAAGGAAAATCCTTCTCCATCCTGGCGGTGGCTGAGGGCGTCTACGACGTGGAAGAAGCCCGGATGAAGAAAAAAGAGCGGGCTGCCAGGCGGGCTGAAGAAGGCTACACCACCGCCACCAACCGCATTGCCAAACAGATCGAGGCCATGACCGGCTTTGAGACCCGGGTCTGCGTCCCCGGCCACATGCAGCGGGGCGGCACGCCCTCTCCCTATGACCGGGTTCTGGCCACCCAGTTTGGCTCCTATGCCGCCAAGATGGTGGAGGATGAGAACTACGGCATCACCGTGGCTATGAAGAATAACCACGTCTGGGCCAACAAGCTCTCCGATATCGCCGGAAAAAGCCGTCTGGTCCCCGAGGGCCACGGTATGCTGGTGGTCGCCCGCCGTATGGGCATCAGCCTGGGTTGATGATCCTGCCTCACAAATAACAGCAAAAAGGTCTGAGACGCTACCGTCCCAGACCTTTTTATGTTGGTATGCAATCGTTACGGCATGGCCAGTACCGCTACCTGAGCAGGCGTATCCGCCGTCAGTTCCAGGCGGCTCACCGGGTACCAACGCACCTGCTCCGCCGGGAAAAGGCTGAGGAAGGCGTCCACCGTATCCAGCTCCAGAAAGCCCTTGTCGCCCTGGCGGTAGTGCATGGGGATGATCACCCGGGGAGAAAGCTGGTCCACCACCGTCTTGGCCTTGGACGCATCAATGGTATACGTCCCGCCCACCGGCAGCAGCAGAGCATCACACCGGCCGATGGCCGCCGCCTGCCGTTCTGTCAGCAGGTGGCCCAGATCCCCCAGATGGGCCACAGAGAAGCCCTCAGCGGTAAATACACGGACCGTATTTTCCCCCCGGAGGGAACCATTCTGGTCATCGTGAAGGGTGGCTACCTCCTTTACGGCAAAGGGATTCTTCTTGCCGCCGGAAAAAGTCACACCTTCGGTATAGGCGTGGTCAAAGTGGCCGTGACTGCAGTAGACTGCATCGGCCTCCGCGGTGATATCCGGGAATCCCCGGACGCATTTGTAGGGGTCCAGCAGCGCCCGGAAGCCGCCGCTCTCCAGCACAAAACAGGAGTGCCCCAGCCAGGTAATGGTCATCGTCTTTTCTCCTTTCACCACGTTTTAGGGATACGGACACAGGAGCTGTCGATCTCCGCCACGCTGTGAACGCCGCACATGGCCATGGCGTCCGCCAGCTCAGAGCGCAGTTTATTCACATAGAGACTTACGCCCTCAGCGCCGCCGCCGTAAACCGCGGTAACAAAGGGACGGCCGATCAGGACGCCGTCAGCTCCCAGTGCCAGCGCTTTGAACACATCCAGGCCGGAGCGGATACCGCCGTCCACCAGAATGGTGAGCTGGCCGCCCACCGCCTTCACGATCTCCGGCAGCACTTCCGCAGTAGCAGGGCACTGGTCCAGCACCCGGCCGCCATGGTTGGACACCACAATGGCCGCCGCGCCTGCCGCCGCCGCTTTTTCCGCACCACGGACCGTCATGATCCCTTTGAGGATAAAGGGCCGTCCGGCGTAGGCGATGATCTCCCGCAGCTCCTCCACGGTCTTGCTGCCTGCAGGAGGTGTCAGGTTCTGCAGGAAGGGCAGCCCTGCTGCATCGATATCCATAGCGATGGCCACAGGGTCCGCATTGCGGACCTGATCCAGCTTGTCAAAAATCGTATCCCGGTCCCAGGGCTTTACCGTGGGGATGCCAAAGCCATGCACCGCATGGATCACCTCAGCCGCACCCCGGAACACCGCCGGGTCCGTACCATCGCCGGTAAATGCGGCGGTACCCGCCGCCTGGCAGGCGGGGACCAGGATGCCGTCATAGCTCAAATCGTCATGCTTGTCGCCGTAGTGGAGCTTCAAAGCCCCCACCGGCGCGGCAAAAAACGGCACTGAAAAGGTCTGTCCAAAGAGCTGGACAGAAGTATCCACCGGCCCATTGGGGCAGATGGTATCCATATTGACACAGACTTCCTGCCACTTCTGGTAATTACGGATAGCACCGGTACCCAGGCCCTTGGCGCCGGGACCAGGCATGGTATTCTTGCAGGCCAGCCCGTTGCACACAGGGCAGGCCTTGCAGTAGGGGCCGATACAGCTTCTGGCGGCGGAAAGCATCTCCTGATAGGTCATGATCGTATGATCCTCCTTGGCATTCAATCGTTTCGCCATCATTATAAGACGGTGGGGACAAGATTGGCAAGCATGGGGAAAAATATTTTCCCTCTTTGCCGGTACATTTTCTTCTTTTTTGCGTCATAACAGACAGAACTTCACAGGAGGAGGACAACGGGATGAAACGAAAGAGACACATATGCGCTGTTTTGCTGTGTGCCCTGGTGCTGGCAGGGCTTTTTACCGCCTGCGGCAGCAGCAGCAATACAGCGGCTGCCGACAGCGCAGGCAGCGGCAACAGCAGTTCTGTCCCCTATGATGACGCTCTCGCTGACGAAATGGGCTGGGCAGCCGACACAGAGAACAGCGTCACCGACAGCACCTCGGAAACCGCGCCCTCCGGCAGCGAGATACTGTCCCAGGAAAAGATCATCCGCACCGCCAGCATGGAGATGGAGACCCAGGCCTTCGACGACGCCGTGGCGGCCCTGGACCAGCTGGTGGAGGAGCTGGAGGGCTACTGCGAGAGCCGCAGCATCCGCCAGCACAGCACCTACCGCAGCGCCAGCTTCACCGTCCGGGTCCCAGCAGCGTCCTTCGACGCCTTTCTGGACCAGGCGGGCCAGGCCGCCCACGTCACCTGGCAGGACGAAAGCCAGGTCAACGTCAGCGAGAGCTACTACGACATCGAAGCCAGGCTCGCCACCCAGCGCACCAAGCTGGAGCGGCTCCAGGCCCTGCTGGAGCAGGCCGCCACCATGGAGGACATCATCGAGCTGGAGAGCGCCCTCAGTGACACCGAGCTGGAAATCGAATACCTCACCGGCAGCCTCCGGCAGTACGACAGCCTCATCGGCTACGCCACCATTACCGTCAGCCTCCAGGAGGTCTACCGCCTGTCCACCGACCAGGAGCCGGCCCTCACCTTCTCCCAGCGGCTGGGCGCCGCCTTCTCCACCGGCCTGCACCGCGGTATTGACGGTCTGGAGGATCTGATCATCGGCCTTGCCCGCAACTGGGTCACCCTACTGATCCTGACAGCTCTGGCAGCGGCGGTGATTCTTTTGATCCGCTCCTGGAGGCGCCGCCGCAAAACGCCGCCTCCGCCGCCCGCTCCCCCTTCCGACACACCTGAGGCGTAGCAGGCCCCGCTCCCAAAAAGCCGTCAGCGGCCTGTCCCCTGTTCCGAAAACCTATCTCTCTTTCCCCGCCGCCGGAGTCTCTTATGGCCCCGGCGGCTATTTTCGAAATAATTTTTGTTATTTTTTTAACATATTTCTCTGGACAAATCCATCATTTGATGTCATAATCATTCTGTCAGACTTGGCGAAGCGCCTGTTCGGGCTTTGCCATTTATCATTTTTGTGGGATCATATTCAGATATTGCTGTAAAGAGAGGAGCGTGCCGCTTTTGAGCCGACTTGACATCAAGACGCCTGACCGGGCCCAAATGGTGGTGGAACAACTCTACCACGACATGGAGCGCCGGATCGCCGCCTCCCCCCCCGGCCTGTGTCCGGTGGATATGGCGTTGAATTTTTTGAACCTGTGCCACGCCCAGACCTGCGGCAAATGCGTGCCCTGCCGGGTAGGCCTTGCCCAGCTCTCCATCCTCCTGACCGACGTGCTGGATGGCCGGGCCAAGCCCCGCCACATGAAGATCATCGAGGACACCGCCCGCTCCATTGAGGAAACCGCCTCCTGCGCCATCGGGCAGCACGCCGCCCAGCTGGTACTCAACGGAATCCGGGGCTTTGCCGACGACTACTGGGAACATATCAACAACCACCGCTGCCTGGGCAGTCTGGAAAATCCGGTGCCCTGCGTGGCCCTGTGCCCCGCCGGTGTGGACATCCCCGGCTACATCGCCCTCATCAACGCCGGCCGCTGCGACGACGCGGTGCGGCTCATCCGTAAGGACAATCCCTTCCCGGTGGCCTGCGCCTACATCTGCGAGCACCCCTGTGAGGCCCGCTGCCGCCGGAATATGATCGACGACGCCATGAATATCCGCGGCCTCAAGCGTTACGCTGTGGACACCGCCGGAGATGTGCCCCAGCCCCTGTGCGCCGCCCCCACCGGTAAGCGGGTGGCGGTGATCGGCGGCGGCCCCGGCGGTCTCTCCGCTGCCTACTACCTGGCCCTCATGGGCCATGAGGTCACTGTGTACGAAAAGCGCAAGCAGCTGGGCGGTATGCTCCGCTACGGCATCCCCAGCTATCGCTTCCCCCGGGAAAAACTGGATCGGGAGATCGACTCGATCCTCTCCCTGGGCATTACCGTGTACACAGAGGTGGATGTGGGTAAGGACATTCCCTTTGAGGAGCTGCGCAGCCAGTATGACAGCGTCTATATCTCCATCGGCGCCCACACCGACAAAAAGACCGGTATCCCCGGCGAGGACAGCCAGGGCGTGGTCAGCGCGGTGGAGATGCTCCGGGCTATCGGCGACAACGAGATGCCCGATTTCACCGGCAAGAAGGTGGTGGTCATCGGCGGCGGCAACGTGGCCATGGACGTCACCCGCAGCTCTGTGCGCCTGGGGGCCGAGAAGGTCTCCTGCGTCTACCGCCGCCGTCAGGTGGATATGACCGCCCTGCCGGAGGAGGTGGAGGGTGCCGTGGCCGAGGGCGTGGAGCTCCTCACCCTGATGGCTCCCGTCCGCATCGAGGCCGATGAGAACGGCCACGCCGTTGCCCTGTGGGTCCAGCCCCAGATGCCCAGCGACATCCGCTCCGGCCGTCCGGTACCTAAATCCGCCGATCAGGCCGAGGTCCGCATCCCGGCGGACATCGTAGTGGTAGCCATTGGCCAGGGCATTGAGACCAACGCCTTTGAGCACGCCGGTATCCCCATCCACCGGGGCACCATCGATGCCCTCAGCGACAGCAAGCTGGCCAAGGCGGATATGGACGGCATCTTCGCCGGCGGCGACTGCGTCACCGGCCCTGCCTCGGCCATCAAGGCCATTGCCGCCGGTAAGGTGGCAGCCGCCAATATCGACGAGTATCTGGGCTTCCGCCATGAGATCACCGTAGATGTGACCATTCCTGATCCGGATCTGAGAGATCGGATGCCTCACGGCCGGGTCAACACCACCGAGCGGGAGGCCAGCGAGCGCAAGCACGATTTTGTATGCATCGAATGCGGCCTCAGCCAGCAGGGCGCTATGGAAGAAAGCGCCCGGTGTCTGCGCTGCGACCACTTCGGCTATGGTATTTTCAAGGGAGGGAGGCGTGAAAAATGGTAAGACTCACCATCAACGGCAAGGCACTGGAGGTGGCAGAGAACACCACCATTATGGAAGCCGCCAAGCTGGCTGGCTCCCCCGTCCCCAGCCTGTGCTACTGGAAGGGCCTCAACGAGATCGGTGCCTGCCGGGTCTGCGTGGTAGAGGTGGATGGCATCGACCGTCTGGTCACCGCCTGCAACAACACCGTCCAGGAGGGCATGGTGGTCCACACCAACAGCCCCAAGGTCCGTGCCGCCCGGCGCACCAACCTGCGTCTGATCCTCTCCCAGCACGACTGTCAGTGTGCCTTCTGCGTGCGCAACGGCAACTGCGCCCTGCAGAAGATGGCCATGGAGGCAAACCTCCTCTATATCCCCTACCCCATGGATATCCGCAAGGGGATCTGGGACCGCTCCGCTCCCCTGATCCGTCAGGAGAGCAAGTGCATCAAGTGCATGCGCTGCATCCAGGTCTGTGACAAGATCCAGGGCCTGAACATCTGGGATGTGGCCGGTACCGGCTCCCGGGTTTCCGTCAACGTCAGCCACAACCGGAAGATCCGGGAAGCGGACTGCGCTTTCTGCGGCCAGTGTATCACCCACTGCCCCACCGGCGCCCTCCGGGAGCGGGATGACACCGAGGACGTACTGGACGCCCTGGCAGATCCTGAGATCACCACTGTGGTCCAGGTGGCTCCGGCGGTACGGGTGGCCTGGGCGGAGGAGTTCGGCCTCCCCCCCGGCCCCGCCACCACCGGCAAAATGGTCTCCGCTCTCAAACGGCTGGGCTTTGACTACGTATTCGACACCAACTTCAGCGCGGACCTGACCATCATGGAGGAGGGCACGGAGTTCGTGGAGCGGTTCACCCACCGCGAGGACTACCAGTGGCCTATGTTCACCTCCTGCTGCCCCGGCTGGGTGCGGTTCGTCAAATCCAACTACCCCGAGTTTACCGACAATCTCTCCAGCGCCAAGAGTCCCCAGCAGATGTTCGGCGCGGTAGCCAAGACCTATTTTGCCGAGAAGATGGGCCTGGACCCCCACAAGGTGAAGGTCATCTCCATTATGCCCTGCCTCGCCAAGAAGGAGGAAGCCGCTCTGGCCCCCATGAAGGACGCCTGCGGCGACCCGGATGTAGATGTCGTCCTGACCACCCGCGAGTTTGTCCGGATGCTCCGCAGCGACCACATCGTGGTGGACACCCTGGAGGAGTCCCCCTTTGACAGTCCTCTGGGCGCCAGCACCGGCGCAGCCGTGATCTTCGGCGCCACCGGCGGCGTGATGGACGCAGCCCTCCGCAGCGCCTACTATCTGATCACCGGCCGCAACCCCAACGCCGACACCTTCCGTGCGGTCCGGGGCATGGACAACGGCACCTGGAAGGAGGCCTCCTTCAACATCCCCGGCGCGGGTGTGGTGAAGGTAGCAGTGGTCAGCAGTCTGGGTCGTACCCGCAAGCTGATGGAAGCCCTTCGCCGGGGCGATGTCCAGTACGACTTTGTGGAGGTCATGGCCTGTCCCGGCGGATGCGCCGGCGGCGGCGGCCAGCCCATTGTGGACGGCAAGGAGATGGCCGAGTACCGGGGCGGCGCCCTGTGGGATCTGGACAAGGGAGAGAAGGTCCGCTTCAGCCACGAGAATGAGGAGATCCGGACCCTCTACCGGGAGTATCTGGAGAAGCCCTGCGGCGAGCGCAGCCACCATCTGCTCCACACCGACCACCACGCCTGGGAGATGCCGCTGGCCCCTTCCCGGCTGTAAGAGAAACATTAATATTATCCGGTTCTGCCCCCAAAGGTTCGTCCTGCGGGGAAAGGCATGGAAGTCAGTTGTCATACCGCCCCTTTGGGGGCGGAGGACGGCCCATGCCCGGCGGCATGGGCCGTCCTCTTTTTCCGCCGCCTTACCTACAACCAGACAGGAGGAACCTTTTATGGAAGAACGTATCGCCCTGGTGGGCATCATTGTGGAAAACCCGGACGCCGTAGAACAGCTCAACGCTATTCTACACGAGTACAGCGGCTCTATCATCGGCCGCATGGGCATCCCCTACCGGGAGAAAAACCTCTCCATCATCAGCATTGCCATGTGCGCCCCCAACAATGTCATCAGCGCTATGAGCGGCAAGCTGGGGATGCTCCCCGGCGTGTCCACCAAAACCATCTACGCCAAAACTGAGAAATAATCTCATCAAACTCAATTCACAGAAACGAGGTACCTTCCCATGAACAGTAAAGCTACCAAATGGATCGCATACACCGCTATGGGCATCGCCCTGGTGGTAGTGGCCCAGTTCCTGGGCAGCCGCATCCCCAGCATCGCTACCATCTTCGGGCCCTTCAGCGTGCAGCAGCTCATCACCGGCACCCTGGTCAACTGCATCCTCCTGGTATTCACCGCCCGGGCAGGTATTGCCTCCGGCGCGGTCATCGGCGTGCTCTCCGCCTTCCTGGCCGCCTTTATGGGCATCAGCCAGGTGGTGGTATCCCCCATGGTGGCAGTGGGCAACGCCCTGCTGTGCATCATTTACGGCCTGCTGGCCCGCCGCCCCTCCTGGCATGTTCCCGCCATGATCGTGGGCGCTGTGGTAAAGTGCGCCTTCCTGTGGCTGACGGTGCCGATGATCCTGGCCACCGCCGGCCTTCCGGAGAAGCAGACCGCCATGCTCTCCATCATGTTCTCCTGGCCCCAGGGCGTTACCGCTCTGTGCGGCGGTCTGCTGAGCTGGCCCATCATTGCCCGGCTCAAGAAGGTCAAGGAGTAAGCCTCTCTCAGCCATGTTTTCTTCAACAGGCGGTCCGGAGAACCGGGCCGCCTGTTTTGTTACAGCTTTGAGGCCGATCCGAGGCCAAAAAGAAAAAAATCAGAGGAAATTCTGTGGCTATCTCCGGGTACACTTCCTGTATACCCTGTGCTTCCTTTCATTTGAGTTGACAATTGTAGACCTATATGCTATGTTGGCTACAGGAATAGGTCTATATTTGTAGACCTGAAAGTTGCTCCCTGACTGGAGCCCGCCCTTTACAGGCTCATTGCCGCCGCAGGAAGGAGCACGAACGGAGGTGTCATATGCAGCTGAAAAGAAAACAGTGGCTCGCTGTAGCCCTTGCCGTACTATTGCTTTTGCTGGGACTGGATATTCTGCACCAGCGCGGGCAGACCCATGTTCTGTCCGTGTTGATGTACCACCATTTTGATCAAGAGAGTCACGAGGACACAGTGGTATCCGTCAAAGCATTTCGGGAGCAGATGGAAGCACTAAAGGCAGCCGGCTTCACAGCGGTCACGTTGGCACAGGTACGCGCCTACGTGGAGGACGGGCAGCCCCTTCCGGACAGGTCGGTCCTCATCACCATGGATGACGGTTACACCAGTAATCTGACCATGGCCGCCCCTATTCTGGAGGACCTGGGACTGTGTGCTACCGTGTTTGTCATCGGCATCAATGAGGGGGAATCCACCTACGTCCACTCGGGAAAGCCTCTGACACCGCCCCGTTTCTCCTACGAAGAGGCGGCAGCCTGGGTAAAAAAAGGGGTGCTGGACCTCCAATCCCATACCTACGACCTCCATCAGCTGGCCAGCTATGGCTACAGCGGGCGGGACGGAGTTTTTCCTCTGGAGGGGGAATCTGATGAGGCCTACCAGGCAGTGCTGCGGGAGGACTTCGCCAAGTTCCGGCAGCGGAGGGAGGGGCGGGCGGCCACAGAGCTTATCGCTCTGGCCTACCCCTTTGGTTACTGGACAGAGGAGGCAGACCGGCTGCTGGAACAGGAAGGCATTGCCCTCACCTTCACCACCCGCCCCGGAAGCAACCGGTTGGTTCGGGGCGACACCTCCTCCCTGCGTCTGCTCAACCGTTATAATGTCACCGACAACATGAGTGGCCGGGACTTGGTCCATACACTGGAAAAAGCGCAGTAAGGGGCAGTTGACAAAGCTGCCGGGGAACGGTATCTTGTTACCAGAAAAGATACTTGTTTTCCAGGAGGCCCTTCTATGACCATTTCGGAATTTTTTGCCGCCAACCCGGTGTGCGCCGTAGCTTTTTCCGGCGGCATCGACTCCGCCTGGCTCCTCCATGAGGCCCTGCGCTATGGGACTCGCATGCAAGCCTACTTTGTCCGCACCCCCTTCCAACCCGCCTTCGAATTGCAGGATGCCAGGGACACCGCCGCCGTCCTGGGGGCAGCGCTGACGGTGTTGGAGGTGGATGTACTGACCCTTCCCCAGGTAGCGGAAAACCCGGAGGACCGGTGCTACTTCTGCAAGCAGGCCCTCTTTACAGCTCTGCTGGCCCAGGCCCGGGCCGACGGTTTCCCTCTGGTCCTGGATGGCAGCAACGCCTCCGACGACGCAGGGGACCGTCCTGGCATGCGGGCCCTCCGGGAGCTGGGGGTCCGCTCCCCTCTGCGGGAGTGCGGCATCACCAAGCAGGAGATCCGTTCCCAGGCCCGGGCGGCAGGGATCAAGCTGTGGGACAAGCCCTCCTACGCCTGTCTCGCCACACGAATCCCCGCCGGTACTCCCATCACCCGTGAGGATCTCCGGCGGGTAGAGGAGGGTGAGGGCCTTTTGATGGACTTGGGCTACACCGATTTCCGGCTGCGGCTGCGGGGGGACCACGCCCTGCTCCAGGTCCGCTCAGAGGAGATGGAGCGGGCTGCGGCTGAGCTGCCGGAGCTGGCGCAAAAACTCCGCCATCTCTTTCCACAGGTGGTTCTGGATGGTGTCCCAAGGCCCAGCCGCGAATCCTAACGGTATTTGTCGAACAAAATAAAACTTATTGTATAGGATTTTCCCCTGTCAGGGCTTCACAATCCCTGGTTGACCCTGCAAAAAGAGGAGGGACACGGCACCATTCCGTGTCCTTCCTCTTTTGCCTTTCTGGCGGCACATCCTCCTTGCCTTTGCGTCCTGATAGACAGAAAGCAATAGAAGGAGGACAGACCGATGAAGAAAAGGATCGCTGCCCTGCTGCTGTCTCTGGCGCTGCTCCCAGCCCTTGCTTCCGGCTGCGCCCGTGAGCCGCAGCTCCAGGCCCTGGATCTCACCAAAGCCATCTCCGCCCGGGAGATCGACACCGACGGAGCCCTGATCGAATCCTCCGCACTAGCTGCCACGGATTTCTGCGTGGAACTGTTTCAGGAGAGCTGCCTCACCGGGGACAACGCTCTCCTCTCCCCGGTGTCGGTGCTCTACGCCATGGCCATGGCCGCCAACGGGGCGCAAGGGGATACCCTTGCGCAGCTGGAGGAGGCCTTCGGTATGACCATCCAAGACCTGGACCGGTATCTGGCAGCTTTTCAGAAAGCTATTCCCCGGAAGTGCGGGGTAAACATTGCCAACTCCCTGTGGCTGCGGGACACAGAGGACCTGACCGTGGAGGAGAGCTTTCTCCAGACCAACGCCGATTACTTCGACCCGGACATCTATCTGGCCCCCTTTGACGGCACCACCGTTTCGGACATCAACCGCTGGGTGGACGCCCGCACCGACGGTATGATCCCCCAGTTGGTGGATGAGCTGCCGGAAGCCACAGTCTTTTGCCTCATCAACGCCCTGAGCTTTGAACAGAAGTGGGAGGAAGTCTATCAAAAGGACCAGGTCCGCCCCGGCACTTTCACGTTAGAGGATGGCACAGAGCGGACGGTGGAGCTGATGTACAGCGAAGAGTCCTACTTCCTGGAGGATGAGGATGCCCTGGGGCTTCTCAAGTACTATGAGGGCCGTGACTATGCCTTTGTGGCCCTGCTGCCGGAGGAGGGGACGTCTCTCACGCAGTACGCTGCCGCCCTCACCGGCGAGAAGCTCCGCCATATGCTCAGCAACATCCAGGAAGGCGTGGTTTCTGCCGCCCTGCCCAAGTTCCAGATGGAGGACACCCTGTCCCTGGCGGAGCCGCTGGCAGCTATGGGCATCACCGACGCCTTCGATCCCGGCCGGGCAGACTTCTCCGCCCTGGGCAGCTGCGGTAATGACCAGCTCTACATCAGCCAGGTGCTCCACAAGGCCTTCCTCTCGGTGGACGAGCAGAAAACCAAAGCCGCCGCGGCCACTTTTATAGCAGGGGATGCCGGCGACTGCTTCGTGGGCCGGGAGGTCATTCTGGACCGGCCCTTCCTGTGTCTCCTGATCCACTGTGAGACGGGACTTCCCCTGTTTATGGGGGCCGTTATGGACATCGGCCAGTAGGGGCGAACAACCGGCAGGGACCATTGCTGGGGCGCCGCCCCAGACCCCGCCCGCTTTTGAAAAAGCGGGGGCAAAACTTTTGTCCGCAAGGCATCCGCCTTGCGGTGGGAAAAGGATACAACAGGCCGCCGGGGATGGGGCAAAGTCTCCGGCGGCCTGTAAGCCCTTTTATTTGACAAGCCGCTGGGGATACGGTATGCTAGGAGGGATGAATCGGGCGGCCCAGAGCCGCCGGAGTGAGGAGCGACGACATGGAACGAAACGAGTTGCTGGCTCTGCTGAACGCTGTGAGAGCCGGAGATATATTGCCGGAGACAGCCGCCCAGCGGCTGGAGCGGCTGCCCTCCTTTGAGGACCTGGGTTATGCCCGGGTGGACCACCATCGGAGTCTCCGTCAGGGAGCAGCGGAGGTGATCTTCGGCCAGGGCAAGACAGCAGAACAGATCGAGGGCATCGTCCAGTGCATGATGGACCGGGGAAGCCGCAACATTCTCATTACCCGGCTGGACGCCGAGAAGGAAGCAAAGCTCCGGGGCAAATTCCCCTACGAGTACCACAGCGCTCCCCGGCTGGCTATTGCCAATCCCGCGGAGCATCCCCAGGTGGGGGCCATTGCCGTGGTTTCCGCCGGCACCAGCGACCTGCCGGTATGCGAGGAGGCGGCCCTCACAGCCGAGGCCCTGGGCAACAAGGTATACCGCATCTACGACGCAGGGGTAGCGGGCCTCCACCGGCTGCTTCACGAGGTGCCTACCCTGGAGAAGGCCCGGTGTATTATCGCCGTGGCGGGCATGGAGGGCGCGCTCCCCAGTGTGGTGGGAGGCCTTGTGAGCTGCCCTGTCATCGCCGTACCCACCAGCGTAGGCTACGGGGCCAATCTGGGAGGGCTGGCGGCTCTTTTGGCCATGCTGAACTCCTGCGCCAGCGGTATCAGCGTAGTGAACATCGACAACGGCTTTGGGGCGGGCTTTCTGGCCTCCCGGATCAACCAGATGAAAGGGGTGGATGAGGCATGAAAACCCTGTACCTGGAGTGCGCCATGGGGGCGGCAGGGGATATGCTCATGGGCGCTCTCTACGAGCTGTACCCGGAGAAGGAGCAATTCCTGCACACCATGAACAGCCTGATCCCCGGTCTCACGGTGGAGGCGGAGAGCGTCCGCCGCCAGGGTATCGCCGGCACCCACATGCGTGTGGTGATCCACGGTGAGGAGGAGGGCCACGGCGGCCTGGTCCATCCCGCCGGAGACAGCCACGACCATGAACATGACCATCACCACGAACATGATCACGAACATGACCACCATCATGGCCATGAACACGACCAGCACGAGCACAGCCACAGCCATCATCACCACACCCCCGGCCACATCCGGCAGATCATTCAGGAGCTGCCTCTGCCCCGGCCGGTGCGGGATCAGGCGGCAGCGGTATACGACCGGCTGGCCCAGGCGGAGGCCCGGGCCCACGGTGTGCCGCTGGAGGAGGTCCACTTCCACGAGGTAGGGGCCCTGGACGCAGTGGCGGATGTAGTGGGCGTGTGCCTTCTGCTTCACCTGCTTGCCCCGGATCGGATCGTGGCCTCGCCGGTGACCGTAGGCAGCGGCACTGTCCGCACCGCTCACGGCCTTTTGCCGGTACCGGCTCCTGCCACCGCCTGCCTTCTGGAGGGGGTTCCGGTAACCACCGGGGACATTGCCGCGGAGCTGTGCACCCCCACCGGAGCGGCTCTGCTGCAAACCTTTGCCAGGGACTTCGGTCCCATGCCCGCCGGGGTGCTTCTCCGCTGCGGCCACGGCTGCGGTACCAAGGATTTCCCCCGGGCCAACTGCCTGCGTGCCTTTCTTCTGGAGGAGAGCGGCGGGGCAGAGGGTCCCAATGACGCTGTCACAGAGCTGAAAGCCAACATCGACGACATGACGGGAGAGGCTCTGGGCTTCGCTATGGAGGCCCTGCTGGCAGCGGGGGCTCTGGATGTGTCCTATCAGCCCATTCAGATGAAGAAGAACCGGCCCGGTATACTGCTCACCTGCCTGTGCCGCCCAGCGGAGGCGGACAAGCTGGCCAGGGAGATCCTTCGCCACACCACCACCTTCGGCGTGCGGCGGACAGACTGTTCCCGGTACGCTCTGGCGATAGACCCCGCACCGCCCACGGCAGAGACCGCGTGGGGCCCCATCCGCCGCAAAGCCGGAATGGGGTTCGGCATCGTCAGATGCAAGCCGGAATACGAAGACCTGGCTGCTGCCGCCCGGGCCCACGGCATCCCTGTGGAGACTGTGCAGGAAGCATTTGAAAAAACAAAATGAACTGGGTCTATATCCTCCGCTGCGGCGACGGCACGTTGTACACCGGCTGGACCAACGACCTGCCCCGGCGGCTGGCGGCTCACCAGGCAGGCAGAGGCGGCAAGTACACCCGATCCCACCTTCCGGTGGAGCTGGTATACCAGGAGGTTTATGATACCCCCACCCAGGCCAGGCAGCGGGAGTGGGCCCTCAAGCAGCTGAGCCGGGCGGAGAAGCTGTCCCTGATTGAGAGCACCAGAGTGCCGTCCGGCGACAACAAGACGTAATAGCAAAGCCCGCCCCGGAACCAGTGGTTCCGGGGCGGGCTCATTTTGTCTGCGGTGGGTGTTACGCGGCCTCGAACTGGGCCAGGTACAGCTGGCGGTAGAAGCCGTCCTGGGCCATCAGGGAGTCGTGGGTACCCTGCTCCACCACCCGGCCGTCCCGCATGACCAAGATATGGTCGGCGGAACGGATAGTACTCAGCCGGTGGGCGATCACAAAGCATGTCTTGCCCTTCATCAGCTCCCGCATGGCTGCCTGGATCTCCTGCTCCGTCCGGGTATCCACGTTGGAGGTGGCCTCGTCCAGAATCAGCATATGGGCATCCAGCAGCATGGCCCGGGCGATGGTGAGCAGCTGTTTCTGTCCCTTGGAGATACTGGTGCCGTTGTCGGAGAGGATGGTGTTGTATCCCTCCGGCAGCCGGGAGATATAGGAGTGGATACGGGCAGCCTTGGCGGCCTTCACCACGTCCTCCATGGTAGCCCCCGGCTTGCCGTAGGCAATGTTGTCATAGATGGTGCCGTGGAACAGCCAGGTATCCTGAAGCACCATGGTATAGGCCCGGCGGAGAGAATCCCGCTTGATAGTACGGATATCCTTCCCATCCACATAGATGGCGCCGCCGTCCACATCGTAGAAGCGCATGAGGAGATTGATGATGGTGGTCTTGCCCGCGCCGGTGGGGCCTACGATAGCCGTCAGGGAGCCGGGCTTGGCGTGGAGGCTGAAATTGTGGATGATGGGCTGGCCAGGAAGATAGGAGAAATCCACGTTCCGGATCTCCACATCCCCTTTTACCTCCCCCAGCGTCTCCGCGTCGGGGGCATCCGCAGGCTCCGGCTGGGCATCGATGAGGGCCAGTACCCGCTCCGCCGCCGCAAAAGCACTCTGGAGCTCGGAGATGATATTGGCCACCTCGTTGATAGGGCCGGAGAACTTCCGGGAGTACTGGACAAAGCTGGACAGGTCTCCCAGTCCCACCTTTCCCTGGAGGAACAGAAGGGAGCCGAACACACACACCAGGGTCAGAGACACGTTGTTGATAAAGTTCACCGACGGACCGGTGATGGTGCCGTATGCCTCCGCCACCGTGTAGGCGTCCACCGCCACCTTGTTCTTCTCATCGAACTTCTCCAGTACCGCCGCCTCCCGGCCATAGGCCCGGGTGGTCTTTTGGCCGGAGAGCATCTCCTCCACAAAGCCATTGAGTTCACCCAGCCTGGCACTGCGGCGGCGGAACATAGGACGCACCTTTCCCGCCAGCCACTTGGTGAACACCACTGTGGCAGGCACTGTCACTACAAAGATCAGCACCAGCTCCGGGGCGATGGTGAGCATCATCACAAAAGACATCACCACCGTCACCACGCTCTGGAGGATCTGCAGCAGGTCCGCGGACATGGACTGGTTCACGGTATCCACATCGTAGGTGACCACGCTGATGATATCGCCGGTCTGATAGCGGTCAAAAAAGCCTACCGGCAGCGCGGCCAGATTTTCAAAGATATCATGGCGCATCTGGCGTGACACCCGCCGGGACAGGCGAACCATTACCGCATTGAGGAGGAAGGTAAAGAGGCTTGAGAAGATATAGCAGGCGGCCATCAGCGCCGCGCACCGCCATACCACAGCAAAATTCACCTTCCCTGTTCCCAGATCGATGGCATTGATGGCCTCGCCGGAGAGTTTTGGGCCGTACAGTGACAGCAGGCTGCTGGTAAAGGACAGGATCAGCGCCAGCACCAGCAGCAATCTGCTGCGGCCCATATATTTCCACAGCCGGTACAGGATGCGTCCCCGGGACTGCTTCACGCCGGGCATAGCCCGCAGGCCTCTTCCCGGTTCTTCATGGCTGGTATGTCCCCGCATTACGCTCCCTCCTTTTCCTCGCCCATCTGGGTCTGGGCGATCATACGGTACTCTCCGCAGGTTTCCATCAGTTCCTGATGGGTACCACTGCCGATGACCTGGCCGTCGGACAGGACCAGAATATGGTCACAGTGGCGGATGGAGCTGACCCGCTGGGCCACCAGGATAGTGGTCACGTTCCGGTAATGCCCCCGAAGAGCCCGGCGCAGCTGGGCGTCAGTGCGATAGTCCAAAGCGGAGGAGGCGTCATCCAGCACCAGGATCTCCGGCGCGCCCGCCAGAGCCCGGGCAATGAGGAGCCGCTGCTTCTGGCCGCCGGAGAGGTTATTGCCCCGCACCGCCACCGCCGCATCCATGCCGCCCTCTTTGCCGTTGATGAACTCCCGGGCCTGGGCATCCTCTGCCGCCCGCTCCAGGGACTCGTCCGCAAGCGGCCGGAAAAAGCGGATATTGTCGGCGATGGTGCCCTCCGCCACAAAATCGTTCTGGAACACTACACCGAACTTGGGCCGCAGTTCCTCCGGTGGAATGGTCCGCACATCCCGGCCATCGATAAGGATCTGGCCCTGATCCGGGTCATAGAAGCGCATGAGAAGGTTCAAAATCGTGGACTTCCCGGAGCCGGTGGCCCCCAGGATGCCCAGACTCTCCCCCCGCATGAGGCCGATACTCAGGTGGCTGATGTTCTCCCCGATGCCGGTATAGGAGAAGCTCACATCCCGGAACTCCACATGGGGTACCGGCCCCTCTTGAGCTTTCTCCTTCTCCTCAGTCGGAGCGGGCAGGACTGTCAGGTCCGCCGGAGTGGCCAGCACATCCGCCACACGCCGGGCGCTGGCCTCACCCTTGGACCAGATGACAAAGATCCGGGTAACGCCCAGCATGGCATTGAGGATCATCACAAAATACTGCAGGAAAGCAACGATCACACCGCTCTGGCAGCTGCCGGCGTTGACCCGGTAGGCTCCCGCCACCACTACCACTGTCAGGCCCAGGTTCAAAATCAGGGATGCCGCAGGATTGGTGATACCGGAGATGATCCCCGCTTTTTGATCCACGTCGGTAAGCTCCTGGTTTACCTGGTTGAAGCGGCCCTTCTCATATTCGGTTTTGCTCAGGGCCTTGATGACCCGGATGCCGGTGATATTCTCCTGGAGCACCCGTACCACTTTGTCCAGCACCCCCTGCTCCTTGGTGTAAAGGGGCACACTGGCCTTGGTAACAAAATAGACGATGAGCGCGATGGCCGGCAGCATAATGATAAGAACCAGGGCCAGCGGAGCATCCATACCCAGCATCATCACCACGCCGCCCACCAGCAGGATAGGAGCCCGGACGCCCAGGCGCTGGATACGGGCCAGGAGCTGGTTGATATTATAGGTATCACTGGTGAGCCGGGACTCGGCGGAGGACACGGTCAGGCGATCCATCTGCCGGGCGGACAGGCCGCTGAGCCGTTCAAAGAGATCGTGACGGATCGCCAGGGTGATCTTACCGGAGCTGACAGCAGACATCCGGTTGGCGATGATGTTGGCCAACAGGCACCCGCCGGCACACACCAGCATCAGCCCGCCGTAGATAAACACCCACTTGGTCTGTCCCGCAGGCACCACTTCGTCCAGAATGATCTCCATCAGGTAGGGAACAAACAGCTCCATCACCGCTCCCAGGAGCTTGATGAGCATGCTCAGCACAATATAGCCCACATAGGGGCGGATATATCCACTCAGTTTTCCCATCCTACTGCTCCTCCAGCAATCCTTCCGCACGGCGGGTCATATCCTCCAGCAAGGCCGTAAGACGCTGCCGCTCCTGATCGGAGAGACTGCCGGCCACCTCCCTCTCCCAATGATCCATGATCCCCTGGATCTTGGGCAGCGCCGCCAGGGCTTTCTCTGTGGGATATACCTCCATCACCCGGCGGTCCTCCTCTCCGGGCCTGCGTTCCACATATCCGCTCTCCTCCAGGGTGGCCAGCTGCCGGGCCACATTGCTCTTGTTGGCATAGATCCTGCGGGAAAGCTGCTCCTGAGAGATGCCGGGGCAGGCACAAATCTCCAGGAGATACCCTGCATGGCAGGACTTGAGCTCCAGCGGCGCCAGTTGTTCTGCACGGTAGCGATTCATACATCGCACCAGATCGTTCATACGCTTCGTTATGGTATACACAGCACACCCTCCCAGCTATAATCGTTGCGAGCGCAACTATTATAGCGCTGTTTTCCCGGTTTGTAAAGCGCTTTCCTTTGCTCTGTATCCCTATATCAGCCGCTGCTTCCATAATAACAGCCGGGCACCGTCAGCGGATACCGACGGCGCCCGGCTGTTATTTCTTTCTTACTGCTGGCGTTCATCCCGGCTGCGTCCCAAAACTTTGGGCCGGTAAAACATTTCACTGACGGTGTAGACCGTAATAAAGGCACTGCGGTCCACCTTGCCGAGAAAATCCATCAGCTGGCGATACTCCCCTTTGTCCACGATGGTAATGATCTCCCGCCGGACCTGCTCATCATAAGCTCCCACAGCCTGATAGATCGTAGCTCCGCTGTGGAGGGTATGGAGAATGAAATCCCGGATCTCCTCCTCCTTCTCGGAGATAATACATACCCGCTTCTTCACATTGGCTCCAAAAATGAAGTGATCCAGCACCAGGCCGCTGAGGTAGGTACCGAGGACACTGAGAACCACCGTCTTCATATCATAGACGAACACCGCCGTCAGCGCTACGCACATGCCGGACAGCGCCATCGCCTTCCCCAGCTCCATGTGGAGATACTTATTCAAAAATTTGGCCACGATATCCAGGCCGCCGGAGGAGGCGTTGCGGTTGAAGAGCATGGACAATCCCACGCTCACCAGGAAGATATAGCAGACCACATCCAAAAACGGATCTCCCATCAGGGAGGTAAAGTCCGGGAACAGCCGCTCCAGCACTCCCAGCAAGGTAGGCAGCAGAAGAGACGTATACACCGTCTTGGCGCCGAACTCCCGGCCAATGAACAGGAATCCCAGCAGCAGCAGCGTCACGTTCAGAATCATGGTTATGGCAGAGATGGGCAGCGGGATCACTGTCCCCAGTACCATGGCCAGACTGGACACACTGCCCACCGGCACCTGGCTGGGGATCATGAAAAAATACACCGCCGCCGCCACGATAGCGGTAGCTACCGTGATAAACAGGAATTCCCCCACCACATTTCCCAACTTTTTTGCATCCATTTCGTTATCCTCCCCACGTTTTCCACCATCACCCGGCGGATATGGTCACTTTTCTGCCCTATCTGCCCTCGGACTCCCGAAACCGCAGGGGCGTAATACCTTCCAGTTTTTTGAATACCTTGGAGTAGTAGCTCTGATCCTCAAATCCCACCAGCAGCGCAATATCCGCCAGCCGGATACTCTTGTGCCGCAGAAGTTCCTTGCTGCGGTCGATCCGGATCCGGTTGAGGTAGGCGGTAAAGGCCTCCCCAGTCTCCTCCTTGAACACCCGGCTGAAATAGGGCGGCGACAGATAGACCCGCCGTGCCATCTCCTCCAGAGTGATCTTCTCCGCATAGTGGGCATTGATGTACTGCACGCTCTGGTGGATCACATTGGCGTGGCGCACACCGGTGAAGTCAAAAATGCTGTCCATCAGAGTGTTGGTCACCTGGGCCATCCATTGGCACAGGGCGTCAAAGTCCCGGATGCCGCTGATATCCAGAAAGTAGCGGTTGTTGGCCAGCAGGGTCTGCTCCGGATTGGCCCCGGCCTCAATGGCCGTGCGGCTGACCAGCACCAGCAGCTCATAGATCCGGGTCTTGATCTGAGAAAGATCTCCGCCGGAGAAAAACAGCACATGGCCCAGAAGCTCGTTGAGCAGCCGATGGGCCTCTCCCCGGTTGGTCTGACGCACCGCCCGCAGCAGGGCCCGCTCCGTCTCAAAGGGGTATGGCTCCGGCTCGGTGTCATTTTTCAGCTGCTGGATATAGGCGGTGATCTGGCCCTGAATGGCGTCGGAGCCCTGGGTCTCCAGCATCCGGTTGGCGTCGGAGACGTTGTTCATAAAGCTTACCGCCATAAACAGCAGCGTGGACATCTCCGTGACTTTTTCCGTAGGGATGTAGGGGATGAGCTCCAGCGCCTCCACCACCCGGGCCAGTGTCTCTCCGGACAGGCCCAGCTGTTCCTCCAGGTCGCAGGCAATGTAATCCTGCCGCTCCACCATCAGGAACGGCCCCACGGTTATCTTGGCTTCTATGTCCCCGCCTCCCAGAATGGGAGAGACAAAGCAGGTCAGGCCCATGGGACACAGATAGATGTACTTGCCCCCAAACCGGGCCGCCTCCGTCATACCATAGATGTGGGCCTGGACGCAGTCATCCGGCTTCCGGCCAGCTGCCTTGCAGACACCGCAGGAGGCACAGCCGCATCCGCTCTCGTACTTGACTTCCCCGGTGGCGTCAGACACCACACATCCCACTCCGCAGGCCGACGCAAAAGCTTTGGCACAGGTCTTGGCCAGCGTCAGATCAAAATTTTCTCCTCGTGACACAATCCGGCACCTTCCTTTCCCGTCCGCTCCTAAAAACACAGCAAGTCCTCTCTTACAGCATAGCAAAATTTTTATACCCGTCAAGAAAAGAACGCAAAAATTTACAAATCTTCAGGCATTTTTACAAGGCAGTCTTGAAATTTTGTACTATATTTATCTCGTAAACAGGAAAATAATTGCCATAATCAACGGAATATATATTTTTTGGAGGAATTTGACATGAGCATTCTGACCGAAATTTCTGAGAACCTGCAGCGCGGTAAGGCCAAGGTAGTCAAGGAGCTGGTCCAGCAGGCCATCGACTCCGGTATCCCCGCCCAGCAGATCCTGGAGGAGGGCCTCCTCAGCGGCATGAACGTGGTGGGTGAGAAGTTCAAGGCCAACGAGGTCTTTGTCCCCGAAGTTCTGGTGGCAGCCCGGGCCATGAACATGGGTACCTCCCTGCTCAAGCCCCTGCTGGCAGAGAGCGGCGTGAAGGCTACCGGTAAGGTCTGCATCGGTACCGTCAAGGGCGACCTCCACGATATCGGCAAGAACCTGGTGAAGATGATGATGGAGGGCAAGGGCCTGGAAGTCATCGACCTGGGCGTAGACGTGTCCCCCGAGCAGTTCGTGGACACCGCCAAGAACGAGGGCTGCCAGATCATCTGCTGCTCCGCTCTGCTGACCACTACCATGGGCGTCATGGGCGACGTGGTGAAGGCTGCCGAGGCTGCCGGCATCCGCGACAGCGTGAAGATCATGGTGGGCGGCGCTCCTGTCACCGACGCCTTCTGCCAGCAGATCGGCGCTGACAAGTATACCCCCGATGCCGCCACTGCTGCCGACACTGCTGTGGCCATGCTGGCCTGATCGGGAGGCGCGCCCGCTATGAATATGCAAGCCTGGCTCAAGGAGCAGATGGCCGCGGACAAGCGCCGGGCCATGCCCATCCTCTCCTTCCCCTCCATCCAGCTCATGGGCATCACCGTCAAGGACCTGATCGCCGACAGCGACGTCCAGGCCCAGGGCATGTACAAGATCGCCCAGCGGTGCCCCACCGCTGCCGCTGTGTCCATGATGGACCTCTCTGTGGAGGCCGAGTGCTTCGGCTCCCAGATCCGCTTCTCCGACGATGAGGTGCCTACCGTCATCGGCTCCGTGGTGGAGACCCCCGAGGACGCTGAGGCCCTGAAAGTCCCCGCCTTTGGTGCCGGCCGCACCGGTCTCTATGTAGAGGCGATCTCCAAAGCCCTCAAGCTCATCACCGACCGGCCCATCTTTGCCGGTGTCATCGGTCCTTTCTCCCTGACAGGCCGCCTGATGGATATGACCCAGGTGATGATCAACTGCTACGAGGAGCCGGAGATGGTCCATGCCACTCTGGAAAAGGCCACTGAGTTCCTGCTCAACTATGTGAAGGCCTACAAGGCCATCGGCGCCCACGGTGTCGTCATCGCCGAGCCTGCCGCCGGCCTTCTCTCTCCCGACTTCTGCGGTGAGTTTTCCTCTCCCTATGTAAAGCGGATCGTGGACGCCGTCCAGGACGAGGAATTCATCGTCATCTACCACAACTGCGGTGACGCTGTCAACCGCATGGTACCCCAGATCCTGGAGACCGGCGCCGCAGCCTACCACTTCGGCAACGCCGTATCCATGGAGGAGATGCTCCAGCAGATGCCCGGCGACGTGCTCACCATGGGCAACGTGGACCCCGTCTCCGCCATCCGCAACGGTACTCCGGAGAAGGTGCGTCAGGACACCCTGGCCATCATGGAAGCCTGCTGCAAGTACCCCAACTTCCTCATCTCCTCCGGCTGTGACATCCCGCCTGCCGCACCCTGGGCGAATATCGATGCCTTCTTCGCGGCAGTGGAGGAATTCTACAACCGATAAGCGGTCTCACACCGCTACCCAGAACGGGGCCTCCGGGGCCGTCGGCTTTGCCGGCGGAAGCCCCGGAGGCCGTTTCTTTTCCGCCGGGAAAGAACCCTCCTCTTTACAGGATGGCCTGTCCGGCGGTATACTTTTTCCGCAGTGCGCTCTCCGGCGCACCGCAGGCTGAATACAGGAGCGTATACAGACATGATGGATCATGAGGAACTGCTGCGGGAGATCCTGGCCCTGGGAGCAGACAAGGCCGGTGCTGTGCCGGTGGAGGAGATCGACTTTGAGCCCTCCTTCCGCAGCCTCTGCGAGAGCAATGCCTGCGGCATGTATGGCCGCAGCTGGATGTGTCCTCCCCATGTGGGAAAGGTGGAGGATCTGATCGCCCAGGCAAAGGCGTACCGTACCGCCCTGGTGTATCAGATCGTGGACACCCTGGAGGACAGCTATGATTTTGAGGGCATGATGGCCGCCGGGCAGCGGATGAACCGTCTCACCGCCGCCGTCCGCCGGAAATTCAGAGAACTGGGGCTGGAAAACTGCCTGTTCCTGGGGGCGGGAGGCTGCCGTATCTGCCCCAAGTGTGCCAAGCAGGACGACGAGCCCTGCCGCCATCCGGATCTGGCTATGTCCAGTCTGGAGGCCTACGGCATCAATGTGTCCGTCCTGGCCCCCCAGGCCGGCATGAAATACATCAACGGCGCCAACACCGTGACCTACTTCGGCGCGGTACTGCTGGGAGAGAGGTGAAACAATGGCTCTGCTGACGATCCAGACCCAGACGGGCGATCTGACCGCTGTGGTATCCGAGGGGACCTTGCTCTCCTCTATCCTGCAGCATGAGGGGCACGCGCCGGATATGCCCTGCGGCGGACAGGGCCGGTGTCTCAAATGCCGCGTATGGGCTGCGGGGGCCCTGTCCGCTCCCTCTCCCGCAGAAGTAAAAGGTCTCTCTCCCCAGGAGCTGTCCGCCGGTATCCGGCTGGCATGCTGTACCAAGGTGCTGGGTGACGCTCAGGTCCGCCTTCTGGCAGACAACGCCGTCAGCCAGATCTGTACCCAGGGCGCCGGGCAGGCTTTTGCTCCGGACCCCATGTTTTCCCGGCTGGGCGCCGCTGTGGACATAGGCACCACCACCCTGGCCGCCCAGCTGTATGACACGGAGCATCTCCTGGCCACCGCCTCCGCTCCAAACCCCCAGCGCTCCTTCGGGGCCGACGTTATCAGCCGGGTGGGGCGGTCGGTCAACGGGGACCGGGAGGAGCTGGCCCAGTGCATCCGCCAGGGCATTTCCGCCCTGCTGGAGGACCTGTGCCGTCAGGCAGGCCGGCAGGTTTCCGAGATCGACGGCATGGTCATCACCGGCAACACCGCCATGCTCCATCTCCTCACCGCCACAGACATCTCCCCTCTGGCCGCCGCTCCCTTCGCCGTAAAGGAGCGCTTCGGCCGGTGTATCCCCGCCGGGGAGCTGGATCTGCCCTGCGGGGCAGAGGTGCCTGTCTATCTGCCCCGGTGCATGTCCGCCTTTGTGGGCGCTGACATTACCACGGCCCTCATGGCAAGCGGCATCTGCCGCAGCGACAGCACCGCCCTGCTGGCAGACATCGGCACCAATGGAGAGATCGCTCTGTGGCACAAGGGAAAGCTCAGCTGCTGCTCCACGGCGGCGGGCCCCGCCTTCGAGGGGGCCAACCTGTCCCAGGGGATGCAGGGCGCTCCCGGCGCCATCGACCACGCCTGGGTGGAGGATGGCACAGTGGCCATCCACACCATCGGCGAAGTGGCCCCTGTGGGCATCTGCGGCAGCGGCGTAGCAGATGTGCTGGCCTGCCTTCTGAAACTGGATATATTGGATGAGACCGGCCTGTTGGCCGACGACGAGGACGAGTTCCCTCTGGCCAAGGGAGTAGCCTTCACCCAGATGGATGTACGACAGGTGCAGTTGGCCAAGAGTGCCGTCCGCGCCGGAATGGAGACACTGATCCACCAGGTAGGTCTGACCAAGGGTGACATCACCCGGCTGGCCATCGCCGGAGGCTTTGGCAGCTATTTGTCTCTGGACAGTGCCGCCGCCATCGGCCTTCTGCCGCCGGAGCTGGCACCCCGGTGCGATGTACTGGGCAACGCGGCCCTCTCCGGTGCTGCTATGCTGCTGCGGAGCCGCCCCCTCCAGGAGGAGAGCTTCCTTCTTGCCGACCGGGCGGAAACGGTGGATCTCGCCACCAATCCCTTCTTTATGGATCAGTACATTGAGCAAATGATGTTCTGACATACAGCGGGAGGCACAGCATTTTGCCGTGCCTCCCGCTTTTTCCACATCCGGCAGCGAAAAACAAGGAGAGAGGAAACGGCCTGCGGGCCGTTTCCTCTCTCCCTATTTTATGGCTGTACTATGGTCCTTTTTTATCAGACCTTGCGCTTGGTGACGTAGGTGTTGAACCAGACGGCGAAGAACATCAGGCCGCCGTTGACCACATACTGCATGTACTCGTTGACGTTCAGCAGGGTCATGCCGTTGCTGATGATACCGGTGAAGAGAACACCGATGAGGGTACCCCACACAGTACCGATACCACCCAGCATGCTGGTACCGCCGATGACTACGGAGGAGATGATCTGGGTCTCCCAGCCGCGGCCAAATCCGAAGGTAGCACTGCGGACCTGAGCGGAGTTCATCACACCGCTGAGGACGCACATCACTTGTACGATACACATGACGAACAAGCGGGTCTTCCACACGCTGATACCGTTGAGGCGGGCCGCCTCAGCGTTGCCGCCCACGGCGTAGATCTTGCGGCCCAGCTCCGTCTTTTCCATCAGGAACCAGAACACGAAGAACATCAGCAGGAAAATGATGGCAGGCACCGGGATACCGGCAATACGACCTGTACCCAGGAACACATACCAGTCGGGGAAGCAGGCGGTGATGGGGAAGCCGCCGCAGATGATCGCCGCAAGACCATAGAGGATATTGAGGCTGGCCAGGGTGACAATGAAGGAGGGCATGCCGAACTTGTGACGGGCCCAGGCGTGGAACACACCAATGAGCAAGCCCACCAGGACAGCGGCCAGCAGGCCCACCACTGCGCCGGCGGCCAGGGGCATGATACCTGCATCGTTGAGGTGCTTGGCCACCCACGCCACGATAACGGCGCTGAGGGCTACCTGGGAGCCAACGGACAGGTCGATCTCGCCGGAGATGATCACCAGGCACATACCGTAGGCGATCACGCCCTTCATGGCGGAGTTGCGCAGCACATTGAGGATATTATCGGTTTTCAAAAACGCCGGCTCCATAATTGCCAGCAGTACGATGATGACCACCAGCAGCAGCTCGATCATGTGGTCCAGCAGGAAATTATTGGTCTTTTTCTTGGAGAACAGGCTCATTTCTGGCATCTTGACGGACTTTCCGCTCATTCTATCTTTCCTCCCATGCAGTCGGCATAAAGCTGTTCGATTGTCAGGTTTTCGGGGTAGACCTCCCCAACGATACGGCCCATATGCATCACCAGGATGCGGTGGCAGACCTCCAGCAGCTCCTCCAGCTCAGAGGAGACAAAAATGCTGGACATGCCCTTGCGGGACTGATCCCACATGATCTGGAAGATCTGCTGTTTGGCGTTGACGTCGATGCCCCGGGAGGGCTCGTCATACATCATGATCTGAGGATCGGTATTCAGCCAGTTGCCCACCACGACTTTCTGTTGGTTGCCGCCGGAGAGGGAGCTGACACTGGCCATCATGTCGGGGATCTTGATCTGCAGCTCCTCTACCTGCCGTCTGGCAAACTCCTCCCGCCGCTTCTTATTGATGATATGGTGGTCGGATACTTTATCCAAACAGGCATTGCACAGGTTGTCCCGGATGGAGTGGATCAGGATGACGCCTTGATTCTTCCGTTCCTCCGGTGTCAGGGCCAGGCCCTGGCGCTTCATCTGCTCCGGGTTGGCATGTCTTGGCATAGCCTGCCCGTTTACGGTAATGGTGCCGCTGTCATAACCGTCCACACCGAAGATGGAGCGCAGCAGCTCCGTCCGTCCGGCGCCCAGCATACCGGCAATACCCAGCACTTCGCCCTTCTTCAGCTCAAAGCTCACGTCCTCAAACTTGCCGGAGCGGGTCAGGTGATCCACCTTCATGACCACCTCGTCAGACACCTGCAGATCCTTGGGGCGGGTCTTGAGCTCCACGTCGCCGAACATCATGCTGATGATGCCCTTGTGGTCCAGGTCCTTGATATCTTTCTTGCCAATGAGTTTGCCGTCCCGCAGGACCGTAACGGTGTCCGCGATCTCCCACAGCTCCTGAAGCCGATGGGAGATGTAGATAACGACCACGCCCTGATCCCGCAGGGTACGCACCACCTCAAACAGGCTCTGGGTCTCATTCTGAGCCAGGGCACTGGTAGGCTCATCCAGCATCAGCACCTTGGGAGAAAAGCTCATGGCCTTGGTGATCTCCACCACCTGGCACTGCCACATGCTCAGACGGAACACCTTCTCGTGGGGGTCGATGTCCACATTCATCTTCTTGAGCAGGTCCCCCGCCATCTCATAGGTCTTTTTCCAGTCCACGACCTTGCCCTTTTTGGGCAGGCGGCCCAGATAGATGTTCTCCGCCACCGTCAGGTAAGGCACCAGGCTCAGTTCCTGGTACACCGTGGCGATACCCTGAGCAAAGGCATCGGTAGGGGCAGAGAAATGAAGCTCCTTATCATCCAGGAAAAACTTGCCGGCGGTGGGCTGAATGGCCCCGGAAAATACCTTTACAAGGGTGGACTTGCCGGAGCCGTTTTTCCCGATGAACGCATGGACCTTCCCGCCCTCAAAGGATACGCTGACATTGTCCAGCGCCCGGGTACCGGGATAGTCCTTTACGATTCCCTCGGTTCTCAAAACACTCATACGGTATTCCTTCCATTTCATAGGCGTGCGCCCCGCCGGAACATGCCGGGCGGCGCTGAGGCGGCAGGCCGCAAGGGGAAAGCCGCCGAATGGCCACGGCGGCAGATTCCGCGATTTTCCCCTGTCGGCCTGTCTGTCCGACAGGAGGGGGCCCGCCGCCCCGGAAGGCGGCGGGCTTTCCCCAATTATGTACGCAGAGGCGTACGCTGTGTTACATCATGCTCTGCAGGTCAGCCAGGTAGCTGTCCAGAGCCTCGGTCTCACCGCGGACCAGGGGGATACCGGGGATGATGTTGGTCTGGCCGGCGCCCTCGACCTCATTGCCCTCCAGGGAGTTGATCAGGGCCTCCACGGTGGAGTAGCCGATCTGGAAAGCGTCCTGAGCGGTAACAGCCTGCAGGATGTTGTTGTCAGACTTCAGCAGGTCAACGATCTGCTCGGAACCATCGGTACCGAACACGAAGATCTCACCGGCCTTGCCAGCGTTCTCAACGGCCATGACGGAACCCACGGTACCACCGTCGTTAGCAGCGTAGATGATGTCCAGATCGGGGTTGGCGCTGATCATATCGCCAGCCTTGGAAACGGCCATATCCTGGAGCCAAGCATCCTGGTCAGCAACGATCTCATACTTGATACCAGCCTCGTCCAGAGCAGCAAAGAAACCGTTGACACGGTCAGCGGACTGCTCGGGGACCTGGGTCTTGAACTGCACCACGCCGATCTTCACGGTCTCATCAGCGGCATAGTTCTCCTGGATGAACTTTACAGCGGCCTCACCGGTCTGCTTGCAGAAAGCGTAGTTATCAGCAGAGTAGGAAGCAACGGCATAGGGGAAGGCGTCGATGGCGGCGTTGCAGATGGCGATCTCCAGGCCGTTGTTGTGAGCATCCTCAATGGCGGCAGGAGAAACCTGGGTGTTCAGGGGGGAGATAGCCACACCGGCCACACCCTGAGCCACATAGGTGTTCAGAGCCTCGGTCTCCTTGCTCTGGTCGTTGTTGGTGTTGGTCATCTGGATCTCATAGCCCAGATCGTCAGCGGCAGCCTGATAGCCGGCGGACAGGAGCTTGAAGAACTGGTCCTCCTGGAAGACCATGCCGGCGATCACCTTCTTGCCGCTATCGGCATCACCGGTGTCACCCGTATTGTCGGCGGTATTATTGCTGGTGTTGTTGGCGGTATTATCAGCGGTGTCGTTGCCGCTATTGCCGCCGGAGCAAGCAGCGATACTCAACATCATCATAAGGGCAAGCGCAAGAGCAAGGACTTTGTTCAGCTTTTTCATTACTTGTTACCTCCGAAATCGATTTTCTTATATGCCAGCGGCAGAGACATCGTCAACTGCCGGATGGACCGGTTTTATTCGTGGTAGTCACCACGGATGCGGCGCACGGCACGGTTCATTGCCAGATACCCCTCTGTGGGCACATAGTCGGGGATGGAGTTGCCGGAGCCAAAGGCAAAGCCGCCGTGGCCCACAGACTTACTCACCACATCGGCGATATAGTCGTACATGGCGTCGGCATCCAGCTGACACACAGCGTCGGTGTCGATACCGCCGAAGTTGCCGATGCGGTCGCCATAGCGCTCCACCCAGTAGGGGAAGGGAGCGATCTGGTCCTCATTGGAGTGCTTGGCGTCGATGCCGGCGGCAATGATGTCCTCCATGACGTCGAAGATCTTGCCGCAGGAGTGGAGCAGGAAGGGTTTTCCCGCATCGTGGACCGCCTGGATAATGGGCTTGTACTGGGGGATCACCAGCTCCCGGATATCGTCGGGCGGCAGCAGCGTGGTGGATTTGAAGCCCAGGTCGTCACCGAAGCGGCAGACACAGTAGATATCTCCGAACTCCTGGAGGAACCGCTTCCAGATCCTGAGGTTGCTCCAGCCGATCTTATAAAACAGATCCCGGTACAGGTCCTCATCGTCGGCCCGGATATAGCACAGATCCTCGTAGCCCACCAGGTCCTGTACGCACTCGAAAATACCGTAGCCTACACCGCCGATGGCCTTCATCCCCTCGGGCATGTTCCGCCGCAGAGCCTGGAACGCCCGGCTGTACATATTGAAATAGGTGTCGCAGATCCCGTCCCAGGGATACTTCTCAAAGTCGTCCCGATCCTGGATAACACCCTTCACATGCTCGCCCAGGGCGCCGCTGCCCGGCATAGCCGGCCCGATGAGCTCCTCAAAGGACACGGTGTCGTAACCCATATCCCGGTAAAAGCCGCAGTAGTTGCGGAAAAACTCATCCAGGTCCCGGTCATCGCCGTTATACAGGTCGGCAAACTGCTTGCCGGTGACCCGCTCCATGACCTTGGGGTCGATCTTGTGCTCATACAGCGGGAACCGCTTCACCTCAATGTTGCGGGCCGCCTTTACCACATTGGTATAATCAGGTTGAAACTGCATCGTTATGTATTCTCCTCATTCCAGGCCTCAAAGAAGGCCTCCACATTGGCCAGAGGCACGTCCTTGTTGATCTCACTCTGGCCGATCAGACCGCCGCCGTTGACGTGCAGGGCCCGGATCATGGCCTTGGCCGCCGCCTTTACCTCCTCCGGGCTACCCTGGGGCAGGATGTCCTGACGGCTGATCTCGCCCCAGAAGGTGATCTTACCGGCGAACTGCTCCGCCACCTTTTTCACTCCCATGCACCACAGCTGGGAGTTGACCGCGTCCACCCCCATGTCGATAAAATGGGGATAGAGATCCCAGATATAGCCGTCGCTGTGGAAAAACACCTTTTTCCCGGCGGCATGGATCCGGTCAAAAAGCTCCTGGTAGAGGGGCTTGAACAATTTCACCCAGGCATTGGGTGAGATGAGCAGGCTCCGCTGGGAGCCCCAGTCGTCGCCGAAGGGGATGCCGTCGATATCCATCTCCAGCCAGGCGTCCAGATAGACCCGCATGAAGTCCATGACAAGGTCCATCATGGCGAACATGCCCCCTTCTTCCAGGGCGATGTCACAGTAGAGATCTTCTGTCCCCCGGAGGAACTGGAGCCGCTCAAAAATGCTGATCCAGCCGCCCAGAATGAATTTTCCCTGGGCCCGGGCCTCGGCGATCCGCCCCGCCAGGGCCTCCTTTTCCGCCGCCCACTCCCGGAGGAAGCGCTCGGTAGGCGCCTTGTAGCCCGCCAGGCGGTCATAGTCCGCCAACACCGGCTCCTTCACCTCGCCGATGACCCCCTCCTGGAGATTGCTCCAGATGCTGCCCCAAGGATCGGTGAACTTACCAACCTGGTAGTACTCCGGCGTAAAGCCGTGGTCAAAGGGACCGACAAAGGCGGCAATGTCCAGCTTGTCGGCGTTCTTCCGGCACAGGTCCTCAAAGGCCTTGCCGTGGTGCAGCCGGGCCGCCGGCAGCACCCACATATCCATAGGGATGCGGTCGGTACCCTGGAAGGCCAGGGTCCGCAGCACCCTCTCCCGGCCGGTCATTTGCACAGGGGGCCACCGTAGTAGCCCTCCTCCTTCCAGACCTTGTGCATCAGCTCATAACGGCTGAGGGCAAGTCCGGTGAAGGCACAGTTGGAGGTGGAGAAGATGTAGCCGTAGCCCGGCATACCCTCCCGGAGGGAGCGGCGGACATCCTCCACCAGCTGCTCCTCGGTACCCGTCTGCATCAGGCCGCAGTTGACGTTGCCGATGAGGCACACCCGGTCGCCGTAGAGCTCCTTGGCCTTGGTCAGGCTCACACCGCCCTGGGGATCCAGGGAGTGGACTGCGTCGGGACCTGCGTCCACGATCATGTCCAGAATGGGCATCACGTTGCCGTCGGTGTGCTTGATGGAGTAGTAACCGGCAGCGCGGTAGTAGTCCAGGATCTCCTTGAGATAGGGCTGCACGAACTCAGCGAACATATCCCGGCTGTAGAAGGGGTTGACGTTGAAGCAGTAGTCGGAGCACAGGCACCAGCCATCCAGAAGGCCGGGGTGCTTGGCCATCTCGTCGCAGAGCTTCTTGGCAAAGGCCACCCGCTCCTGGGTACCCTGGTGGATCTTCTCCGGCTCCTCGTACATCATGGTGGAGAACTCCATCATGGTGTCCCCGGTGGGGATGGGGTAGGTGGGATCGCCGTGGATCATCAGGAAGTACTTGTCTCCGGACAGCTCCCGGATGGTTTCCAGGATGGCACGGGTGGATTCGATGTCGTCTGGCATCTCCCCGATGGGGCCGGGATTGGGATGGACAAAGATTGCACTGTGGTCATACTTTTCCGCTATCTCAATGTAAGCCTTGGCCATATCCACCAGGTGGAGACGCCGTTCTGCGGCGCTCATCTGGTACCACTGCTCATAGTTCCGGTGGCAGGGATGGATACGACCGATGGCCTCCATGGTCAAAAACATCACCAGCTCAAAGTGGGGCACGTGACCCTCAATCGGTTCTCTCCGAAGGGCTTGGATAAATTTTTCTCTGGGCGTCATGGGCGGCCCCTCCTTTAATACACAAATTTTTTTAGAAATATTGATTATTTTTATTCAATCTGCTATATTGCTATCATAGCCATTTCCTTTTTGTACTGCATCCAAGAACGGACGCAGTACAAAATCGAAGATTTTCACCAAAAGGAGGATCAGGCATGGGACAGCGGCCCATTGAATGGATGGACTCCGCCATCGATACCAAGGAGCGCAAGATCCTGACCAGCGACCAGCTGGGCGTGCCCGGCCTGCGGATGATCGGCCACCACAGCACCGCCCACGCCATCTCCGCGCTGGACCTCCACTACCATAAAGACTGTTTTGAACTCACATATGTTGTACAGGGCAATGTAAGATTTTCCGTAGACGGGCGAATGTACCCTCTCTCCGGCGGCGATCTCTTCATCACCCTGCCCGACGAAGTCCACGACACCGGCTCCGCCCCCATGTCCCTCCACCAGATGTACTGGTTCCAGATGGATCTGAACCACCCGGACGGATTTCTTTTCATGGCAGAGCCCGCCGTAGCTCTGCTGCGGGAGCGGCTGTACCATCTGCCCACCCGGGTGGTAAAAATGGAGGCGGATCAGGCCGCCTCCATCATGTCCTCCGTCTTTCAGTATTTCCGCGGCGGCACGCAGCTGGGGAAGATCCAAGGCGCTCAGCTGCTGGGATTCTTTTTGCTGCAGGCAGTGGAGCAGGCGGATCTGACCTCCTTCCGGATCACACCGGACATCGGCCGTACCACGGACTACATCCTGGCTCACATCCAGGACGAGCTGCCTATGGAGCTGCTGGCCCAGGTAGCCCTGCTGTCGGTATCCCGCTTCAAGCAGAAGTTCAAGACAGAGATCGGCACCAGTCCCCGGAATTTCATCAACTTCCACAAGGTGGAGGCGGCCAAGCGGCTGCTGTTGGAGGGGCACAGCGTCACCGACGTGGCCATGGAGCTGAATTTCTCCAGCAGCAATTACTTCTCCAGCGTCTTTCGCCGGTACACCTCCTTCTCCCCCTCCCAGTATCTGGTCTACATGGCCGACGCCAACCACCTTTCCCCCGACAACGAGGAGTACCGCAACGCTCCCCCGGACGATCCTCCGGCCAAAAAGAGATCTCCCTGATACCACCCATCGGCGCAAAGTCTGCGCCGGAAAGAGAGGCATACATCATGTACCGCATCCTGTGCTATGGCGACTCCAACACCTGGGGCTACAACGCGGAGACCGGGGATCGCTTTCCCGACGACGTCCGCTGGACCGGCGTACTGCAAAACCTGCTGGGGCCCGCCTTCCGGGTTCTGGAGGAGGGACAGCCCGGCCGCACCACCGTATGGGACGACCCCATCGAGGAGCACCGCAACGGCAAAACCGCCCTGTACAGTACGCTGGAGTGTCAGAGCCCGGTCGATCTGGTGATCCTGATGCTGGGCACCAATGACCTCAAGCCCCGGTTTTCTCTCAACGCCTTCGACATCGCCGCCGGGGCTGAGCGGCTGATCCGTATCATCCGCACCCACCTGCCTGACGGCCAGAAGCAGCCGCCCCGTATCCTGTTGGTCTGCCCGCCGCCCATTGGAGACGCCGTGGACAGCGGCGCTATCGGCGGTATGTTCACCGCCGCCCACAGCACCGCCGTATCCCGGGACCTGCCCCGGTATTTTGCGCCTCTGGCCCAGCGGTACGGCTGTCTGTACTGCGAGGCCGGAGACTATGTGACCACCAGCCCGGTGGACAGCGTCCATCTGACAGCCCAGGGACATCGCGCCCTGGCGGAGGCTCTGGCCTCGCTGATCCGCCAGGAAGCAGGCTGCTGACCGGTTCATAGCGGTCCGTTCCAGCGCTGAGCCCTACATGTGAAGAAGCGCCCCGGACAGGAGTTCCTGTCCGGGGCGCTTTTGTCTTGCCTTTTTTCAGTTTTCCAGTTCTGCCAGCGTAGGCATGGCGGGAATCGCTCCGCTGCGGGAGCAGGTCTTGGCGGCAGCCCGGTTGGCAAAGGTCAGCACAGTCTCCACCTCCGCCGCCGTCAGCCCTGCCAAAGGCTTCTCTCCCCGGAGACACAGACGGCTGAGCACCGCTCCCAGGAAGGTATCGCCGGCGCCGTTGGTGTCAGCAATGGTGGTCTTTACACCCGGTACACGGCCCGTCTTATCTCCCAGGCGGTAGAAGGCGCCGTCGCCGCCCAGGGTCACCAGCACCAGGGTAATCCCCAGATCGCAGAGAGCCTTCGTTCCCTCCGCCAGATCGGCGGTGCCGGTCACCAGCGGAAGCTCCTCCTCGGAGATCTTCAGCACATCCACCAGCGGAAGCGGCTTCTTCATCCACTCCACCGCCTCCGCCTCACTGCTCCACAGCGCCTGACGGTAGTTGGGGTCGTAGCTCACCAGCACCCCCATCTCCCTAGCCTTCTGGGCGGCAAACAGGGTTGTCTGCCGGGCAGCGCCCGCCGTGAGGCTCACAGAGCCAAAGTGGAGGAAACGGGAGCCACGGATCAGCTCCAGGTCTACCTCCTCCTCCCGCAGCTCACAGTCCGCTCCCCGGACAAAGCGGAAATCCCGCTCACCGGTCTTATCCACAGACACGATCGCCATGGTGGTAGCAGCCTCCCCGGTGCACAGGCCGGACACATCCACTCCGTTCTCCTGGAGCACGCCGGTGAGATAGGCGCCGAACCCATCTCTTCCCACCTTCCCCAGGAAGGCGGCTGAGGCTCCCAGCCGGGCAGCGGACACCGCCACATTGGCCGGCGCGCCGCCGGGATTGGCGGCAAAGGTAGGGACCTTATACTCATTGACCCCTGTCTGGGTCAGATCGATCAGGACTTCTCCAATGGCGGTAATATCCATAGCAGCAAATCTCCTTTTGGTAATTCCAGGCGTCAGCCTGGTTCTCACTGCCTTTAGGATAACACAGTTTTTTGCCCGCCACAAGAGGGCCTTCCATCCCGCCTTCCCCGTTTCCGCCCCGTTACTGTTTTTGTTCTGCGAATGATATTGTATTGCTTTACCCTGCTGCTGCTTGTATAATCCGTGTAGCACAATGGTCAGCAAATACCTGTTTTTACCAGTTTTTTTGTGCTCAATTCACAGAAGTGGTACTTCAAAGCCACATTTTCTTCTTCTGCGGTTGTGTGACAATCGTTTTTGTATTTATTTTCAGGCATGCTGATCCGGATATGAGGAAAGGACGAAGGGACATGGTAGAGATGACATCACTGCAGCGCGTACAGGCTGTTCTGGCCGGGCAGACCCCCGACCGAGTGCCTGTGATCCCCCAGGGTTTTATGTTCAGCGCCAAGACCGCCGGCTACGACATCGGCGCGATCAACCGCAGCCCTGCCAAAATGGCGGAGAGCCACCGCATCAGCCAGGAGAAGTATGGCTACGACGGATGTGTGGTGGACGTGGACGACGCCACGCTGGCCGAGGCCTGCGGCGCCAAGGTGATCTTCCGGGAGCACGACGTAGCCTCGGTGGATGAGCACCATCCGGTGCTGTCTGACCTGCGGGAGATCGACGACCTGCGGATGCCGGACCCCCTGAAGGATGGCCGCATCTGCGAGTGGCTGGAGACGGTGGAGCGGCTGATGGACGCCGTGGGAGACCATGTATTTGTCATGGGCCGGGCAGACCAGGGCCCCTTCAGCCTGCTGTGTCTGCTGCGGGGCACCCAGGAGTTTATGGTGGATCTCCTCACCGAGGATGAGGACGTGATCCGCCACGCTCTGGAATGGACTACAGAGGCCCATACCCGCTTTGCTTTGGCTCAGCTGAAAGCCGGCGCCCACGCTACCAGCATGGGGGACGCCTATGCCAGCCCCAACCTGGTGTCCCCGGATATGTATCGGGATTTTGCTTTCCCCTATGAGAAAAAAGTGGTGGAAAATCTCCGCCAGACCAACCTGCCCTACTCTGTTCACATCTGCGGCGATACCAATCGGATCGTCCCCCTGATGGGCCAGACCGGCGCCAAGATTTTGGAGGTGGACTGGAAGGTGGACATGGGCGCAGCCCGGGCAGCTGTACCGGAGGACGTAGTCCTCATGGGCAACCTGAACCCCAGTGATCCCATGTGCATGGGTACCCCCGATCAGGTCCGCCAGCAGGCCAAAGCCCTGATCGAAGCTACCCGCGGCAAGGGGATCATCCTCAGCTCCGGCTGCGCTCTGGGCGCCAACACCAAGCCGGAAAATATGGCCGCCCTGGTGGAATCCGCCCGGCTTTACGGCACCCGGGAGCAGCTGGAAGCACTGCAGGCCTGAGAGCGCAGGAGGGAGAAACACGCTATGATCCACACCATTCAAAACCAGAAGCTGACGGTCCAGATCGACGAAAAGGGAGCCCAGCTCTGGTCCATCCGTTCCGCCGACGGTACGGAATACCTCTGGCAGGGAGACAGCCGCTACTGGTCCGACCGGGCCTTGAACCTGTTTCCCCAAATCGGCCTTTGCACCAATGACACCTACACCGTGGGCGGCAAAACCTATTCCATGGATATCCACGGCTTTATCAAGGACACCATCCTCACTCCCACCTGCGTCCAGAAAGACCGGCTGACCCTGTCCTGCCGGGATACGGCGGATACCTTGGGGATCTACCCCTTTCCCTTCCGCTACGCCATCTCCTATGTACTGGAGGACAGCACCATCCATGTGACGATATCGGTGGAGAACACAGGAGATCAGGAGATGTATTTCTCTGTGGGCGGACATCCCGGCTTCAATCTGCCCCTGGAACCCGGCCTGCGCTATGAGGACTATTTTCTCCAGTTCCCTGAGGGGTCCACGGCCCGTCGGGCAGAGTGTACCCCCGGCGATTGCCGGATGCTGGGACAGGTCACCGACTACCCGCTGATAAACGACCGCATCCCCCTGTCCCACGAGCTGTTTGCCGACCGGGTACTGATCCTCACCGGCATGCCCAAGACCGTCACGCTGCGGTCAGAGAAGGGGAAAAAGCAGGTCACCGTGAGTTACCCGGACATGCGGTATCTGGGCATCTGGAAGTGCCTGGGCACCCAGGCCCCCTATGTATGTATCGAGCCCTGGACCGGCGTATCCGCCCGGGCGGGGATCGTGGAGGACTACGCCCTCCAGCCGGATATGATCCATCTGGCTGCCGGAAAACACTATGAAAACCACTGGAGTATTCAGATTACGGAAGGATAAAGGAGAAATCGCGCCATGAAACGCAGTGAAATCAACAAAGCTCTCCAGGAGATGGAGGCCACTCTCAACCGCTACCAGATCAACCTGCCCAAGTTCTGCCACTTTACGCCGGAGCAGTGGCAGGAGAAGGGACATGAGTACGACGAGGTCCGGGAGAACATGCTGGGCTGGGACATCACCGACTACGGTCTGGGTGACTTTGACAAGGTAGGCTTTTCCCTCATCACCCTGCGCAACGGCAACCTGGCCCTGGCAGACAAGTACCCCAAGACCTACGCTGAGAAGCTCATCTACCTGAAGGAGGGCCAGTACTCCCCCAACCATTTCCACTGGAAGAAGATGGAGGACATTATCAACCGCTGCGGCGGCACCCTGCTCATCAAAGTGTTCAACTCCCTGCCCGATGAGTCCATCGACCGGGAGTCTGACGTCACCGTACATATCGACGGCTGCGCCATGACCGTGCCCGCCGGCACCGTGGTACGCCTGGAGCCGGGCATGAGCATCTCCATCCAGCCCGGCCTCTACCACGACTTCAATGTGGAGCCCGGTTCCGGTCCTATCGTCATCGGCGAGGTCAGCCAGTGCAATGACGACAACACCGACAACCGCTTTGAGCCCCCGGTAGGCCGCTTCCCCACCATCGAGGAGGATGAGCCCCCCTACCGTCTGCTCTGCAACGAGTACCCTGCTGCCCGCTGAGGGCAAACGAGGTGGAAACGGGCGGCATCGTCTCATTTCTCCACGAATAGCCGTGATCCCGGCAGCGCGGTTGACGCGCGCTGCCGGGATCTTTTTATCTATTCTCACCGCCGTTTCCGCCAGCTTTGTTTTGACACAGCCCTATAAACACCGTATACTAAGGCTGAGAAAGGAGAGGATCATCCTATGGAACTCAACGCATACCTGCCCTTCTGGTCCCAACTGACAACCTCCCAGCAGGAGAGGCTGGCCCATGCCACTGTCCTCCGCCACGGGGAAAAGGGACAGGTGATCCACGGGGCGGGAGCCCAGTGTCTGGGTCTGCTGGTGGTCTGCTCCGGCCAGCTGCGGGCCTGTATCCTCTCAGAGGAGGGGCGGGAGATCACCCTCTACCGCCTGTTTGAACGGGATATCTGTCTGTTCTCCGCCTCCTGCATGCTCCGCAGTATCCAGTTCGACATCACCATCGAGGCGGAAAAGGACGCCACCTTCTACGTCATCGCTCCTGACGTATATCGCGCCCTTATGGAGGAATCCGCCGCCGTGGCCAACTACACCAACGACATCATGAGCAGCCGGTTCTCTGAGGTCATGTGGCTCATGGAACAGATCATGTGGAAAAGCTTTGACAAGCGGCTGGCCGGATTCCTGCTGGAGGAGGCCGTTCTGGAGGGCACTTCCCTTCTGCACATCACCCACGAGCGGATCGCCGCCCATCTGGGCACCGCCCGGGAGGTGGTGACCCGGATGCTGCGGTATTTCCAGAGCGAGGGGCTGGTCCATCTGACAAGAGGCGCCGTGGAACTCACCGATGAAAAGGGCCTGACGGCTCTGCGGGACGCATAAAATATCCCGCCCGACAAATGTCGGGCGGGATATTTTGTGTACATATGTGGTTTACAGCAGCTCCAGGATCTGCTCCTTGGGCCGGGCGCCCAGGGCTCTGTTGATGATCTTGCCGCCTTTCATCACCACCAGGGTGGGGATGCTCATGACCTTGAAGGCGGCAGCCAGCTCCCGCTGCTCCTCTACGTTGACCTTGCAGACTTTTACGTCAGGACGCTCCTGAGCGATCTCATCCACAATGGGGCTCACCATGCGGCAGGGACCGCACCAGCTGGCCCAGAAATCCAGCAGAACGGGCTTTTCGCTGTTGATCACTTCCTCCTGGAAGTTGTTCTTGGTAATAGACAGAGCGGACATTTTGAAATCCTCCTTGTGTTGGTTTGTTTTATGGCCCTATTGTAGCAGGCCAAAAACAGGATTTCTGTGACCTCGTCACCAATGCGCTCTGCTTTCAGAATCGCTGCTCAGAGGATCACCGGATGCCCTTTACCGTGTAGCCGGCGCCCTCAACTGCCTTCTGCAGCACACTGTCCGCCACGTCAGCTTTCAGCGTCACCACAGCGGTGCCGGACTCATGGCTGGCCTCAGCCTCCTCCACCTCAGGGATTGCCTCCAGAGCAGTCTTGACGGCGTTCTCGCAGTGGCCGCACATCATGCCCTCGATGGTAATGGTCTTTTCCTTGGCGGCAGCTTCCTCCTTGTGCTTGTGGTGGACCTTCTTATCCTTGCTGGCATCCCGCATATTGAACAGGTTCAGCCGCAGCGCGTTGGACACCACGCAGAAGCTGCTCAGGCTCATGGCCGCAGCGCCGAACATAGGATTGAGGGTCAGGCCCAGGGGAACGAACACGCCTGCAGCCAGAGGAATACCGATGGTGTTGTAGAAGAAGGCCCAGAACAGGTTCTGGTGGATATTGCGGAGGGTAGCCCGGCTCATCCGGATCGCGGCGGGCACGTCGCTGAGGCGGCTCTTCATCAAAACCACGTCCGCCGCGTCGATGGCTACGTCGGTACCGGCGCCGATGGCGATGCCGATATCCGCCCGGGTCAGGGCCGGGGCATCGTTGATGCCGTCGCCTACCATGGCCACCTTGCCCTGCTTCTTCAGCTTGCGAATAACGCTCTCCTTGCCGTCAGGCAGCACGCCGGCAATGACCTCGTCCACACCGGCCTGAGCGCCGATGGCCTTGGCAGTCCGCTCGTTGTCGCCGGTGAGCATGACCACCCGGATGCCCATGTTCTGCATCTCCCGCACCGCCTGAGGACTGTCCTCCTTAATGACGTCGGCCACGGCGATGATACCCATCATCTTCTTATCCCGGCAGAAGAACAGCGGGGTCTTGCCCTGCTCCGCCAGCTTCTCCGCCTGGATCTTGGTGCTGGCGGGCACATCCGTCTGGGTGGCGATGAACTTGAGGTTACCGGTGGAGAGCTTGGCGCCGCCCAGAGTGGCGGTGACACCGTTGCCGGGCAGAGCCTGGAACTCGGTGACCTCCTCGGCCTTCATCTTCCGCTCCTCGCCCTTCTGCATGATCGCACGGGCCAGGGGGTGTTCGCTCTTCTGCTCCAGGGCCAGGGCCAGACGGAGGAGTTCGTCCTCGCTGACGCCGTCGCCGGGCAGGATATCCGTCACTTTGGGCTCACCGCTGGTGATGGTACCGGTCTTATCCAGGGCAACGATCTCCATCTTGCCGGTAGCCTCCAGGGAGGCGGCTGTCTTGAAGAGGATGCCGTTCTTGGCGCCCATGCCGTTGCCCACCATGATAGCCACGGGGGTAGCAAGGCCCAGAGCGCAGGGGCAGCTGATAACCAGGACGGAGATACCACGGGCCAGTGCATAGCCGAAGGTCTGGCCCAGCAGCAGCCACACCACGATGGTGACGATGGCAATGGAAATAACAGTAGGTACGAAAATGCCGGAAACCTTATCCGCCACCTTGGCGATAGGAGCCTTGGTAGCCGCCGCGTCACTGACCATCTGGATGATCTGGGAGAGGGTGGTATCCTCGCCTACGCGGGTGGCCTGGCACTTGATAAAGCCGGACTGGTTCAGGGTGGCAGCAGATACGGCGTCGCCCTCCGCCTTGTCCACAGGGATGCTCTCGCCGGTGAGGGCAGACTCGTTGACCGCGCTGTGGCCCTCCAGGACCACGCCGTCTACGGGGATGTTCTCGCCGGGACGCACCACAAAGATATCGCCCTTCATCACCTGGTCAATGGAGATCTCCGTCTCCACACCGTCCCGCACCACGGTAGCGGTCTTGGGTGCCAGCTTCATCAGGCTCTTGAGGGCATCGGTAGTACGGCCCTTGGAGCGGGCTTCCAGCATCTTGCCCACAGTGATGAGGGTCAGGATCATGGCCGCCGCTTCAAAGTAGAACTCGCTGTGCATCACATGCATCTGCTCCATGGGAGTGGCCTTGGTGGTCATCTCGAAGAGAGCGTAGCTGCTCCAGACAAAAGCTGCGGAGGAGCCCAGGGCCACCAGCGTATCCATGTTGGGAGAGCGGTGCCACAGGCTCTTGAAACCGGAAATGAAGAACTTCTTGTTGATCACCATGACGATGACCGTGAGGTAGAGCTGGATCAGGGCCTGGGCCATATAGTTCTCCGCCAGGAAGGACGGCAGGGGCCAGCCCCACATCATGGCGCCCATGGAGAAGTACATCAGTACCGCCAGGAAGCCCACGGACCAGATCAGGCGCTGCTTGAGGATGGGTGTCTCTTTATCCTTCAGGGCCTCTTCCGCCTCCGCCATACTGCTGGAAGCAGATGCCTTGGCGGTACCCGCACCCTTTTCCGAGGCGCCGTAGCCGGCTTCCGTCACTGCGGCAATGATCGCCTGGGGAGAAGCGGTGCCTTCTACGCCCATAGAATTGGTCAGCAAACTTACGGAGCAGGACGTAACGCCCGGCACCTTGGTCACGGCTTTTTCTACTCTGGCACTGCAAGCCGCACAACTCATACCAGTAACATTGAATTGCTTCATGAATACCCTCCTAAATGTCCGGCTCTTGTTTTCTTCTCTCAGCTTGATTTTATGATTGATTTCTCTAGGGGTCTGCGATCCCTCTCTCAGGTATGTGCTGCTATATGTATGGCTTTAATATACCTTATGGGGGTATGTGTATAATATACCCCCATAAGGTATTTGTCAATACCTTCTACAGAGAATTTTCACCTGCTTTTTCAAGGAAAAAGCCAAGGCTTGACCATGCTGCCTATCTGTTTTAGCCAGTCCCTGCCTGTTCTCCGGCAGCACATGCCAACGGCCCCAGAGATCTGGGGCCAGCCGACACTGTATCGCATGAAAATAACAAATACTGCCGCCCAACGTTCTTATCGTTTCCTGTCAGGCGGCCGTGCTCCTCTCTGCCACAGCTGCAGAGGGAAAAACTTTCTTGACAAGACGTGAATGGATTTATTTCCCACAGTCGTATTAAGAGCAACAGCACCTCTCCCGCCTATGGGGATGCACGCCATACCAGGTCATCTCTCCTCAGCAGTATACCGCACTGTCTGCCCTTCGCAGTAACAGGCCTCGATGCCGTCCAAAGATGCCAGGGCCTTCTCATCCAGAGTGTCCGCTATATACAGCGGCGCGATCTCCAGCAGGATCTCCCCGCAGGACCGGGATGAGGACCAGGCTGCCAGCTCCGGCAGAGCGCTCTTGCAGAGGCCGTCCGCTGTATCCACAAAAGGTGAGCGAATCGTACCATCCTCCCGGACATAGTAGTTTCCTCCCCCCAGCGGATAGTCGTGGAGATACACCATATTTACCGCCTGAGAAAAGGGCAGCACAGCCATTTCCGATATGACGTTGCCTTCCCGATGGGACAGGGTAAAGGTAAACTCCGCTCCCGGGACCTCTCCCAAACTGCGGATAAATCCGTCAACGCTCATCAGCGTTCCACGGGTATACCCCGCCTCTATGAGTATCTTTGCCATATAGTCGGCTATAAAAGCGTTCTTCATCCAGAACAGATCCACAAAACGGGTGATCCCATTTTCCTCCGCAAAACGGAGATAGTCCTCCGACACCTGCAGCCGTACCGTATTTTCTCCCAGCAGCTCCAGTTCCACCGCTTCGGGGTCGTTGACAAATACTGCCGTTTCCGCAAAGAAGCTTTTCAGCTCTTCATTGAGATAGGGATCATACTCCGCCGCTTCACTGTCATCGGAGGAAAGAAACAATGCCTGGTATATCTCGTACACCGGGCCAAGGTAGTGATAACGGGTACCACTGTTTTCCAGCAGGGACAGCGCCTCATACAACGCCCCGCTTACCACCACCGTCTCATTCACCCGGTGGTTGATATCCCACAGGTTCTGACAGCCCTCAAAGGCGGCGTCCGCGCTGAACAGGCGGAGCGCATCCGTGGCCGTCTGGGAATACAGCGTTCGCAGGGCCTTCTGCTCCTCGGTGGCGGAAATGTCCCCTCCGCCAAGATCGTAGTAGAAGGTAAACTCATCTCCACAGTTCATTTCACCGCTGAGCACGGTGATCTCCTGAATACCCGGTTCTGTGGTAAGCAGGGCATTGACCCCATATCCCATAGAAATAACGGCGATCAGAATCAGGAGAATGAGTACTACCACGCGGAGCTTTACCTGTCCCGTAGGCAGCTCGATCCGGGTGATGCGCTCCCATGTGGGGCGGTCGTTGCTTGCCGATCTCTTCATCTTACACAACCGATATCAGCATCAGCAATCCCAGAAGCAGCAGCAATGCGCCAATACAGACGAAGGCTGCCACCGCCCCCTTCCGGCACGCTTTGAAATTCTGGATGTAATTGTGCTTAAGGAAAATGTACGCCGCTATCAATCCGAAAATGGGGAGCAGGAAGGACAAGATCACATACAAGGCGTTGCCTGTGTCGTGGATCGGCCGGTCCAGGATCACCTCGCTGGTAGCCAGCGATTCCTCCTCCTTGCTTTCGTCGGCATCTGTGTTCACGCCTACAATGGAGAGCGTTTTCAGCGGTACATTCTTCTCCCGCAGCGCCTGATACTCCGCAATCTCCCGGCTGTTGCCGAACACATAGTGATCGTGACCGATCAGCGTAAGGGCCGGTTCCTCCCCGTCACTGTAATCGTGGACCGACGGATCGTAGGTAAACAGCACCTTGTTTTTCTCCAGCCGCGGATCAGGCAGCGGAATAGCGGAGATCAGGGAACGGGTATACGGGTGCAGCGGATAGTTGAACAGTTCCTCAGAGGTAGCGATCTCTACGATCTGCCCCTTATAGATCACCCCGATGCGGTCAGAAATATACCGGACGATGGACAGGTCGTGGGCGATAAAAAGGTGGGTGGTATTGCGTTCCTCCTTGAACTTGTTCATCAGATTGAGGATTTGGGCACGGATGGAGACATCCAGGGCTGAGATCGGCTCATCTGCCACCACAAATTCCGGTTCCATGACCATGGCCCGGGCCAGGCCCACCCGCTGGCGCTGGCCGCCGGAGAACTCGTGGGGGTACCGGGTCAGGTGTTCCGGCAGGAGGCCCACATCCTCAATGATCTTTTCCACCTTATGGACACGGTCAGCCTCATTTTTATAGAGGTGGAAGTTATACAGGCCCTCAGAGATGATATACTCCACCGTGGCCCGCTCATTCAGAGACGCCGCAGGGTCCTGGAACACCATCTGGATGTTCCGGATCACCTCCCGGTCCAGGCTGTGAGGAATTTTACCGGAAATGCGGACACCTTTATACAGGATCTCACCATTGGAACAGGTGTTGGCCCGGATGATAGCCCGGCCGATGGTGGTCTTGCCGGACCCGGATTCACCTACCAGTGAAAAGGTCTCTCCCTTATACACATCGAAGGTGGCATCCTTGACGGCCCGGACCAAATTGTCTCCTTTGCCGAAATTGATATCCACATGCTTGAGGGAAAGCAGGATCTCTTTCCCGTTGGGGGCCATGGGGCCATGCTCGGGGAAGTGGGCGGCACTGGCATCCAGAACCATACTATTTCTCTCTTTACCCATAGCAGTCCCCCCCTTATATGTTGAATACTTTCATCAGTGTCCCATGGATATCGCGGATGATCTCGGGCTTTTCCACCTTTGGCGCCCGGGGATCAAGGAGCCATGTTTTGGCATAGTGGGTATCGCTCACCTGGAACATGGGCGGCTCCTTGAGGGTATCCACCTTGAGGCAGTACGGATTCCGCGGGGCAAAGGCATCTCCCACGATCCGATTGTACAGAGACGGCGGCGTGCCCGCGATGGAATAGAGCTTCATATTCCGCTCCATCAGCTGCGGCAGGGAGGACAGCAGCGCCCAGGTATAGGGGTGGCGGGGATCATAGAATATCTCCTCCACTTTGCCGATCTCAATGATCTGCCCGGCGTAGAGCACCGCCACCCGGTCTGCCACGTTGGCCACGATCCCCAGGTCGTGGGTGATAAACACGATGGTATAATGGAACTCCTTCTGGAGATCTTTGATGAGCTTGATGATCTGGGCCTGAATGGTAACATCCAGCGCCGTAGTCGGCTCATCACAGATCAGGATCTTAGGCCGGCAGGACAGCGCGATGGCAATGACGATCCGCTGGCGCATACCGCCGGAGTACTGAAAGGGGTAATCGTCAAACCGGTTCTCCGCATTGGGGATACCCACCTTTTTCATCAGCACGATGGCCCGCTTGCGGGCCTCCAGCTCCGAGACGTGCTGGTGCTTCATGATGACAGAGGTGATCTGCTTTCCGATGGTCATGATAGGACTCAGGGAGGTCATGGGGTCCTGGAAGATGGTAGCGATCTTCCGGCCGCGGACCTGGGTCCAGTCGCTGACACAGGAGGTCTTGGCCAGATTCAGCACGGACAATCCGTGGAGAGTAGTGGGCGTCTCATCCAGATACTGGACCCGGAACATGGCGTGATGGAACACGCTGTTGCGCTGGGACTCGTCATTGAGATCCACCCCCAGCTTCATGGCCTTACGCATGGCGGTGAACAGCTGCCGCAGCAGCTTTACCCGCCGGGCGGAGGGATAGCGGCTCAGGGAAAGATAGATCTCCTTCGCCAGGATCTTATTGCGCTCTCTGGTAGCCTGGGAGATCTCCCCCTCACACTGGCGCTTGTACTGGGCCTGCAGCTGGGCCATCTTCCGGGCATATTCCCGGTTGTAGGCCGTGTCGCCCTTTGTTTTTCTGGTATGCTCCCGGATGGTGGCCTTCTTACGGTCTTCCAGCGCTTTAAGCTTGGCATCATACTCCGCAATGGTGCGGGCCGCCTCCCGGATCTTATCTTTTTCTCGGGCACTGTCCAGGGTCTGCTTGAAATTGTGGACCTCTGTCCGCTGGAAAATCAGCTCTTTCCTCTCTGCTTCAAAGGCCGCCGCGTCCGCTTCATTCAGCGTCTGACGCTCCCGCTTCTCCTTTTCCATAGCCAGGATCTCCCGGTAGGTGTCCGCTCCCAGTTCCAGCTTGGAATAAGTGTTGAGCCTACGCTCAAACCTGGCCATCAGCCGGAGCGCCACAGGATTCACACTGGCCACAGTATCGATAAATTCTGTATCGTGAAAGAAAATATCTCCCTCATCGATATAACCGTTGTTATCCAGCATTCCGGCAAAGGTCTTGGTCAATACGGATTTGCCGCAGCCGGATTCGCCAACGATAGCAATGGACTCATCCTCGTAAATATCCAGGGATACGTTGCGGATCGCCGTCAGCGTTCTGCCCCGGACGCGGAACTTTACGGATAAGTTTTTGACAGATAACAGTACTTTCTTTTCCTCCACAGTGCAAGTCCCCCTACATATGCGTCCGCGGGTCCGCGGCGTCGCCCAGGCTCTGACCGATCAGAAACAGCACGATCGAAATAAAGGCGGAGAGCATCACCGGGCACCAGAATTCCCAGCCCCAGCCCGGCGTCACCATGGCGCTCTGGGCATTATAGATGATCTTGCCCAAGGTGGTATCGGCAATACCCAGGCCGATATAGCTGAGGAACGCCTCGGAGGCGATATAGGCCGGGATCTGCGTTGCCAAAATCGTGACGATAAAGGAGATCATGAAGGGCAGAATGTTTTTTACCGCAATGCGCAGCGTGGAAGATCCCAGGCATTTGGAAGCCAGATTGTACTCGCGGTCGCGGATAATAATGACCTGGGTCCGCAGAGAGTAGGCCACGCCGATCCATCCGGTGACACACATGGCAAACACCAGCGTAAAAAAGCTGGGGGAGAATACCAGGACCCACACGGAAATGATCAGGGTGCCGGGCACGTTGCCCACCACGTTGCGGATCTCGTTCATGATCAGATCCACCTTTTTGGAAAATCCCCAGACAGCGCCCACCACGATACCGATAGAGAAGTTGATCACCGCGCAGAGGAACGCCAGAGACAGGGAGATCCGGGCGCCGTACCACATGGAATCAAAGGTGGACTGGCCCGATGCTCCGGTGCCAAAGATCCAGCGGATGCTGAAGCCGAACTTCTCGATAGCCGCCGCCGGAGTCAGATGCTTGGTATCGGCATCCATCAGGTTGCCGTACCGGTCAAAGCCGTTGATCAAAGGATAGATATAGGTAAAGACAATGATCACAGCGAACAGGAGCAGAATGATGATGTTTGCCTTTTTACGGAAAAACACGCGGAACACCGAATGCCAGTAGGAATAGCGAGGCGCTGTAATCTTTTCCACCGCCGCCTCATCCTGAGGTATCCGGGTGAAGAGCTCATCGTCTGTAAGTCCGGTATCCGCCAGACTGATCAATCTTTCTTTCGTCTCCGTCATCTTCCGTCACCTCGCCTTGGATGTATAGGAGATCCGCGGGTCCATAACCGCCATCAGGATGTCGCCCATAATGGCGGATATGATGAACAGGATACCATAGAACAGCGCCACACCTACGATCACCGCGTTGTCGTAAGCACCGATGGCCTGGACCAGCAGGCCGCCCACGCCAGGGATGGTGTAGACCTGCTCCATGATGATAGCGCCGGAAAGGGCTCCGATAATGGCGCCGGGTACACCATGGACAATGGGGATCGCCGCGTTCTTGAAGATGTGTTTAGTAAAGATCTCTCCCTCACTGAGGCCTTCCGACCGGGCAAATTTTACGTAGTCGGAGTTCATCTGATCCACCATGTACCGCCGCATCCACTTCATCTCGCCGGCAATAGCAGACAGCACCATGGACACGATAGGCATGATGTACATGGCAGCGGTAGGATTATCCAGTGAGAACGTAGTGGGCAAGCCCAGCTTGTTGCCGATAGCCTTCAGCATCAGCATATAGGCAAGGCCCGGCACTGCCATGATGAACACGATATAGGCGTTGCCCAGCTGATCCACCCAGGTATCCTTTTTCTTGGCCATGAGGATACCCAGAGGCAGACCGATCAGATATGCCAGAGCCGAAGCGATGATACTGACCACAAAAGAGTAGGAGATCCGGGAACCGCTGTCCTTTACCAGGGACACGTTGGTATAGTCATCGGTATACAGATCCGCATATACCAGGTTCAGGTCCCGGGAACCGGCCAGATAGGTGGCGGTGTGAAGATTATCCGCACTTTCCGCCACATAGCCGGTGGGATAATAGGTCGTAGATTTCACATAGTTGCCCTGGGGCTGGATCATCGTATCAAAGGCATCCACACCCTTGTTGACGCTGTAAGAGGTTCCCAGCTGGATCTTTACAAAATTCTGGTGCAGGTATGGGAACGTGTTGTCAAAGTACAGCAGGTACTTGTGCAGTGTGCCATTGCCCATGATGGCTGGTGAAAACTTCTCTCCGCCATAAGCCGGGTCATACAGGGTAAAGGTCAGTCCCCGCTCTCCCACATCTTCCTCCACATAGTGGATATTGTCGAAGGCCAGAATCCCTCCGAAAAACGAGGCCAGCCGGGACAGCAAGGGCTTGTCCTGATACGCGAAAAGCGACTGGGAACCGCCGGTAGCGATCCTGGTCTTGGAGGCCATCACCGCATCCAGGCGGACAACGGTATAGCCTTTGGACTCATAATACTCTGTAAACTCCTGGACATATTCCGCCACCGCCTCACTGTCCTCGTCAGCCGTGCGGCCAATGGTGGCAATGGACTGGCGGAAGTCCTCTTCTATCTGCCCCTCATTTACCAGTTCATTGATGTAGTCGTTGTAGGAGACGTAATCCAGATAGCCGTACTCCTCCCACATCTGGTACATATAGAGGGTCTTTTGGTTGTTGGTAAGCTTGATGTACTGCTCATCCTCAGCGAAGATCAGCGTGTCGTCCAGCCAGGAGAACACCATCAGCATGATAAGACCTACCGCGATCACAACGGAGATACATCCGCGAAAAAATCGTTTAAAAAAATAGATTACCATAATAAATATCCCCTATTATGGGGCAGGGCGAATGAATCCTTGTCCATCCGCCCTGCCTGGATTACCTACCAGGTGTGTTCTATATCATTTACCAAAGGCCCATTCTTCTGATGGCGTAACCGTCACCATAGGGCAGCAGGCCGTCCAGATATGTCTCCGGGTCACCGAAGTCACCGCCGATGCCTCCCATACCGCCCATGTCGTAGTTATACTCCGCGCCGCTCTGGGTGTTGAACCAGGTATTGAGGTTTTCCGTACCATCATTGCACTCCACCAGAGCGATCTGCACCAGGCCGCCCAGTGCTTCCTCAATGCTGGTCTTGAGGACGAAGGCCTGGTTGGAAGCGATCTCATTGTAAGCAGAGTAGGGGTAATCGATCACGATGGGATTTTCCGCAGTGATCTCATATCCCATAGCTGCCAGTTCTTCCACCGCCAATGCCAGTTCTGCGGCTGCCGCTTCGGGGTCATACCAGCCGTCATAACCGTCACTGGACATGGTCTCAGCATTCCATACCATCACATCCAGGCCGTCAGCATCGATCTGTGCCTGAACGATCTCGCCATAGAAGGTACCTGCCGGGAACGTGGTGGCCGTACCGTTGATGTCCACCGTCACCTCTTCCTCCAGGGAGACAAAGGTTCCGGGAACCAAACCATTGCGCAGGCAGACATACTTGAGGTCCTCGCCCAGGCTCTGGGAGATATAGGTCGCCCTGTCGATAGACCGGGCCAGCGCAATGCGGAAATGCTGATTCTGGAGGGCGGCACTGCTGGCTTCCTTCTGTTCCTCCGTTTTCTGGGAGGCCGCCGCACCGTCTGCCACATTGGCATAGGTCTGACGATGGAGGTTGAACCACATCATAAAGATGTTCATGACGTTGTCGGCTATATGGACATACTTATCATAGCTGCCATCCTTCTTGGCCATCTCCAGCTGCGCAGTATCCAGTACCATGGTGGAGCCAATACCGTTAAAGAAGTTATTGTACTCCCGGGTCACATCGCTGCCGTCGTCATAGCTGAGATTTACATTCTGGATCGCAACATTTTCAGCGTTCCAGTAATCAGGATTGGCAACATAGGTCACAGAGTTCTTGTCTGTGACATTCGTGCAGAGGTAAGGACCGCAATAGGCAATATGGTCCTGGTCCACGCCGTAGACATAGGTGCTGGCCGTGGAATTGGCGTCGAACTCCGCAATACCGAACACACCGCCCTGAGATACATAGTAGGAACGGCTCATGGGCAAAAAGGCCGTATCTGCTACCATGGTCATGAAATAGGGACACTCCTCTGTCAGGGTATACTGGAGGGTGTGGTCGTCCAGAGCCTTGATCCCCACGGTAGAGAAATCCGTTGTCTCGCCGCTGAGATACTCCGCAATCCCTACGATACGGCCATTGAGGTTTTCGATGCTGCTGGCGCCGGTATCTGCTAAGTGCTGGGCACCGGCCACCCAGTCGTCAGCTACCAGGTCCGCCACCTTGCGGCCCTGGGAGTCTGTCCAGATCACGCCCTCGCGGATGTGGAAGGTATATGTGAGGCCATCATCAGAGACCTCATAACTGGTTGCCAGGTGGGGCACCAGCTCACTCTCACTGTTATATTTATACAGGCAATCAATAAAGGACTCGTTATCCAGGATATCGCCGGAGGAGAGGAAATCCCAGGTGGTACCTACCCGTTCAAAGGTACCGGAGTAGGTATCTGTAAAGGTGTATCCCTTCTCCTCCAGGTACGCTTTGGCGCTGTCGGAATAGGTGCCGGTACCAGCCAGCTCATACCACATGTCCCGCAGATGTTCATAGTCCTCTGTGACAATGATCTCGTTGGTCAGAAGCATCTGGTCGTAATTGGTCCGGTCTCCCATCCAGGAAATGTAGCCGCCTGTGCGATAGGCCAGCCGCGACATGGCATAGCAGCCGCCGGCTGTATACAGTGGTGTTCCTACGCCGCTCTCCAAAAATTTAGCCTCAGCAATCGCCATCAGCGCGTGGCGTTCCGACAAAGTCTCTGCTTCCAGCGCCTGCTGATATATCTCATAAAAGTCGCCCAGGGCATCCATATAGATCGCTTCATCATCATCCAGGATACCGGAGGACGCGCTGCTGTCATCTGTTTCATCACCGTTGGAATTACTGTTTGTGTTATTGGTGGGGTTCTTGTTGCTGTTGTTGCCGCAGGCGGCCAGGGAGGCCACCAGGGTCACGCAAAGGGCAATGGCTATCAGCCTTTTCATCCATTCTCTCATCATGTTCTCTCCCTTCGTGGTATGCAAGCACACCCATCTTCCCTGACGTGGTAAAAGCTCGTCCCTACACAAATTCTCATACCGACACACAAATAGGTGATGGTATGAGCGGGCGGGGCACTTCTGCCCCGCCTGCCCCATTCTCCCTCAGTTGAAAATCACAGAAGCTTCAAAAGCCTACCGTGATTACAGGATCTCAGTAACGGTATAACCGGCATCCGCAACGGCCTTCTTCAGAACATCGTCCGCTACCTCAGCCTTCAGGGTGACCACCGCAGTGCCCGTCTCGTGGCTGGCAACCGCAGACTCTACCTCAGGCAGGGCCTCCAGAGCCGCCTTTACCCGAGCCTCGCAGTGACCGCAGTTGATCCGCTCAACCTTCAGAGTCTTTTCCATAGTGACGTTTCCTCCTTGTGCATACTTTTATATTTTCTTCTCCTTGCCCGCCTGCTGCAGGATCTGCTTCAGCTGCAAGGGATTGAAAACCACGCAGGTGCCAGTGAGGAACATGATTGCCGCTGTTCGTTACTTCATCAGCTTTTGCAAAGTCGCTACCAATTCGTCAATAATTTCGTCTTTGCCGTCCCGGATATCCTGGGCAACACAGGTGCGGATATGATTGGCCAGCAGTTCCTTATTGAACGCGTTGACCGCCGCAGTCACCGCAGCAGACTGGATCAAAATGTCCGTGCAGTAAGATCCTTTTTCCACCATACCGCGGATACCGCGGATCTGCCCCTCGATACGGTTCAGCCGATGAATCAGGCTTTTATACTCCTCCTCCGACCGATCTTTGGATTTGTGGCAACAGCATATTTGCTTATCCATGATTAGCTCCCTTCATAGTACATACCTATTAGGGGTATGCCCATAATATACCCCCCATATGTATTTGTCAATATATTTCCCTGTCTTTTTTCAAAAAAATTGTCGCTTATGCTCTAAAATTTTCTCTTTTTTAAAAACACTTGTTCTTGTATATATGAATTAAGCACATATACATATTTCTCATTTTAGTCAGGCAGCCCGCCAGAGCGGCCAGCCCCATATAGCCGCTTTTGCAGGAAGAAATCTTTTGCGAGCCCCTCTCTTTTACTCACTGCTGTGAATGATTTCTCCAATAAGATCCACCTCCTCGCCCTGTCTCCTCATTGTGATCTGCCGGCTCAGCCTCCCGGCAGAAAATCCAAACCACACAACGGTATATTTTGCTTGCCAGATGCTAAAACAAAAGGCAACTGCCTGCGCAGTTGCCTTTTTTGGTGGACCTGGAGGGATTCGAACCCTTGACCTCTGCGATGCGAACGCAGCGCTCTCCCAGCTGAGCTACAGGCCCATATTTTATATTTTACCTATCCTTCCAAGGCTCTTCCCAGTAAAAGGAACCTCCGGCTCCCGGCCAGAAATCTCTATTATTATACTGCCATTCAAGGAATTTGTAAAGTCAAATCTGTCAAAAACTGAAATTATTTCTTTCCATCCTGTCAAAAAGAGATGTACAGCGGGAATCGCTGTACATCTCTTTTTGCTCAGACCACCGGCAAAGTCTCCCCAACAGCAGGGAAAGAACCCTCGCCAGAATTTTCCAGGCACTCGTATACTTTGGTTCCCGTGGTTTCAAAATACTTTTTCCAGTCTTCAGAAATGGGAGCGTCAGTAAAAAGGCGATCCACCTCACTTAACTCACACAAGTGGATGAAAGAAGCCTTGTCAAATTTACTGTGATCCACCAGCATGCATGTCTGCTGAGCGCAGCTGATGGCTGCCCGTTTCATATCCGCCAAAAGCTCATTCGCCGTCATGGCGCCCCGGCGCATATCAAAGGACTTGCAGGAGAAAAAGGCACGGTCTACCTGATATCTTCTCAGATTCTCCACCGCTGTGGGTCCCAGGAAAGCCTCCTCATCCGCATCATAGCGTCCTCCAATGCAGATAAGCTTCAAGGTTTTGCTCTTGGACAGCGTGTTCAGGACCCGCAGAGAGTTGGTCAGGACCGTGATATCCATGTTCATCAGGCCATGGCACATATAAGACACCGCACTGGAATTGTCCAGGAAAATGGTGTCTCCCTGCTTCATAAACTGGACCGCCCGATCAGCCACCCTGGTCTTGCCGCCGGCAAACGTCCGGGTCAGCATTTCCTTAGAGGGCATGACCATCGTCCTCTTTTTCAGTGTGGCGCCTCCGTAGATCTTATCTAAAAATCCCTCTGTCTCCAATGCATCCAGATCTCTTCTGGCCGTCTCCACGCTGATATGGAACAAGGACATGATCTCATTAACCGTTATCGTTTCCTTCTCCAACAACAGCGCCTTGATCTTATCTCGACGCTGCACCGCCAACAATTTCAAATCCTCACCTCCTATTTACTGATATTGTATACGAGAGCCGGGTATTTTACAAGGTTTTTGCCCTAGTTTTTTCCAGATTTTTTGTGTATATGTCTCAATTTTAACCGTTTATTGAGGAGACATTCTCATATAAAAGGAAACATACGCTATAAGAAGAGACACTCCCTGCCGCATATCCTCCGGCAGGGAGTATTCTCTATCGTTTCACCTCATACCGTGTGCAGAAAACCGTTTATCGTTTCTCTTTTAGTCCTGAGGAACAAGGTCCATGCTGAAGTACTGCAGGCACAGCTCAGAAAGAGTACCGTCCTCTTTCATCTCCCGCAGGCACTCGTCCACAGCCTGCTGGAGCTCGGTCTCCTCCTTGGAGAACAGGAAGTAACCATCGGGCAGGGAGATCTCATCGGAATTCTCGATTTCGATCAGACGCAGCTCATAGCCCCGCTCCTCGCTGGCAATAGCGAAGTCGGCCTTGTTCTGGATGCAGGCGTCATAACGGCCGGTAACCACCTGGGAAATGCAGTCCTGGGCGCTGGCGTCAATGTAGTCCAGAATGATCTGGGCATCCGGATGCTCCTCATTATAGGCCTCCAGGAAGATGGCGGTGGCGGTACCGGTGATGGTCAGCACGTGCATACCGGCCAGGTCATCCAGGGAGTTGATGGTGGTATTGTCCGCAGCCACACCGATCACATAGGGGCTGGTGTAGTAGGAAACCTCAGAGTAGAGGTAGTTGTCGGCACGCTCCTGCTTCCAGGTGATGTTGGAGCCTACCATGTTGAACTTACCGGAATCAAGACCAGGTGTCAGAGCGGCAAATTCACCGGCGCAGTAGAGCTCAAACTCATACTGCTCCAGACGATTGTCCAGCTCCTTCACGATGGCGATCTCATAACCGTCGTAGCTGCCGTCATCATTGACATAGTTGAGGCGAGCTGCGGTGCCGGGGAATCCATAGACAACTTTCTGGACCTCAGTGCCGCTGCTGTCGCCGGTATCGTCAGAAGATGCGTCGTTATTGCTGGTTTTGTTGGTGGTGTTGTTGGCAGTGTCGTTACCGGCTGCGTTGTTCTGGCCGCAGGCAACCAGAGCCAGTACCATCATAGCCGCAAGAAGAAGCGCAAGAATTCTTTTCATCGTATGTACCTCCTGTTGTAAAAATTATGAAAAACAATTTTCATTGTTTTTGCCGATAGATCAATGCATTGTGATACGCTTGAGGAACTGCTTGGTTTTTTCTCCCTGCGGATGGGAGAAGAATTCATCCGGTGTGGCCTCCTCATAGATATTGCCGTCGGCAAAAAAGATCACGCGGTCGGCCACATCCCGGGCAAAGGTCATCTCATGGGTCACAATGATCAGCGTGATTCCCTTGTGGGAGATGGAACGGATCACGTCCAATACCTCGCCGATCATCTCAGGGTCCAAAGCGGAAGTAGGCTCGTCAAACAGGATCACCTTGGGCTGGATCGCCAGCGCCCGGGCAATGCCCACACGCTGCTGCTGGCCACCGGAAAGCTGATGGGGGTAATAATTCATCCGGTCTGCCAGGCCAACGCGGCACAGTTCTTCCTCCGCAAGCCGCTTGGCCTCGTCCTTATTCATCTTCTTGACCACTACCAGCGCTTCCATGACGTTCTCCAGCGCGGTCTTATGGCGGAACAGATTGTAGGACTGGAATACCATAGCCGTCTGGCGACGAACTGCCAGAATATCTTTTTTCCGGACACTGGTCATATCCAGGGTCATGTCGTCCAGAATCAGCGTTCCTTGCTCTGCATGCTCCAAAAAGTTCAGGGTGCGCAGGAACGTGGATTTGCCGGACCCGCTGGCGCCCAGCATAACGATGGCCTCGCCGGTCTCTACCCGGCAGTTCACCCCGCGCAGGACGTGGTTCTTACCAAAGTGTTTATGCCAATCACGTACTTCAATCATGATCCACTCTCCTCCACAGCGATCTCATCAGAAATAGGTCTGTCATATACGTTCAGCCGCTTTTCGACCCGGCGGATCACAAACTCCACCAGGATGCACATGATCCAGTAGGTAAGGGCGGCACAGGTATATGCTTCAAAATAGTGGAAGTTCCGTCCACCCAGCACCTTAGCCTTGCCCATCACGTCCATTACGGAGATGGTGAAGGCTACTGCCGTTCCCTTCAGCAGGGAGGTCAGGGCGTTTCCGAAGGAGGGAACCGCCACCACCAGGGCCTGGGGGATGGTGATGCGCCACAGGGTCTGGATGCTCGTCATACCAATGGATTTGGCCGCCTCCGTCTCTTTCCGGTCTACGGACATCAGGGCCGCACGGATCACTTCCGATTCATAGGCAGCCTCCTGCAGGATAAAGGCAATGGCTGCAAAGGTAAACGGGGTTACCGTATTGATATCAATGTTGGTCCCCCAGCTGTCGTTCATGCCCATGGTGATCAGCGGCAGTCCGTAATAGGACATGTACAGCAAAACCATGATGGGGACGCCGCGGATAAAAGAAACATATACGCTGCATACCTGGCTCAGTACAGGGACACGATTGATCTTGACCAATGCGATCAAGAAACCGAAGACAATGCCGAACAGGATCGCTACCCCGGTGAGCTTCAGCGTCATAGGCAGTCCCTGCAGAACAATCGGCCAGTATTCCCAGATCAAACTTACATCGAACATCCTTATACTCCCTTTCTGATCTGTTTCTTTCAGTGTCATTCAGCGCCTGTTGATTCCCCGGCATCCTGAGCGACAAACCTGCAAAACTTGTCACAACCCTGCCATATTATGATCTCTTGTATTTCTCTCTGGCAGGATGATGATATGATATACCAAGAAGTTTGAAATTGTCAATAGGATTTTGGCAAAAATACGTCAAAACATTGTAATAGTATGACTGATTGTGACCTGTTTTCGTTGTTTTTGACAATATTGCCTTTCTGTTTTTTGCTATTTCACCAACAACCCTGTGGTAAGGTGCCTGTTATGGGGCAAATAAACAAAAAAAGAATCCGGCATAGTATGCCGGATTCTTGCGGAGGTTGCTGAGGTCCAGGCAATTCCATAAAACATGTCATCAACATGCTGGCAAAAAGTGACGTCTCTACGCCCTTTGCTTCATTTCCCTTGCCTATATACTATAGCGGCTTCTCCGCCTCATGTCAATTGACAATCCTTTCCCCTCGGGTCAACAGCAGCAGAGTACGCATACACTGTAGGGGGAAATTCCCCAGAAGGAGGTAACACAATGGGTGTTACAAATTCAAACAAGGTCATCAGTACCGACCAGATCGCCTGTGACGGCTCGCTGAAAGTGACCCTCGCCCTCACAGCCGCTCCGGACATTGTCTCCAATCCCACAGACATCGTACTTGTGTTAGACCGTTCCGGCAGCATGACCGGTACGCCTTTAACCAATATGAAGGACGGCGCCAAAACCTTTATTGACATTATCTCTGAAGCTACCGGCGGTGCCCAGGATGATATCATTGGTTCCGGCAGCCATATCGCCATTGTCAGCTTCGCGGACACTGCCGTGGCCAATACGTAGCTGATCACATCTGTGGATACCCTCAAGAATGCGGTGGACTCGCTGGCAGCAGGGGGAACCACCAATCATGCTGATGCTTTTGCCAAGGCCACCCAGCTTCTGGACGGCTCCTCCGTACAGAACAAGGTCATCGTCCTCTTTACAGACGGCAAGACCACAGCCGGGCCTCCTACGGCTCCTGTTGCCGCCGCAGCCCGGGCCAAAGGCATCATTATTTATTGCATTGGTCTTGTGGGGACAGACGGCGTGGATGTGTCCACTCTGGATAACTGGGCGACAGACCCCAGTGCCACCCATGTAGCCGTCACACCCGATGCGGCAGACCTGGAGGAGTTGTTTGCGGAGCTGGCCGCCAATATCTCCAAGGCGGGTGCTACCGATATCGTCATTGACGAGATCGTCTCTCAGGACTTTATCCTCCCGACATACAAAAAAGCCCTTTCGTATGTGTAGTACTCCCACACACGAAAGGGCTTTTTCTTATAACAGGCAGATCAGACCAGCTCGATGACAGCGGTCTCAGCGGCATCGCCGCGGCGCACGCCGGTACGGGTGATACGGGTGTAGCCGCCATTGCGCTCCGCATAGTTGGGGGCGATCTCCTTGAAGATCTTCTTGACCACATCCTCACGGGTGATGAAGGTCATGGCCTGACGGTAAGCAGCCAGGTCGCCCTTCTTACCCAGGGTGATCATCTTCTCAGCCAGGGGGCGGATCTCCTTGCAGCGGGTGACGGTGGATTCCATCTTACCGTTGTCCAGGAAATCGGTCACCTGCTGACGGAGCATCGCTCTGCGCTGGTCGGTAGTTTTACCGAGCTTACGAGTTCCGGGCATTGTAGGTTTCCTCCTTCAAAAGGCGTTCCTGCCTCTCCGGGCAGGTACAGTATGATACGCGCACTGCGCCGCCAAAGGCGGTCACAGGCGGCATCCTCAATTGTTGTCTTCGTCGGCCAGGGACAGGCCCATCATGGCCAGCTTGTTGATAACTTCCTCCAGGGACTTGCGGCCCAGGTTACGCACCTTCATCATCTCATCCTCGGTCTTGGAGATCAGATCCTCCACCGTGTTGATGTTGGCGCGCTTGAGGCAGTTGAAGCTGCGGACGCTGAGATCCAGCTCCTCGATGGTCAGCTCCAAGACCTTATCCCGCTGGGTCTCCGCTTTCTCCACCACAGTGGACTTGGAGCCCACGGTTTCACTCAGGTCAGTGAACAGGGTGAAGTGGTCGCAGAGGATCTTGGCACCAAGGGACACAGCATCCCGGGCGGAGATGGTGGAGTCAGTCCACACCTCGATGGTCAGCTTATCAAAGTCGGTCATGTTCCCCACGCGGGTGTTCTCAATGGTGTAGTTCACCTTGTACACAGGCGTATAGATGGAATCCACAGGGATCACACCGATGACATTGTTCTGCTGGGCCTTATTCCGCTCGGCAGGGACGTAGCCACGGCCGTGACTGAGCGTGATCTCCATGTTCAGCGTAGCGCCGCTGCCCAGGGTGGCGATGTGCAGATCCGGATTCAGGACCTCCACCTCGCCATCGCTCTTGATGTCGCCGGCGGTGACTTCGCAGGGGCCGACAGCCTCAATAAAGACCGTCTTCACACCCTCGCTGTGGAGCTTGGTGATCAGCTGCTTGATATTCAGCACGATCTCCGTCACATCCTCTTTGACGCCGGGGATGGTGGTAAACTCATGCTGAACACCTGCGATCTTGATGCTGGTGGCAGCGGTTCCGGGCAGGGAAGAGAGCATGATACGGCGCAGAGCGTTACCCAAGGTGGTGCCGTAACCGCGCTCCAGAGGCTCGATCACATACTTCCCATAGGAATCATCACCAGGAGTTTCGATACACTCGATCTGAGGCTTCTCAATTTCAATCATGCAGTTTTACCCTCCTTATCTGGCAGACCATCCTGCAACGGTCCACCCCTAAATTCAGTTCGTGTGATAGCTCGAGGGTAAGCTCCAATTACTTGGAGTACAGCTCGACGATGAGGTGCTCCTCGATGGGCATATCGTTGATATCCTCTCTCACGGGCAGGCGGGAAACGGAGCCCTTGAGAGCGTCCTTCTGGCGGTCAAGCCACTGGGGAACCAGAACGCTGGGAGCATCCTCGCCCAGCAGGCGCTTGAACTTCACAGAAGAGCGGCTGCTTTCCTTAACCTCGATCACATCGCCGACCTTCACGAGATAGGAGGGGATGTTGACCTTCTGACCGTTGACGGTGAAGTGGGCGTGGCTCACCAGCTGACGGGCCTCGCGGCGGGTCATGGCAAAGCCAAGGCGGTACACCACGTTGTCCAGGCGGCGCTCCACCAGGGTCAGCAGGTTCTCGCCGGTCT
>ERZ779866.123-NODE-123-length-78785-cov-12.247580_pt1 | contig 78785 bp, 103 predicted proteins | sample MGYA00511248_ERZ779866 | MGnify/ENA primary metagenome ERZ779866 (study PRJEB29588, sample SAMEA2155758) | human gut metagenome | biome: human gut; feature: human-associated habitat; material: faeces | place: Denmark | collected 2008/2010 ... | reverse complement strand
AGCGGTATCTCAAAGAACACCAGCGGGATTTTATGCCGGAGGACACCAAAGCCGGAATGATACAGGCGTATCTTGATAAGTACACCGGGAGCATGGTCTGTTCCAAGCAGCTTTACAAGGAAGCCTTGAACCACACCTTTGACGAGCCGAAGCAATGGGAAATCCGGGAAATCAACGAGATTATGAACCAGTGCATTACCGGCTGGCGGTACTTCCCGAACCCAAGAATGTTTTCCGAATATGGCAGACAAAAGGGCTGGGAGCGTGAAAACCCGGCAACGGACTCCGGCAACCCGTCTGAAAAAACGATGGATGGTTTTGTGGAGGTCACAGAACAGATGGAGCTTCCATTCTGAAAATGACAGCCCGTTGCACCCCCTGTTGCTATCCCGTTGCCGAGCCGGTTGCCGGGGAAAATCCCGAAACTATCGGCTTTTCTCCCCTATGACAACCAAAACAACAGAAAAATAAAAGAAAAGTATAAATAGTAACCATCGCCAGATTGAGATTGTTTGCAAGGTCTTTTGAAGCCCGTTGCCGGACTTCGTTGCCGACACCCTCTGTCTGGCTATTTTCATGTATGGAGGATAACTGCCTATGGCGAATAATAAGATGAATATTGAAGGAAAAAATTACTCGGATATTCCGGTGTGGCGTAGATATACGCTTACCATTGAGGAAGCAGCCAGATATTATCATATCGGCGAAGGAAAATTGAGAACGCTTATTGACACACATCCCAATGAGGATTTTTATGTGATGAACGGCAATCGTGCCCTCATTAAGCGTGAGAAATTTGAGAGGTATCTGGATCAGGCTACTGCTGTGTAAACAGAGCTGACAGATTTACCGATTTCACATGATATAACTATGCGGAGAGCTGGATTTGTGCTATGATAAGAGTGCAAGTCTGGCTCTCTTTTTTGAAAGGAGAGTTCACGATGAGTGAGAAAAGACGAGATAACCGTAATCGGATTTTGCGAGAGGGCGAGTACCAGCGTAAAGATGGGAGGTATCGGTTCCGCTATATTGATGAGGACGGAAAAGAGAAAAATGTATACAGTTGGCGTTTGGACAAGAATGACCCAATGCCAAAAGGGAAGAAGCGGGAGCCTTCCCTGCGTGAGAAAGAAAAACAGATTGAAGCGGATTTGTTTGACCGTATCGTAACCAACGGTGGCAACTATACTGTTTTGGAACTGGTAGAAAAGTATGTTTCATTGAAAACAGGAGTTCGTCACAATACGGTTGCCGGATATAAAACGGTCATCAATATGCTGAAAAAAGAGAGTTTTGGGAATCTGCGAATTGATAAGGTGCGTTTGTCAGACGCCAAGGCATGGTTGATTAAGCTCCAACAAATTGATGGGCGGGGATACAGTTCCATTCATTCTATCCGGGGAGTCCTCAGACCAGCATTTCAGATGGCGGTAGACGATGATTTGCTTCGTAAAAATCCATTTGAATTTGAGCTTGCATCCGTCATTGTCAATGATTCTGTTACCAGAGAAGCGATTACCCGAAAGCAGCAGAGAGATTTGCTAAAGTTTATTCAGGAAGATAAGCATTTCAGCAGATACTATGATGCGATTTATATTCTTTTTCACACAGGGCTTCGTATTTCAGAGTTCTGTGGGCTGACGGTTTCAGAGATTGAGTTTGGAGAAATGCGTATTAAGGTAGACCATCAGTTACAGCGTACTGCACAGATGCAGTATGTAATTGAAGAACCAAAAACTGACAAAGGCATCCGCTATGTGCCGATGACGGAAGCTGTCGCAGCGTGTTTTCGCAGAATCATTGCCAACCGCAAGACACCAAAAGTTGAACCGATGGTGGAAGGATATGCAGGATTTTTGTTTCTGGATAAAAACGATATGCCGATGGTTGCCCTTCACTGGGAAAAGTATCTGGAGCATATCATTCAGAAATACAACAGGATTTACCGTATCCAGATGCCGAAAGTTACCCCTCATGTATGCAGGCACACCTTTTGCTCTAATATGGCAAAATCCGGTATGAATCCGAAAACCTTGCAGTATATCATGGGTCACGCAGACATCAGTGTAACCTTGAACACTTACACCCATGTGAATTTTGATGATGCAAAGGAAGAAGTATATCGGATAGCGAATAGTTAAAAAAGCCCGTTGGTAAGGACGCTTGCTTTACCAATGGATTTACCAAGATTGCAGGGAAAAACATAAGAAAATACGAGAAGATTTGAGAAGATACCTTGAAAAGAAAGGAAAACTCAAAAGTCGGAAAACCCTGAAATATCAAGCGTTTGAGAAGAAATACAAGACTTAAATGGAGATATAAAAAGATGATTAAAGTACTATTTATTTGCCACGGCAACATCTGCCGCTCGCCGATGGCAGAATTTTTACTGAAACACATGGTAAGGGAGCAGGGGCTCCAGGACCAATTCCAGATAGCTTCCGCAGCAACAAGCAGAGAAGAGATAGGCAATCCTGTTTACCCTCCGGCCAGACGGAAACTGGCTGAACTGGGCATTTCAACCACAGGCAAGACTGCTGTACAGATGACTAAAAGCGATTATGACAAATATGACTATGTGATCGTCATGGATGAAAACAATATGCGCAATGCCCTGAGACTGGTGGGGAGAACACGCACTGAAGCGGCAAAACTGCACAAACTCCTCGACTTTGCAGACAAACATGGAGACATTGCAGACCCCTGGTATACTGGGGATTTTGATACTGCATTCAGTGAAATAGAAAAAGGCTGCAGCGGATTTCTTGAGCATCTTAAAAAAGAAGGAATGATCTGATGTACTTCGTTTACATGCTCCGCTGCGGAGACGGATCTGTTTATACAGGCATTACTACTGATCTTTTAAGGCGTTTCAAAGAACACCGGAACGGAAAAGGCGCAAGATACACAAAGAGCCGCAAGGTAATAAGGATAGAAGCGGCATGGGGATGCGATGAACGATCAGATGCGCTGAAACTGGAAGCCCAGATAAAGAAACTGCCCAAATATAAAAAAGAACAGCTCATAACAGACGAAAATGCCATGAGGTCTTATCTGGACGGAAAAGTGGACATAAACAAATATCACAGACAGAGGTCATGGGCAGAATGGCCATAAGACTGTAAAAAGACCGGAATACAAAGATTGCCGGTCATTTTGCGATCAGCTCAAGATATTTCTCACTGTTTGCGATAAAACTATCTATGTCTACCATTGTGTTTCCTATGGTCTTGTGGATGAACAATCCGTCAGACAGGATAAGCAGCAGCCATGACAGATAGTCAGGGGGGATTTCACTTGTGCGTTCGCTTATCTTTTCGGTCAGTATGGAAGCAAAGTCCTTATATCTTTGCAGCAGCCGCTTCCTGAGCTGTTCATTGCCGGCTGCAGAGTCAGAGAACAGATGAAGCCTCAGATTGGCTGTTTCAACATCTCTTTGCAATACATATTTTATGAGCCTGTGCATGGAAGTATCTTTTGAGGCGTCTTCTGTCCATGTGAGAAGATCCTGAAGCTGCTGATCCAGATATTTGTCCGTAATATCAAATATCAGGTCGTTTTTATTTTTGTAATAATAATACAGAGTCCCTTTTGAGACGCCTGCTTCCTTTGCTATGTCAGCAAGAGAAATGTCAGACATTTTCTCACTGGCAAGCAGATCCTCTGCGGTAGAGAGGATCTTTTCCCTTATATTTTCATTTCTTGGAGCAGCCATATGCCACCTCCCGTTTTTCCAATCTTATATGCTCCCATTATACACATTTGCAGGCTGTTTGTCGAGAGCGCCTGTTTAAAGAAAGATCCTCGGCCATAAAAAGAAAAAAAGCTTCCCGTCATGGAAAAGCTTGACTTTGACATGTGCTTCTGGTACGATAAAGCCAAAGAGTCGGTCATTTGACCGACTGTGAAAAAGCGGAGCATGTACCATAGACAAAGATCAGGCATGTAAATATATAAATCCGTGCAGGTTCACAGGATTCAGGAGGTGAGCATATGGATAATGCTAAGCTGGAAAAGAAATTGAACTCCAGATTAAGGAAAAGATTCGGCGGCAGTGTTAAAGCTTCGGTGGAGGACAGGATAATAAGGGTTACCGGCAATCTTTTGGAATGGGAAGACATAATCCGTGCATGCTCTATGTGTGTGGTAAAAAAAGACGGTTTTCATGTGGTAAATGATATAACTTTTGAAGGAGCCACTGTACCTGAAATGAGGATCCCCGACATTAGAGATGATGCTCTGGACGGGGCAAGGCCCGATGTGTTGATAATAGGCGGCGGCATTTCCGGGGCCAGCATTGCACGAGAACTTACCCGCTGGAAAATTGATGTGCTGCTGGTGGACAAAGAAGCAGATCTTGCTGTTCAGGCGTCAGGCAGAAACGACGGAGAGGTACATCCGGGAGTGGACCTTGGCAAAGGCACCCTTAAGCAGAAGTATGTAGTCAGGGGAAACAGGATGTTCGACAAGCTTTGTGATGATCTGGATGTCCCTTTTAAGCGGTGCGGCCAGTATGCCGGATTTACCGAGTGGTTCACCCTTCCGGTCGTATGGCTGTACGGACTTCAGAGAAAATACATATGCGGAGTGGATGATACCAGGATAGTATTCGGAAAGAAAATACGCAGGGGTGAGCCCGGCCTGAACCACGACTTTAAATTTGCTCTTTATAATCCCATGGCAGGATGTGTCTGTCCATATGGACTGACTATCGCCTTTGGAGAAAACGCTGCTGCAAACGGAGCCGGCATTTCCCTTAATACCGCCGTAACAGCCATGGAAGTAAGGGACGGAAGGATCATTTCCGTAGACACCAACAGGGGAAGGATATATCCTAAAATTGTCATAAACGCAGCCGGGGTGTTTGCAGAGGATGTGGCTGCAATGGCAGAGGACAGGTTCTTTTCCATACATCCCAGGAGAGGGACCAATTCCATAACGGATAAAAAGAAAGGTACGATGGTGGGCTGTATTTCCTCTGTCAAGACACTGAAGAAAAACAGATCCCATACAAAAGGCGGAGGCATATTACATACGGTCCATGACAATCTCCTTGTGGGGCCCAATGCGGTCGAGACATGGGAAAAAGAAAACTTTGCCACCGAAAAGGACAGCATAGACAAAGTCTTTGAAAAGCAGAAGATGACCGCCCCAAAGCTTGACGAGAGGGATATAATAACATATTTTACAGGCGTGAGACCTGCCACATTTGAAGAAGATTTTGTCATCGAAAAAGGAAGGAATACGGCAAATTTGATCCACTGCGCAGGCATCCAGTCTCCGGGCCTGACGACAGCGCCTGCGGTAGCTGTAGATGTTGCAGAGATGACAGTAGAACAGCTGAAAAAATGTGATCCGCAGATGGAGATCAAGAAAAATCCTGATTTCGATCCAAGACGCAAAGGCATTATATCTGTCAAAGACCTGCCTGAAGAAGAACGGGACCGGCTCATAAAGGAAAACCCGGACTACGGCGTCATAGTATGCAGATGCGAAGAAATAAGCAAGGGCGAGATAATAGATGCGCTAAACTCACCGGTCTGCGTGCCTACCATTGATGGTGTAAAAAAGCGAGTGAGGCCGGGCATGGGCAGGTGCCAGGGGGGATTCTGCATGCCGCTGGTAGCAGAGATAATCAGTGAGACTGCAGGCATACCAATTGAAGATGTAAAAAAAGCGGGGAACAGATCTTTCATCAGTTTCGGACAGACAAAGGAGGCGCAGTGATGAACAGTTATGATGTTATAGTCATAGGCGGCGGGCCGGCCGGTTTGGCAGCGGCAGTCTCCGCCAAAAAGAACGGAGCGCAGGTACTCCTCATTGAAAGGGAAGACAGACTGGGAGGAATCCTGAAGCAGTGCATACATGATGGATTCGGACTTCTTCATTTCGGCGAAAAGCTGTCAGGGCCTGAATATGCCCGCAGATTCGAAGATGAATTCCATAGTCTCAACATTGACTGCAAAACACTGACATTCGTTACAGATATCAAAAAAGAAAAAGACGGGTTTGATGTGCATACAGTCAGCCGGGACGGGATAACGGTCTATAAGGCAGGCGCCCTGATACTTGCAACAGGATGCCGTGAAAGGACAGCCAAACAGGTTTCCATCCACGGAACAAGACCGGCAGGAGTGTTTACGGCGGGAACTGCTCAGCATCTTGTGAACCTGCAGGGACAGATGCCCACAAAAAAGTGCGTCATATTGGGCAGCGGAGATATAGGGCTTATCATGGCCCGGCGGCTCACCCTCGAAGGAGCCAAAGTAGTAGGCGTTTATGAAGTGAAACCGGAACCTTCAGGTCTGACAAGAAACATAATGCAATGCCTTCAAGACTATGATATACCACTTTATCTTTCGCATACCGTAACGAGGGTGCTGGGGCATGACAGGCTTGAAGCTGTAGAAATAGCCCAGGTTGATAAAGATATGAAGCCGGTTCCCGGATCAGGACACATTGTGGAATGTGATGCCCTCATACTGTCAGTGGGGCTGATCCCTGAAAATGAGATAGCCGAAAGCCTGGGAGTAAACATAGATCCAAAGACCAAAGGCCCCTATTGCGATGATATGCTCATGACAGATGTGGAGGGCGTATTTTCCTGCGGAAATGCACTGCATGTAAACGATCTGGTGGACTATGTATCGGAGAGCGGCAATATTGCAGGTGCAGCGGCCGCCGGATATAGTCTCGGCAAGAAACAGGGAGAGTGGGACAAACTTTCAGATAAAGTGCCTGTGGAAACAGACGGATCGGTCCAGTACATAGTACCGCAGAAGATAAGACGCTCCGGAAAAGATGATATAGTATTTTATTTTCGCAGCAGCAGGAGTATGAAGAAGGCCAGGCTCGTGATAAGATCCGGCGGGACCATTGTGATGGAAAAGGTTCTTTCCAATTTGAAACCTCCGGAAATGGAACGCTTTATCATCAAAAGAGATGTGCTCCTGGCAGAAAAAAACGATTCGCCTGTATATGTATACCTTGAAGGATCAGATGACGGCGAGATAAGCGGTGTGGCACACGAAAAGAAAGGAGAGGGTAAGATATGAGAGAAATGACTTGCATCACCTGCCCCAACAGCTGCCTCTTATATGTGGAACAAAAGGAAGGAAAGATCATAGTCACAGGAAACAAGTGCAAGCGCGGAGAAGCTTTTGCAGCAGCGGAGCTTACCCATCCCATGAGGACCATAAGCAGTACCGTCCGTACGGTGTATAAGGATATACCGGTGCTTCCTGTGCGTGTTTCAGAGGAAATACCTAAAGAAAAGATCTTCGATGTCATGAAGGAGATAAACAAAGTGACCATAGACCATCCTGTGGATATCGGCGATGTGATAATCCCGCATGTACTGGGGCTTTCAGCGGATGTCATCGCAATTTCTGACATACAGGAAGACCTTATAAAGAAAGGAGCAAGCAAGGATGAGCAATAAGCCGTATAAAGATTTTGAACCGAAATGGGTCAAGGAGCCTGCACCTCCTGACAGTTACAGATCTATATTCCGCTGGGGTGATCCGGAATTTGTAAAATATCCGAAAGAGTCATTATACAAGATGATGAAAGAAAAGTTTGTAATGACGGATGAGGATTTCGACCATTACTCCGGTGATATAGGAATGGATAAAGTAAAGCTGGATGCTCCGTGCAATCTTGCGAGGGAACATATAGAAGCCTTTGAAGGCATTGTAGGAAAAGATAATGTTACTGCCGAGGATTATCCGCGGCTGGCGGTGGCATATGGCAAGACCGGATATGATGCGGCCCGTCTCAGGGAAAGACGGATAGACAGCCTGCCTGATCTGGTCATATATCCGTCATCAACAGAGGAAGTTGAGAATATCGTTGCCTATTGTGCTGAGAAAAAGATACCTCTTTATGTATATGGAGGAGGGAGCAGCGTGACCATGGGCGTAGAACCGGTCAAAGGCGGAGTTTCCCTGGACATGCGAAAAAGGTTCAACAAAGTATTAGATTTTAATGAAACTGATCAGACCATTACTGTTCAGAGCGGTATTTCCGGACCTGACCTTGAAGCAGCGCTGAATCACGCCCAGGAAAGATTCGGGGCTAAAAGAGCATACACCTGCGGTCACTTTCCGCAGTCATTTGAATACAGCAGCGTAGGCGGCTGGGTAGTGACAAGGGGTGCAGGGCAGAACAGCACCTATTACGGATGTATAACAGATATAGTAATGGGCCAGAAGTATGCTACGCCCATAGGCACCATCAAGACAAGCCATTATCCCAGAGAAGCTACAGGTCCTAACCTCAATCAGATAATGATGGGCAGTGAAGGTACATTTGGCGTCCTGACAGAGGTAACATTGAAGATATTCCGTTTTATGCCGTCAAACAGAAAACGCTTTTCATATATTTTCAAAAACTGGGAGACGGCCATGGATGCAGCCAGGGAAATGATGCAGTGTGAAGCAGGATTTTCATCGGTTTTCCGCCTGTCAGACCCGGAAGAGACTAACCTGATGCTGAGACTGTACAATGTGGATGAAACTCCTCTGTGGAAAATGCTGGATGTGTTTGGGTATCAGGATATGGAAAGATGCCTGTTTCTTGGATTCACAGATGGGGAAGCTGGATTTTCCAAGAATGTGGCAAAGAACATCAAAAAGATTGCCCGCAGCCATGGAGGTATGAGCCTGACCTCTTATGTGACCAAAAGCTGGGAAAAAGGGCGGTTTAACGACCCATATCTCAGGGACACATTGCTTGATTTCGGAATAATGACAGATACTCTCGAATGTACTGTAAACTGGTCCAACATGGCCAAGGTCCATGAGGAAGTCAGAAAGGTATGCCACGCTCTGCCCAACACCATAGTCACCACTCATATGTCCCACTGCTATCCGCAGGGAGCAAATCTGTATTTTATCTTTATAACAAAGATGTCGGACGCAGATAGCTTTAAAGCATACCATGCCACCATCCTGGATGCCATCCAGAGGTCAGGAGCTGCTTTGAGCCATCATCACGGCATAGGAAAGATGTTTGCGCCATGGCTGGAAGGCAGTCTGGGAAGAAGGGAATATGGTGTTTTCAGAGCGCTTAAAGAATACTTTGATCCGGACAATGTCATGAATCCGGGAGGAACCCTTGGCCTTGATCTTGAAGAAGATCAGAAACGGTTCCTCAGGGACGATATAAAATAAGAGACGGCAGATGTGAAAGGAAGAAAGAAGGTAAAGCCGATGAGAGAGAAGATCGTGCTGGCCTTTGATGTGGGCACTCAAAGCTCGCGGGCCCTGCTTATCAATAACAGAGGAGAAATACTGGCGAAAAGCCAGCAGCAGCACAAGCCGCCTTATGTTTCTCCTTATCCTGATTGGGCCGAACGGGATGCGGACTTGTATTTCAAAGATATATGCACATGTTCGCTGGACCTGAAAGAGCGTTTTCCAGATATATTTGAACGGATCGAGGCGGTTTCAGTAACGACCATCAGGGACACTGTCGTATGTGTTGACAGCAGCGGAAAACCACTCAGGCCTGCCATATTATGGCTTGACAAGAGGATGGCTGAAGGACGGCCCCAGATGTCCAATATGGTAAGGATGGCGCTGAAAACCGTAAGGATGGAAGAAACAGCAAATCTGCAATTCCGCAAATCCCATTGCAACTGGATAATCCAGAATGAGCCGGAAATATGGGAAAAGACAGACAAATTCCTGCTTCTGAGCGGATATCTGATCTTTTGCCTGACGGGCCGGATGGCCGATGCGGCTGCAAGCCAGGTAGGCCATATACCTTTTGACAGCCAGCATAGACAGTGGCAGAAAAAAGGCGCGCTGACGCGTCCTGTCTTTGATGTCCATGAGGATAAGCTCTGCTGCATAGTAGAGTCTGGGCAGGAGATAGGAAAGATCACCGCAGAAGCTGCAAAAAAAACAGGTTTGCCGGAAGGACTGCCGCTGTTTGCGACCGGTTCGGATAAGGCCTGTGAAATCATGGGGCTGGGCTGTATTGATAAGGAAAAAGCAGCTATAAGCCTGGGAACCACTGCAACTGTAACATTTACCATAGACCATTATCTTGAACCTGAACGGTTCATACCGCCTTATGATTCCATAATGCCTGGGTATTTTACACCGGAAATAGAAATCTTCCGCGGATATTGGCTCATCTCATGGTTTAAAAAAGAATTTGCCGAAAAGGAGGTGGCTCAGGCGGCCCTGGAGGGATGTTCGGCCGAGGACTTGCTTAACAGGCGCCTGGAAGAAATACCCGCCGGCTGTGAAGGACTTCTGTTCCAGCCGTATTTTACGCCCAACATTACAATGCCCACAGCCAAAGGCGCTGTTATAGGCTTTTCTGACTGGCATACGAGGATACATATATACCGCGCCATAATAGAGGGGATAAACTTTGCACTGATAGATGGCCTGAGACAGATGGAAAAGAAAGCCGGATACAGGATGAAAGAGATCAGGGTAGGCGGCGGAGGGTCCCAAAGCGACCAGATATGCCAGATAACTGCCGACATGTTCGGAATACCTGTTGTCCGTACCCAGACCCATGAAGTGGCAGGGATAGGTACGGCCATGACGACCTTTGTTGGAATGGGAGAATTTGAGGATTACCGCCAGGCAGCCGATGCAATGGTACATGAATCTTGTGTATTTGAGCCCGACAGACAGCAGCATGAAATATATGAAAAACTTTATGAAAATGTTTTCAAAAAGATTTATGGCCGTCTTGAAGATCTGTATGATGAGCTTGGAAAAATATTTGAGCAAATGTAAAAATGTTATGGAAATAATCTTAAGGGTGTAGTATAATAACTTCGTTGCTGTATGCAGTTCATATGATGGCTGCTCAGCAGCGAATCATGCTAGTGTGGCTCAATGGCAGAGCAGCTCATTCGTAATGAGCAGGTTGGGGGTTCGATTCCCTTCACTAGCTCCAATGACAAAACCGCTGAAAACACTGCATTTCCAACAGTTTCAGCGGTTTTTATTTTACAATCAACAGGTGCGATACTGGTAATCAAACGGGGAAAATCGGGAATATCGGGGAATAAAGTGTGACCCAAGGTGTGACCCTATTTTAATTATAGCAATAGTTTTGCGGCACTGATCACCGTAGAATTATCGGCGTGCGTATAGATGTTAGCCGTCATTTTTATATCAGCGTGCCCCATAAGATACTGGGCTGTTCTGATGTCGACACCTTTTTTCTGCAAATCCGTGCAATAGGTGTGCCGAAGATCATATGGGACAAAATCATCAGCCAGGGGCAGGGGAGGGATTAGCTGATTCCTGTATACCCGGCAGCCCATTGATATGTTCATTTCCCGGCGCAGGTTTGCACATACCCGCTTATAACTGCTTTCGTTATGCTTCCGGCCTGCAGCGTTTGGGGCGATATATGAAAACGGTTCAGTCTTTTTTATTTTTTGGTAAAATTCGTTCGGGATAGGGACATACCTGTCAGCCCGTGCTGTTTTCGTGCCGCGTATATGCAGGACGGGGTATCCGTCCATTTTGGAAATATCCCGGCCCTGCGCCTCCATCGCCTCTGATGGCCTGCAGCCACAATATAACATCAACAAAAAAAGCGTAAATCGAGGGTCGTTGTCTGCCACTTTGAGCAGATGTGTTCGTTCATTTTCAGTGATGGTGCGGCGGTATGTTTTTGTGCCAATAGGTTTTATGATATGTTCCGCCGGGTTGGTGGCAATCAAACCGTTTTCATAGGCTTTGCCGAAAATAAATTTTAATGTCTGGCAGACTTCGGCGATCTGGGCTTTGCTCTTTCCGGCTTGCATGTTCAAAACCTCTTGGCAGTGGATAGGTTTAACAGATTTTAGCGGCATGGCCCCAATCTGCTCTAAAATATTATGTCTCATATTTCCGACATATTTCTTTTTAGTGATCTCCTTTTGCCTGGTTTTATATGTATCAACCGCCCTATACGCCCAGTCGGACACTGTCATAGACGAAGCGACGACCACCCGGCCGGATTCCAGCTCCTTCTTCTTCTCAGCCCGTTTGATGATGGCCTCTTCCTCTGTCCTGCCTTTGACGAAATACCTCTTGCCCTCAAATGTAAACGATTTTCTAACATATTCACCCATAACAAACCTCTGAAAAAATGCCCTGCCGTGAAGCAGGGCAAAGTGAAAAAAGATTTTAGTCAAAATGGAGCTGCGCTTTTAAGGCCTCCTGCAATACCTGCGAAAAATTTATATTTCTTTCAAGGGCAGCGGCATTAAGCCATGCAGGCAGCGTGACAGTGCGGCTAACAGAACGGTTGACCTCGGCCTGCCTGATAGATGGCATATATACATCAACCAACACAACTCTTTCGTTATCTTGGGCGACTACATCAGTCAATGCAGACGGGGCAGGGATTTCCTCACCATCTTCTTCCAGCCCAAAAAGAACGCAGCCCAAAAGCTCACGGGCGGACAAAAGGGCGTCATCATCGTTCTCTCCGCTTGTGGCACACCCAAGATCGGGAAATACCACAGCAATTTCTCTGCCGTCTTCATATGTGAAAACTGCCGGATAAAAATAACGCTCTACTTTTTTCATATATACCTCCTTATCGTATGGGAAAGGCGGGGGCTAATCAAATGTTAGCCCCGACTGTTGTTCAATACTTTTCAGCGTCTTAGGCGGGATGTCCTTGTCAGGATGTTTTACCGTAACCCGTCCCTTTTTGACCGGATGTTTGAATTGATGGTGGCTTCCGACCACATTCACCTCATACCAGCCATCCGCTTTCAGTATTTTTATTATTTCCCTTGACGAATAACTTTTCATATCTCCTCCTGACAATATTATAATAACACATATAAAAATATGTGTCAATAGATAAAACAAATATTTTTATATGTGTTATAAGATTATTTTTAAAAATGCCCTGCCGTGAAGCAGGGCGCATATTGATACCAGATTATAATTGTTCAATACCATCAACAGTTAGGCTAACAGCTCTCGGAGCATTTTCAAGATTGCCGTCCCAACCAAAGAAAACCATAAGATCATGCGATCCGCCGCCATCCGTGATTGTGGAATTAAGCACATATATATTTTGTGAAATCATTCCGAACCACGAATCGCTATCTTCATAATTTATATTCGTAAAAGCATAATCAGAATATTTAAGTTCTATTTTTGTCAATTCCGCCAAAAGTTCTTTATCGGAATCGCATATAAAATAATCGCCTATGTTATGCAATACATCGCCGTCATCATAAAACACCATATCACCCGTCGAATAAATTTGATTGACATTATCCCCGCTGAAATCAACCTGAGCAAAAGCCGTAGAATAATCAGTACCATCATTTCCATCTGTAAACAAAAAACTACAACTGGAACCATTCGGTGCGACATTATAAATAGAATCACTGTCGATGCCTATGGCCTCGGAGGCATCAATCAAATTTTGCGCTTGGATTTCTGATAGGCCGCTATCAGAAGCCAGGTCTTTAGCCTCTTGGCTAATACTTGGTTGACATGCCGTGAAAATTAAAACTAAAACCAGACATAAAACTAAAACGATTTCTTTCTTCATTTTCATTTCTTTTCCCTCCAATATACTTTGATTTATGCTGAAACCTCTGGGGGGGGGTAACAACCAATATTAAAAACGATCATGAATCTCTTTCCAGTAATTCATTCTGATTACTTTTTATATATCGCCCACTGGCGACAAGATCATCAATATATGAATGGGCTTTTTCTTGCCCCTCGTCGTTTAATTCACGGAAAAGCAAAATAAGGGATTTTTCGTCTGGTGAAAAAACAAAGGAAGATGAAGCAGGGCACTCCCGGCCAAGCAAATAATCAACTGATACATTAAAATAATCAGCGACCTTTTGCAAAGATATGATATTGGGAGAATTTTTGCGCCATTTCCCAATAAGACCCTTGCCTATGCCAAGTTCAAATTCTAAAGAGGTAACCGAAATATCACTTGCACTGCAAAGTTGTAAAATCCTTTCATACACACCCGCAGAGGGTGAAGAAATATAATCCGTTTCCTTTCCTTTGCCAATAAGGCAGTCAATGGACACACCCAAAAAATCAGCGATCAACAATAATTTGTCTATCTTAGGCACATAGCGGCCCTTTTTCCAATCTGTAAAAGTGCTCGCTGCTATGCCCGTAGCCTTGGAGACATCAGCAGCGCGAATGCCTCGTTCCTTTAAAAGTGCATCGAAATTATTATAAAAATTATCATCGATATCAGGTGCCTCATGTTTGGATTTTTCATTTGAAAAATTAAAATCATACCCAACAAGATCATCTAAAGAAGTTCCCAAATAATTAGCAACCTTACATGCGACATCGAGGCTTGGCGAATGCTTCCGCCATTTATACACAGAACCACGGCTAACGCCTATATCAGATTCAAGCTGCGCTATGGAAATGCCTTTCTGTGCGCATATTTTCTGCACCCGTTCTAAAAACACCATACTACCTCGGAAAATTTTCTAAAAAAATACGGAAAACATATTGACAAACGGAACAAAACCCCTATAATGGGTATTAAAGAAGAATAATTTCCGCAAATATACGGAAACCGAAAATATTCCATTGCTATTCACCTACATAATAGAATATTTTCGGCTATGTGTCAAGAAGAAGCTGGGAGGACAAGATGACAAGATGTTTGATCATAATAGGGTTTTGGATAATGGTCGTAGCCTGTGTCGTGATTTCGGAACGGCTTTGGCCCAAAAATATAATATACCCTATTTATGCCAGCATAATCGGGGCGATTGTAACGCTGCTTATTTATTTAGGTTCTTAATATCTCCGGATATTTCAAGGCGTAATGAATGGATGAAATCAGCAAGCTGAAAATTTAAGGCCCCAACCTCATCAAGGCGTGACCTATCCATATTGCTGCGAGCATATAAACAGCCAAGAATACCGTTTCTCGTAGCGTCAGAAGAACAATACATTGCCGCCTTGGCAGCAGAACGAGATAAATTCATATATAGATTTTCGTCATTGTCACTGTTTATAAATGCAATGTAGGCATCAACGAGCTCAGAAAAGGCCTCCAGCTTGTTCGCCAGTGTCAAAGATAGGCGCTTTTCGGACAACGAATCATCCAGCTCCATTTTCTTGAGCCTTTCGATGTGTTCCAATTCCTTGTCGCGCCTTTTGGAACTGTATTTGTTATTAACAACCGCAACAACAATAGGAGAAAATACGGCAGCAATGCCAAGAGAAACAGTCAAAATTAAATCTAATTTTTCAAACATAAAATCACCTCCGCCGCCATTATACACCAAAGAAAGGAAGAAATAAATGATATACGAAAACATCAAAAAACACTGCGAGAAAGAAAACATAACTATCGCAGAACTCGAAAGGTCCGCGGGCCTTTCAAAAAATTCTATCGGGAAATGGCGTACCTGCACGCCCAACATAGAGAATGCTAAAAAAGTGGCCGATTATTTCGGCACAACGATAGACGAACTAATGAAATAGGAGGATAAATAAAATGAACACGATCGATCTAAAATGTCGGATTGACAACATTGACGAATTCGACGAACTGGCCGAGGAAGTGCAAAGAAAGGCTAATGATCTGGTAGATTCACTGAAAAAATTAAGCGGTTTTGAACTAAAATTTGCTATTAAGCCAGAAACCAATGAGGAGTGAACATCATGGCAGACAATGAACGCAAAAGGAGAAGTAATGAATTACTACGAAGCAAGAAGAAAAGCCATACAAGAAAATAAACTGATCGTATATGTGGCAGAAAAAGGCACCCTCGGATATTCACATTATTGGCGAAATCCTATATTTATGTTCCCGGATGAAAAAGAACCATTCAAAAGATGTCACATCGAAGCACGCGAACTGAGAATGGATTGCTGGCACACATGCGAAAAAAACCAAGCACTATACGACATACTGGAACAATCACGATACATGAAAAACAGCATACCTCAATTAAATATGGACATAGAAAGCGCAAAAAGACAAGCCACAATAGCCGCATTGGTGGCTATAGCAGTCCTTATCTGGAAAGTAATTGAAACCATTATATAAAAAAGGAGGCATGCGCGATGATAGCACAACAAAAGGCAGATAATGAATTATACAGGCTGATCACCAAAAACAGCCAGCGAGTTTTCATAACCCGTGCCGAAGTGTGTAGAGCAGTCGGCAAAGACAAGAAAACCATAGCCCCACTATTAGCGCCCCTGGAGAAATTCAGGATTCCGAGGGGGTCAAAAGAAATATCATACAAAGCAAAAGATGTGTATAAGGCACTGGAGGCCTGCAAGGTATATGAATGACTACTATAAAACCTGCCCATTCCCTAAACCGGTGGACAGGAAAAAGAAAAAGAAAACAAACGGCTATAAAGATAAGCCCAAAAGAATCTGTTATTATTGCCGGTCATATGGTGCCGAACGCCACGAAGTATACGGAGGCCCCAATCGCCAGATCAGCATAGACAACGGGTTTCAGGTTGATCTGTGCGCAAACTGTCACAGAGAACTGACAGAAAATATCACGCCCAGGGCCCAGGAACGGAACAAATTCTGGAAACAGCATTATCAAAAACTATATGAGGACAAGCTGTTTGACGCAGGTGTGACACCAAAACAAGCCAGGGATATGTGGATGTCCCTTATAGGGCGGAATTATCTGGATGAATAAAAGAGAGGAACGAAAATGAGAGACATAACTTTTGAAATATACATAAAGGAACTCATAGATAAAATCATTGATCAAAATCATATTTTGGAAGAAATAAAGAAAGAACTCCAGGCAGCGAACAGCCGCCCGGAACACCAAACTACAGAGGGCTATATCCCATCAAAGAAAGAATGGAGAAATAAAAATGACTAAGAAAATGAGCACCGAAAAAGAAAAACCTAAACCGGAATATAGTCTAAAAGAAATTATTGAAATATCCCTTGTATCAGCGTTAGCATCTGCGGCCACAACCGTATTATTCCGTTTAGCAATAGAGTTGTTATGATACTAACCGATACTGGCAGCCAAAACCTCGCCCGAAGCAAATCGCGTCTATATTTTATATAATCCTCGCCACGGTGAGAAATGCGGTAAAAACCAGTGCCCACTGGAAATCCACCAGGATTACGCGATGTAAGTTCATTGACGAATCCGTGCCGCACTAACGGATGATCATCGTCCAGTTTCACCTTAGTGCTTCGGGACTCACGCAATATTTTCTTTTCGCCGCCGCTTAGGACAATTTGACTAAAATCCATAAACATAACATACCTCCAACGACATTATACACCATAAGGAGCAAAAATGAGAGAGAACCTAAAAAGTGCCCGCCTTGCTGCCGGGATGACCCAGCAGCAGATGGCGGATAAGCTGGGGATAAGTCTGAACTATTATCAAAAAATAGAAGCTGGCGACAGAACAGGCGACTTCACCCTGTGGGATACATTGGAAGACATCACAGGGGTACATCAACGGATACTCCGAGTGATTTCAGATAGTCGTCACGGCCAAGAAGCCAGTCAATAGGAACAGATAAAAAATCCGCAAGAAGAACGAGAGAATCAAACGATGGGAAACGCTCGCCCTGTTCATATTTCTGATAAGAATTTAGAGAACAGTTGAGCATATCGGCCATCTTCTGCTGAGTATACTTGCGAAACATGCGAGCGGCTCGCAATCTTTTTCCAAACATGATTTACCTCCGAAATGTATGCAAAAACATTTGACATTACATACAGATTGTACTATACTGGAGTTAAGAATTATACATACAATTTGTATATAAAATGGAGGGGAAAGACATGATCGATATAAGCGAACTGACCACAGAAATGAGCCGGACATTTTACGATCTGCAACACGAGAACAGAGAACTGAGAGCCATCATCGAAAAGATGGCCGCAGAAGAAACGAGAAAGCCTATGGCCTGCGAGTGCTGCCGGAATTTTGTACAGCACTATATCTACGACGATCGGGACAGATTCGTACCCATACACCTCGGACACTGCACGCGAGGCCGGATGTTAAATAAAGCCCCAACGGATAGGGCCTGCAAATATTTTGAAATGATGAGGGACGAAAATGAATGATGAAAAATACTATTTCCTAAAAGCAATAGAACAAGCCCTGTATCTGGACAGGAAAAACAGCCACATCGAATTTATCGAATACATAGACGACCAGATGGCGGGCGACGAGATCATCATAGTATCACTGAAAAACGGACCGGATAAGAAGATACTGGCCACCGGAAACAGCAACGGCCAAAATTTAAAAGAGGTGGTGAAAGCTGTATATGGAGACATATAGGTCTAAACGGATAAATGAAATCCCGCACCAGATAACCCAGCTGAAAAAACAGCGTGATTACTGCGCAAAACGCTGCTGGTTCAGCAAGGCCGCGCAAACACAGACACAGATCAATAAACTGCAAGATGAATTCAAAGAGTTATATGATTCATACGGAAAAGAGGAAGAAAATGAAAAAATACAAGATTAGAGAAGGCAGCCTGCTATGGGCCCTTAAGAGGTTTTGGTTCATATTTGTCGGTGCCGCCATTTTGGTGTGGCTGGCCTTTCCGGCCCCGCAAGAGGCGCAGGCAGAGATCAAACTACCGGAAGCCGAGCCGGTCGCTGTAACCGAGCAGGCCCCATTGTATGATGTACCGCTATCCGCTGACCTGCAAGAACATATCAGCGGGTTATGTGATGACTACAGCGTGGACATGCCCCTGGTCCTGGCGATCATCGGCCAGGAATCCAATTACCGGCCGGACGCCGTAGGCGACAATGGAAACAGCCTCGGCCTTATGCAGATACAACCGAGATGGCACCAGGGCCGCATGGACGAACTGGGCGTGACCGATCTGTTAGACCCATATCAGAATGTTACCGTAGGGATTGACCTATTGGCCGACCTGATAAACAAGGGCGGCACAAGGTGGGCCATCATGGCATATAACGCCGGGGCCGAAACAGCGGACTATCATACAGCTATCGGGACCATCACAGAATACACTGCCGAAGTCGAGCAGTTGAGGGAGGAAATAGAATGAACAAGACTGTATTATCAGGTGCCTGCAAGTATTGCGGGCAGATACAAAATATATCAGCAGCCACGCAAGAAGAAGCAGGAGTTGCAAGAATGAAGAAAAATAAATGTATGATCTGCGGAAAAGAATTTGAGTCAGAAAGATATGCAAGGATATGTTCGACAAGGTGCCGGACCATAAGAAAAGAAGAAATAAAAAGAGAACAGCGTGAACAGCAAAAAAATCCAGCTACGCAAAATCCACAAAAAAGGCAAAGCAAGATAGCAGACATCAACGCGGCCGCAAGGGCTGCAGGCATGACATACGGCAAATATGTGGCCATGAAATACGCCGAAAAGAACCGGATATGAAAACGGAGAAGTCAAGATGACAAAAGAACAGTTAAACAAGGTTTTAGAAAAGCATAAGAAGTGGCTAAATGATGAACCTGGCGGAGAGCGAGCAGACCTCCGGAGAGCAAACCTTCAGGGAGCAGACCTCCGGGGAGCAAACCTCCAGGAAGCAAACCTCCGGGGAGCAAACCTCCAGGGAGCAAACCTCCGGAGAGCAGACCTCTGGAGAGCAAACCTCCAGGGAGCAGACCTCCGGGGAGCAGACCTCCGGGAAGCAGACCTCCGGGGAGCAAACCTCCAGGAAGCAAACCTCCGGGGAGCAAACCTCCAGGGAGCAAACCTCCAGGAAGCAAACCTCATACCTAACTATATATGCCCTATATGTTGCCCGGAAAAAGGCTCTTTTATTGGATTCAAAAAAGCCATCGTACTCAATGGGTATACAGAAGTAATTGTTGAATTAGAAATTTCATCTGAAGCCAAACGAAGCTCAGCGACCAATAGAAAATGTAGATGTAACAGAGCAAAGGTATTGTCGATAACAGGCCTAAATGGTATAGCTGAATTTCAGCAGGCAGTTAGTAAATATGATAATAACTTCATATATGAAGTTGGCAGAACTGTGACTGTTGACAATTATGACGATAATAGATGGAATGAATGTTCAACAGGCATACATTTCTTCATAACAAGAAAAGAAGCCGTTGATTATTAGACCATACACCTTCATGAAATCCAGGGCGAGCCCGTCACGAATAGGCGATGACCCCGAACATGAACGGCAGGGCCGCAAAAAAGAAGCTCAATGAGGATATAGCGGTTCCGCCAATGATGGGGGCGAGGAAACAAAGAGGTTAAACATGTGGACATATGTGGTTGCACCTCGCCCCTAAAAAAAGGAAAATAGATGATAAAAATATATTTCAAAAATCCAAAAGAAATGAGCTGCCTGTTGTCACACTTTCACGGTGTGGCAGTAGACAGCCGAAAGGCCCCGAATGTTACATACCTGGCCAAAAACCGGAAATGTGGCATAGTCACAGTTGACGGAGTAGCGATCTGGCCGGAAGAAGAAACACTGTCAATAATTGAAACATTGACAGCTGGCATACAGGCAGAGGCCAAAGAGGTATTTGAGGAGATAAAGGACTGGAGGCGGTTTAAATGAAGAACTGGGAGAAATACGAAGAAGAGATCAAAAAAATAGGCGTTGGAAATATGGCCATAGATAAAAACGGTAAGACTGGCCACTGCGCAGCGATGGCTTGTAGAAAATGTATAGGCTATAAGAACGGCTGCGACAGAACAATAACTGAGTGGTTATACCAGGAGGCAGAATGAAACGAAACCCTGCGAACGACCTAAAAGACACCATGTGGACATTCCTGATGGACTACGGACAGGAAGCGGACATACAGTCGCTGAAAGAATATGTCTATGACCTGATCGGAATGACCACGCAAAAGACCGCTGGCCAGAGGAAAACAAAAAAAGATATAAACTGGGTTGAATTAGAGCCGACACTCATGGCGATCGTGATCGAGGCAACCTGTTTAGTATTATCCGGCCGGCTGGATGAACTGGAGGAGCAAAGAAAATGAAATACACGAAGATATATAATTGAGAAAATGGAGGTAAAATGACATTTCACTTATTCTTTGAGCAGTCAGGCACATTTAAGAACGAATTAAGGAAGCTGGGCCATGAAGCAATAGACTATGACATCTTAAACGATTTCGGGCAGACCGATGTAGTCATAGACCTCTTTGCAGAAATCGAGAAATCCTATGCGGGTGGGGGTAGCATTTTCGATGATATAACCGAAGATGACATGATAATAGCCTTCTTCCCCTGCGTTCGGTTCGAGGCCCAAATAATAATAAACATGAGAGGAGACCACATTGAAATCAAGAAATGGAACGATGATAAAAAGCTGGAGTATGGCATGAAACTCAACAACGAACTGAACCATATGTACCAGCTGGTATCAAAACTCGCTATAGTATGCATTAAACACAGTATGGAAATGTGATCTCACACACCAAGCGGATAACCTTTTATTTTGAGGAGGCAGAGGAATGAGAATTATTACAATAGACCGGACATCACACAACCACGGAGAACATACGGCGACAATCAGCCTGGGTTATGATGAGGCAGTTATAATACAAAATATGTTTTATAATCAGTCAAAGTCAAGTAATAGCATAAGAGAAAAGATGCTCGAAGACCAGTGGAGAATCATGTCAAGTATTTTGTGCCACGGAATGATGGACGATTTTTCAATAACTCAGTTGAATGCTGTTAAAAAAGACGATCAGGTAACCGAGACGGAGGGGTGGAGGAATGATTAAACAAATTATCAATGAATCACAAACCGTACAGACAACCTTTGCTGTTGATGTTAATGGAAGGCAAGTTACTTATGAGAAATTAAACAATGAATTTGGTTATATTCTACACACGGTTATTGGCGTTAATGAAGACAAAGAAACCGCGATTAAAGAATCGGACGCTGCCATTGATACAGTCATTGAAACGATGTGTGCCCAAAGTTATGACCACGGTTCGGAATGGCGGTTAGTGCAAAAAGAAGCGAACACAGATTTGCTGGATAGATTCGGACAGTACCTGGTAACAGCTTATTTTGAAATGAAAGATATTTATTAAAATAAAGTATGTTAGCAGAGGTAGAGGAATGATAGACGAAACTAAACTAATAGAAAAAATCAAAGCACGAATAGATTATCTTCAAAGTCAAGCTGCCAAATGTGATGAAGCGGGAGATACAAAACATATGGACATATGGGATGCTAAAGATTTTGAAATGGACATTGTTTTAAGGCGGATAGCGGAATCAAAATCAGAACGCGGGGAATGGATAAAGGTTAAATATGTAAAGGAAGAATCCCCAGACAGAGGTTTCTGGATATATAGTTGCTCAAATTGTTACATTCCAAACTATAAGAATAGCGCCTACTGCCCGCACTGCGGCGCAAAGATGGAGGTAGAAGATGAGACATTATGATGTAACCGTAAAACTGGTCGAAAAGACACAGCAGATAACAAACGATCTGGATTCATTCAAAGAAGAATCCGGCCGGGCCCTGTGTTCGGTCGTCGAGGTCCTGGAAATCATAAACAAGATCATCGACTATGAGCGCCGTATGCAGCACAGGACCAATATAATCTACGCCGTGGCAATCGTCCTAACAAACATAGCCCTTATTTTGGCCATATTAAAAGGAGTAATATAAATGAGTAAAAGAATAGTAATATGCAGCCACATAGACGGAAACGAAAAAGAATACGCCTACATAGCACCAGACTATATGGACATAAAAAAAGGCGACATTCTGCTTGCCGAAAATAAAAAATACGGCGGCTATAGCACAGTTATGGCCAAGTCATCCGTACACACATTAGAAAACGAAATAGTCAACATCCTCACAGGCGGCAAAAAAGTCAGATCGCACATAATAGATAAATTAGTACCAGAAAACACATTAAAAACAGTTGACGAAACAAACGCATCCAGTAGTTCGGAAAATCCGTACTACTCAACAAAAATTAAACATATAGCGGATCATTTCGGATACGAAAAACAAAAAAACCTGCTGATCGAAGAAATGGCGGAGCTGATACAGGCCCTAAACAAATTTGACAGAAAAAAGAATGAAGAAGCATACGAAAATGTCATCGAAGAAATGGCCGATGTGGAGCTGACTGTGGAACAGACACAGTATCTATTGGCCGCAGACCGCCAAACGATAGACAAAATAAAAGAAGAAAAAATAGAACGCACATTATTGGTCATTGACCAAAACTAACAAGAAAAAAATGAAGATAGGATATAAAGGACAATTATTTGAATTTGACCAGATTAGCCTTGAGCCCGCAGAAAAAAGACTGAAATTTGAAAAAACAATTGGTCCCCGCAGCAAAAGCCCTGCGCCGGCATGCGATACAGGGATAGAACTGCGAGTAGAACAAGCAGAAGAATTAGACATGCTGATCGAGGCTCTGATCATAGCGAGGCGTGAGATCGCACTACTCTATTCATTTAATTAAAATAAAACCTACATATATATAAGAAAAAAACTGGCGCTCGGCATGAGCATTCGAGCTCGTAATGAGTAGTAATAAATGAGGCATTTATGTATAGACAAAAAAAGTACATAATGAAAAACTACATGGAAGTAGAGATATTTCCATTACCAGAAAAAGTAAAACCCTATCCAAGGGCAAAAAAGATCGCAGGGACGAGCCCGGCACAAAAAAGATTGAACGACAAAAAAGCGGTCAAATATTTCAACAGATTGGTACACACAAACTTTGATCATAACGACCTGTTCGTCGACCTGACATTCAACAACGAAAATCTGCCCGCAAACCGGGACGAGGCAATGAGGACTGTAAAAAACTATATAGCCAGAATCCGCAGACTAAGAAAGAAAAAAGACCTTAACGAATTAAAATACATATATGTCATATCAGACTGTGATGATATGGGAAACAAAAAAAGACTGCATGTCCACATGATAATGAACGGGGGCCTTGACCGCGACGAGATCGAAAAGACATGGCATTGCGGATACTGCCAGACCGACCGGCTGCAGCCAAACGAATACGGCGTGACCGGAAAGGTAATGTATATGGCCCGGCAATCAAAGGGCGATCGCATGTGGTCGGCAAGCAAAAATCTGGAAAAGCCCGTGGCGATCGTAAGCGACAAGGCTATAAGCAGGGGAAAGGCTGAGACTATGGAAAGAAATCCGGAAGACCGGGTATTCTTTGAAAAGCTGTATCCGGGATGGACATTTACCGACTGCACCGTTGAATACTCTGACGATGACGGACTGAAAAGAGGGACAAGCTTCTTCATCAGAATGAGAAAGGAAATCAAATGGACGCCAAAGAAAAAGCAAAAGTCAAAAACTATCTCAAAGGCTACGCAAGAGAAGACGAAAAGCTCCGGCAGATCGAAGAAGACATCGACTACATAAACCAGACACTGGACAGCACACCGCAGCTATTCGATGGTATGCCTCGCGGTAGCGACATATCAGACAAGACCGCAAGGATCGGACAGAAACTTTGGAGCCTGTCTATTGACCTAATGAAGCAGCGAGATAAAGCGATCGCCAAAAGAAAAGAGATCGGAGACACTATAAGGGGCCTGGAGAACACAACGCACATGAAACTGCTATATGCAAGATACATTGAGTTGAAGCAGTGGGATGTCATAGCCCGCGAAATGGGACTGAACAGCAGATGGATATTTGAAACCCACAATCGGGCCCTCGAAAATGTATACGAAAAAATAAAACTCGTCATTTAACCTACAGTTTGCTTTATGGTATTATGAAAGTGTAAAAATATGGATTATGGAAGCGTGCGCTGGAAAGCAAAGAGAAACCACATCCTCCGGCGCGATAAGTATAAAGACAAAATAGAAGCACGCTATGGTAGAGCGGTAGAGGCTACCATAGTTCATCATATCTACCCATCAGACGAATATCCACAGTACGCATGGGAAGACTGGAATCTCATATCAGTAAGCCCATCAACCCACCAGAAGCTGCATAACCGTGACGGCAGTCTATCTGAGAAAGGAATAGAGCTGATGAAAAGGACCATCCCAAAGGAGAAGAAATGATTGAAAAGTTAGAGAAACTCAAAGACAAGATCATGGACGGGACCACAACGACCAAGGACATCGACACGATAAACGAAGTGATCAAGGCCATTGAGCAGAGAGAAAAAATTTTTGAAACGGCCGGGCCCGAACTCAACGAAAGCCTTGAGGAATTAACGGTGCCGGTGGTAGTCAACATTGACACGGTCAATATATTCTGCGCTGAGGAAAAATAAAAAACATCATGAAGCAGAGCGGCAGGAAAGCAAGGAAAATCAACACACAAAGAACACGCCATGAAGCAGGGCGGATGATATCCCCCCCTCCCTCCGTGGCTCTGTAAAATTTTTCCTAATGCACCGGGTCTAACTTTTTCCAACTCTGATTGAGTTTTTGGAAAAAGGATTAAATATTAAGCAGTTAAAAACTGGGAAAATTTATCTTACATTTTATGGCAACAAAAAACAGACCTAAAGCCAGATGGATTTATCGGCATTTTGAGCATAAAATTTTGTATCAAAAAGCATACAAAAAATATCAAAAAATTAAAGCGGAATGTACCGCGGTGATCTTCGGGCCCGCGGTCTATATATTTGCCCGCTGAGCAGGCCGGCGGATAGGCAGCCGAAAGCGCAGGTCAGGGCGCCCTGGCCTGCGGGCCTACACAGAACGCCGGAAAGGACAGAAGATGAGAGCGACAACCTACGAGAAAAGAATCATAAAGAACATGAAGGCTGTCGGGACCTATAAGGCAGAGTTCAACCAGGTTATAAAAACACTGGCCAAGATATACGAGGAGTTCGACAAGGCAAAGGAACAGTTTGAACAAAGCGGCGGACAATATGTCATAACGCACACAAACAAAAATGGAGCCACAAATACGATCAAGAATCCCCTATACAGGATAGTCGAGGAAATGGAAGAAAAGATTTTGGCATACAACCGGGAGCTGGGCCTGACCCCGTCAGGTTACAAGCGGATCATGAACAAATTTGAAAAGGAAAAAAGGTCAGAGCTGGCCGAGGCGTTAAAGGCTCTTGGAGGCTAAAAATTGGAAAGAGGTCCTGGAGTATGCCGAAAGCATAAAGAGCGGCAAGAAGATAGCCTGTACGGAATTGAAACAGGCCGTCGACCGGTTTTTCAGGGATTTAGATAATCCTGAATACTGGATAGACAAAAAGGCCGCAGAGTTCTGTATAGGGATAATTGAAAAAACACTAAAACACCAACAAGGTGAAGACTTTGAGGGTCGTCCAATGCAGGGACGGCCTTTTATATTGCAGCCGTTCCACAAGTTTATAACCTACAACATTGTGGGATTCAAACACAAGGGCGCAGACATACTAAAACATCACGAGGCCCTGATATATGTACCAAGAAAGAATGTCAAAACCACATTCGCCGCCGCACTGGCCTGGGCGCTGGCCCTATATTACAGGCGCAGCGGTTCCAAGGTGTATGTAACATCAGCAGCCCTCATGCAGTCACTGGAAAGTTTTAACTTTTTGACATATAACCTGGACAGAATGGGAGAGAGTGAAAGAACCGGCGGCAGCATAAAGATCATAGACAACAACAACGAGCATTCGATAAAAGCAAGTCTGCCGGATGGGTCGATTTTTATAAGGGCCCTTGCCGCTAACCCGGACGCGCAGGATTCATTGAACTGCAATATCGCCATAGCGGACGAAATGCACGCATATAAAAAGCCGAAGCAATACAACCTGTTTAAGGAAGCGATGAAAGCATATACCAATAAACTGATGATAGGCATATCCACTGCGGGCGACAATGAGCAGTTATTTTTAGGGCAGAGACTGAAATACTGCCGCAAAGTCTTAAATGGCACAATTGAAGACGAACAGTATTTTATCTTCATGTGCTGCGCAAACCCGGACGAAAACGGCAACATAGATTTCACAAACCCAGAAGTACACGAGATGGCAAACCCATCATACGGCGTGACCATCCGGCCGGAGGAAATGCTGAACGAATCACTGCAGGCTCAAAATGACCCGCAGCAGAGGAAGGACTTTTTGGCCAAAAGCCTGAATGTCTACACTAATTCTATGCGGGCGTATTTTGACATTGAGGAATTTAGAAAGTCCGACAGAAAATACAACTGGACGATGGACGAACTGGCTAAATTACCGATCAAGTGGTACGGCGGCGCAGACCTGTCAAAGCTGCATGACCTGACAGCAGCCTGTCTGTATGGAAACTATAAAGGGACAAGCATAGTGATAACGCACGCATTTTTCCCGGTAGTAGCCGCGCATATAAAGGCAGATGAAGACAGCATACCGCTGTTCGGCTGGCAAGAAGACGGCAATCTGACGATGTGCAACAGCCCGACTGTGAACTACGCCGACATAGTAAACTGGTTTAAGCAAATGAGGGATAAAGGGTTTAAAATTACCCAGGTCGGACACGACAAGAAATTCGGGCGTGAATATTTCCTCGGCATGAAGCAGGCCGGATTCAAGATAATAGATCAGCCGCAATACTATTTCAAAAAGTCTGAGGGATTCAGATATTTAGAGAAAGCCGCAAAAGACGGCAAGCTGTACTACATGCACAGCGACGCGTACGAATATTGCATACAAAATGTTGCAGCCGTAGAAAAGACGGACGACATGATACAGTACGAAAAAATACAACCGGAGCTGAGGATAGATTTATTCGACGCTTCGGTTTTTGCGTGCATCCGATATTTGGACAATCTGGAAAGATCGCAAAGAGGAAAGGAATGGTGGAATGGCAAAGAAAAAGAAAACAAGAGCTGACCCGCAGCCAAAACAAAAGCGCAGCGTGATAGGATTCTGGGATGATTCAAGCGGAAAAGACCTGACATGCCGGGGATATGTTTCGCTATCCCACAGCCCTGAAATATCCGCAGGCGTTGATAAGATAGCGGAACTTATAGGGTCGATGACTATTCACCTGATGGAAAACGGAGAACATGGCGATATCAGGGTGAGAAACGGACTGTCCCGGAAGATAGATATAAACCCCTATTCTAACGGGACCCGGAGCCAGTTTATAAAATGGATAGTCAAGACTATGTTCCTTGAAGGCGAGGGAAATGCCGTAGTGTATCCAGTCACAACGAGTGGATATATTGACGATCTCCGGCCAGTGCCGGCCAGCTTTGTGTCGTTTATCCCGGAGGGGCTATGGGACTATAAGATCGCTATAGCCGGACAGGAATACGACCCGGACGATCTGCTGCATTTTGTCCTGAACCCGGATTCATATTATCCGTGGAAAGGCAGAGGCTATACGGTGACCATATCCGATGTAGCAAACAACCTCAAACAGGCCGCAGCCACAGAGAAAGGATTTATGTCGTCCAAGTGGAAACCATCTGTAATAGTCAAAGTTGACGGACTGACGGAAGAATTTTCAGACCCGGACGGAAGAAAAAGACTGCTGGATGAGTATGTGACCACAGATGAAGCAGGCGAGCCTTGGCTTATCCCGGCCGATCAGTTTGATGTGCAGCAGATCAAACCACTCACATTGTCAGACCTGGCCTTGGCTGATTTTGTAGAAATTGATAAAAAGACGGTAGCTTCAATTTTAGGCATACCGCCTTTTATTTTAGGCGTTGGCGAGTTTGAACGCGACGCCTGGAATAATTTCATTGCCTCAAAGATCATGCCTATAGCCCAGGGGATAGAACAGGAGCTGACCAAGAAACTGACCTATAGGCCGGAGTGGTTTTTCAAATTTAACCCACGAAGCCTATATAACTACGAGATAAGAGACCTGGCAGCAGTAGCAGACGATCAGTATGTCCGCGGAATAATGACCGGAAATGAGGTCAGGAACTGGATAGGTATGCCGCCGCTTGACGGCCTGGACGAGCTGATAATTTTAGAGAACTATATACCGCGAGGAATGATAGGAGAGCAAAGCAAACTACAGGGAGGTGAGAGCGAGTGAGGGACAATCTTACAAGAACATATTCGCAGAAAATCTGCACAAGAGCAGACGAAGAAACCGGCGATAAATACATCTCCGGTTATTTTTCTGTATTCAATTCCAATTATGAGATGTGGCAGGGAGCGAGTGAATCCATCGACCCAGGGGCATTTGACGGGGCCTTGGGCGACGACATCCGCTGTCTGACAGATCATGACAGTCGCCTGGTGCTCGGCAGGACAAGAGCTGGCACTCTTTTCCTACGGACCGATGAAAAAGGACTGTGGGGCGAGGTCAAGATAAACAGCAAGGACCAGGATGCCGTCAACCTGTACGAGCGCGTAGCAAGGGGCGATGTCAACCAGTGTTCTTTCGGATTCGAGATTTTAGACGAAGAAAGAACCGAGGACCCGGTAAGCGGAGATGTCCATTGGACAATCAAAAAGGTCAAACTACACGAAGTATCCGTCGTGACATTCCCGGCATATGAGGACACCGAGGTTACCGCAAGAAAAAGAGAATTTGAAGAAATTCAACAAAGAAAAACTGAAAAATGGCGCATGGATATGAAAAAGCGCCTGAAAGGAGAGAACTAATGGCACTTAAAGCGATTTTGCTGAGAAAAGAGATCGAAAGCAACAAGGCAAAGCTTGCGGCATTAAGAGAAAAAACGACAGAGTTTGAAACCCGTGAAGCAGAGATCGAAGCAGCGATTGATGAAGCAGAGACGGAAGAAGAAAAGACAGCAATCAGTGAAGAAGTCGGCAAATTTGAAGCAGAAAAAGAAGCCCACGACAAAGAAGTTAGTGAGCTGGAAAACACCATAGCCCAGCAGGAAAGAGAGCTGGAAGAGATTGAAAGAAAGAAACCAGAGCCACAGCCGCCGCAGAAAGGAGAAAAAAGAGATATGAATGTAACCGTAAACATCAGAAGCCTGCCTATGAACATGAGGGCCTTTGACGCGCTTCCGATGGAGCAGAGGAGACAGATCGTTGAAAGCGATGAAGTAAGAAGCTTCCTGTCAGAGATCAGAACGATGGGGAGAGAAAAGAGAGCGATACAGGGAGCAGAGCTGACAATCCCGGTATTCTTCCTCGACCTGATCAGCGAAAACATGTACAGATATTCCAAGCTGATCAACAGGGTAAGGGTAAGAAATGTCGGAGGAGAAGCAAGGCAGACGATAGCAGGCACCGTGCCGGAAGCAGTATGGACCGAGATGTGCGGAGCCATAAATGAGCTGACCTTCGTCTTCAATCGGGTAACCCTTGACGGATTTAAGGTCGCCGGATTCATTCCTGTATGCAATTCACTGCTTGAAGATTCCGACATCAACCTTGCTTCTGCTATTGTCGAAATGCTGTCGGAGGCCATAGGCCTGGCAAAAGACAAAGCAATCCTTTACGGAAAGGGCGCCGCAAGCAAAATGCCTCTGGGCATTGTGACCCGCCTTGCCCAGACCGCAGCTCCAAGCGATTATCCGGCTAATGCACCGGCATGGGTTGACCTGCATACTTCAAACATCATCAAGATAGACGATGAACTGACCGGCGCAGCCTTTTGGGCGGCTCTCATGCAGGCTACCGGAAATACATACACGAACTACTCAAGAGGAACGCAGTTCTGGGCTATGAACTCGAAAACTTACAGCCTGCTGAAATCCAAGGTCATAACCTTTACCGCCAACGGCGACATAGCGGCTAACATCTTCGGGACCCTGCCTATAATCAACGGTGACATCGACATCCTTGAGTTTATACCGGACGGCGATATAATCGGCGGATACGGAGACCTGTATCTGTGGGCACAGCGCGGCGGCATGACCATAGAATCGTCCACCGAAGTACAGTTTATCCAGGATAACACCGTATTTAAGGGCAAAGAAAGAGCAGACGGCCAGCCGGTCATCCCGGGTGCGTTTGTTGCTATCAACATCAACGGAAACAAAGTTACCACTGCAATGACATTTGCAGCCGACAAGGCCAACGACGCCAAGCTGCAGGACATGGCCATAAGCGGGCTGACGCTGGCGCCTACATTCGACCCTGATACGCAGGCCTACACAACAACCGCCACCGGCACAAACGGCAAAGTTGAAGTGACTGCAGCCCAGGCCGACGCCGAAATTGCCATCGAGTATAACGGTAAGAATGTAAGAAACGGCGGAACGATCACATTTGCCACAGGCACATTCCCTCTGACTGTGACCGTGACCAAGGGCAACGCCGTAAGAGTTTACAGCGTAGCCATAACTAAAGCGGGGGAATAATCTACCATGAAGCAGGGCGAACTGCTTACGATCCTGAAAAAGGACCTGCAGATGATCACTGACGCAAACGATGACTACCTGATTGACCTGCTGTCATTTGCACAGGACCTGATGGAAAGAGAGGGAATCATCTACAGCGAAGACCTGGAGTGTCAGATGATACAGATCCATTATGCAGCATACCTGTTCAGAAGACGCGGCGGGACGGAAACGACCATGCCGCGTTTTCTGCGCTATGAACTGAACAATCTGCTATTCAGTCAGAAAGGAAAACCATGACATTCGACGACGGAATCGTAAAAATTTACGATGTTATAAACAGCGCAGAGCCGGGCGAACTGCCGGTCGATAAACTGCAAAACCCTGCGTCATACCATTTCCACGAAGAAACGGTCGGAGTAACCAGATACTACGAAGCCATAAAGGCAAACCAGCTGATCGAGCGCGTTATAACGACATACCTTGCGCCGATAAACACCAATCAGGTGGCAGTATTTGAAGATGGCAGTCAGTATCTGATCAGGATGGTACAGTTATCAACTGATGAAAACGGCATAAAGATAACCCGCCTGTCACTGGAAAGGAATGGTGAAAACTATGAAATCGCTGGATAATGTGCTGTCACCGGTCAAAACGGCCCTGCTGTCCGTCACGGACAATGTAGGCCATTACAGACCGAACGACGGGACAAAAGACCATATAGTGTATGCAGAAGACAGTTCAAACAATCTGGCCGGGGACAACAACATCCTCGGCCAGGCCATACAGGGGACCATCGACCTATACAGCAAGGGTCAAAACGACCTGTTTGACAAGGTTCAGACAGCCTTAAACGAAGCGGGGGTAGCGTTTTATCTGAATTCCGTTCAGTACGACGATGGAGAATTGAAAGGATTCATCCATTTCCAGTGGGTTTTTGAGGTAGCATAATGGCATACATAACATTCAAAAACATGGAGGAATACCAAGCCAAGATAAACAAGCTGGCCAAGAAATCTAAAGCGCTGTGTAAGCAGGTCGTATATGACGGAACCGGCGTCATGGCCGACGCAATGAAAGAAGCACTGCGGGACCTGCCCATAGAAGAAGGCAAGAACGGCCTGCCGCCGTATGCACCGCCTGGCGAAAAACTGACAGGCGTTTCGACAAAACAGAGGAATGACCTGATAGACAGTATGGGCGTTACAAAAATCTCTGAGGACAGGGGATATATTTATGCCAAGATAGGGTGGGACGGATACGGCAGCGTCAAAACAAAGCGCTGGCCGAAAGGAGTTCCCAATGTGCTGCTGATGAGATCAATAGAAGCCGGAACGAGATTCCGGGTTAAAAAACCTATCGTCAGACAGACGATAAACAAGAATAAGGGCAAGACCCTGAAAAAAATGCAAGATACCACAGACCAAATTTTAGAAAAGGAGTTTAAATAATGGCAATCAAGGGATTATCAAAACCGATAGTCGGGAAGTACGCCAATTCAAACGGTACGGTTACATATTCAGAGCCTACCGTTGCGAGCAAAGCGGTTGAGTACAGCATTGCGTGGACCGTTGGAGACAACAACCCGTTATACGCTGACAACAACATTGCCGAAAACGACAAGGGGACATTCCAGTCCGGCGAGCTGACATTACAGACAGCCGACCTGCCGCAAGAACTGTCGCTGCTGATACTGGGCACAAAACAGATAACGGACCGGGTCGGAACCGGCGGTGACAGCAGTGTCACAGTCCAGGTATGGGACGACAGCCAAAATGCGCCATATCTGGGATTCGGCATAATCGAACTGCACCAGGAAGACGATGTCGATTCATATAGAGCGGTTTTCCTGAACAAAGTATTTTTCAACATTCCGGAAAATGCCGCCACCACAAGAGGCGAGACGATCGAGTGGCAGACCCCATCCATAATTGCAACCATCCAGAGATCGGATGAAGTGAGCAGCAACAAATCGCACCCATGGATGGAAGACGCATGGTTTGAAACTGAATCCGCAGCCATTGAATGGCTGGAATTCAAGTGCGGAAAGGAACAGGCATGAACAGAATAATGACCATAGAGATAGCGGGAAAAACATACCCGCTATCTTTTTCGCTTGGGGCGATTAAAAAAATCGCCTCAGAGTATGGCAGCCTGGAAAAGGCGTTTAACACAATAGCAAACAGCAAAGAGCTGACAGAGCAATCAATAAGCTGCCTGACATTTATCCTGTCCGTGCTGATCAGCCAGGGCTGCGCATACATAAAAACATTTGAAGCAGACCTGCCGAAGACAGTGGAAACCACGCCCATAACAGCCGAGGAAATAGAAACAGTCACAAATATGACCGACATCCAAAGGCTTGCCGACGCGGTAATGGACGGGATGAAAGAATCTGAGAAAAAAGAGATCGAGACTAAAGCAAAAAACGCAAGGGCTCCAAAGGCCATTTAATTTTTTATGACCTTTGGGGCCGAAAACTGGGCATACCGTTAAACGAATATCAGATCATGCCTATAGGAGAGCTGTGGGACATGATAGACGCATACCTGATATTAAACGGCATGGCCGAAGAAGAAACAGAACAGTACATACCGAATCTGAGGTGATAGGATTATGGCAGTAGATATAGGCCCTAAGATAGGGATAGACGGCGAAAAAGAATTCCGGCAACAACTGAATGATATAAACACGACCCTAAAGACCCTCGGTACGGAGATGAAAAAGGTGTCGTCCGAATTTCAGGAAAACGGCAACAGCCAAGAGGCCCTACGGAAGAAAAACGAAGTTCTAAACAAGACCATCGACGAGCAGAAAAAAAAGCTGGAGATGGTCCAGAAAGCCCTGGAAGAATCAAGAGACAAATTCGGCGAAACATCCACCAAGACGCAGCAGTGGCAGCAGGTGTTAAACCGCACAGAAACGGCATTGAATAACCTGGAAACAGAACTGAACCAAAATGAAAAGGCGTTGCAGGAAATGGACGAAGGCCTGCGAGATGTAGAAACAGGCCTGAAAAAGGTTGATGATTCGGCCGAAGGCATAAAAGACATCAAGCAGGATTTCAAGGACGCTGCCGAAAACGGCGTAATGGTCCTGTCCGGAGCCCTAGCAGGCCTTGCAGCTGCATTTGCCGGAGCCGCAGAAAGCAGCAGAGAGTACCGGACCGACCAGGCAAAACTGCAGGTAGCGTTTGAAGACGCAGGCTATTCGGCAGAACAGGCCAAAACCGCGTTCATAGAGATATACGGCCTGCTGGGCGAAGACGATACATCCGTCGAAGCCGCAAACCATTTGGCCGAACTGACAGATAACGAAAAGGAACTGGCTACATGGACAGGCGACATCCTGCCCGGAGTTTTTGCAAAATTTGGCGATTCACTGCCACTTGAGGGCCTGACAGAGGCCGCAAATGAAACGGCTAAGGTCGGGACCGTGACCGGATCACTGGCAGACGCCCTGAACTGGGCTGGGATTAGCGAGGACGAATTCAACGAACAACTGGCAAAATGTTCCGACGAGCAGGAAAGACAGCAACTGATAACCCAGACCCTGGCAGACACATACGGTAGCGCAAGCACTGCGTTCAAAGAAACAAACGCCCAGGTCATTGAAGCCAACAAAGCGCAGGCAGAGTTGACCGATGCCATAGCCGACCTGGGGACCGTAGCCGAGCCGACCATCACAAAGATGAAAGGGATCCTGACAGATTTCATCAAAGTAATAACCGATGTTTTAGCCGAGTTTAACGAGTTGCCCGACAGCGCACAAAACGCCGTTTTAGCAATAGCAGGCATAGGCATAGCCGCAGGTCCGACCATAAAAGGAGTGACCAGTGTTAAAAACGACATATCCGCACTGGGCAAAGGGTTCAAAGCATTTTTCAGCCCGGCCAAAACAGCGGCAGCAGCCGTCGGAAGCGTTGGAACAGCGGCGACAACCGCAGCCGGAAGCGCAGGTGTATTATCCGGGGCAGTATCATCATTATTCGGGCTGATCGCAGCCCATCCTGTAGGGGCTCTGATCACGGCTCTGGGACTGCTGGCCACGGGGTTTGGGATAGCTGCAGCCCAGGCGTCATATGCAGAAACCGAAGAAGGCAAATTCCAGCAGAGAGTCAAAGAATCCAGGGAAGAAGTTGAAGATTACAGGAAAACAATGGAAGATTTAGCCGAGACCAGAGAAAACACCCTGGCCGAATCTGAATCTGAAATGTCGTACTACGAAAACCTAAAAACTGAACTGGACAACCTGGTCGACGCCAATGGAAAAGTCAAAGAAGGCTATGAAACACGCGCCCAGTTTATAACTGAAACCCTCTCCGGAGCCCTGGGCGCTGAAATAGAAATGACCGACGGGGTTATCAAAAACTACGGTGAACTGACAGATTCCATTGACAATTTGATAGAAAAAAAGAGGGCAGAAGCTGCACTGTCTGCATATGAAGCAGAATACACCGAAGCGCTGAAAAACCAGCAGGAAGTGGTCGAAAATCTAACAGTGGCCAAGATGGAGCTTGAGGCCGCCGAAGAAGCATATAACGATGCGTTGGAGCATGGAAGCAATACGGCTATCACAACCGCCGCCCGACGATTAGGAAATGCCAGGACGGCAATGGATGAAGCTACAGCCGCATACAAAGAGAATAGCGACACTATCCAAAGATACGAAGAAATGGCCATTGCAATGCAAGAGGGCAATTATGAAAAAATGTATCAGATCGCATATTCCGGCCAGACAGATTTGACGAATCTAACGCGCGAACAGGCAAAGGAACGCATAAAGGCCCTTGAGGCCGAAAACGAAGTCCTGCTGGATGAATACGAAAAAACCAAAGACGAAACATTCAAAATCATGGCAGACGCCAACCAATCGGAAATAGACCAGTTGAAGCGACATTTAGGTGATCTGTCAGGAATCATTGGAAGCGATACAAGCTTTCACGACGCAATGGCTAAACTGGCGTCCAATGGCGGTGGTGCATTCCTGCAATACAATTTCAAACAACTGGGTTATGATGTCAGCGATGGCGTAGCGCAGGGTATAGCGGAAAAAACATCATCACTATATAAGACGGTACAAAACATGGCCGGAAAAATAGGAGAGTGGTTTTCCAATGCGTTAGAAATAAATTCGCCGTCCAAGGTTATGATGAGGCTATCTGAATCAGTACCAGAGGGCGTTGCCGAAGGCATGATAAAAGGCCTGCCATACATACAAAGGGCAGGAAATGAGATGACAAACGCCATCAAAAATATAAAAATGCCACGCGACATTTCCGTCAAGCCTATTCAAAGCGCTCCAGCCATGAGCCAACCGCAAACGCCTATAAATGTTACCGTCTACAGCGTGTTAGACGGGAAAATTGTATCAAAGTCAGTACAAAAGGATATCACACAGGCGCAGGCGGCTAATATGCGCATGAAAGGGGTGCTGATATGATGTACGGAATACAGTACAATGGACTAAAAGATACCGACATCGGGGTTCTGGTGGTCAGCCGACCGAGCGTGCCGGCACCGGAGCCGAAAGTTACAACATGGAACATTGCGGGCCGTGATGGCAGCCTATACAGTAGCGATGATTTTTACGACGATATACAGATTTTTGTAGAATTAAATTTCATGGCGCCTGTGAACGAATGGGCGGCCCGTGCACGGCAGATAAAACAATGGTTGTTAGACAGGAAAAAAGACAGACGCCTGTATTTATCAGACGATATGTCTTTTTTTTATAAAGTCAAGAATGTATCTGTGGGCGAAATCACAAGGAGTTCTAAGCGGATAGGCAATCTAACCCCGATGTTTACCTGTGACCCGTATATGTATCTATCAACCGGAGAAAATGACTATTCCGCCGACGAGGTAAGACAAAATCCGTATATGACATCACACCCTGTCTACCGTATAACCGGCGATGGGATGTGTACGCTGACAGTCAACGGCAACGAAATGACCGCCAATGTAGGCCAGAACCTGACGATCGACACCGATCTGATGATCGCATACCGGCAGGACGGGACCCTGCAGAACACCGCCATAACCGGCGACTATGAGGACCTGTACCTTTTTCCGGGCGACAATGTGATCAGTATAACATCCGGGTTTAACCTATCGGTTAGCCCAAAATGGAGGACCCTATGATCCAGATATATAAACCGACGAATGATGATTTTGACAAAAACGGTGACAGTATATTGACCCCATCCGCATGTCAGGTGACAGTAGAAATGGGGCAGGCGTGGTCCATATACCTGATCCATCCCATCGACCCGGATGGCCGATGGAAATACATAGAGGAAGAAGCCGTCATCAAGGCCCCGTCGTTCAACGGTGACCAGCTATTCAGACTGAAAACCGTTACAAAAACCGACGCACAGGTAACTGCCACAGGTCAGCCCATTTTTATGGACGCTATGAATGACTGTTTTTTGGTCGATGTCCGGCCAACCGCCAAAAACGGCCAGCAGGCCCTGGACATGATGACAGCCCCTAACAACAAGTACACCGGGCAGTCAAACATCACCAAAGTGTCGACAGCATATTATCAATTCAAGAATCTGATCGAGGCCATAAACGGGGATGATGAAAACAGTTTTGTCAACCGCTGGGGCGGCGAGATCATGTTTGACAATTTCAATGTCATCATCAACGAACAGATCGGCACCGACAACGGGGTCGAGATCAGATACGGCAAAAACATCCCAGTCGACGGATTCAGCCAGGAAGTGGACACCAATGAAGTTATCACCCGGATATACCCAAAAGCGTTTAACGGGTACACCATGACCAATAACGGGTATGTGGACAGTGACCTGATAGACAATTATCCGACCGTCAAAATAGCCACCATCACATTCGACGATGTGAAGATGGCCGAAGACGCCCAGGAGGGCGACGAGGAAAACGGCGTTATCATATGTGACAACCAAACGGAGCTGGACGCTGCACTGACACAAAAATGTGAAGAACAGTTTGCTGCCGGCGTGGACAAGCCGAAAGTGACGATAAACTGCCAGATGGTACAACTGGCGAATACTGAACAATATAAGGATTATGCCGTATTGGAAACAGTCAGCCTGGGGGACACCGTTCACTGCGTAAACAACCATCTGGGAATAAAAACGGACGCCCGTGTCATTTCCCTGACATATGACAGCATACTAAAAAAAGTGGATTCGGTGACAATCGGTGACTACGAATATAACTATTTCAACAGCGTTACATCGTCAGTGAACCGGGTGGATTCGGCTATCCGGCCGGATGGTACTGTCATAGCTGATCAGATTTCCGGGTTTATCAATGGGGCCCTGGCGCAGCTGCGGCTGCAGAACAGCATAGCGCAAAAACAGAATGTCCGGGCAATCCTATTTGAGGACCTGGACCCGGACAGCCCAACATTCGGCGCCATGTCACTGGGAACTCAGGGGCTGCAAATATCCCGCCAGCGTAACGCCAACAACAATGACTGGGAATGGACAACGGCGCTGACTGCCGAGGGTCTGATTGCTAATATCATAGTTGCCGGGATCATATCGTCAAAAACCGGCGGGTCGTACTGGAATCTGGATACAGGTGAATTTGTCAGCGAGACATCAACTGGATTTACTGGTGACATAAAAATCAATAATGGTCATCTAACAAGCGAAGGAACTCTGCTGGGTTGGTTCCGGAAACTGGATATGTACAATGGCGGTGTTACATTTAGCTGGGAACAAGGAGGAAACAAAGGGTCGGTCACCATTCGAGGCACCGGATTAGATTTAGTGTTCGGAGATGCGGCGGATGGCAATACTGCAACCCTGCAGTCTGCCGATTCTGGCTGGACACTAATGCTGGGTAATGCTGATGGTGATTATACAATAGCCTCGCCGGGCCACCTGAGCGTATATCGTGATGGACGAATGGTTGTTGATTATTAGCTGGAGGTGATAATTTGAACAATATAGTAAACATTAAAGCGGCACAATATGAGCCGCCCGTTTTAATCCATTATGTGCAAGGGTCAACGGAGATACCGCTGGAGTTTAACATAACTGATTATGAAATCCCGTCCGGCTCTACGGCCCGCATATACATAAAACGGCCAGACAATACAGAAAGCTATAACGACTGCACCATAAGCGGCAATGTGATCACATATAAACCGACGGCGCAGTTTTTTTCTGTAGCCGGAATATGCACAGGGCAGCTACAGATAATGATCGGCGACGATTTTCTGGTGACATTCCCGCTGCTGTTCGATGTGGCCGAAAATATCATAGATGATTCGGCCATAGAATCATCAAACGAATACGGGGCCCTGGAGGCCCTGTTGCAAGAGGCACAGGAAAATATCCCGGCGGCAGGAGAGGCGGCCGAAGCGGCCAATCAGGCGGCACAGTCAGCGAACAACGCAGCGAATGCCGCAAACCAAGCCGCGGGAACAGCACGCCAAGCTGCTACAGCGGCCACAAATGCCGCCGGTTCTGCAAACACCGCCGCAGGAAGTGCCAATAAAGCGGCCACAGCAGCGACAACCGCAGCCACCCAGGCAAATAAAGCCAAAGAGGACGCAGACGAAGCGGCAGACGCCGCAAATCTGGCAGCTAATCAGGCCATGCTGAAACAGGTAGCCTATTACAATAATAATTATCAGGATATTCTGGAAACGGCAATAGATGGTTCCATGTTAGTGGCCATATCGGCAACCAACAACGCTGAACTATACGAGGCATTGGGCAGCTTTGCGACTTGGGTGTGGGTCTATCAATTCTTTTTTCAGACGCCATCAGCTACAGGTCAGAGGGTGCAGATCGCATTTGCTCGCGACACAAACGGATCAAGGAGCCGCGTTGCATATAGAACATATGTAGAATCAAGCGGTTTTACGCCGTGGGCACTGGTGAACAATGATCTGCTGCTGCCGGACGGGGGAAGCCAAAACAATGTGCTAATAAAAGGCGCGAACGGCCCGGTCTGGGACAACGACTTAGTCATCGGCACCCTCGAAGTGGCCGGGGTCGAGCACACCATAACGAGCACGCAGTACAACAGCTTGATGACTCGCATTAACACACTGTAGGAGGTAATAGATGAAACAACTGTTAGATGAATTATTGACGAAGCTTGAAGGATTTTTCGCCTTCGTTCGGGCATTCGGCAAGACGCTGTGGACGGGTTCATGGACTTCTGGCAGCATCACCGTGCCGAACGGCGGCGATCTTCCTCTTGTCGAATCTGCACAATTCGCCCGTAGATTCCGCGAACATGAGCTGGATTGCTATCGGCCCGGCTTAACCTCCGAAAGGGGGTGCGCGGCGTGAATATTTTTGATATTTTCGACGGCATCCTCGACCGGCTGGAAAAAGAAGGCGATTACATAGTCGAAGCGGGAACGGACGGCAGCTGGTCGTATCTGAAAATGAACAGCGGCCTCGCCGTGTGCTGGGGGCAAGGCGGAGAGACTACTAACTCCTCGGGCACGGAAGGCGGGCTATATTTTCGCTATGTAACAAAAAACTTTCCGAGCGGCCTCTTTGTCGCCGCGCCCGTCGTCTTTGCGACCGCTACCGGGAACTGGATTGGCGGCGTAACCAACGGCCTAAATATCACCGCAGCCGCTTGGTTCGGATATATTTGGGCGTCGAGAAACGCTACCGCCGCCGGGGCGCTGGAATCTGCGCAGCTCGCAATCGGAAAATGGAAATAAAAAAAGAAAGGAAAAAAAGCATGAAAAGAAATTGGAAAACCTGGGTAAAGGCCGCCGCCGTAAGAGCGGTCAAAACTATGGCTCAGGCGGCCGTCGCCTTTATCGGCACCGCCGTAGCGATGGGAGAAGTCGACTGGAAGATGGTCGGCTCCGTCGCGCTGCTCTCTGGCGTGCTGTCGATTCTGACCTCGCTCGCCGGGCTGCCTGAAATCAAAGAAGAGGAGGCAGTTGATAATGAGTAAAGTTTATTTATCACCGTCAAACCACGGAGAGGGTCAAAACAAGTGTTTGAAAGAAGGCTGTTACGAAGACAAGCACACCCGGCCAATCGCCGAGGCGTGCGCTAAGTACTTAAAGGCCGCGGGCATCGAGGTCAAAGTCGGAGCCAAGAGCAAGAACATGGCCGCAAGGTGCAAAGAATCAGACAGCTTCGGAGCCGATCTTTATGTGCCTATCCACACCAACGCCGCAGGAGCCAGCGCAAGATACCTGCTGTTCATGTTCTACCAGGATAACGATACATACAGGAAGATATTCAACGCTGTGGCCCCGAAGCTGGAAGCGATCTATCCGGGCAATGTAGCGGCCCATTTTGACGCCCGGCCGGAGCTGGTTGAAATCAAGACCCCGAAGGCAAAGACAATCTATTGCGAGTTAGGTTTCCACACTAACCAGACCGATGTTGACGATTTCATACACAATCCTGACAAGGTAGGCAAGGCCCTGGCAGAGGGTATCTGCGCATATTTTGGCATATCCACAGCCGAACCGGAAGAACCGGAAACACCGGCAGAGAAAACCATTTCCCAGATTGCCGATGAAGTGATCGCCGGAAAGTGGGGAAACGGTACAGCCAGAAAAACCAAACTGGAAGCCGCCGGATATGACTATGACGCAGTGCAGGCCGAAGTCAACAGGAAACTGGGGGCGACATCAAAACCGGTAGTCCTGGGCAAGGGTTCTGCTGTTACGCTGAAAAACTGTCCGTTGTATGCGTCATCAACTGCCGGAAAAGCGGCAGGAAAAGTGACTGGTACATACTACCTCTGGGACGGCAAGATACTAAACGGTCGTTACCGGATCACCAATGCCAAAAACAGGGTAGGCGTGGCCGGACAGGTAACAGGCTGGATAAACGCTGAGGATATATAGGGATGGTGTAAAAATGCTGGATTTAATTCAGGAAAATTTTATCAGCTTACTATGCGCCGGCATCGCCGGTGTGGCAACAGGGATAATGGCAAAATTATACCGTAAAATAAATGGGCTGATAATGTCGGTGATGGCTATGGGGCATGATGACCTTTTCCGGTACGCAGAGTTTTATATACTTACCAATGAGATCACCGTCAAAGAGCTGGAAAATTTGGAGCATATTTATAAAGGCTACCATGCGCTGGGAGGAAACGGCACCGGCACGGAAATATTTGAGAAGTGTAAAGAACTGCCGGTAGTTGATAAGCGGACCAAATACAATCCATATTACACGGAAAGAGAACTATGAAATGCGGGGCAGAAATGCCCCGTTTTTTATTGCTTTTTTGCTACCAATGGGTATAATATTATCATAGAAACAGAGTTTGGATACCTGTTCGAAACGAATTAAAAAGGAGGGGAATGTATGGCAAGTGTTTTCGATGTGGCTAAATATGTACTGGAAAAAACCGGGCAGATAACAACAATGAAACTACAAAAATTAGTTTACTACTGTCAGGCATGGTCATTGGCATGGGACGGAAAGCCGTTGTTTCCCGAAGAATTTAGAGCGTGGGCAAACGGCCCTGTATGCCAAGAACTATTTAGCAAACACAGGGGGAGATTTTTGGTAGATGAGGGCTTGTTCTCCGACAAAACAGACTATATTTTCAGTGATGACGAAAAAGAAACAATGGACGCGGTAATAGAATATTACGGAGACAAAGAACCGCAGTGGCTGAGTGAATTAACTCACAAAGAGAGACCGTGGAAAGAAACACGCGGCAATACACCGCCAGGGGAACCATGTGACCGCATTATACCAAAAGAACTGATGCAGGACTACTACGGGGGACTGTAGCTATAATGGTTAAAAAAGCAAAACAAAGAGAGGGGGCGCAAAATATAAAGCGCCCTCATTCTATTGAAAAGGCTAATACAAAAAAGTCTCCGGCCGTCAGAGAGAACCCAGAAGAATACATAAAGAAACCCCCTGCATGGGCTTTTAGCCGTTGCGACATGGAACATAAAAAATGGTCTATCACGAATTATGATTTTATCAATGAAATATTCAAAAAATTGGTAGACTACGAAAGAATGACATGGCAAGATATACAAAGCGCAAGCGGCGGAAAGCGGGACGGAAACGGCACAAACAGCCATTTTGTGAATGTAGCGGAACTGTCAAAAGAAGCAAGAGACCGCCTTGCAGAATTAAAGTTATACGATATAGATCAGCTGTTTTCTCTTAGACTAACTGCAAAAATACGGCTCTATGGCATATTAGAAAATGGAGTATTTTACATTTTATGGTATGATAAGGAACATGAGATTTATGAAACGAAAAAGAAATAGGGGGCGCATAGCCCCCTCATTTCTTTTTTGTTTACCACTCAAAAAAATAGTTTCTACTCACAATCCTTAAAGGATGACAAAAGATTTTAATTAGATTATACACGGCAAAACCATCCGTGTCATTTTTTAGAGACACATAGACTTGCTGACCCATTCCTCAGACAGCTTTTTCAGCCCCATATAACGGGTCCCGTCTTTTGACGGCAACGCCAGGGTAGGAATGTCGTCCCTGCTGACCGTCAGAATTTCATTTAATACATACTTAATGCCCTCATACTCAATGCAGGTGTCCCCGGAAACTGTTTCGTATGGTTTCAGCGAATCCGGGATTTCTACCTCGACGGCCAATGCCTGGCCGCCGTTGTAGTCTCGGCCCAGATTTTCCTTGTATGTGCTGATTTTTCCCGTTTCGTTCTGGTAACCGTAAACTGTAATCTTCATGTCATCCTCCTTATTTTCTGTAATCACGGCCGTCTTTTGCGGCCCTGTCTAAACTATATATGAATTTTTTCCAGTCGTCAACCGGCTTGCCGGTCCTGTCATATACGCACTGACTGAAATCTCTTTTTACCTGGCCGCCATCGGCGCCTTTGATGTTTGATATGATTTTCTGGTGCATGACCTTTATCTGCTCGATTTGCGGGCTGTCTTTCTGCACTTCCTCAAATTTTTCCACGATCTGTTCGATATCTTCGATCATGTCGGCGGATGTCATGTTTTCACTTACTTCGGCTTCCTGAACTTCTTCAGCGTCTTCCTCGAACCGGGAACCACTGAATGTAAAATTGTCGTTCAGGTCGTTTTTTTCCGGGACATATTCTCCAGTCTGATTGTCGATATATCCGTACTTTCTTTCAACATAATGTTTGCTGGCCTTGGATGTCTCAACGATTGACAGGTAGGTCCTGGACTTGCCATAGTTTTCCCAGTTTCTAACTTTGATCTCATAGTCATATGTGTCTCCGCTGTGGTTTATTATGGTCTGCAATCTCTTTACTGCGTAATCTTTTGTCATCTTTTTGTCTCCTTTTATCGGGGCTTCCTTGCCCTCCTTACATTATATATATTACCACCGAATCGGTGGAATGTCAAGAGGTTTTTAGGAATTTTTTTCATCATTTTTTATCCGTTCCAGCTCTTGGACGATTAACCTTTCTACATATTCCGGAGGGTCGTTCACCCCGGCTTCCCAGTTTTCTATAGTCCGCTGCGGTATACCCATAACCTCCGCCATTCGCCGCTGAGACAGGCCGGCAGCTTTGCGCGCCTCTCTGATCTTATTCATTTTTATTCTCCTGATCTATAAAATCTTTTACTATTTCTATCGGATCACAGTAACCTGTATACGACCCATCGGTGCGGACCCACTCGTCATCGTCATAGCAGGCCCATACAAGGCCGACCCAGAACGAACCTGCAGGGTCATTTATATATGATTTCTTGCCCCTATCATCCATATGGTACCACATATCCTCAGCGACAGCCAACGCTTTTTCTTTACTCTCAAACAGCAGGTCGCTTCCGATACCGCTCTTGTCCCTATACTCAGACAGACACCACATTTTTTTCAGACCGCTCACAGCCTCATAGCTTTCTGTCTTTCCATCCTTATAGGTTATATCAGCCTTTATCTCCATTTTATCCTCCTTGTTTTTTTGAAATAAATGATATATAATGATCATAGAATTGGCGGGGCAGATAACCCGTCCCAGCCGCCTGCTCAGCTCTTTTTAGGTTTAATGGTGATGACGATTTTTTCCACTATTTCCTCATCCAGAGCCTTTTCGAGAAGTTTGAGCAGGTCTTTTATTTCTTGCTTTTCCATCTCGGCTACCTCCTTTCCCTGTTTCTGTTATTATTTTACCACCGAATCGGTGGAATGTCAAGAGGTTTTCAGAAAAAATATAAATTATTTAAAAAAACAACTGTGACCCAAGGCGTGACCCTAACGGGTGAAACCGTTGGAAATACTACGCCTTTTCCAGCTTTCGTAATGAGCAGGTTGGGGGTTCGATTCCCTTCACTAGCTCCACACAAAAACAGGGAAGCCTTTGGCGTCCCTGTTTTTGTGTGAATAGAATAAAAGGGAATCGAACCCGCAGGGCGCCGGCGAAGGGAGAAGGTCCGGTGGAGCTTCGAGCAGCCGGCGGTCCGAAGCAGAGCGGAGCGAGGCGAGGAAGCAGCCTGCAAGGCGAGAGGCGAAGCAGGCGGTCGACCCTTCACTGGCTCCACACTTATCGGCTGCCTGCCTGTTTTTCTTTTTCCTTTTTTATTTCTGCTTCTTCATCTGCAGGTAATGGATGCCAGGCCGCAGGTTCTCTGCGGTGAGTAAAGATCTTCCTGAACTTTGATAATATGGATTCGATAAAGTTGAACCATATATTGCCGAAAATAACTACGACAAGGAGAAGCAGAAAAAGTATTCCGATTTCTTTAATCATATATTCTTATCATTTGGTCGCAAAGCGGTTCATGAAGAACTCGGTAAATGCGGCCAGTTCTTCTTCCTGGGATACATAAACATACAGCTTTTCATCGTCCAGCCAGTCGTAAGCATTGATACCTATATAGCTCTTCTTGTCAGGATATATTATGAAGGCATCGGTAGGGTATTTGTTCCGATAAGCCTTCAATATATCTTTGCGGCGGTAATAGACCGGGTCTCCGCAGCCTGAAAGGTCGGGAACGGTAGGCACGACTGCGATGGTCTGCTCAGCTTCGTTCCAGCCGACGATAAGGTTGCCTATCTTTGTTTTGCTGCCGTGGACGAAACCGTAATTGAACCAGCCCACATCTTCGGTGTATCCGAAGATCAGTCTGTAATCGGCACCGTTTTCAACCACCTGATCAAACAGCACGCGCATTTTCTGAGCGTTGGCGTTGCTCTTTTCCATGTCGATCTCAGGACCTTTAAAAAATTTTCCCAATAATCCCATAACTGATTCCTCCTAAATATATTTTAAGGTGTGGCCACCTTATATAAACGATGATAAATAAAAATAAAATTTAAAATTTGTATTTATTTGCGGTGAAATAAAATCCGTCCTGGCGCTATGTATAGCGCATACCGGATGGATTTATCCTGCGGTTATTTTGGACACGGCGGCTGCTCTTTTAACTTTTCGAGGGCGTCCACGATCCCCTTGATCTGAAAGTTTACCGTTTCATCAGCGGCTTCCGGAACAAGCAGGGGGAGGCTGTTTGGCACTGCTCTGCGTACTACCATTACAGTAAGGCACAGATTGGTGAACAGGGCGACTCTCTCGTCGTTGGCTTTGATACCGAAGTTTTCCAGGATCTGTCCAAAGAGGCGCAGCTGCTTTTGGCGGAAGATCTGGTAGTTTTTCTTAGAAAGATGTTTAAAGATATGCTGCTGTTCCTCGATGGTCAGCACAGCGATACCGTGTTTTTCGCCATAGCAGCAGTCGTGCAGGAACTTGGTGACAGCTTCACGCCAGCTGAGGGCGGGATCAGATGCCAACTGCCGTACATATGCAATGATCTTAGGCTGCTGCAGGTACAAGGTTTCGACGATAAGTTCCTCTTTTGTCTTGAAAAAAGAATAGAAGAATGTCCTCGATATACCTACTTTTTTGTATATCTGTTCAACGGTCGTATGCTGGATACCCTGCTTTGCCATAAGCTCCAGCGCTGTTTCAACAAGTTCGTTTCTGATACGGATCCTGTCCTCCTCAGAATAAGCTACTTTGGGCATTATATTACTCCTACCCCTCAAATAAAAACAAAATATAAAATATGATTTTATTTTACCCTACGAACCTCAAAAAGGCAAGAGGAAAGAAACACAAAACCTGGTATTTTCATCTTGCCTGTCTCACATGATCCGGATAAAGGACCTGGTTGTAGTATCCCATATGATCGTTTTGATATATGCCGGCGATCAATTCTTTATCTATTTGGGAGCTGACATAATCTTCCCATCTTACATCCAGGTCGGAAGCAAAAATAATATAGCTGCCGCCTCCGAATGTGGCCGTTCCCAGAAAAACGATATTATCTCCAAAAGTTTTATTTATTTCCTGCAGAGCTTTTTCCTCCAGATCAGCCAGGCTCTCTAAAAAAGCTCTGTCTGGAAGATCGTCTGTTGTGCTGTCGCAGTAGCTTGCTTTGATATAGAAAGTGTTTTTGTAATCCTTATCAATATATTGAGTGTCTACCCTGACGCTCATTTTTTTAGTTCCGAGCATATCCTGATAGACCATCCATGTCTTTTTTTCGGGTTTCTTCTTAAAACTGCCGAATAATCCCATAACTGTTCCTCCTTACAAAGTCATACTAAAACAAATCTACTATGGTAATAATATCATGAGATGTAAAAAAATACAACGCTTGACAATGAGACGGGCGGGAGTATAATTTTTACAAAGACCGGATCATCAGCCGGCGCATACGAGTTTAGCTGAGTTTATTTAGGAGAAAACAATGTACAGGACATCTTACGATTCTCCGCTGGGCAAAATGTATATGTCCGGCGACGGAAAATATCTGACGGGACTCTGGTTTGAAGGCTCCAGGGATTCGAGCAAACACGGGCAGGACTTTGAAGATGGGGAGCTGCCTGTATTTGACGAGACGAAAAAATGGCTTGATATATATTTCAGCGGGAAAGATCCGGGATTTACGCCGGAATACAAGCTGGAGAACCTGACCGATTTCAGGCGGATGGTAGTAGAAGAGATGAACAGCATACCTTATGGCCATACGGTCACATATAACGATATTGCAAGAAAGATCGCAGAGAAAAAGGGCCTGAAAAAAATGTCAGCTCAGGCTGTGGGCGGAGCCGTAGGGTGGAACCCTATCTGCATAATAATCCCGTGCCACCGGGTGGTCGGCTCCAATGGCAGCCTCACGGGCTATGGCGGTGGGATACAGAATAAAGTCGGACTGCTGACTCTGGAGAAAAATGACATGAGCAGATTTACAGTACCGGCAAAGGGGACTGCTCTCTGATCATGGCTGTCAGGCGGTCGGCTTGCAGTCAGCTCAGCCGATAATGGCCGATGATGTCATCGTGAGATTCCAATATATCTTCTTCATAAAACAACTGCATTGGGTGGGCGTGGTGTATCACAAAAGGTATACCGCGCCTGTTTCTGTTGTCAGAAACGATGCCTATGTGGTCAGAAAACACCACAATGTCGCCGCCCTGCCACTGGCCGATCTGGTTTATGTCGGTAGTCAGGGAGAGGGAGTTGCGGTTAAAATAAATATTGAGGTTCCCGACTCTGCGAAAATCTATATTTTTATCTATGATTTCAATATCATATATGTCAGGATGGGACACGATATCCTCGTTGACCAGCTCCATCAGGTCATAGCCGGCGCCCAGCGCACCGAAAGCTACCACATCGGTACATACTCCGTATTGGTCGTCAGGATATCCGCTGCCGTAATAAACGCTCTTATACCGGGGCCTTTGGGAAACATATTCCCTGGCACTCAGAAGTATGTCCGACTGGTCGTCTATCCCGTCGCCGTCCATATCTACAGTGCTCACATATGTATCTATTCCAAATGCCTGACCGCTGTACCTGGGATGAGGGAGGTAGTTGAAATGGTACAGCAGTGCGATGATGGCTGCAGCTGAGATCGCTGCCATTGCCAGCAAGATGCTTTTTCTTTTTCTATTCATGGCCTGCTCCTTGACAGACTGTGACCTCTGGTCTTTTAGCCTGCATACCGATTATATCATTTTAACAAAGGCGGGTCCATATGGCAGGTTAAAGTTAAGGTATGATATTGATAGAAATCCCGATTTATACTATAATCTTAAAGTAAGATATAAGGAGAAAAAATGGAACTTGGATATTATCTGGTAGACGGAGAATACGGATGGGATCAGGAAAAATTTACAGATCTCATAATGAAAAAGGGAGGCTGCGGGGCTGTTACAGCCTGCGACAGCTGCATATATTTCAGCAGATATCATGGTAAAAAGGAACTGTATCCCTTTGACCCTTGCAATGTGACACCTAAAGATTACAAGGCCTTTGCCAGGATCATGAAGCAATACCTCGGACCCAGGTTCAGGGGAATAGACAGCCTGGATCTTTACCTGGATGGCATAAGAGGGTATTTTAAGAGTGCAGGCTGCGTTGATATAGATGCGGCAGGGTTTTCCGGACATGAACCGTATGAAAAAGCTGAAAAGACTCTGATGGATCAGATAAATTCCGGCTGTCCGGTTCCCTGTCTTACACTTATGCACAGGGACAGCCGGTTCAAAGATTTCACATGGCACTGGTTCATGCTGACCGGATATGAAAAGGCAAAAGATACATGTATGGTAAAGGCTGTAAGCTACGGCGAATGGGTCTGGCTTGACTTCAAAGCCTTGTGGGATACCGGATACGATGAAAAAGGCGGTCTGATAATATTCAGGATCAGATGAAAAGATGACTGTTGATTTTTGAGGAGGAATAGATGAAGAAGATCGCGCTGATCTACAGGAACCGAGAAAATATGGAAGCCATCTACCACCTGGAAGAAGAGGTGGAAAGCATTTTCGGCAACTATGCGGATATAGAAAACTATTATGCCAATGAATTGACAGAAAAGGACAGGATAAAAGCCGATGTGTATGTTCTTGTGGACAGGAGCGTACTTGCCAACCTCCGTACCCACACGGCTTCATTTAAAAATATAGTGATCCTGACAAGGAGCATAAGTAAAGACAATCTGAAAAAGATAATGGAAATACCCAAGAATGAAGATGTGCTCATTGTCAACGATGCTCTTGAAAGGACCATAGAGACAGCCTCAATGCTGTACGAACTGGGGATAGGACATCTTAATTTTATCGTGTATAACCCGGAGGAAGACGATGGACGCTACAACGGCATAAAATATGCCATCGTTCCCAACGAACCTCAGATGGTACCCGGATACATAGAAAATGTCATCAATGTCGGATACAGAAAGATAGGATTCGACACTATGGTAAGGATAAAAAACTCCCTCAACATAGAAGATGATGAACTGGAACTGAAACTGCTCCTTTACATATCTACTATCGTTGAACCGCAGAACGATCTGAGCAACAGTTATGTGGGAAGTTTTCTCAGAAACAGCATGCTGAACGAATATCTCTATGACGCCCCTTCGGCGCTGATCCTCGTGAGCAATGACGGACAGATCATTTATGCCAACAGGAGGGCGCGGGATTTTTTCGAGAAAGACGGATCCGGACGGCGGACATATTATATCAGCGCCATAGACAGGGAACTCCTCAGGCTCATTGACGGCACAGGAGAGATTTCCAAAAAAGTTGTCGCGATAGCCGACAGTAACTATATACTTGATAAGGTCCCTCTGTGTATCAGCAATACACAGATAGGATATTATGTGACTCTCCAGGACGAGGTGGTCATAAAGGATATGGAGATCAGCCTCAACAAGAAACTGATAGAAAAGGGACTCTTTGCCAAATATACTTTCAATGATATCAAGCGGAGCTGTGAAGTGATGACGGAAACAGTCGAACTGGCAAAAAAGGCAGCTGTAACAGAATATACCATTCTGATAACCGGTGAAAGCGGCACAGGCAAAGAACTGTTTGCACAATCCATACACAACTATTCCAACAGAAAAGATATGCCATTTATAGGAGTAAACTGCGCTGCGATACCGGAATCGCTGCTGGAATCCGAACTGTTCGGATATGAGGAGGGGGCGTTTACCGGGGCGAGCAAAAAAGGAAAGATCGGATATTTTGAACAGGCCAACCACGGCACCATATTTCTGGATGAGATAGGCGACATTTCGCCTAAGCTTCAGGCCAGGCTTCTCAGGGTGCTACAGGAAAAACAGGTCATGCGCATAGGAAGCGACCGTGTCATCAATGTGGATGTAAGGATAATAGCCGCCACCAACAGGGATTTAAAAAAAGAAGTTGAAAACGGCAATTTCAGGAGCGACCTGTATTACAGGCTGAATACATTGCAGATAATGGTGCCTCCTCTAAGGGAAAGAAAAGAGGATATATTGCTCCTGTTCAACGAATTTGTAAAAGACGGCCATGTGAGGATGAGCCAGAAGGACAGGGATATGCTCCTTAATTACGGCTGGCCAGGAAATGTAAGGGAACTTGAAAACTGCGCCTTATATTACATGACTCTCGGAAAACTTCCGGAACAATTCCAGAACAAGGAATTGATGGGTACGGGCGAGACAGATGAAGATATACAGTCTAAGATAAGCGGTGAGATCCTTGAGATCCTTTTCAAGAAAAATTCCATCGGACACGGGACAGGAAGAATGTCGGTGCTGGAACTGCTCAGAAAAGAAGAATATGACATAAGCGATGTGCAGCTCAGGAGCATCCTGGGCGGGCTTCAGGAGCAGGGGCTCATAACTATCGGCCGGGGGCGTCAGGGGATGAAGCTGACCGAAAAAGGAATGAAAGCCATAGGCTGATCGTGTGGCATGTTTTTTGCATTATTTTATTATAAAAACATAACGAAAGGAAAGGTTGCAAGATGAAAGTTTTTATCAGTGCTGACATCGAAGGCGTTACAGGAGTTACAACCTGGTGCGAGACTGAATATGGCGGAGAAGGTTATGAAGCGGCATGCCGTCAGATGACTTTGGAGGTAAAGGCCGCCTGCGAAGCTGCCATGGAACTGGGCTATGAAGTGGCAGTAAAGGATGGTCATGGATCTGCCAGAAATATCGATATGTGGGGACTTCCTGAAGGCGTAGAGCTTATCAGAGGATGGAGAAGCTCACCGGAGACCATGATGGGAGGGCTGGACGGATCCTTTGACGCTGTTTTATATATAGGATATCATTCGCCTGAAGGGATGAATACCAGTCCAATGGCTCATACTACCGAACACGAGTGGTTCAACTGGGTAAAGATCAACGGTAAACTTGCCTCTGAATTTTCTCTGAACGCCCTGTATGCAGCAGATATGGGAGTTCCTTCTGTATTCCTTTCAGGGGACAAGGGAATATGCGACCATGCAAAAGACTATTATGAAGATATAGTTACCGTTGCCACCAAAGAGGGAACCGGAAATTCCACCTGGAGCCTGCACCCGGCCACGAGCCTCAAGCTGATCAAAGAAGGCGTAAGAAAAGCACTTTCCCAGATAAAGCCGGTGGCCCCTCTGCTGGAAAAAGAATATCAGATGGATATTTATTTCAAAGAACATCAGAAAGCAAGGATGGCCTCATGGTATCCGGGAGCGCAGCTTCTTGAAAGCAATCTGGTAAGATATACCGCCAAAGATGTAAACGATCTGATGGTTGCCAAAATGTTCATGACAGAAATTTAAGAAATAAAAAAAGGGAGAGATACCTATGGGAGAAACGGTATCTCTCTTTTTGTTTATATTATTTTTACCTGGTAAAAATAATATCGGAAGTTAAGGGCTCCAGCGGTATGGCCAGAGCGGTGATGCTGCCGCCTTTGTCCTTTATGAAAGACAGGGGCAGGTCATATGTCAGGATATCTTCTTTTAAGCCGGTCACCTTATAGAGGCCGCCGAAATATGGTATGATCTGGTTTTTCATATGGCGGTTCACAAGATAAAAATCATCGCCTTCCTTGATGATCTCCACAGGATCATAGCCCGGATTGCTGTATATGCCGGTTATACTGTCGTCTTGCGGACCGAAATTTCTTTCTTCGGCCTGAGGATATCTTTCGCCGAAAAGGTCTACATAACAGTCGTTGAAATCTGCCTCAGGAGCAGGTTCCTTTCCATGGAATTCTCCGGCCCAGTCATGGTCAGCAAGTCCCAGCAGTTTGTCGAGCACATGATACAAGACAGTGAGCATAAGGGACATGGTAGGCGAGTGGAAATTGACCAGAACAGAAACACCTATCTGTTCCTCCGGCATAAATACCTGAATTGAACTGTATCCTTCTATTTTTCCTGTATGGCGCAGTATGTACCGGTCACGGTAGCGGCCTGTCTGCCAGCCAAAGCTGTATCCATCCAGAGGAAACAGGTTATCTCCCTGGATAAAATCAGTAAAATCTATCTGTTTTGTTATCATCTCACGGAAAACATCTTCAGATATCAGCCTTTTGCCTGACGGGAGCTTTCCTCCGGATGTCAGGAAACGGAGCCATTTTGTCATATCTTTTCCGGTAGTGTTTACAGAAGCTGCCGGAGCCACCGTATCCACATCCCATATTTTAAGCTGTGACAGCTTTCCGTCTATGACCTGGAACGGTTCTGCATGGTCATCGGCGCCGATAAGGCCTGAGACAGTGCAGGTGGTCTGATCCATGCCCAGAGGGCCGAAAAGGTATTTTTTCATCAGCTCCGGCCAGTCCAGACCGGTCACATACATGGCGACATGTCCTGCCAATGTATATATGATATTGCTGTACTGGGCTTTTTCCCGGAAAGGGGCCGTGGGGGCAAGATATGCGAACCTCTCCTCAAACTCTGCCGGGGAGCAGTCGCTTGGCCAGATGCCGTCGTGCGGCCCAAGGCCTGTCCTGTGACATAGCATGTCTCTGAGGGTTGCCTTGCTTTCGGCCACTGGATCGTTCATCCTGAAGGCCGGGAAATACTCTTTTACGGGCCTGTCATAATCAAGTTTGCCTTCGGAAACCAGCATGGCGATCACAGCCGAAGTCATTGCCTTGGAACAAGACGCAATGCAAAAGACCGTCTCATCTCCTACAGCCTGCCCGTTTGTGTTGCGCACGCCCAATCCTCTGACAGCCTCACATTCCGGCGTCACATAAGAAATGCAGATGCCGGGAACACGCCAGTATGCCATTTCGGAGAGTATCATATTTTCATCTAATTGTATCTTATTCAATGTCTGCCTCCTGAATATGCAAATATATATTTATATGTTAATGTTACGCAAACTTCGTGCCAAAGGGAATGGACACTAAAACCTTGTAAACCATCGGCAGACATCAGAATAAATAAGTTTTTAAACAAATAAAACCAAATAAAACTTATTAAAACCTATTATTTTCCTGAAAAATACCTGATAAATATGAAAATCCATAGAATATTATGTGAATTTTAAGTTGGCACGATTTCTGCATAAGAATATTTGCGAAATTATTTTCAAACATTTTACGATTGGAGGAAAAACATGAGTAGCAACAACAACACGCCTCAGAACACCGGATTTAAAAAAGAAATCGGCGTATTTGGAGGAATAAGCATCATCGGCGGCATCATGATCGGATCAGGTATATTCTATCTGGGATCATATGTACTGGAAAGAACCAATATGAGCATGGGCCTTGCCCTTGTGTGCTGGATCGTCGGTGGTCTGGTTTCAATCCTCGGCGGACTGTGCTTCGCTGAACTGGGAGCCTGCGATTCAAGAGCAGGAGGAATGGTAGTTTATATGAACAGAGCCTACCATCCGGCTGTTGGATATTCTTTCGGATTCACAAGCTGGGTGATCAGCGGATCCGGTTCCATCGCAGCACTGGCCATCGCACTGCCTACAGCTCTGGCTGAATTCTTCAACCTGAGCGATACAGGTATCAAAGTGATAGCTATCATACTCATCATAGGCCTTACAGTTTATAACTGCTTTGGTATCAAACTGGGAACCATTCTCCAGAATGTATCAATGGTAGCAAAATGTATCCCTATCGCCCTGATAATCATTGCCGGTCTCATCCTCGGAAACCAGTCTCCGGATCTGTCTCTGGTACCGGAGGGTACTGACCCGACATTCGGCGGAATGATAGGAATGATCGCTTTTGCAACTGTAGCTTCCCTGTGGGCATACGAAGGATGGACAAACCTCAACCCTGTAGCTGAAGAAATGAAGAATCCTGGAAGAGACCTTCCTAGAGCTCTTATCCTTGGTATCGGAGCGATAATGGTCATCTATGTTCTGTTTAACTTCGCTATCTACAGAGTACTGCCTCAGGAACAGATCGAAGCTTACATAGGCAACGGAGACATTTATCTGGGAACTCATGCTGCTGATACGCTCTTCGGAGGAGCAGGACAGGGCATAATCTTGGCCACACAGCTTATCGCCATATTCGGTTCACTGAACGGAATGATAATCGCATTCCCTCGTTACTATTATGATATGGCTGCTGAAAAGCACTTCTTCAAGAACCACGCTTCACTGAACAAGTACGGCGTACCTCAGGTTGCTCTGATCTCTCAGGCAGTGATCTCCTGCATACTGGTTCTGCTCAGATCACTGGATCAGCTTACTTCTCTGGTAGTATTTGCCGGAATGCTGTACAATGTACTGGTTATAGCTGCAGTTGTAGTTTACAGGAAGAAATTCCCTAACCTCGAACGTCCTTACAAAGCTTGGGGTTATCCTGTAACTGTAGTTCTTGCCATCGTACTGTTCTTTGCTTTGATGGTTAACACACTGGTTGAGGATCCTCAGACTGCCCTTATCGGTCTGATTGTTCCTCTTGCAGGACTGATTTGCTGGAAGATCTTCGATATCAAACTGAAAAAAGAAGAACAAAAGTAAATTGACAGAAAATAAAAAACGGAAATAATTAAACCAGAAAAGAGAAGTATACCATGGGATTACCTATTGAATGCAAATTAAAGCTTGATGACCGTTACGCAAAAGGCAGGAGAAATCTGATCACTGATGTCCCGGGCGTTAAAGTAGGACAGATAACTCTAAATGACGGCGAAAGGGATATACACACAGGAGTGACAGCGATCTTTCCTCATTCGGGAAATCTGTTTAAACAGAAAGTCGCCGGAGGCGTGTCCGTTATAAACGGATTCGGCAAGAGCGCCGGACTGATTCAGATAGAAGAACTGGGAAATATCGAAACTCCCATCATAATGACCAATACATTCGGGGTAGGGACAGCCCTTAATGCTCTGACAAAATATATGCTGGAGCAAAACGAAGATATAGGAGCCTCTACATGTACGGTCAACTGCGTGGTGACAGAGTGCAACGACGGAGAACTCAACGATATACGGGGCATGCATGTTACAGAAGCTGATGTAAGATCAGCCCTGGATGCGGCAGGTCCTGATTTTGAGGAGGGGGCCGTCGGAGGCGGTACCGGCATGATCTGCATGGGTAAAAAAGGCGGTATCGGATCCTCATCAAGGATAGTAGAATTTGACGGAAAAAAATATACCATCGGCTCCATAGTCATGTCAAACTTCGGAGTTCTGGGAAATCTTCGCATTAACGGTGAACGGATATCTGTGGACATTGATGATAAAGCCAGAGATAAAGGATCGATCATCATGGTGATCGGAACCGATCTTCCGCTAAGCGACAGACAGCTCAGGAGAATGGCCAAAAGGGCGACAGTGAGCCTTGGCAGAGTCGGATCCTACCTTGGGACCGGGAGCGGAGATATCGCAATTGCTTTCTCTAACGGGAACATTGTTCCGCACTACAGTGAAGAAAAACTTATAAACTGCCGTTATTTATTTGAAAACGATATGGATACGGTGTTTGAAGCAACAGCTGAAACTGTGGAAGAAGCTATAATAAGTTCCCTTTATCATGCGGACGGTATGACCGGAATAAGAGGAAAGACCGTTCACGGATTAAAAGAATACTTATAGAATCAAAGAGTTGCGAAGCTATTTCCGCCGATCAAACAGATCCAACGAAATAGCTTCGTTGTTTATTCATACAGATTGTGCTAAAATTAAAAAAAGGGGGTAAAAAGCGATGTATGATATTTTGATCAAAAACTGCAGGATAATAGATGGAAGCGGCGCTCCATGGTATAGGGCTGATGTGGCTGTTAAAGGCGGAAAGATCGTCAAGATAGGCCATTTATGCGGACAGCCTGGACATGAGGCAGAAAACACCGTGGACGGGCAGGACCGGTATCTGGCTCCAGGATTTATAGACATCCATTCTCACAGCGATACGACGCTGATGAAATATCCCAAAGCTGAAAGCAGGATATTGCAGGGCGTTACCACAGAAATCGGAGGAAACTGCGGCATGTCAGCATCTCCTGTCAGCGATGACCCGGAGAGAAAAGAAGAGCTCAGAGCCTATATAGGAGATCTCAGCTATGAGTGGAACGGTATAGGAGAATTTCTGGATAAGATCGGCTCATGCCATCCCAGCGTAAACTTTGGGACAGCAGTGGGTCACGGCACCATAAGGATCGCAGCCATGGGATTCGCAGACAGGAAGCCGGAAGCAAAGGAAATGCACCTGATGAAGTCTATTCTCAGGCAATCTCTGCAGGAAGGCGCCTTCGCCATGACCACAGGCCTTATCTATCCGCCCGGATGTTATGCCGACACCCAGGAGCTGATAGAACTTTCAAAAGAACTTCCTAAATACGGTGCCTTTTACATGACCCATATGAGGAATGAAGGCGCAGGCGTGATAGATTCCGTCAAAGAGGCCATAGAAATATGCAGAAGGTCAGGCGCTCCTCTTGAAATATCCCATCATAAAGTCACCAACAAAGACGGATGGAAGCGCTCGTGCAAAGTGACCACTTCTCTTATTGAGGAAGCCCGCAGGGAGGGGCTTGATGTTACTGCCGACCAATATCCGTATTGCGCTTCATCGACCACAATGGACAGCAACATACCTCAGTGGGCTTTTGAGGGAGGCATGGATGCGCTGTTTGACAGGCTGAGAGATCCGGAAACCAGAGCTAAGCTCAGAGAAGAAAGCAACGCCAGTCATGTTGGACGCTGGGGCGATATATATGTCGGCTATGTGCTAAGTGAAGGAAACAGCTGGACCGTGGGTAAATCCATTGAGGAGATCGCAAGGATCCGCGGAGTTGATCCGGCGGATGCATGTTTTGATCTGGTTCTGGACGAAAAGGGCCGTGTCGATGAGATCAACTTCGGCATGTGCGAAGAAGATGTAGAATACATAATGCAGAAACCATATATCATGACCGGTTCTGACGGAAAATCAGTTTCTTATGATTATCCCGGAAGGCCTCATCCAAGATTCTTCGGGACATTCCCGCGGGTGATAAGCCACTATTGCCGCGACAGGAAACTGTTCCCTCTGGAAACGGCCATCTGCAAGATGACTTCCATGCCGGCAGCAAAGCTGGGTATCCAGGACAGGGGTCTTATCAAAGAGGGAATGTGGGCTGACCTTGTAATGTTTGATTTTGACAAGATCAAAGATACCCCAGATTTTAACAACCCTAAGCAGCCATGCGAAGGCATATGTCAGGTTTATGTAAACGGGGTGCTTACTGCGGAAAACGGCAGACATACAGGCGCAGGTGCAGGCATGATTCTAAGAAAAGGAATTTGAAATGAAAAAAGAACTTAAAGAAAGAATATTAAATCAACTTGATTCAATGGACGGCAAAGTGGGTTTTTATTTTAAGAACCTTGTTACAGGCGAAACTTTCGGATATAACGAAAAAGAGCAATTTTTGCCTGCCAGTATCGTAAAAGTGCCGCTGCTTGCGGCCATGCTCCTGATGAGGGAGAAAGGTGAAACACAGTTTTCTGAAAAAATAACCATAACAAAAGACCAGATGCTGCCGGGATGCGGTGTGGTACAGCATATGACAGGGGATGAAAACGGCAGCGTAACCCTTGACATCACCACACTGTATAAATTCATGATAGTAATAAGCGACACTACAGCCACCAATGCTTTATACAAGCATTATGGAAACGACAAGGTCATAGCTGCTTTGAAAGAACTGGGGCTCAAAGGTACTCAGTTTAACAGGGCTTTCTACGACAGCGTCAGAGAAGCGCAGGGAATACAGAATTACTTTGTACCTGAAGAAATGGGCGAACTTCTGGAAAAAATGTACAAAGGCCAGCTCATCAGCAAACAGGCTTCAAAGGATCTGCAGGACATACTCCTGCTCCAGCAGGTCAATCACAAGATGGGTGGAAAGCTGCCGATAGGTTTTCCTATAGCCCATAAGACCGGTGAAGAAGAGGACAAGACCCACGATGTGGGCATTGTATTTGTCAAAGAGCCGTTTGTGGCATGTTTTGCTTCATTTGAAGCGGACATACCTGCTTTTGAACAGTTTATCAGGGAAACCACTTATGATATAGCAAAAGATATAGATCCTGAACTGAAACCGATGGAAGGCATAGGCGGGTTCTTTTAAAAATAATAAAAAACTGCCGCTCAGATATGATCGATCTGAGCGGCAGTTTTTTATTTGGTCTTTACCTTCATAAACTCCAGGGCTTTGTCTGCCATGACTTCCATCGGATCAAGGTAGAAATCCGGCAGATTGTTATCGGCTTTTATAACTGAAAGTTCGGTGCATGCCAGCAAGGCGACCTGGCAGCCCAGCTCTTTGAGCTGATCGTCTATCTTTTTCCACATGTCCATGTCGGCAGGTTTGCCGGCTTTTACGCAGTCGTATATCTCATGCATGACATAGCTCTGGCCCTCTGCGTCAAGTACGCATGGAACGGCGCCTTCGTTTTCCAGGGCGGTCTGGTATAAGCCGGTCTTGATAGTGCCGTCTGTGGCCAGGATCCCCACCTTTCCGCCGTTGGTAAGGCCGGCGGCTTTTGCAGCGGTCTCTTTTATCATATGTATAAAAGGTATGCCCACTTTATCAGATATCTTGTCGATGAAATAATGAGCCGTGTTGCAGGTCACTCCGATGGCCTTGCAGCCGAGGCTTTCAAGGGTTTTTGCGTCCTGAAGGAGCAGATCGCAGACATGGCCGATCTGTTTCTGATCTCCGGAGAGGATGGCTCCCGTACGGTCTGGCATTGTTGCATGACCCAGTATTATGGTATTCATATGATCCTGATCGCAAGGTGCGTCAGTCTTTTCGATGAGCATTTTATAAAACAGTTCTGTTGCCATCGGCCCCATACCGCCGATGATCCCAAATGAGTTTTCCATAGTGTTTTTCGCCTTTCCTTAAGATACATCCATTATACCACATAAGACAGTAATTTACATAAAAAAACCGCTGTGATATACTTAAAAAAATAAAGGAGGCGCCACATGAAAATTGAAGAAATAAAAAAAGACAGGATAAACGAGCTGCATGATCTCCTGGCAGAGCTTTCCGCCAATCATAACGCTGTTTCAGCCGATTTCAAAGGGGATTTTCCAAGGCGTCCCATTGGAGATGTATTAAAGAACTTCGCCGAAAGTCTTGATGAGGGAACATCTCACATAGCAGCGGCACTGGAGGGGGACAGGATAGCAGGCTTCTGCAAAGCGGACATTTCGGAGGATAAAGGAAAGATAGATTACCTCATCGTATCAGAAATGATGCAGTCCGCATATATAAAAAATACGGATTCAGGACCGAATCTCTGCTGATGCGCCGCCATATCTGACTGATGTATCACTAAGATACCAGAACTAAAAAAGGGGAAGTTCCCTGCATCCGGAAAACCGGTGCAGGCAGCTTCCCCTTTTAATATCAGCGGCACTATTTTTTCTTGCCGAACAGGGCCAGGAGCCTCAGGAATATGTTGATAAAATCAAGATACAGTTCCATAGCTCCGTATATGTGGAGTTTTCCGCCTCCGTCAGTGACAAGGCTGAGTTTCTTTATCTTGTTCATATCGTATATGGTTATACCGAAGAACAGGAAGAGCACAGCGCAGTCAATGAATATTTCAAAAAACTCTGCTCTGATGAGAAAAACATTGATAAGGCTCATGACTATGGCAACGATCAGACATATCATGAGCAGTGGCCCCCACTTGCTCAGATCACCCTTATAGCTGTATCCGTAGAGGGCGAAACCGCCGAAAAGAGCGGCTGCGGCAAGGAAAAGGACTACTATCGAAGAAAGCTGGTATACTGCAAATATCACTGACATCGTAACCCCGTTCAAGACAGCATAGGCAAAGAACAGGACACCTACCACTGCCGGCGATAATTTTCTGAAGAGGAAAGAAAACAGCAGGACTACTGCTATTTCAGCGATCAGCAGGAAAGTAAAGGAGTTTCCGAAATAAAAGCGGAAATAGAGCCCTGATGAGTAGGTCAGCCAGGCACAAGCTGCCGTTACGATGAGCCCGGCAAACATCCACAGGAAAGTTTTGGCTATAAAATTGTTTTGTTCGCGCTGCATGGAAGCAGGCAATGTTGAATTTTCTCTAAACATATGGATCTCCAATCCGCCGCCGCTGAGCCGGCGGCATAAACCTCTTTGAAATTATTAGTTGGCACCGCAGCATTTTTTGTATTTTTTACCTGAACCGCAAGGGCAAGGATCGTTCCTTCCCGGTTCTTTTTCCTTGCGGATGGTCTTTGAACGCTTATATTCTCTGGTTATTTCTGCACGGCGGTCCGCAGAAAGCACACCGTCCCATTCCGTAAGAGAATACAGATAGTCGGCCTCTGCTTTATGCATGTTGAAATACAGCTTTTCAAAATCTATATCAAGATCTATCTGTGAATCTTCGTCTATGGACTCAAGGTCGAGACTGTTTTTCAGGCTGGTATTGATCCCATCCAGAAATCCCATGAAGATCGCCGGTTCGGCGTCGAACTTGGTGATGAGATCAGAAACCCTGCCGGTAAGATGACCGTCTCCGGCAGCAAGGATATGCTGATAGATCCTGGTCTCTGTGTCGCTGTATTTTTTCCAGAAATCCTGAAAAGTTTCCTGGGTCTGGCCATCCATCAGGTCGACCCATTGCTGGTATAAGCTCATTTTATTTACCTCCGTTAATTTCCTTCGTAAAATATCAGAATCGTTTTTTCATTATTGCCAGGATATCTCCGCATACGGCGCTGCCTGTAGGCAGGGGGCCCGCTCCCCGACCGTAGAACATCAGCTCGCCGACCATGTCGCCTGTGATATAGACGGCGTTGAATTCATTGCTGACTCCGGCAAGAGGATGGGTGATATCCAGCAGTACAGGTTTTACCTGATAAGAAAGCTTGCCGTCTGCAACGGAAGCCCGGCCGATGAGCTTGATCTTTTTACCTTGAGCTGCGGCCTCTTCAATGTCTTTTGCCGTTATGGCAGTTATGCCTGTTGTAGGAATGTCACCGGGGGCTATATACCTGTCAAACGCCAGGGCGATGAGGATGGAAAGCTTGTTTGCCGCATCTATACCCTCAACATCGGCAGTAGGGTCAGCTTCAGCAAAACCTTTTGCCTGGGCATCTTTGAGGACTTCATCATATGAGCGTCCTTCATCTGTCATCTTAGTAAGTATATAGTTGGTGGTACCGTTCAGTATGCCCATTACCTCAACAAAATTATTGCTGGCCAGAGCTCCTGTTATGGCTGTCAGGACAGGGATGCCGCCGGCAACGCTGGCCTCAAATAAAAATTCTACATTATTTTCTGCAGCAGTTTTGGTCAGCAGGTCATAGTTGGCAGCGATAGCGGCCTTGTTGGCGCTCACCACATGTTTTCCGTGTTTCATGGCTTGTACCATAAAAGATGTGGCAGGCTCGATGCCTCCGAGCATTTCAACTACAATGTCGATATCAGGATCCTTTATTATATCGTCGGGATCTTCGGTCAACAGAGCCGGATCAGCTTCGACCAGGCGCTTTTTTTTCCGGTTGCGCTGCAAGATCCGGGTTATTTCAGGAGATGCTCCTATGCGCTGCTGGATGATCTCCCTGTTGTCTGTAAGGATCTTGTATGTTCCTCCGCCTACATTGCCGAAACCCAGCAGGCCGATCTTGACTTTTTTCATATAATTACCTCCGGTAGATACAATACAAAAATTATATAACATAATTAGATTTTTGTCTTTACCTTTTTTCAAAATTTGATATTATTTATTGTGGCACACAGACAGGAGGAAGATCAAAATGAGTCTGAACATCGTTTTTGTAGAACCGGAGATACCGCCCAACACGGGCAACATTGCAAGGACATGCGCGGCGACTGACACCAAGCTCCATCTGGTCAGGCCCCTGGGCTTTGATATAGATGACAAGCATGTCAGGAGGGCTGGGCTTGACTACTGGCCTTATGTGGACCTTGAGATACATGACAGCCTTGACAGCTTCATGAAAAAATACGGAAGCAGGCGTATGTGGCTTGCGACCACAAAAGGCAGCCGCATATATGCAGATGTCCGGTTCATGGATGGTGATTTCATCCTGTTCGGAAGGGAAACGAGAGGATTGCCGCCGGAATTCATTGAAGCGCACCGTGATGCTGCCATACGCATACCTATGAGCGAGAATACAAGGACAAGATCTTTCAATCTTTCCAATTCTGCCAACATAATATTATTTGAGGCCCTGCGCCAATTGGGCTTTCCGGACTTGAAATAGATTTTACATTTTGGTATAATATTTGCATAGAAAAACTATCTGGGATCAAAGGCATGAAGGTGAAAAATGAAGCTAAGCTATGGATTGACAATTGAACAGACCCAGAAGCTGACCATGACCCCCGAACTGATACAGGCAATCAGGATCCTGCAGTTTAATACCCAGGAACTGGATGAGTTTGTACAGGAAGAACTTCTCGAAAACCCTGTGCTGGGATTTGAGAATAAGTACAAATCCGAGAAAACACTGGATATCAGAGAAAAGTTCATGGAAGATTATGGAGACGGTCGCTACGAACAATGGGAGAATCCAGGCGGATCAGATAAAGAAGAATTCTCTTATGAACAATTCGTCACAAAAGAAGAAACTCTTGAGGATTATCTCCTTTTGCAGCTGACCTTTTCCAGACTTAAAGATACAGATCTGAAGATAGGCAGATATCTTGTGGAGGCCATTGATGACAACGGGTACCTCACGGTTACCGTCCAGCAGGTGGCAAAGGCCTTCAGGACAGACGAGGACAAGGTGGAAGAAATACTGGATGTCATCCATACTTTTGAACCCCTGGGCGTAGGCGCAAGGAACCTCAAAGAATGTCTGACCATACAGCTTGCTGCCAAGGGACTTTTGGACGAACTTACAGAATACATAATAATGAACCATCTGGAAGATCTGGGAGAAAACAAGCTGAACAAAGTAGCCAAGGCTCTGGGCATATCAGTAAGCCAGGTACAGATGGTCGGCGACTTGATCAAGACACTGGAGCCAAAGCCGGGAAGAAGTTTTTCCGGCGGAGACAGCGTCAGATACATAGTGCCTGATGTGATCGTGGAAAAGGTGGACGGCGAATATGTTGTGATGAGCAATGAGAGCAGCATACCTCACCTGATGGTAAGCCCGTATTACACGACCCTTTCCAAAGAAGCCAAAAATGATGAGGAGCTTTCCAAGTACCTTACCGACAAGTTCAACTCTGCCCTGTGGCTCATAAAGAGCATAGAACAGCGAAAGAGGACCATATACAATGTTGTTTCGGCAGTGGTGGAACACCAGAAAGAGTTTCTGGACAAGGGTTCAAAATACATGAAGACGCTGACGCTGAAACAGGTGGCAGATGATATCGGCATGCACGAGTCTACGGTGAGCAGGTCGGTAAACGGAAAATATATGCAGACGCCAAGGGGCATATTTGAGATCAAATATTTCTTTTCCAGCGGCATAACAGACGGAAGCGGGGAAGGAGTATCATCAAACAGCATCAAGGCGATGATCAAAGAGATAATAGATGGCGAGAATACGGCAAAGCCTTACAGTGATCAGGACATAGTCGGATTGCTCAGCGAAAAGGGCATAGAAATATCAAGAAGGACGGTTGCAAAATACAGAGAGGGCATGAATATCCTTTCTTCGTCCAAAAGAAGGAGATTTTAGACGAAAGAGATCGTTTAAAAATATATTGTCATTAGAGATCATAGGAGGAAAAAAATGGCGATCAAAGTTGGTATCAGCGGGTTCGGACGGATAGCAAGAGTTGTGATCCGAGCCAGCATGGACATGCCCGAAATAGAGATAGCGGGCATAAATGTAAGGAATGCGGATCTTGAATATCTGGCTTATATGCTGAGATATGACACGACTTTTGGCAGGTTCCCAAAGAGCCTTGAGGTCTATGATAAGGGCCTTGTCATAGACGGAAAGAAAGTTCCGGTGTACAGTTTTTCCGAAGCCATAAACATACCGTGGAAAGAATGTGGAGCCGAATACATAGTTGAAGCAACCGGAGCTTATGTCACCACTGAGAAAGCCATGGACCATATAAAAGCCGGAGCAAAGAAGGTTATAATCTCTGCACCGGCAAAAGATTCAGTAACGCCGACATTTGTATACGGCGTAAATCATGAAAACTATCAGGCAGACATGCCTGTGGTATCAAATGCTTCATGTACTACCAACTGCCTTGCACCTCTTGCCAAGGTCATAGAGGACAACTGGGGCATAAAAGAAGGCCTTATGTCTACAATACACTCTGCAACCGCAAAACAAAAGGTGGTTGACGCAAGATCGATGAAAGACTGGCGTACAGGCAGATGTGTGTTCGGCAATGTGATACCGTCAACCACAGGCGCAGCCAAAGCTGTAGGCCTTGTCATACCATCACTCAAAGGAAAGATGACAGGTATCTCATACAGGGTGCCTACCGCCGATGTATCTGTCGTAGATCTCAATGTGGTCCTGGAGAGGCCGGCATCATATGACGAGATCTGCGCAAAGGTAAAAGAAGCCTCTGAAACTCATATGAAAGGCGTTATCGAATATGTTGACGACGAGGTTGTATCAGGCGATTTCGTAGGAGATCCATGCACTTCCATATTCGATTCGAGGGAGGGCATACAGCTCAACGACCATTTCTTCAAGTTTATCGCTTTCTATGACAACGAGTTCGGATATTCCAGCAAAGTCCTGGAACTTATAAAATATATGAACAAGGTTGATACAAACTCCTTAGCCTGATGGCGGAAAGGATATAAAATGAAAAAAACTGTAAGAGATATCGATGTAAAAGGCAGGAAGGTCATCGAAAGGTGCGATTTTAATGTTCCTATGGCCGACGGAAAGATAACCGACGATACCAGGATAACATCGTCACTGCCGACCATAAATTATCTGCTGGATCAGGGCGCTGCTGTGATCCTCATGTCACATATGGGCAGGCCCAAAGGCAAAGCGGATATGAATTACACGCTTAAACCTGTTGCAGACAGGCTGTCGGCACTGCTGGGCCGTCAGGTGATGTTCATATCATCCCCGGATGTGGTGGACGACAGGGTAAAGGCTGCGGCTGCTGCACTCAAGCCGGGACAGGTAATGCTCCTTGAGAATGTCCGTTTCAGAAAAGAAGAAACAGACAACGATCCGGGGTTTGCAAAAGAATTGGCTTCCATGGCTGATATCTATGTCAATGACGCTTTTGGCACGGCTCACAGGGCTCATGCCTCCACCGCAGGAATAGCTTCTTATCTTCCTTCGGTTTCAGGTTTCCTCATCGAAAAGGAGATCAGATTCCTGGGAGACGCTGTCAACGACCCGGCAAGGCCTTTTGTAGCCATAATGGGCGGAGCCAAGGTATCAGACAAGATACCTGTCATCGAAAATCTTCTTACGAAAGTTGATACCATCATGATCGGAGGAGGCATGGCCTATACATTTTTCAAGGCCATGGGCCTTGAAATAGGGACATCGATCCTCGATGAAGAAAGCATAGGACTGGCCGGGGATCTTCTGGAAAAAGCCGAAAAGTCCGGAGTAAAAATGTTGCTTCCGGCAGATGTGGTGTGTGCCGGTGAGTTCAGCAACGATGCGCCTGCACGCATATGCAGCCGTGAAGATATACCGGCTGATATGATGGGCATGGATATAGGGCCTGAGACAGTCAGGATATATTCCGCAGAGATAGAGAAAGCTTCAACAGTTGTATGGAACGGTCCTATGGGCGTATTTGAAATGGAAAACTTCGCCAGGGGCACGCGCAGTATAGCAGAAGCTCTGAGCCGCTGCAGCGGTGTAACGATAATAGGAGGCGGTGATTCGGCGGCAGCCGTAGAGCAGTTCGGGCTTGCCGGTAAGATGACCCACATATCCACCGGAGGAGGAGCTTCCCTTGAATTCCTGGAAGGTAAAGAACTTCCTGGAGTGGCCGTCCTTGAAGATAAATAAAAACCACTGCAAGTATAAACAGGAGATGTTAAAATGAGGATCCCGTTCATAGCAGGAAACTGGAAAATGTACAAGAATATAAAAGAGGCCGTGGAATTTGCAGCCATATTTGCTCCTTTATACCACGATACAGATGTGAGGACGGCGATATTTGCGCCTTTTCCCCAGCTTGGGCCTCTGGCGGATGCTTTCAGGGGGACTGGCATAGGCGTGGGAGCGCAGAATGTCCACTTTGAGGAAGAAGGCGCCTTCACGGGAGAAGTGTCTGTACCCATGTTGAAAGAACTTGGAGTTGACTACTGTCTGGTTGGACATTCTGAAAGACGCCAGTATTTTGGAGAAACCGATGAAACTGTCAACAAAAAGCTGAAGGCCCTGCTGAAAGGCGATATATTGCCGCTGCTGTGCGTTGGAGAGGATCTGTCCCAGCGTGATGCAGGAGACGAAGAAAAAGTAGTATCAGGGCAGATAATCAAAGCCTTTGAAGGTATAAGCGCGGCTCAGGCCGAAAATATCACCGTAGCCTATGAACCCATATGGGCAATAGGCACCGGAAGGACTGCCAGCCCAAAGCAGGCGGAGGACATGTGTGCATGCATCAGGAAAACGCTGACAGAAATATATGATGAAGAAACGGCTGACAAGATCATAATCCAATATGGCGGGAGCGTTAAGCCTGAAAATATATCCGATATCATGAACATGCCGGAGATAGACGGTGCATTGGTAGGCGGAGCAAGCCTCGATCCGCTAAAATTTAACGAAATAGTCAACTTTTGACTTGATTTGATAAGTATTGATATGATATAATTACCAAGTTAAAATGTTAGGAGGATCGAGATGAGAATTTTTTTGATGATTTTGCTCGCAATTTCCAGCATTATATTGATAGCAAGCGTTCTGCTCCAGTCAGGAAACAGTTCCGGACTGTCCGGTTCCATCGCCGGAGGAGCTGAACAGCTTTTCGGAAAGAAAAAGAGCAAAGGGTATGAAGCTATTTTAGCTAAAGTGACTTCCGTAGCGGCTGTACTGTTTGTCGTTCTGGCTGTTGTTTTGGTTATGATGGAATAGATTGAACTGTCATCAGTCGAACTAATAATTTATATTTTGATGGGAATAAGAGGTACAGAGTGCCTCTTATTCGGCATTAAATGTCAGTAGGAGGTATGCAATAATGGACATTTTTACTGTATGCGCGGCCCTGGTAGGTCTCGTCGTGGCATTCTGCCTGGCGGCATGGATCACCAAGGCCCCGGAAGGTACAGACAGAATGAAGGAAATTGCCGGCTACATCAGAGAAGGAGCCATGGCTTTCCTCAAGAGAGAATACAAGACGATGGCCATAGTTATCGTTGTAATGTTCCTCTTGATAGGTTTCGGCCTTCAGAGCTGGATAACCGCCGTATTATATGTATTCGGAGCGCTGCTCTCGGTACTGGCGGGATTCTTTGGCATGAAGGTTGCTACCAACGGTAATGTCAGGACTGCCAACGCAGCGATGGAATCAGGCATGAACAAGGCTCTCAAGATCGCTTTCAGGAGCGGCGCTGTAATGGGTCTTTGCGTATCAGGCCTTGGACTGTTCGGCCTGGGCGTTGTAATGGTCGTGCTTGACCTTGCCACCGTGATGGAATGTGTTACCGGATTTGGACTGGGAGCTTCCTCAATGGCTCTGTTCGGAAGAGTAGGAGGCGGCATCTACACCAAGGCTGCCGATGTGGGAGCAGACCTTGTAGGTAAGGTAGAAGCTGGCATCCCTGAGGACGACCCGAGAAACCCTGCAGTTATCGCCGACAATGTGGGAGATAATGTAGGAGATGTTGCCGGTATGGGTTCTGACCTGTTCGAGTCATATGTAGGTTCCATAATCTCAGCAGTAACTCTGGCTGCCGTAGCCGTAAGAGAGTCAACTGAGCTGTCAACTTTCAGCGAAAGCACCGCAGCCATCTTCCCTCTCATCATATCAGCAGTGGGAATACTGGCGTCGGTCATCGGCATCCTTTTTGTAAGAGGAAAAGAAGGCGGCAACCCTGCAAACGCCCTTAACATGGGTACTTATATCAGCGGTATCATCGTTATTGTTGCTACGGTGTTCCTTTCAAAGAACATGCTTGGCGACTACACTTATGCCGCAGCCATAATTGCCGGTCTGATCGTCGGTATCGCAATAGGAAAGATCACAGAAGTCTACACTTCATCAGATTATAAATCAGTTAAGAAGATAGCTGAGCAGTCCCAGACAGGAGCTGCCACTACCATCATAAGCGGTCTTGGAGTAGGTATGATGTCAACTCTCTGGCCTATCATCCTCATCTGCGTAGGTGTATTTGTAGCTTACCAGTTTGCAGGATTGTACGGGATCGCCCTTTCAGCAGTGGGAATGCTGTCAACTACCGGTATGACAGTTGCTGTTGATGCTTACGGCCCTGTTTCTGACAATGCCGGCGGTATTGCCGAAATGTCGGAACTTCCTGAAGATGTAAGAGAGATCACGGACAAGCTGGACGCTGTAGGAAACACTACCGCAGCCATAGGTAAAGGGTTTGCCATCGGTTCGGCTGCTCTGACTGCTCTGGCCCTGTTCGCATCATATGCTTCAGTGACCGAGCTTGAGCTCATAAGCCTGCTTGACCCTATCGTTATCATCGGACTGTTCATCGGAGCAATGCTTCCGTTCCTCTTCTCAGCCATGACAATGAATTCCGTTGGAAAGGCTGCCAACCAGATGATCGAAGAAGTAAGGAGACAGTTCAGATCCGACAAGGGTATCATGGAAGGCACTTCCAAACCTGATTATGCCAACTGCGTTGATATTTCCACCAAGGCAGCCCTGACCGAGATGATCCTGCCGGGCCTGATGGCTATAATCGCCCCTCTGGCCGTAGGTATCGTCCTCGGAACAGCAGCTCTGGGCGGAATGCTGGCAGGATCCCTGTCATCCGGCGTGCTGCTGGCCATAATGATGGCCAATGCCGGCGGAGCATGGGACAATGCCAAGAAGTATATTGAAGAAGGAAATTACGGCGGAAAAGGTTCAGAGCCTCATAAGGCTGCCGTAGTAGGAGACACTGTAGGAGATCCGTTCAAGGATACTTCCGGCCCTTCGATCAATATCCTCATAAAACTGATGACCATCGTAGCAGTAGTATTTGCGCCTCTGTTCGTATCAATAGGCGGACTGCTGTAGTATAAAAGCAACAAGAATACGCCCCCTGATCTCAGGGGGCGTTTGTCGTTCTTATGTATATGCAGCTGTCAAATGCAGCCTGCTGCTATTTATTCTTAAACTGGGCAGGTCTCTTTTCAAGGAAAGCCTGCATGCCTTCTTTCTGATCCTCAGTACCGAAGCAGCCGCCAAAAGCTTCTGCCTCAAGGGCACAGCCGGAGAACATATCAAGATGATATCCCTTGTTGATACATGTCTTTGCCATTCCTACGGCTATAGGAGCCTTTGAAGCGATCTTTCCGGCGATCTCTTCACATACAGGCATCAGGTCTTCAGGATCGGTAACTTTTTCTACCAGCCCGATCCGGAGAGCTTCCGCTGCATTTATGGTATCGGCTGTAAGTATGAGCATTTTTGCCATTCCTTTGCCCACCAGCTTGGAAAGTCTCTGAGTTCCGCCGAATCCAGGAGTGATACCAAGACCGACTTCAGGCTGGCCGAATTTGGCCTTGGAAGAAGCGATACGGAAATCGCAGGCCATAGCCAGCTCGCATCCGCCGCCCAGAGCGAAGCCGTTGACTGCAGCGATGATGGGTTTTTCCATCTTTTCCATGAAATTCATTACCTTGTGACCGTAAGCTCCGAACTGACGGCCTTCAGCAACGGTGAGGGTGCTCATCTGTCCGATATCTGCTCCTGCCACAAAAGAGCGTCCTTCGCCGGTCAGTATCACAACTCTGACATTTTCATCGGCATCTATCTGGTTGAACACATCAAACAGCTCCTCAAGAACAGTCTTGTTGAGGGCATTCAAGGTTTCAGGCCGGTTTATAGTCACATAGCCTATGGAATTTTTGACTTCGTACTTGATCGTCTGATACATAAACGGACATCCTTTCTTATAGAAAATCTTAATATAGAAATTATATCACCAATCGGGGATTAAATCAATCTAAGATGTTATAAAATTAACAATAAATTTCAAAAAAGTAATGCCTGAGGTTGTCAAAAAGCAGAAATATTGTTATAATCACACTATCGCATTCAGATATGGATCAAAATATAAGGAGAAGCAATTGATGAATAATGTTATCATTTATGAACCGGCATCCAAGCTGAGGGAGATAGCCAGAGAAGCCCTTAGAGGAAAATGGGCCGCCATGTTTGCAGGAATGCTGATTTACTATCTGTTTTCTACAGTGATGGAAAATGTGCTGGATTATTTCTTTTCTATCGTGAGATATATTCCTCTGGTTGAAGGATATGGATACTATTTTCAGATCAATTATGCCAGCATGTTATATCAGATACTGGTGTACGGACCTCTGTCATACGGGCTTGCCATGTTCCTGATGACATGTTTTAGAGAGAAAAATGTAAATTACGGGCTGACTCTCGAAGGTTTTGGCGTTTTCTGGAAAACCTTAGTGCTGTATCTTTTATACACGATAAAGGTATGGCTCTGGTCTCTGCTCTTTGTAGTTCCGGGTATCATAGCCACATTCAGGTATGCTCAGTGCTTCTATCTCCAGGTGGATCATCCTGACTGGGGTGCAAGCCAGTGCATCCGTGAAAGTTCAAGGCTGATGAGAGGAAACAAATGGAAACTTTTCTGTGTGCAGTTATCCTTCATAGGATGGATGATACTGGCATCAATACCTGTTACCATAGTTGATTCTCTTGAGATATATAATTTTACTTATGTGATACTCTCTATAATAGTCGGCCTGCCTGGCCTTCTGGTCATGATGTATGAAGAAATGACCTGTGTAGGGTTCTATGAGATACTTGCAGGAAATCTTGTGGTGGTGAGAACAGAGGAAACGCGCTACGAAAGGCCGCTCCGCTGATCTGCCGGAATACCGGCGCTGTCTGATACAGAACAACATTTACCTCCTTGGCATAATATAAAATATATTGTGTTGAGGAGGTATAGTTTTGTCTGAAGAAAGACATTATTTTCCGGGGAACAATACTCCGCTGGGATTTTTTTCCTACTACGGACATATTCTCGGACAGCGGGAAGCCAACAGGATAATATGTATCAAAGGCGGACCCGGAACAGGCAAGTCAACTTTTATACGGAAGATAGCCGGCCACTTTGCTGCAAAAGGCGAGCCCATAGATTATCTTCATTGTTCGGCAGATGAAAATTCTCTCGACGGGATCGTGCTTAAAGATAAAAAAGTAGCCATAATAGACGGTACGAGTCCCCATATGACTGATCCGGTAACTCCCGGAGCTGTGGATAAGATCATCAATCTGGGAGAATTTTGGAATGAAGACGCCATAGCGGCAAATAAAGATACGATAATCGACCTTAATGAGGAATGTTCAAGATGGTACAGGATAGCGTATAATTATCTCAATGCGGCAAAGAGCGTATACAGGAATCTGGAGGAAATATACAACAGCTGTGCAGAAGACAGCGAGATATATAAGCTGGTAGCGGGGATAATTGACCGAGTATACACAGATTCGGAAATCTCCATAATGGCAGGCAGAAAGAAAAAGTTTTTTGCAAGCGCCATAACGGGAGAGGGCGTCGTGCATCATATCCCATCCCTGTTAACTGATATGAAACAGATATATCTTATCAATTCGCCGGTGGGTTATCCAAACAGCAGTTTCATGGAGATCATCGCAGAAGGAGCAATTTACCGAGGCATGGACATAGAAGCGTTTTACTGTTCCATGTGTCCGGGAGAAAAGATGGAACATCTGCTGATACCTCAAATTGGAGCAGCTTTCGTCACCCTCAACAGGTATCACGATATGGAACCATGGGAGATAGCCGGCGGCGATGAGAGCAAACAGGAGATCATCCTCCTTGATATGAACGATCACATGAACAAATCCCTTCTTGAAAAAGACGCTGATCTCATAAGATCTCTCAATGAGGAATATGACATACTTTTGAACAAGACAGTAAAGAACCTGGATAAAGCCAGGCAGACCCATATGAAGGTCGAGAGCATGTATGTGCCGAACATGAACTTCACACAGATCAGCAATCTTGCAGAGCAGGTAGAAGAAGAGCTGGAAAAGATAGGCTGAACAGAAAACATAAAAAACAGATATGGGCGCATATGATCAGCCTGTATCTGTTTTTTATGTAAAACATCCAAATGATCGGGCGCCGGATCTGGCATGTTGCGGTTGTATTATTTTGCAGGAATATGATATAATCTACAATGACGGCATCCGGCAAGAGGAACATCTCTGCCCGCCGGTAAAATCATTTGCCCGGAAAAGAGGATTTCTGATGAAAATAAAAGGAATAAACGAATATATATCAGTTCTGGAAAGCAACGGCATCATTGCCTGTACAGACCTTGCTGGGACAGATGGTACTGCACCTGTCCGGTATATATCATATAACTCCATGGATGTGGAAGAAGGAACCCTGTTCATATGCAAAGGGGCAAATTTCAGGCCGCAGTACCTGGATGACGCCATAGAAAAGGGTGCTTTCTGCTATGTGGCAGAAAACGAGATAAAAAAAGATTTTCCCCATATCATCGTAAGCGACATGAGAAAGGCCATGTCGGAAATCGGCAGATTATATTATGATGCCATCTGGAACGACAAGCTCCAAATGGTAGGACTGACAGGAACCAAAGGCAAATCTACTACAGCTACTTTCATCAAGAGCATCATAGATGATTATTGCGCAGACAAGGGTGAAAAAGAAGCCGGCTTTATTTCCGGAATATATAATTATAACGGGGACCGAAAGGTAAAGGCCAAGAAGATGACAACTCCGGAGACACTGCAGCTCCATAAGCTTCTTGCCCAATGCGCTCAGAACGGGTGCAGATATCTTGTGATGGAAACATCATCTCAGGCACTGAAGTATGAGAGAACAGAAGCTCTTGACTACAGTGTAGCTGTATTTTTAAACATTTCAGAAGATCATATCTCCGACAGGGAACATCCCGATATAGAAGACTATTTTCAGTCAAAGCTGAAGATGTTCGACCAGTGCAGGACAGGGTGCGTGAACCTGGATACAGATCCCAGATATCTTGACAGGGTACTTGAAAGAGCCAGGGCAAGATGCAGCAAGGTCATAACCTTTACCACCAGAGAGTCCATGAAAGAAAAGGCGGATCTTTACGGATATGATATATCATCTACTCCAAGTACGGTGGAGTTCAGATTAAAATACGGACAAGAGACTGAAAAGATCAAAGTGAGCATAGGCGGCAGCTATAATGCCTCAAACGCTCTGGCTGCCATAGCGGCAGCGCTTGCTCTGGATATACCTATGAAATATATCAGGTCGGGGCTGGCACATGTAAAGGTGGCAGGCCGCATGGAGCTGTATCATATGAACCATAAGGATGTTGATGTGATAGTAGACTATGCTCACAATAAACTGAGCTATATGACATTGTTTGAAAACATCAGGAAACTGTATCCTGACAGGAAGATACTGCTGGTATTCGGATGTCACGGCGATAAGGCATATAACCGTCGCAAGGATCTGGGACAGCTTGCCAATATATATGCGGACAAGATCATACTGACAGAACAGGATCCGGGCACCGAATCGGTTGCTGATATATGCGATCAGGTCAGACGATATATAGATGACGACAAGCTTTTGGCTGTGATAACAGACAGAGGAGAAGCCATAGCCCAAGCATGCAGGGTCATAGAGGATGGATGGGTCATGGTCATTGCAGGCAACGGAGCAGACGGTTACCAGAAACGGGGGCTCAGTTATGTGGAACTTCCGACGGATGGAGAACGAGTACAAGAATATATTTCAAAACATGACAGGCAGACATTATGAAAGAGCAGGAAAAAGGATACGGCATTTTGGAGAGCATTGCTGACGGTCTCGGACGGGGGCTGGTATATATAAAAGAGGACGGGACCATAGGGGCATACAGCAAGCTGGCCAAGGAAATAACGGGCATAAGGCTGCCGGAAAGCCAGGGACATCCTGCCGGCAGGATAGAAGAAGGTGACATTGTCATCATAGCCGATAATGACCTTGGAAATGATGATAATCTTTCCACAGCAGACCTTAAGCTTTTGAACATCAAAGATAAAAGTATATCAGAAGGCGACGGTATACTGGCCATAGGCGCATATAAGAACAGCAAGATAACCCCGGTCTTTAAGGTTGCAAAGGGCTATGGGCTGAAAGAGAGGATGGAGCTCAAATGCAGATACCTGGGTTTTGATATTTCGGCTTCAATAGATGACGACAACAACCTCATATCTATTTCTGTCAACGGACAGACCTATGATATGGCCTATATTGAAGCCATCGGCCATATGGTGGTGCTTGACAAGAATACCGGTAAAGTAAAGTTCTTCCAGGCAAGAGGATATGGATTCAGAAACGAAGAAATCGGCGTTTTGCTGAGGGGAAAAAACTTTATAAGAAAAAGTTCAGACGGGGACAATACGGATCTCATGCCGCAGATAGGACTGAAAGTAGAAAAACTGTTTAATGGAGCAGATTTTCTAAAAGCGGTGAAAGATGTCATGGACTGCGACGACGGATATGGAATTGAAAATGTATATGACATACATAAACGACTGATGTTCTGTCATCTGGTAAGGGTGAAAAACGACGGGCAGGGAAGCGGAGTCTATGTGTTCATGCAGGACAAGGATCTCGTATCAAGCCAGCTGTCATCAAAAGAAGCGATGGCGGCAAGCCTTGAAAAAATCAAGAGAAAACGGCTTCCGGAGGAAAATGTACAGACCATAGACGGATTTAAGAACTTTATCGGCAACGATAGGAGCATGATAGCCGTAAAGAGATTAGCAGCCAAGGCGGCCAAAAATCGTTTCAATGTAATGCTGACCGGCGAAAGCGGTACAGGTAAATCGGTCCTCGCAAAAGAGATACACGACATACAGATGCCTGACGCTCCCTTTGTAGAGGTCTGCTGTAACGCGATCTCGCCTACCCTGTTTGAAAGCGAGCTGTTCGGATATGCGCCCGGCGCGTTTACGGGAGCAAGTTCACAGGGAAAAGCAGGGTATTTTGAAGAAGCCAACGGAGGTACCATATTTCTGGATGAGATAGGAGACATTCCTCCCGAAATGCAGATCAAGCTGCTGCATGTGATACAGAACAAGAGAATATACCGTGTCGGCGATACGAAACCCGTCGATGTAAATGTAAGGATCATAGCGGCTACCAACAAAGACCTGGAAAAAGAAACAGAAAAAGGAACTTTCAGAAAAGACCTGTATTACAGGATAAATGTTTTCCCGATTTATATACCGCCTTTAAGAGAAAGGAAAGGAGACCTTTATTTCCTGGCAAATTCCATACTGGATCAGTATTGCAGAGAGTGCAGCATAGAGCCAAAACAGTTTTCTCAGGAAGCGATAGACATTATAATGTCTTATCCATGGCCGGGAAATGTCAGAGAGCTGAAAAATGTGGTAGAATGCGCAGCGAACATATGCGACGAGGAACTCATTTATTCCGAACACCTTATGATTTTACAGGGGAAAACCGGCATCGTAAGGGGCACATTGAAAGAAAGGCTGGAAAAGGCCGAAAAAGACATAATACAAGAAGCTCTGTCCAATAATGGGCTGGATAAGAACAAAGCCATAGAAGAACTGGGACTGTCAAGATCAACATTTTACAAGAAGATAAAGGATCTTGGAATCGAACAGTAGGAATATGCTGTCCGAATTTTAGGACAAAAATCCAAAATTTCGGACAAATAACCCGGCTTAAACTTTTGACGAAATATGTCGGATCTTCGTATGACCGTGAATATTCATTGAAAATTCAACGAATGTTCACGGCCATTCTTGTTTTTGGTCAAAGTTGGCATGACATTTGCTTATTACTTATGACAAAGATAATCAACCCCGTGAAAGGAACGAAAAAATGACCAGCGATATAAAAGACGGAACTTTGTACTTCGACGGCTGTGATACCACAGAGCTGGCGAAGAAATACGGCACTCCGCTGTATGTGATTTCTGCAAAGATGATAAAGGACAAATTTGCACAGTTGCAAGAGGAATTTATTTCAAAATATCCAAAGGCCAGAGTGGCATACGCATGCAAAGCTTTCTGCACTAAGGAGATGTTGAGACTGTGTGCCCAGGAAGGGGTCAGCATAGATGTAGTATCCGGCGGAGAACTTTTTACGGCAATGGCCGTTGATTTCCCACCGGAAAGGATAGAGTTTAACGGAAATAATAAGCTGAGAAGCGAACTGGAGATGGCGATAGATTACGGCATCGGCAGGATAATCGTAGACGGGATAGGCGAACTTGAGCTGATCGAGGATATTTGCAGAGAAAAGAACAAGAAAGTAAATATCCTGTACAGGATCACGCCAGGTATAAAGGCTGACAGTCACGATTATATCATAACCGGCAAAAAAGACTCAAAATTCGGTATGCCTCAGGATGAGGAAGAATTATACAAAGAGATAAAAAAAGCCATCGACTCTCAATATGTGAATTTCCTGGGACTTCATTTCCACATAGGCTCCCAGCTGTTTGACAATGATCCTTATGTACAGGCTGTGAAAGTAGCTTTGGGACATGTTAAGAACATAAAGGACAGATATGGATATGCCATGCAGGAACTTAACCTCGGCGGGGGCTTCGGCGCAAGATATACAGATGAACAGACCAGGCCGTACAGCTATTATCTTGATCCTATGGTAAAAGAAGTAAGAGATTTCTGCGAAAAAGAAAATATGGAACTTCCTTCTCTGGTGATCGAACCGGGCAGGAGCATAGTAGCAGAGGCCGGCATCAGCCTTTACACTGTAGGCAGGATAAAAGATATTCCGGGAGTAAGGAAATATGTGTCAGTGGATGGAGGTATGACCGATAACATAAGACCTGCTCTTTATCAGGCGCAATATACCGGGGTGCTTGCAAACCGTGCCGGAGAAGAAAAAACAGAGACAGTTACATTTTGCGGCAAGTGCTGCGAATCAGGAGATATCCTGATAAAAGACATAAAAACAGCGGCGCCAAAGACAGGGGACATTTTGGCGATATTTACGACAGGGGCATATGGTTACTCCATGGCGAGCAACTATAACAAAAACCCAAAACCGGCTGTAGTAATGACAGATCAAGGAAAAGAGAAGGTGATAGTAAAGAGGCAGAGTTACGAAGAGATTATCGAGGACGAAATTTAAGACGAAAAGAAAGGGGAAGAGGAGAGATTGGAAATCATATCTAAAAATGTAGCTTTACAATAGATGTGAGACTTTAGTAGTAGAAAAAAGCGATTGAGTCCATTAGAATGGTTTTACCACAAATCATCTAAAGAAAGGACT